>Ga0114938_1001867_pt1 | contig 13895 bp, 11 predicted proteins | sample AshMeaBigSpring_FD_88675 | JGI IMG/M metagenome (GOLD analysis project Ga0114938, IMG submission 88675) | Groundwater microbial communities from Big Spring, Nevada to study Microbial Dark Matter (Phase II) - Ash Meadows Big Spring | ecosystem: Environmental > Aquatic > Deep subsurface >...
ACTGCTTGGTGATCGCCGCCGTCAAGGTCGTCTTGCCATGATCAATGTGACCAATCGTGCCTACGTTCACGTGCGGCTTCGTCCGCTCAAACTTCTGCTTGGCCATGTGTTCGCTCCTCCCCTTAAAATGCGAAGGGCATAGACACCGGTTATGCCCTCCGCGGTGAGACCCGTATTGTCAGGAAACCGTTACCAGCGAAAATGGGCAAACGCCTTGTTCGCCTCTGCCATCTTGTGCGTATCCTCCCGCTTTTTGACGGCCGCGCCGCGATTGTTGGCGGCATCCATGAACTCAGCTGCCAGCTTCCTGGCCATGCCTTTCTCCGGTCGCTGGCGCGCATAGCCGATCAGCCAGCGAATGCCGAGCGCCGTGCGGCGCGAGGAGCGGATCTCGGTGGGCACCTGGTAGGTGGAGCCGCCCACCCGACGCGAGCGCACCTCGATCATGGGCCGCACGTTTTCAATGGCCTGCTCGAAGACCTTCACGGCGGGTTCCTTCACCTTTTCCGCCATGATCGCAAAAGAATCGTAAACGATGCTCTCCGCCGTGCTGCGTTTGCCGTCGTGCATCAGGCAGTTGATGAACTTGGCCACCAGCCGGCTGCCGAACTTCGAGTCGGGCCGAATGGCCCGCTCGGTGACTTCTCTTCTCCGTGGCATGTGGACTCCGAATTGCGTCTATCGATGAGGACTACTTCGGTTTCTTGGCGCCGTATTTGGAGCGGCTCTGCTTGCGGTCTTCCACCCCCAGCGTGTCCAGCGTGCCGCGCACGATGTGGTAGCGCACGCCAGGGAGGTCCTTCACGCGCCCGCCGCGCACCAGCACGACGGAATGCTCCTGCAGATTGTGCCCGACCCCCGGAATGTAGGCACTGACCTCGATCCCGGTCGTCAAGCGCACCCGCGCCACTTTGCGCAAGGCCGAGTTGGGCTTCTTGGGCGTGGTGGTGTACACGCGTGTGCAGACGCCGCGTTTCTGAGGGGCCCCCCTTAGGGCCGGCGTCTTGGTCTTCTTCTTCACCCGTTTCCGGGCGCTCCGCACCAGCTGATTGATGGTTGGCATGCGCTCCTCGTTTCACCCCTGATAACCAAATTTGCAAAATGGTGATATTTATAAGGGAACTTACCGAATGTCAAGATGTTTTTGCAGCACGCAAGCGGCGCCGTTGGCGCTTACTGCACGACATCCACCTCCATGTCGTCGTACATGAGCATGCCGGTCCCGGCCGGAATGAGGCGGCCCATGATGACGTTTTCCTTGAGGCCGCGCAGCCGGTCCACCGCACCTTGGATGCTGGCATCCGTGAGCACCTTGGTCGTCTCCTGGAAGGAGGCGGCCGACACCCAGCTCTCGGTGCTGAGCGAGGCTTTGGTGATGCCCAGGATCAGCGGCTCGCCCACGGCCGGCGTTCCGCCCTTGGCCACCACGGCCTGGTTGGTCTCTTCGAACTTCAGCCGGTCGACCTGCTCCTCCAGCACGAAATCCGTGTCGCCCACGTCCATCACTTTCACGCGGCGCATCATCTGGCGCACGATGACCTCGATGTGCTTGTCGTGGATCCGCACCCCCTGCAGGCGATAGACCTCCTGGACCTCGTCCACCAGGTATTTGGCCAGGGCCACCTCGCCCTTGATCTTGAGGATGTCCTGCGGGATGGCCGATCCGCCGATCAACGCCTCGCCGGCGCGCACGTAGTCGCCCTCGTAGACGTTGATATGCTTGCCGCGCGGAATGAGGTACTCCTTCTTGTCGCCGACGTCCACCGGAGTGATGGTGACCTTCTGCTTGCCCTTCTTGGTCCCCTTGGAAATGGACACGTAGCCGTCGATTTCGCTCAGCACCGCCACTTCCTTGGGCTTGCGCACCTCGAAGAGCTCGGCCACCCGCGGCAGACCGCCGGTGATGTCCTTCGTTTTGGTGGTCGCCCGCGGCAGCTTGGCGACCAGGTCGCCGGCCTTCACCGTGTCGCCTTCCTCCACCAGCAGAATGGCGTTGATCGGCAGGATGTAGCGGGCGAACCCGGAGGAAGCCGGCAGCTTGGCGGTCTTGCCCTCTTTGTCCTTGATCGAGATGCGCGGCCGTTCCTCGGCGCTCTTGGATTCGATGATCATCTGGCTGGATTTGCCGGTCACCGGGTCGACCTTCTCCTGCATGGTGCGGCCGGGCACGATGTCGCCGAACTTGACCGTGCCGTCGACTTCGGTGATGATCGGGGTCGTGAAGGGGTCCCAGGTGGCGAGCTGATCACCGGGTTTGACCTTGTGCCCGTCGCGGATGTTCAGATGCGCCCCGTAGATCACCGGAAAGCTCTCCAGTTCGCGGCCGGAATCGCTGATCAGCACGATCTTGCCGCCCCGGCGGTTCATCGCCACCACCGCGCCCTCGGAGTTCTTGGCCACGTTGAGGTCGATGAACTTGACGGTCCCCTCCACGCGGGCGCGGATGTCGGCCTGCTCGACCCGCCGGCTGGCGGTGCCGCCGATGTGGAAGGTGCGCATGGTCAGCTGGGTGCCGGGTTCGCCGATGGACTGGGCGGCCAGGATGCCGATCGCCTGGCCGATCTCAACCAGCCGGCCGTGGGCCAGGTCCCTGCCGTAGCACTTGGCGCAGACCCCCTCCTTGGCCCGGCAGGTCAGAACGGACCGGATCTTGGCCGAGGTCAGCCCGGCCTGCTCGATCTTTTCGACCACGCGCTCGTCGATGTCCTGGCCGGCTTTGGCGATCACTTCGTCGGTGAACGGATCCAGGATGTCTTCCAGCGCGGTGCGCCCCAGGACGCGCTCGCCCAGCACCTGGATGATCTCGCCGCCTTCGACCAGCGGCTCCAGTTCCACTCCCGAGAGCGTGCCGCAGTCGTCTTCGGTGATGACGCAGTCCTGAGACACGTCCGCCAGGCGCCGTGTCAGATAGCCGGAGTTGGCGGTCTTGAGCGCCGTGTCCGCCAGACCCTTGCGTGCGCCGTGAGTGGAGATGAAGTACTGCAGCACCGACAGACCCTCGCGGAAGTTGGCGTTGATGGGCGTCTCGATGATTTCGCCGGAGGGCTTGGCCATCAGCCCGCGCATGCCGGCCAGCTGGCGCATCTGGTCCTTGCTGCCGCGCGCACCGGAATCGGCCATCATGTAGATCGGGTTGAAACTCTCTTCGATCACGGGCTTGCCGTGGGCGTCCAGGAGCGGGTTTCCGTCCCGTTGGGTCACGGGCGCGAGCTTCATGACGTCCATCATCTCGTTGGCGACGTCGTCGGTGGCCTTGGCCCAGATGTCGACGACCTTGTTGTATTTCTCGCCCTGAGTGATCAGCCCCTCGACGTATTGCCGCCCGATTTCGGCGACCTGGTTCTCGGCCTTTTTCAGGATCTCGCCCTTGGTCTGCGGGATGATCATGTCGTCAATGCAGATCGAAAGCCCGCCGCGAGTGGAATAGCTGTAGCCGACGTCCTTCAGCCGGTCGGAGAGAATGACGGTCGCTTTGGGCCCGAGGTTGCGATAGACATGGTCGACCAGCTGGCGCAGCACCTTCTTGTCGATGACCTGATTGACGCTGTCGAAGGGCACCGCCGGCCATTTGTTGATGACTTCGAACAGGTGGTAGCTGTGGTCGGCGTAAAGGATCGGGCTGACATCGCCGATGCCCAGCGCGTACACCATGTCGACATCGGCCTCCTCGCAGTTGAAGACGCTCTTGAACTCGTTGTAGGTGAGCTTGCCGATCCATCCGTCCGTGCTGCGGTCCGGACTCTGCGACACCTCGCGCACCAGGTCGGTGAAGCCGGCGCCGGCGGCCAGACGCTCGCGCGCCTGCTCGGCCTCCGCTTCGGTGGCCAGCATGAGATGGCGCAGCTCGAGGATGTCGACCTTGGGAATGATCTCCCACAGCAGGACGCGGCCGACCGTGGTCTCGTAGCGCTTGCCTTGCATGCGCATCTGGATCTTGCTGTGCAGCTCCACCTGACCGGCATCGTAGGCCGAGCGCACTTCTTCGGGGTTGGCGAAGATCCGGCCTTCGCCCCGTCGCCCGGTGATGCTGCGGGTCATGTAATAGGTGCCCAACACGATGTCCTGGCTGGGCACGATGATGGGGCTGCCGTTGGCGGGCGAGAGGATATTGTTCGAGGAGAGCATGAGCACCCGTGCCTCAATCTGGGCCTCCACCGACAGGGGCACGTGCACCGCCATCTGGTCGCCGTCGAAATCGGCGTTGAACGCGGTGCAGACCAGCGGGTGCAGCTGAATCGCCTTGCCCTCGATCAGGATCGGCTCGAAGGCCTGGATTCCCAGCCGGTGCAGGGTCGGCGCCCGGTTCAGCATCACGGGGTATTCCTTGACGACCTCGTCCAGGGTGTCCCAGACCTCGGGGACTTCGCGCTCCACCATCTTCTTGGCGCTCTTGACGGTGGAGACCATCCCCTTCTGCTCGAGCCGGTAGTAGACGAAGGGCTTGAAAAGCTCCAGCGCCATCTGCTTGGGAAGCCCGCACTGGTGCAGCCGCAGGTCCGGTCCGACCGTGATGACCGTACGGCCCGAGTAGTCGACGCGTTTGCCCAAGAGGTTCTGCCGGAAACGGCCCTGTTTGCCCTTGAGCGTGTCGCTCAGGGATTTGAGGGGGCGCTTGTTGGTGCCGGTGATCACCCGGCCGTGACGGCCGTTGTCGAAAAGAACATCCACCGATTCCTGCAGCATGCGCTTCTCGTTGCGCACGATGATTTCCGGCGCCTTGAGATCGATCAGCCGGCGCAGGCGGTTGTTGCGGTTGATCACCCGACGGTAGAGATCGTTCAGGTCGGAGGTCGCGAAGCGCCCGCCTTCCAGCGGAACCAGCGGCCGCAGATCGGGCGGCAGCACCGGGATCACGTCCATGACCATCCACGTGGGATCGATGCCGGAACGCCGAAAGGCGTCGACGATCTTCAACCGCTTGGCGAGCTTTTGGCGCTTGGCGAGGGACCCGGTCTCACGGATCCCCGTGCGCAGTTCGTGGTAGAGCTTCTCGAGATCGAGTCCTTCGAGCATGCTCTGGACCGCCTCGGCGCCGATGCCGGCCTCGAACTTGGCGCCGTAAGTTTCCAGGGCCTCCAGGTATTTCTCGTCGGTGAGCATCTGGCCGCGCACCAGCGGGGTGTCCTTGGGATCCAGCACGATGTAGCTGTCGAAATAGAGCACCTTCTCCATGTTCTTGAGGGTCAGGTCCAGCAGGTTGCCGATCTTGCTCGGCAGGCTCTTCAGGAACCAGATGTGGGAGACGGGCGTCGCCAGTTCGATGTGCGCCATGCGCTCGCGGCGCACCTTGGATTGGATGACCTCGACCCCGCATTTCTCGCAGATCACCCCGCGGTGCTTCATGCGCTTGTACTTGCCGCAGTTGCACTCATAGTCCTTGGTCGGGCCGAAGATCTTGGCGCAGAAGAGCCCCTCGCGCTCGGGCTTGAACGTCCGGTAGTTGATGGTTTCCGGTTTCTTGATTTCGCCGTGGGACCACTTGCGGATCTGCTCCGGGGAGGCGAGCGCAATCCGGATCGCCCGGTACTTGCGGGGGTCGGTGGGTTTGGCAAAAAAATCGTACAGGGTGTCCATCTTTCACTCCTGAAGGCATATCGGGTTAATGGTTGCCGCGCGGGCCATCGGTCCGTCGATCACTCGGGTGCCGTCGGTGCGTCGGCGTCCTCCAACAGTCCCACGTCCAGGCCCAGCGATTGCAGCTCCTTGGTCATGACCCGGAACGACTCGGGGATGCCGGGCTCGAGAACGTTCTGCCCTTTGACGATCTTCTCGTACATCCGCGTCCGCCCCGCCATGTCGTCCGACTTGACCGTTAAAAATTCCTGCAGGGCATAGGCCGCGCCGTAGGCCTCCATGGCCCAGACTTCCATTTCCCCCAGCCGCTGACCGCCGAATTGGGCCTTTCCGCCCAGCGGCTGCTGCGTCACCAGAGAATAGGGGCCGATGGACCGGGCATGGATCTTGTCGTCGACCAGATGGTGAAGCTTCATGACGTACATGGTGCCGACGGTGATCTTTTCGTCGAACGGCTCACCGGTGCGGCCGTCGTAGAGCGTTACCTGCCCGGAGCGGTCCTGCCCGGCTTCCGCCAGCAGTTGCTTGATCTCCTCCTCTTTGGCACCGTCGAACACCGGGGTCGCCATATGAACCCCGCGCCGGTAAAACTGCGCGAACTGCTGCAGTTGATCGTCGTCCAGGCCGCCGATCGCCTTTTTTTCCGGCGTCGCGGAGAAGATCCGGCGTATCTTCTCCCGCAGCTTGTTGATCTTCTGCTCTTCGATGAGCTGCAGAATCTGATCGCCGAGGCCTTTGGCCGCCAGGCCGAGGTGGATCTCCAGGATCTGGCCGACGTTCATGCGCGACGGCACCCCCAGCGGGTTGAGCACCATGTCCACCGGACGGCCGTCCTCGAAGTAGGGCAGGTCCTCGACCGGCAGGATGCGCGAGACGACCCCCTTGTTGCCGTGGCGCCCGGCCATCTTGTCGCCGACGGACAGCTTGCGCTTCATGGCCACGTAGACCTTGACCATCTTGATCACGCCCGGCGGCAGTTCGTCGCCGCGCTCGAACCGGCTGACCTGCTGCTCGAAGGCCAGCCGGCAAAGCTCGCGCTGGTCGCGGTAGCGCTCCAGGATCTCGTGCACGACCTGGGTCATCTGCGGGTCCTTGAGCACGACGCCCTCCAGGGCCGCCACCGGGACCTTCTCCAGCACCTTGCCGTCCAGCTTGACGCCGCTGTTGACGTAGATTTTTTTGCCCTTCTTGATCGGCGCCTGGGCCTTCTGGCCGTTCAGCAGGTCGACGAGCTGGCCGCGGACCACGTCCTCGATCACCGTCAGTTCGTCGTCCCGGTCTTTCTCCAGGCCGGCGATTTCCTCGTCCTCGATCAGCCGCGTGCGGTCGTCCTTTTCCACCCCGCGGCGCGAGAACACCTTGGCGTCGATGACGGTCCCCTGGATCCCCGGCGGCACGCGCAGCGACGTGTCCTTGACGTCGCCGGCCTTCTCGCCGAAAATGGCGCGCAGCAGCTTCTCCTCCGGCGAGAGCTGGCTTTCGCCCTTGGGCGTAATCTTGCCGACCAGGATGTCGCCCGGCTTGACTTCGGCCCCCAGGCGGATGATGCCGCTCTCATCGAGATTCTTGAGCGCCTCGTCTCCGACGTTGGGAATGTCCCGCGTGATCTCCTCCTTGCCCAGCTTCGTGTCGCGCGCCACCACTTCGAACTCCTCGATGTGCACCGAGGTGTAGACGCCGTCGCGCACCAGGCGCTCGCTCACCAGAATCGAATCCTCGAAGTTGTAGCCGCCCCAGGGCATGAAGGCCACCATCACGTTCTTTCCCAGCGCGAGCTCGCCCTGGTCGGTGGCCGGGCCATCGGCGATGATCTGACCCTCGGTGACCCGCTGGCCTTTGTGGACGATGGGCCGGTGGTTGAAGCAGGTGTTCTGGTTCGAGCGCACGAACTTGGACAGGTTGAAAATGGTCACGTTCTTCTCGTTGGGCTCTCCGGTGGGGTCGTGCTTGAGCACGATCCGCGCGGCATCCACGTCGACCACCTCGGCGTCCCGCGGCGCGACCACGGTCACCCCGGAATCCTTGGCGACCACTCCCTCGATCCCGGTCCCGACCAGCGGCGCTTCGTTCATGAGCAGCGGCACCGCCTGGCGCTGCATGTTGGAACCCATGAGCGCCCGGTTGGCGTCGTCGTTTTCCAGGAACGGAATCAGCGACGCCGAGACGCTCACCAGCTGATTGGGCGAAATGTCCATGAGCTCGATCTCTTCGCGGCTGACCATCATGAACTCGCCCGCCACGCGGGAGGTGACCAGCGGGTTGGCGAACTGGCTCTTTTCGTTCACCGGCGCGTTGGCCTGCGCGATCGGCAGGGCTTTTTCCTCGAACGCGTCCAAGAATCTGACCGCCTCGGTGACCCGGCCGGCCTCGACCACCCGGTAGGGGGTCTCGATGAAGCCGTAGTCGTTCACGCGCGCGTAGGTGCTGAGCGAAACGATCAATCCGATGTTGGGGCCCTCCGGGGTTTCAATGGGGCAGATGCGGCCGTAGTGCGAGGGGTGCACGTCGCGCACCTCGAAGCCGGCGCGCTCCCGCGTCAAACCGCCCGGCCCCAGCGCGCTCAGGCGGCGCTTGTGGGTCGTTTCGGATAGCGGGTTGGTCTGGTCCATGAACTGGGACAGCTGGCTCGTGCCGAAGAACTCCTTGACCACGGCCGAGACCGGCTTGGGGTTGACGAGGTCGTGCGGCATCAGCGCGTCGACCTCCTGCAGGCTCATGCGCTCCTTGATGGCGCGCTCCATGCGGACGAGGCCGATGCGGTACTGGTTCTCCAACAGCTCGCCGACCGCCCGCACGCGCCGGTTGCCGAGGTGGTCGATGTCGTCGACGACCCCCTGGGTGTCGCGCAGCTCGATCAGCGACTTGGCCGTGAGCAGGATATCCTCCTTGCGCAGAATGCTCAGATCCGGCGCGCTGCTGACCCCCAGCCGCTGGTTGATCTTCAGCCGGCCCACACCGGAGAGGTCGTAGTAGTTGCTCTTGAAGAACAGGTTGTCGATGAACTCCTGCGCCACCTCGGGCGTGGCCGGATTGCCGGGCCGCAGCCGCCGGTAAATGTCGATCAGCGCCTCCTCCTTGCTGTCCACCTTGTCGAGCAGCAGGGTCTTGCGGATGGAGTCGCTGCTGGACAGGCCGTCGATGAACAGCAGGTCGAAATCGGTGATGCCGGCATCCGCCAGGCGGGCGATGCTGTCTTCGTCGACCGCGTCGTTGGCCCGCACGACGGGCTCGCCGGTTTTCGGGTGCGGGAGGGTGAAAGCGTAAGCGCGCTGGTAGATTTCCTCAATGTTGATCGGCACGCGGTCCGTGCCCAGCGCCTTGAGACGCTTGAGGATGCGCACGTTGTACTGGCGGCCCTTCTTGACCAGAATCTCCCCGGTTTCGGTGTCCTTGATGTCGCGGCTGGAGCGCTGGCCCTTCAGCAGCTCCTCGTCGAAGGCCTTGAAGTAGCGCTTGCCGTCCGCGATCACCCGCTCGGTCTTGTAGAAGTAAGACAGCAGGTCCTCGGAGGTGTACCCGAAGGCCTTGAAGAGCGTCGTGATCGGGAACTTGCGGCGCCGGTCGATGCGGATGTAAACGATGTCCTTGGGGTCGATCTCCATGTCGATCCAGGAGCCGCGGACCGGAATGATGCGGGCGCTGTAGATGATCTTGCCGCTGGAGTGGGTCTTGCCCTTGTCATGGTCAAAAAAGACGCCGGACGAGCGGTGCAACTGGCTCACCACGACCCGCTCGGTGCCGTTGATGATGAAGGTGCCCTTGGCCGTCATCAGCGGGATCGTGCCGAAATAAATCTCCTGCTCCTTGATGTCGCGGATCGTGGAGGCGCCGGACTCGGCATCGACATCGTAGACCACCAGCCGCACCGTGATGCGCACCGGGATTTCGTAGGTCATCCCGCGGTGAATGCATTCCTCGATGGTGTGCTTGATCTCTCCGAATCGGTAGGAGACAAACTCCAACGAGGCGCTGCCGGTAAAGTCCTTGATGGGGAAGACGGACTTAAATACCGCCTGGAGCCCGGTTTCCTCACGCTTTTCGTGGGGGACGTCGATCTGCAGGAACCGCGCGAAGGAGTCGCGCTGCATGCCGATCAGGTCGGGAATATCGACGATCTGGTGAATCTTGCCGAAGCTCTTGCGAATACGCTTGCTTGCCATGGGTCTCTCGGACATAGCAACTCCGCAATCTGGTTAAGGTTAGAACACCTGAGTCAGATGGTGGACAGACGCTGGACAGGATGATGGTCTTCGCGGCCTGCTGCGACCGGAACGAAACCAGGGGAGGATAAACTCCAGCCGATCGGGCAGCAGGCCACGGGTCCGGACAACTTGCTACTTGATCTCCACGCTGGCGCCGGCAGCCTCGAGCTGCGCCTTGAGTTTTTCGGCGTCGGCCTTGGGAATCCCTTCCTTGACCGGCTTGGGGGGGCTTTCCACCAGATCCTTGGCTTCCTTCAACCCCAGGCCGGTAATGGCGCGGACTTCCTTGATCACGTTGATCTTCTTTTCGCCGTGGGCCGTCAGAATGACGTCGAACTCGGTTTTCTCCTCGACCGGAGCAGCGGCGGCCGCTCCCGCTCCGGGGCCGGCGGCCATCATCGCCACCGGGGCTGCGGCGGACACGCCGAACTTTTCCTCCAGCTCCTTGACGAGCTGGGACAGATCCAACACCGACATGTTGGCAATGAACTCGATCACATCTTCCTTGGTCACGTTGGCCATGTTGCGTTACCTCCAGTTTTCACCTGTTCGAAATGGGAATGGGATGGTTCGTTCTTGGTCGTCGCCGCCGAAAACCGTCATGCGGCGGGGGGCGCCTCCGCGGCCTGCCGCTGGTCTCTCAGGGCTGACAGCGCATTCACCAGGGCGCGCGGGACGCCGGCGAGCACTCGTACGGCAGAGGTCGGAACCCCGGCCATTACCGATAGCAGCTGCCCGAGCAGCACCTCGCGCGACGGCAAGGCCGCCAGCGCCTTGACCCCGTTTAGGTCGATCAGCTTGCCGTTGAGCACCGCCGCCCGGATCTCCAGCTTCTTGCTGTCCTCGGCAAACTTGGTCAGGATCTTAGCAGGCGCCACGGGGTCCTGGTAGCTGATCGCCACCGCCCCGGGCCCCTTGAAGTGATCCGCCATCACCGCAATCGGCGTATCCTGGGACGCCCTGGCCATCAAGGTGTTCTTGGCCACTTTGTACTCGACGCCCGCCTCCTTGAGCTTGCGGCGCAGATCGCCGACCGAGGCGACATCCAACCCCTTGAAATCGGTCAGAACGACCAGCAGCGATTTCTTGAACCGACCGTGCAGGTCCTCAGCAATTTGCTTTTTTTCTTCGAGTTTCACTTCTGATTCTCACCTCCTTCGGATCTCTGTGCGACCGGAGGTCATGGCCAGGACCGACCAGGGCTGCTGTCGGGCATCCGGATCGGTCCACCCGCAGTATCCCTCTGTCTCGGTAGGCCGGCGCACACGCCGATTAACCGCCCTCGCGTACCTACGGTCTTTGACAGATCGATGAATTACTTGGCGACTTCTTTGATCAAGCTGGTATCAATTTTAACGCCGGGGCCCATGGTGGTGGACACCGCGATGCCCTTCAGATAGGTGCCTTTGCTGCTCGACGGCTTCATCCTCAAAATGGTGTCCAGAAACGCGGAGACGTTCTGGACGAGCTTCTCCACGCCGAAAGACACTTTGCCCATGGGTGCGTGCACGATTCCGGCTTTCTCCACGCGAAACTCGATCTTGCCGGCCTTGAGCTCCTTGACGGCTTTGGTTACGTCGAAGGTCACCGTGCCGGCCTTGGCGTTGGGCATGAGCCCCCGCGGGCCCAGGATTTTGCCGATCTTGCCCACGGCGCCCATCATGTCGGGCGTGGCGACCACCTTGTCGAAGTCGAACCACCCGCCCTTGATCTTCTCCACAAGATCGTCGCTGCCGACGAAGTCGGCGCCGGCCTCCTGAGCCTCCTTCTCCTTTTCGCCCTTGGCCATCACAAGGACCCGCACCGTTTTGCCGATGCCGTTCGGCAGCACCACGCTGCCGCGAACCATCTGATCCGCATGCCGGGGATCCACCCCCAGTCGCACGGCGACGTCCAGGGTCTCATCAAACTTGGCAAACGAAGACTCCACCGCGAATTTCACGGCTTCCGCCACCCCCACACCGCTGGGGCCGGTGATCTTCTCTTTGGCTTCGACGTATTTTTTTCCCCGCTTTGCCATCTTCGCTTCGCTCTCCTTAACTTAAACTTAGGGTCTGCCGCCGGCGGCCGGTCGCGCTACCCGATGTCGATCCCCATGCTGCGGGCGGTGCCCTCGATGATGCGGCAGGCCGCCTCCATGTCGTAAGCGTTCAAGTCCACCATTTTCTGTTTGGCGATGTCCTCCAGCTGTTGCCGGCTGATCTTACCGACCTTCTCGCGCTTGGGATCCTTGGCGCCTTTGGCGATCTTGGCGGCTTTTTTGATCAACACCGCAGCGGGCGGCGTTTTGGTAACAAACGTAAACGAGCGGTCCTGGTAGATGGTGATCACCACCGGGATGATCATGCCGGCGTCGTTGGCGGTGCGGGCGTTGAACGACTTGCAGAAATCCATGATGTTCACCCCGTGCTGGCCAAGAGCCGGGCCGATGGGCGGCGACGGGTTGGCCTTTCCGGCCTCCACCTGCAATTTGACGAATGCCATCACTTTTTTTGCCATGGGTCTTTTCTTCTCCTGATCACAATCGGTCCGCACGCCGGCGGGTTGAGCGGTCCGGCGCGGCTAAAGCTTCTGCACCTGAACGAAATCCAACTCCACCGGAGTGGCGCGGCCGAAGATGCTCACCAGCACCTTGATCTTGCCTTTTTCGTGGTTGACTTCCTCCACCGTGCCGTTGAAGTTGTTGAAAGGGCCGTCGATGACCCGAATATCGTCTCCGACTTCGAAGAAGTATTTCGGCTGCGGCTGGCGCTTGCCGGCCTCCATCCGCTTGATGATCTGCTCGGCCTCGGCGTCGGCCAGCGGGGCTGGTTTTTGCCGACCGCCCAGGAATCCGGTGACCTTGGCGGTGCTGTTCACAATGTGCCAGGTCTCGTCGTCAAGCTCCATCCGCACCAGAATGTACCCGGGATAGAACTTGCGCGAGGACGTTTTGCGCTTGCCCTTGACCAGTTCGACCACTTCTTCGGTCGGGACGATGATTTCCCCGAATTTTTCGGACTGAGGGGAGGCGGCCACGCGCTCTTGAAGCGACGCCTTGACCTTGTTCTCGAATCCCGAGTAGACATGCACGACATACCATCTGAGCGCCACGGCGATTCTCCTCACGCCCGAAATACCGCCCGGACCACAGTGGACAGGCCCAGGTCCACCAGTCCCAGGAAGAGCGAAATAATCATGACCAGAACAATGACGACCAGCGTGGAGCCCATCGTCTGTTTGCGCGTCGGCCAGGTGACTTTCTTCAGCTCGATCTTGACCTCTCTCAGAAACTGCATCGAGCGGGTCAACACGTTGTCTGCCGGCTCCTCGGGCGGCGTTGCCGCGCGCCTGACCTCCGGCCGGCGGGCGGGTTCGACGCTTTCCGACTTATAGGCTTCCGCGGTGCGGGCGCCGGGGGCCTCCGCGTCGGCGTCGGCGGACGACTCCCCGTCGGCTCGTTTCTTCTTCTTCAGGACGGTTGGCTTTTTCCGTAGGATGCGTCCCATACGTTTCTCCAGAAACGCGAATTCCGCGCCCGCCAGGCGCCGTGCGGCTAAAACGGCTGCCGGCATGACGGATCCCGGCGCTACGGTGAATAAAGGTGGCAGGCCAGGAGGGATTCGAACCCCCAACACCCGGATTTGGAGTCCGATGCTCTACCATTCGAGCTACTGGCCTGCATGAAATCGTCTGCGCGGGTTCTTGCTTTCCGAACCTATTTGGTTTCCTTGTGAGCCGTGTGCTTGCGGCAGAATCGGCAGTACTTGGAAAACTCCAGCTTGTCCGGCGTGGTGCGCTTGTTCTTGGTCGTCGTGTAATTTCGGCGCTTGCATTCGGAGCAGGCAAGCGTGATCAGCACTCTCACGGGCATTCTCCTTTGCTTATCCGGTTACGGGCTATTCGATAACCTCGGCGACGACGCCGGCGCCCACCGTGCGGCCGCCTTCCCGAACCGCAAACCGCAGCTCTTTCTCCATCGCAATCGGGGTGATCAGCTCCGCGGTGATCGAAACGTTGTCCCCCGGCATCACCATCTCCACCCCCTCCGGAAGATTCAACACCCCCGTCACGTCCGTCGTCCGAAAATAAAACTGCGGCCGATACCCCGTGAAAAACGGCGTGTGCCGGCCCCCCTCC
>Ga0114938_1001873_pt1 | contig 13881 bp, 14 predicted proteins | sample AshMeaBigSpring_FD_88675 | JGI IMG/M metagenome (GOLD analysis project Ga0114938, IMG submission 88675) | Groundwater microbial communities from Big Spring, Nevada to study Microbial Dark Matter (Phase II) - Ash Meadows Big Spring | ecosystem: Environmental > Aquatic > Deep subsurface >...
GCCGAGTCGGATCGCCCCGGGAACCGTTTCATCCAGAAGGACATCCATCGACGGCGAGCCAATGATGCCCAGCATTTCCTGCATATCCGCCGCGGACGGCCCGATGTGGCGCGAGGCGAAAGCGGTCATTAGGAAATTTGGGCGCGGTAGGCGGCGGCGTCCTTCAGCGAGTCGAGTTCGGATGGGTTTGCGATGCGGATTTTGAAAATCCAGCCCGTGCCAAAGGGATCCGTATTGAGGAGGGCCGGATCTTTTTCGATCGCCTCGTTGCGCGCGACAATTTCGCCGCCGACCGGAGTGTAAATATCGCTGGCGGCCTTGACCGATTCCACGACAGCCGCGACGTCACCCGCCGCGAAGACCTTCCCGATGGCGGGGGGTTCGGCGAAGACGATGTCGGTGAGTTCGGCCTGAGCGTGTTCGGTGATGCCCACGGTGCCGGTATCCCCTTCGACGAGGATCCATTCGTGGCTTTCGGTGTAGCGGAGGTTTTCTGGAACGTTCATGGTTTCTTTTGGTAAAAGGGTTTTTTCTGGACGACGGCCGCGAATTTGCGTCCGCGGACCTCGATTTCGACGGGTTGGCCGGGTTCGGAGAGCTCTGGCGGGAGGTAGGCCATGGCGATGCCATAACCCAGCGAGGGCGAGAGGGCCCCGCTGGTCGTTTCGGAAATTTTTTGCCCATTGGCCCAGACCGGGTAGTGCGGGCGGACGGGCGGGGCTTTGTCGGCGGTGACGCGGACGGCGGTCAGGCGGGACGGAATGCCGTTGGTTTTTTGGGCAACGAGGACGTCTTTTCCGGGGAAGGAAGGCTTGGTAAGGTCCACGAAAAATCCCAGTCCGGCCTCGAGGGGCGTGCGGTCCTGCGAGAGATCGGAGCCATTGAGCGGGTAGCACATTTCGAGGCGGAGGGTGTCGCGCGCGCCGAGTCCGCAGGGGAGCGCGCCGGCATCGATCGCAGCATGCCAGGCCGCAGCCGCCTCGTTGTGGGGCATCAACCACTCGAACCCGTCCTCCCCGGTGTAGCCGGTGGTGAGGGCCAAGCGACAGGTGGAGCCGAGTTCCACGATCCGGTTGCGTTCCGAGGGCATCGGAAGCGAGAAGAGTTTTTGGAAAACCTCCGGCGACTTGGGCCCTTGGATCGCGATAGCCGCGAAATCGGAGCTGCAATCGCAAAGCGAGACGCCCTCGATATGGTGGGCGTAGAGCCATGAGGCATCCTTGGCGATCCGCGAAGCATTCACGACGAGGAGGAATTCCTCCTCCCGAAGGCGATAGACGATGAGGTCATCCAAGACACCGCCCTCGTCGTTGAGCATCGAGGAATACTGGGCCTCGCCCGAAGAGAGGTTTGCCACGCGGTTCGTCAGGAGAGAATCCAGCCATGCCCCGGCGCCCGCGCCGCGGACGCGGAATTCGCCCATGTGCGAGATGTCGAAGACCCCGACCGCCTCGCGGACGGCCTTGTGTTCGGCCAGAATGCCGGAATATTGGACCGGCATTTGCCAACCGGAGAAATCGACCATGCGGCCGCCTGCGGCGATGTGTTCAGAGTAGAGAGCGGTATGGGGCATGGGATGTCAGATTTGGTCGTCGAAATTGAGGTAAGTATAAAGGGTGAGGCTTTTTTCGTAATCGTCAAGGAGCCTCATGCCCTCGCTGGGCTTGAGGCGGTCGGATTTGATGGCCGCATCGGTCTGGGTTTTCATGCGGCGAGCGAGTTCATTGACGTCCCACTGGGTGAGCGAGAGGACCTGGCCGACCGTGCTGCCCGTGAGGACTTCCTCCACGTAGTAACCGGCCTCCTCGTCTTCATCGAGGTAGATGTGCATCTCGTTGACGCGTCCGAAGAGATTGTGCAGGTCACCCATGATGTCCTGATAGGCTCCGGCGAGGAAAAACCCGATGTAGTAGGGCTCGCCATCCTTGAGGCTGTGGAGGGGAAGGGTTTCCTTGACGTCCTGCAAATCCACGAATTTGGCCACTTTGCCGTCCGAGTCGCAGGTGATGTCCACCAAGGTTGCGTTGCGGTCGGGGATTTCGTTGAGCCGGTGGATCGGCATCACGGGGAAGAGCTGACCGAGCGCCCAGTGGTCGAGGAGGGATTGAAAGACGGAAAAATTGCAGAGGTATTGGTCGCCGAGAGCCACTTCCATTTCCTTGACCTCCTCCGGGATGTAGCGCATTCCGCGGAAATTTTTGACGATCGACTCGGCGATTTGCCAATAGACGGTCTCGATGCGCGCCTTCGCGCGGAGGTCGAGGAGTCCGAGGTCGAACATCGACTGGGCTCGATCGCGGATTTCCTGGGCATCGTGGAGGTTTTCGAGGCGGTTCTTGCGTCCGAGATCGTTCCGGATTTCGAGGATGTCGGCAACAAGCTGGGGGTCATTTTCGGCCGGGACGATGGCAGCGGTGCGGCTGTTTTTTTCGATCGTGCCGAAGGTTTCCACGATGAGGACCGAGTGGTGGGCAACGATGGCGCGACCGCTTTCGCTCACGAGGGTCGGATGGGCAACCGATTCGGAATCGCAGACCTCCATGACCGTATAGACGATGTCGCGGGCGTATTCGCTGAGCGAGTAATTCGTCGAACTGTCGAAGGTCGTGCGCGACCCGTCGTAATCGACGCCGAGGCCGCCGCCGACATCGAGGTACTCGAGCGGGTGGCCCATTTTCGAGAGTTTCGCGTAGAAGCGGGCCGCCTCGCGAGCCGCACGCTTGATGGTCCGGATGTCCGGAACCTGGGAGCCGACGTGGAAATGGACGAGCTTGAGGCAATCGGCCAGTCCCGCCGCGTGGAGCATATCGCTCGCCTCCACGAGGTCGGAGGTCGAGAGACCAAATTTGGCATTTTCGCCGCCGCTGGTCGCCCATTTGCCGGATCCCTTCGAGAGGAGTCGGACCCGGAAGCCGATGATGGGATCGACCGCCATTTCTCGGGAAACGCGAAGGATGTGGGCAAGTTCCTCGAGTTTTTCGACGACGAGAATGACCTTTTTGCCCAACTTGCGCCCGAGGAGGGCATTGCGGATGAAGTTTGTATCTTTGTAACCGTTGCAGATCAGAAGGCTCTCCGGGTCGGTGTGCAGGGCGAGGGCCGCCAGCAATTCCGGTTTGCTCCCCGCCTCAATGCCGAAGTGCCAAGGCGTTCCGGCGTCCAGAATTTCCTCCACCACCTCGCGGAGTTGGTTGACCTTGATGGGGAAGACGCCGCGATAGACGCCATTGTAGCCCATTTCGGCGATGGCCTGCGCGAAGGCGGCATTGATCGTCTCGACCCGATCGCGCAGGAGGTCGTGGAAGCGGACGACGAGCGGAAACGAGAGTTTGCGTTCCCGGGCTTCGGCCACGACTTCCATGAGGTCCACGCGCGCGCTGTCGCGTTTGGGGCGCACAATCATGTGACCTTCCTTGTTGATCCCGAAATACCCGCTGCCCCAGCGGTCTACGTTGTAGAGGGAAACCGCCTCCCCAATTTCAAAATGCGACATGAGCTTGTGTTCCTAAAGGTTGATGGTCATCCATTTGCCGCCGCTGACGGCGACGACTTCCTCGATCGTCATCCAGCGTTCCGCCCAGTCCGGCCCCCAGGAGTCCGAGACCGCAACCTCGTTGGTTTTTTCGTTGTAGCCGATGATCATGCAAACGTGGCCCTTTTTTGGGTCGATCTTGATTTTTTTTGCGTCCCTTCGCGTGTTGGCGAGGGATTTCATCCAAGCAACGGGATCTGACATGGCTGTAGTTCGGGTTTCCATGCGTTTGTCGATCATGTCGTTCACCGAATCCATCGAGTACATTTGCCAGATGATCGGGATGCCGCCATCGACACATTTGCGAATTTTCTGGATAGTCAGGGGCGGAGTCCCCGAGTCCACTCGGCGCCCGCCCATGGTGACAGCCTCTTTCGCTCCTTCTGTGATCTCATCCAAATTCGTTCCGCCTCCCGCGTTGGTGCCACCGGCCATCGCGAGCACGTACATGTCTGCGGAAATGCCCATGTAGCGCATCACGCGTTCCCAGGTCGCCGGGACGCAATACCCCTTGGGCCCCTGATCCACCATCGGAATGTCGGTCAGGACAACATCGCCCGTCGGACGTTTTTGGATGCGAGACGCAAGGCGTTTGCGCATTTCCGTGTCAGAAATCCGTATGCCTGCCCCCGAGTCGGCGGCGGCAGTCGGAAGCACCCGCAGGGCAACGTATTCTTCACGCGGACTGGCAAGCAGGATCGCGTGGCCCTGCCAATCCCAACGTTTGACGGTTTCGCGGGTTTGGCGCCCTTTGCCATAGAGGTCGGCCTTGGGTTCACCAAAGAGGGTCGTGAGGGCTTTCTTCAGTGCCTCGGAATCCGTGCGGACCGCCTTGGTGAAAGCACGCACCTGTTTGTCGAGCGAAGAGGGGCCCCGCTTTGCTGCCTTGGGATCTTCACTGGGATCTTGGACGGAATCGCCCTTGTTCGCGAACATGAAGGAAACGCCCGAGACTTTCCCGCCCTCGCCATACAGAGCGATCGAATACGGCCTCGCCCCAAGAACCCGCTTCGAGGCGTCCGTGTAGAGTCGGTAGCTCGAGTCGGTCGAGGTCTGGGATTCCTTCCGCAGGCCAATGTTCGTGGCTGTTTTCTCCGCATCGTCATCCCAAAGCGACTGGTCGGCAAACAAGGGAATTCCCAAGGCGGCGTTGACCTGTTCGGGCGTCGCTGCCAGGGCCGAATGCACAAAAAAAACGAGGGGGGCGAGCCCTGCGAGATTGCGGAAGATAGGGAGGTGTGGAAACATGGCGGCTTCAGGATAGGTTGTTTCAAAAATAATTCCATGCGAATCCTCTATTTCGATTGTTTTTCCGGCATCAGCGGCGATATGGCCGTTGGAGCCCTGCGCGACCTCGGCGTTGACGAGGAAGTTTTCCGCCGGGCGGTGGGAACCCTCGGCCTCGGAGACGAAATCCACCTTCATTTCGGACGTGGCGAACGCCAGCGCATCGCGGGGGTTTCATTCCACGTCCATGCGCACGATCACGGGCACGGGACTGTCGATGCCCACGGGCACGATCACGGCGATCACGGCGATCACGACCATTCCCACGGCGACCACGCCCATGGTCGCACGCACCGCGAAATTCGCAGGCTCATCGAGGCTTCGCGTCTGGAGCCGGAGGTCAAAAGACGGGCCTTGTCCGTTTTCCAGCGCATTGCCGTCGCCGAGGGGAAAATCCACGGCGTCCCTCCCGAGGACGTCGGATTCCACGAGGTGGGGGCCGCGGATTCGATCGCCGACATTGTGGCGGCCTGCGCCGGGTTCCACGCACTGGGACCGCTCCGCATCGAGGCCTCGCCCCTTGTCGAAGGACGGGGATGGATCGAATGCGCGCACGGCAGTTTTCCTCTTCCGGCTCCGGCGACTCTTGAAATTCTGGCCGGTATTCCGCTTGGGCAGGTGGATGAACCCGGCGAGCGCATCACGCCAACCGGAGCGGCCCTCATAGCCGAATTCGCAGAGCGCTTCGGGCCGTTCCCCCCCCTGCGCGTTGAGCGGGTGGGCCACGGGCTCGGCACACGCGATACCCCCGGGCGTCCGAACGTCCTCCGCGCCGTCCTCGGCGAGGCGGTATCCAACGCTGTCCTCGAAGGCGCCGAGACCGACGAAGTGGACGAAATCGAGACGAATCTAGACGACATGACGCCCGAACTTGCCGCCGCCGCCGCCCGGAGTGCCTTCGCAGCCGGTGCCATCGAGGCCTTTTTTACCCCCGTCCAAATGAAAAAAGGCCGTCCCGGCTTCTTGCTCACGGCGCTTTGTCCACCCGAATCCACCGGAACCGTCGTCCGAGTCCTCCTCACCGAGACCAGTGCGTTCGGAGTCCGCATCCACCGGGTTCAACGCCAAAAATTGCGCCGCGAAATCCGTAACGTCGAGACCCCCCACGGTCCCATCGCCGTCAAATTCGGATTCCTCGGGGAGTCCATTGTCCAGCGAACACCCGAATACGAATCCTGCGCCGCTGCGGCCCGCGCTTCGGGGATTCCCCTGCGGGATGTTGTCTTCGCGGCCGAAAAATCCGCCCGCTCCCTGCCTTGATTTCGGGCGCATCTCCGATTGGTGCAGAAAACAATTTTTGGCGGGCATTCGCCCGCGTAGGGAACATGCGGGCAAGATGCCCACGCTCCTTTGACTGCACCAAACGTAGATGCGCCCGTTGATGAGCCCGGGATTTAAATGATGCAGGCCGCCGCGACGAGTGCCGCGACGGCCTGCTGTTCCCCCCAGAACGATTTCAAATCTAGCGCACGGGAGTGAATGCGCAAGACTTTTTCTAATTTTTTTTACAGGCCCTTGCAGAAGTCCTCAATGCGGTCCAATCCCTTCTTGATAATATCGAGGCTGGTGGCGTAGCTGAGGCGGATTGTGCGGTCGTCCCCGAAGGCGATGCCCGGCACGACGGCCACGTTCGACTTCGAGAGAAGGCGGTCCGCAAACGACTGGGATTTGATGCCGAGTCCGCTGATGTTGGCCAGAACGTAGAAGGCGCCAAGCGGGCGAACGGCACTGACTCCAGTGATCGCGTTGATGCGGTCGCACATGTACTGGCGGCGGATGTCGAATTCGTCCCGCATGTCGATGACGCACTGCTGGTCGCCATTGAGGGCCGCAAGGCCACCGTATTGTGCGAACGAACAGGGGTTCGAGGTCATGTGGCTCTGCATCGAGTCGATCGCCTTGGCAATGGCGTCCGGCGCGGCCAGGTAGCCGAGCCGCCATCCGGTCATTGCGTAGGCTTTGCTGAAGCCGTTGACGGTGATGGTGAGCTCGTAGGCCTCGGAGGAGAGGGAGGCAATGCTGACATGTTCGGTGCCATCGTAGGTGAGCTTCTCGTAGATTTCATCGGAGAGGATGAAAATGTCCTCGCCGGCGGCCACTTCGGAAATCGCCTTGAGTTCCTCGCGGGTATAGACGGAACCGGTCGGATTGCCCGGCGAATTGATGATGATCATCTTCGTGCGGGGCGTCATGGCGTTCTCGAATGCCTCGGCGGTGATCTTCCAATCATCTTCCTGCTTGGTCTGCACGATGACGGGTTCGCCACCGGCCAGACGGACCATTTCCGGATAGCTCAACCAATAGGGAGCCGGGATGATCACTTCGTCGCCGGGATTGACGACCGCCGCGATGGCATTGAAACACGATTGCTTGGCTCCGCTGCTGACGACAATCTGGCCCGGCTTGTATTCGAGGCCATTGTCACGGGAGAATTTTTGCGAGATAGCTTGGCGGAGCTCCGGAATGCCCGAGCTGGGGGTGTATTTTGTATGCCCGGCTTTGAGGGCGTCGATGGCGGCCGCCTTGATGTGCTCGGGCGTATCCATGTCGGGTTCGCCGGCACCGAAGCCGCAGACGTCGATGCCTTCGGCTTTCATGGCCTTGGCTTTGCTGTCGATGGCGAGTGTGAGTGACGGGGTCAGTTCTTTGAGTCGGGACGCGATTTCCATAGTGTGTTGAGTGGGGTGTATTTAGCTGGGGTTGAGGCAACCTTCAAGCAGGGGTTTTAAATTGTTTTCTTCGAGGTGGAGGATTTTCATCTCCCGCCGGGCATTTTCTTGGGAGTCCGAGGCGTGGGCGGCGTTGATCATGGCCGATTGTCCGAACTCCCGCCGAATGGAGCCCGGGGGGGCCTGTTCCGGATCGGTCGGGCCGAGGATTTCCCGAATTTTCGAGACAGCATCGATCCCCCGATAGACAAGGGCAATGATTTTTTCCGTTCCCGGCAATTCGCGGTCGGCAGCCGGACACTGGGAGGGACGCGCTCCGCACATGAATTGGACAATTGACTCCCAGCGGTCGCGTGCGGCGAGCGGGCCGACCAAATCGGCGAGGCGGTCCTCGTCCGGCGCGTCCAAGGGAAAACCCAGTTCTCGCTCGATGGCAAGGCGGGCGCGCTTGGCGGCAGGCACGCGCATCCGGAGATTGAGTGTTTCCAGGACAGGGCCGTAAAATTCGGTCGCCTGCGCGAGGCTCATGTGATGGACCTTGAAGCCGATGATGGCTAGACCGCTGCGCGAAAGAACGTCGATCACGCCGCCGGGCCGGGCATTGGGAAAACGAAAATTGTCGGGCTTGATCAGGACGAGGGTGGTCTCAACATTGACGCCCGCCGGGAAGAGCACGCAATCTTCGAGGATGCCTCCGTCGGAGTCCGAATGCGCGGCCCAGAGGGCCAGATGTTCCCCGGCCGATGCGGCATCCGGAGCCGCCAGCACGGCAGGCTCGAAATAAACGACCTTCCCGTTTTCGGAAATGAAATCGCCATAGGTGTCGCGGATGGTTTGGCCATTCGGGCGGTCGCTGACAATGTAGCCGGTTACCGAACGCGTCTTCTGAATGGCGTCCTCCCCGCGCAGCACGAGCATAAGAACCCGCTGGCGGTTGCCTTCGGCATCCGGCGCAAAATTTTTCCGCACATATTCTTGGACAAGCCTTTGGGCCTGTTCGTGCCGGGGGTCGGGCGCACCCACCACCACCTCGGCATAGGCCTCGGCAAGAGCCTTGCTGGGCGCAAACATCCTCCCGGCAACCAGATCCAGCCCGGTTCTTGAAAGCAGGCGGGAAATGATCCCGCCCGTCCGCGATTTGCGGAGCGAGTAGGGCGTGATCAGAACGTAGGAAAGCTCTTGGGCCATGTGGGTTTTCGGGTTTGGTTTGCCCCGGGTGGGAGCCGTTCCGGCCCCGTTGCGGGCGGGGCTGAAACTACCCCCTCGCCGGGAGTTCCGTCAACAGGCTTTTTGGGTATTTTGACGCTGCACGGAAATTCAGACGGCGGATTCCACGATTCTTTTGAGACGAACCATGCCGCGTCTCATGCGCGCCTTCACGGTTCCGAGGGGCTCGTTGACCTTCTCGGAGATTTCCTGCTGGGTCAGCCCGCCGAAGTAGGCCATTTCGATGACTTCGCGCTGGTCCTTCGAGAGGCGGGTGAGTGCCGTGCGCAAAAGGCGGCCCTGCTCGAAATCCTCTTGGTGGCCCGTACGGCGGGAGGCATGCTGTGCGGCCTCGGCCAAGTGTTCCTGCTCGACTTCCTCGCGGAGTTTGGAACGACGCTGGACCGAGCGCAGACGGTCGATCGCCTTGTTGCGCGTCAGAGTCACCGCCCACGTCGATGGTTTCCCTCGCTCGGCATCGAACATCGGCGATTTTTCCCAGATGGTGAAAAAAACGTCCTGCGCAACCTCCTCGGCATCGCTCTCATTGTTGAGCACACGGAAAGCCGTCGAGAACACCAGACCGGCATAGCGGGCATAAAAGTCCTGGAAACCCGCACGGTCCCCCGTGCCGATTCGCCGGATCAACTCCACGTCTTCCGCAATTCGCTCGTCGCCATTCATCGCAGCCGAGTGTAGCCCTCGCACGCCGCAATGCCAGTCCAATCCGCACAACTATTCCTCCGGCATGTTACCACCCTCCCGTTCGGCGTTCTTGACTCGCCAGCACGGCGATGTAGTCTTTGGCGCAGATGGAAAAGGTGTCGAGAGAGAGTGTTCGGGAAGCACTGCGCCGTTTTTTTGCGGGCAAGGGCCTGCGGAACACCGTGCAGCGGGATGCCATCGTGGACGCGGCTTTCAGCACGACGGAACACTTCAATGCCGAGGAATTGCTGGCCATGGCAAAGGCAATCGACCCCTCGGTTTCCCGGGCGACCGTGTACCGCACATTGCCGCTGCTGGTCGAGAGCGACCTCCTGCGCGAACTCGACCTCGGCGGCGAAACCACGCTCTACGACCCGAACTTCCTCGAGCGCCCAACCCACAACCACCTCGTCTGCCTCGATTGCGGACGCATCGTGGAATTCGAGGACGCCCACCTCGAACTCCTGGAAAATTGCATCACGCGCCGACTGGGATTCACCCCTTCGGAAAAAATGCTCAAAATCGAAGCACACTGCGACGAACTCAAAACCCGCGGGACATGCTCCAAGCAGTCCGCCTGCCCCGCATAATCCCAACTCTCTCCCACCATGTGGAAAGGACGATTCAAACAAGAACAATCTGACCTTCTGAAATCCTACGGCGAATCGGTTTCGACCGACTGGCGGCTCTTCAGGCACGACATCCGGGGCAGTATCGCCCACGCGCGCGGGCTCCTCAAATGCGGACTCATCAACCGGGAGGAATTCGAGGCCATCGAATCCGGCCTGACCGGGATCGGACGCGACATCGAGTCGGGCGCCTTCGCCTTCAGCCAGGACCTTGAGGACGTCCACATGAACATCGAGGCGGAACTGACCCGCCGCATTGGTGCCCCCGGCGCCAAACTCCATACGGCCCGCAGCCGGAACGACCAGGTGGCCACCGATTTCCGCCTCTATCTCCGGGACGAAATCGCCGAAATCGACGGCGGTTTGCGGAACCTCCAGCGTGAATTGATCGGCTTCGCAACCCGCCACCGCGACGCCATCATCCCGGGCTACACCCACCTCCAGCGTGCCCAACCGGTCTTTTTCGCCCACCACCTCCTGGCCTATGTCGAGATGTTCGCGCGCGATGCCGGGCGCTTGGCGGACTGCTCGCAGCGGATGGACGTCATGCCTCTCGGATCGGGTGCCATTGCCGGTTCGACCCTCCCGCTCGACCGTCCGTCCGTTGCCGCCGCACTCGGCCTTTCGATGCCCACCGCCAACAGCATGGACGCCGTGGCCGACCGCGATTTTGCCTGCGAACTCCTGGCCGCCCTCGCCATTCTCGGAATGCACATCTCCCGCCTGAGCGAGGATTTCATTCTCTGGGCTTCAGCGGAATTTGGGTTCCTCGAACTCAGCGACCGCCACACGACCGGTTCGAGCCTGATGCCGCAAAAGAAAAACCCGGACATAGCCGAGCTGGCGCGGGGCAAAACCGGACGCCTCTACGGCAATCTCGTCGCTCTCCTCACGGTCATGAAGGGGCTTCCGCTCACCTACAACCGCGACATGCAGGAGGACAAGGAGCCCGTTTTCGATTCGCTCGACACGGTGCGCCAAACCCTCGCGATCTTCGCGGAAATGGTCGTCGGCTCCAGCCTTCGCGAGGATCGCGCCCTGGCAGCGGCGAGCGACCCGCTCCTGCTGGCGACCGACCTTGCGGATCGCTTGGTCGAGGGGGGGGTTCCCTTCCGGCAGGCCCACGAAATCATCGGACGCTTGGTCGCATCCGCCCAGCAAAAGCAAGTGCCCCTCAACCGCCTGTCCACCACGGATTTTCTCGAGGCGTCCCGCCTCCTCACGCCGGAGGTCGTCACCGCCACATTCGACCTGCGCGCCGCTCTGGCCGCCCGCCGGATGCCCGGAGCCCCCTCGCCGGAAAATATCGCCAAGGCCCTCGAAAACTGGAACCTCAAACTCGCATGAACCCTTCCGCCTGGCGCACGATCGCGTCCGAACCCCTCCACAAGTCTCCCTGGCTCCGCCTCAACCGCGAAACCGTCGCGACTCCCTCCCGCCCGAACGGTGTGGCGTGGCTTGTCGTCCGACGTCCGGTCGCGGCGGTCATCGCCCCCCGCACACCCGCGGGTGAATACCTGCTCATCCGCCAGGAGCGTGTGCCCGTGCGCCGCGAAACTTGGGAATTTCCCGCCGGACAAATCGAGGGCGATGGTTCGGACGACTCGATTTTGGCGACCGCCCACCGCGAGCTTGGCGAGGAAGCCGGTGTGCGGTGTTCGGGAGAGCTCGTCTCCCTCGGGCTCTTTTTTTCGTCCGTGGGGTTCACCGACGAATGCTGCCATCTTTTCCTGGCGCCCGAGGCCGTCCCGGCATCCGAATTGGTCGCCCACGACACCAACGAGGCGATCCACGAGGTCCGGGCCTTTTCCCCGCAAGCCCTCCGGGAGGCGGTCGCAGCGGGAGAAATCATCGACGCGAACACCCTGGCCGTCTTCGCCCGCTTGGTGGCCCGCAGCCTGCTGGAATGAGCTGGCGGTCATTCTTTTCGTTCCGCGACGACGGGCACGAGGTCAAGTCGGTAGTCGGCCACTTGGAGGACCTCCGCCGGACGGTCATCAAGATGGCGGTTGTCCTTGTGGGTGCCATGGCCCTCTGCTTCCTGTTCCGTGTTGACGTTGCGGCATTTGTCCAACGCCCCCTGATTGCCGTTGATCCGGTCCGCGCGGCGAGCCCCCAGGCGATGGGCGTTGCCGACTCTTTTACCATCTCGCTGGAGTTGTCCTTTTACGGCGGCATGGTCCTTTCCTTCCCTCTCCTGCTTTGGTTCCTTGCGGAATTCATCCTTCCGGCACTCAACCCCCGGGAAAAACGCATGCTCTTCCCAGCTGCGGCCATTGGGTTCGGCTTGTTCCTCGCCGGTGCTTCCTTCGCCTATTTCGTCGTCCTCCCCCAGACCCTGGAATTTTTCTTCCAGGACGCACGTGCGATGAACTGGCAGCCCAATTGGACCGTGCGGGAATACTACTCGTTTGCAACCCAGTTTGTCATTTCCTTCGGACTCGCCTTCGAACTGCCGGTCGTGGTGCTCGTCCTTGTCAAACTCGGCATTCTCAACCACCTGATCATGCGGCGCACGCGGGCGTTCGCCCTGCTTGTCATTTTCTTCTTCGCCGCCATCATCACCCCGACCTCCGACATCCCAACTCTCGTTCTCATGGGAGCCCCCATGTACATCCTCTACGAGATTTGCATCGCCATTGCGTGGATGATGCGCGAACGCGGCGGCGAGTGAGCCCGACGCCATGTTATACCGCGAAAGGGTAGATCAGTTCGATTGTAGCGGAACATGGAACATGTTTCGTTTTGATTAACATGGATATTCAGGATAGACAGGATAAGACAAAGTATGAATTATGAATTATGAATTATGAAGTGGGAAAAAATAAATGCGCGAAGCGCGGTAGGGATGAGCGGCCCGCTCGTCCGATCTTCGATTTACTCGATTGTAGCGGAACATGGAACATGTTTCGTTTGGATTTGCTTAGATACTCAGAATAATCAGATTTCTACCACAGAAGAGAACAAAGGAAACGAAGGAGATACTTCGGGTATTTCATTGCGAATTGGCGACGACATCTCGTATGGGGGAAAGCGGGGACATGTCCCCGCACTCCAAATCCTTCTGGGAAAGACCGGAGGTCTGAGGGAACTTAGCCGGGTGGTGAAACCCCCGGTTATCACACACAAGAAGACCCGCCCCGCAGTGTGCGGAGGAACATTTCTCGTTCGGCTTTCGCACCTCGCCCGTCCGGAATGTTCCTCAGCCACTTCGTGGCTGTTTCCTTTTTCTTCTATTCCGGGGGTTTGTTACCCCCGGCTAAGTTCCCTCGAGCCTTCAGCTCGGAATACATCTTGTTTTGAACAGTTTTCAGTATATCAATAATATTTCCTCAGCATGTCACGAAACCTCCCCTATACAACTGGGAAAGTCGGAATACGGACGATATGGTTTATATTATAGTTGGAGAGTGGGTCAGCGAAGCCGCCTGATCGACGTCCTCCACTTCTGTCTCTCGCACCCTGATGATCCACGCCCCTTCACGCATCAAGCCACTTCTTTCGTGTGCGCAATCGGAAGAGGGTAAAGCCAACGCCGAGACCGATGAGTGCCCAGACTTGTGGCTCCGGGACGGCAGAGACATTGAGTGTTCCGCTGGAAAGTGTGAAGTTGTATCCATAGCTACCGTCGGAATACCCCCAGACGCCAGAATTGAAAGCCATGGCATTTCCTGAAAGTGTTACCGAATCGAAATTGCCCGTTTGGCTTCCGAATGTAAAGAGTTGGTAGCTCCCCGTCTGCGCCAAGTTGAAGGAGTTCCAATTGACAATGGCCAATGTTCCGCCGTAGGTGAGTTGTTCTGAGACAGCGAGGCGATCGTATTGGGTGCCGACCGTGGTCCCGCCAATTTCC
>Ga0114938_1001874_pt1 | contig 13880 bp, 15 predicted proteins | sample AshMeaBigSpring_FD_88675 | JGI IMG/M metagenome (GOLD analysis project Ga0114938, IMG submission 88675) | Groundwater microbial communities from Big Spring, Nevada to study Microbial Dark Matter (Phase II) - Ash Meadows Big Spring | ecosystem: Environmental > Aquatic > Deep subsurface >...
AACTGCTGCTCGACGCGCTCGACGGCATTGGCCACGGCTTTGCCGCTCAGGAAGTCAAGTGGGGGCGACTGGGTAAGCAATGGTATCAACAGAGTTTTGAACTTCGGCCACAGCGCTGGTTCCAGACCTTGCCGCATGACGGCAACGCCCTGCGCCTGCGCAACGGCACGCCCGAGGGTGAAACGCTGCTGCCATTCGGCTGGGTAACCCATGTCCACAAGGCCAAGAGCGGCTACCTCACCCGCGCTGGCCTGCATCGCATACTGGCCTGGCCGTATCTCTTCAAGAACTACTCGGTGCGCGATCTGGCCGAGTTTCTGGAAATCTACGGTCTGCCGATGCGCATCGGCAAATACACCACCGGAGCCAGCGACCAGGAAAAGGCCACGCTGCTGCGCGCCGTGACCGAGATTGGCCACAACGCCGCCGGTATCATCCCGCAAGGTATGGCCATCGAGTTTGCTGCGGCCGCCGCCGGTAGTCACGATCCGTTCGAGGCCATGATCAACTGGTGCGAGCGCACCCAGAGCAAGGCGATTCTGGGTGGCACGCTCACCAGTCAGGCCGATGGCAAGAGCAGCACGAATGCCCTGGGCAACGTGCATAACGAAGTACGGCACGATCTGCTGGTCTCGGATGCGCGCCAGCTGGAGGGCACGCTGACCCGCGATCTGATCTGGCCGTGGATTGCGATCAACAAGGGCGGCATCGACCCGCGCCGCTGCCCGCGCCTGAAATTCGACACCCGCGAGGCTGAGGATCTGGCCGTGTATGCCGAGGCACTGCCGGAACTGGTGGGCTTGGGCATGCGGATCAAACGTTCCTGGGCGCATGAAAAACTCAATATCCCGGAAGCGGCCGAAGATGAGCCGGTGCTGGCCGCTGCCCGCCCGGACATGATGTTGCCGCCGGAATTGCGGACCGAGCGTCAGAAACCGGAAACCAAGCCCACGGCGGCCGCATCGGCAGTGCTGAATGTCGCACCGGCCTATCCCGACCAAGTTGCACTGGATGGCATTACGCTGCCAGCCGATCTGCTCAACGCCGGCCTGGACAAGGTGCTGGCCCCAGTGATTGCCGCGATCAAAGACGGGGCCGATCCGGAAACTGCGATTGCCGGGCTGGCCGAGGCATATCCAGACATGGACGATGCAACCCTTTCCGGGCTGCTGGCCCGCTGCCTGTTCGTGGCCGACATCTGGGGGCGTGTGAATGGCCGGAATTGATCTGAGCCACGCGATTGGTCTGGAGCCGGCCAAGGCTATCGAATACTTCGAGAGCAAGGGCTACGCCATAGGCTTCAAATGGCAGGATGTCTGGGCCGAGGCGCATGCCCGCGCTTTTACCGTGGCCGGGGTGATGAAGGTCGATGTGTTGCAGGACGTGCGCAACGCTCTGGCCGAGCAACTGAAGAACGGTGGCACGCTGGCCGATTTCCAGAACCGCCTGCAGCCGATTCTGGAAGCCAAAGGCTGGTGGGGCAAAGGCCAGATCGTGGATGAAGCCACGGGCGAGATCGCCGGCAAGCGCCTCAACCCGCGCCGGCTGGAAACCATCATGCGCACCAACATGCAGTCGGCCTACATGGCCGGGCGCTACCAGGAGCAGCTGGCCAACGCCGAGGAACGCCCCTGGTGGGAATACGTTGCCGTGATGGACAGCCGCACCCGGCCCAAGCACGCGGCCATGAACGGGCGCATCTTCCGTTATGACGATCCGTTCTGGGCCAGCTTTTACCCGCCCAATGGCTACCGTTGCCGCTGCCGGGTACGTACCCGCTCCCAGCGCGACATCGAGCGCCTGCAGCTGCAAACCTCCAGTAGCGCCGGACGGCTGGAGGAGATCGAACAGCCGGTGGGCCGCAAGGGCGAGACGCGACCGGCCATGGCTTACCGCGACCCAGCCACCGGAGAACGGTTCGTGGCCGATGCCGGGTTCGGGTTCAATCCCGGACAGACGGCGCTCAAGCCTTTCACCCCTCCGCCGCTGGATAGTCTGCCCAAGAGCTTCCCGCATGGCGTGGACTTGCCCGATTTACCCAAGCCAACTCCGGTACCAGTCAGCCGCCTTCTGGCAAAAGGCTTGCCGCCGCAGGACTATGCCGCCGCCTTCCTGGAACGCTTTGGCCTGCAGACGGGCGAATCGAAGGTGTTCACGGATGTGGCGAATGGCCCGCTGTCGATCTCCGACGATCTGTTCAAGAATTCGACCGGAGACTGGAAAGCCGACAAAGCCGGGCGCGGCCCGTATATGAGCCTGCTGGCCGATGCCGTGATTGCACCGGATGAAATCTGGTTGCGCTGGGAGGAATCCCGCAACAACCCAGGACAGTGGTTGTTGAAACGCCGGTATATCAAGTCTTGGGAAATCGAGGGGCAGAACGGGGCGCAATACGGATTGAGCGTGTTTGAGTTCGGGCAGGATGGCTGGGCAGGTTCTACGGCCATGATGGCCAACCCGGAGCGGGGAACGGAAGCCCGCCGCCGTTACATTGAGCAGCAACGCGATGGGTTCCTGCTCTACAAAAACTAACCCCCATGCGCCGACTCACATGGGGGTAATGCTGTGCGGTTCCTTTGGTCGCGTCAGTCGGGAGCTTGTACGACCGCAATCAGCAGGATCCCAGTATAGATCATGATCGAAACAAAAGTCGAACACGCCGGAGCAACGGCAGTGCTGGAGAAAGTGGCGCAGGCTGTGACGAACCGCGCTCCGCTGATGCGAAGTATTGCTGGCATCATGACCGATGCGGTCGAAGAGAACTTCGCCCAGGAAGGACGGCCCAAGTGGGCGGGATTGAAGAACCCCGGCCCGCGCCGATCCGGCGGCAAGATATTGCAGGACTCCGGTCGGCTGGCCGCCAGCATCACTGGCGGCAGCGATAACGACAGCGCTGTGGTCGGCACCAATGTCAAATACGCGGCTATCCACCAGTTCGGTGGACAGACCCGCGCCCACCTTATCAAACCCAAGAACAAGAAAGCCCTGGCCTTCGGCGGCAAGGTAGTCAAGCAGGTGAACCACCCCGGCAGCAAGATCCCGGCGCGCCCCTTCCTGTTGCTCACCGATAGCGACTGCAACGAGATCGAACAGACGGCGGAAGACTACTTGCGGCGGGTGACGGGGTAAATCACAGAAACGGCCCAAATTGCGTTTGTAGGCACTTATTGGCGGCGATGTATCGTCCGGACTGAGAGCCTCGCTTTATAAATCGTTTTTGCCCCCCTCCTGAAGCAATACATTCATTAAGCCCTATTAAAAGAACCGCCAGACGCATTCCGCCATCATGGCGGCATGGCTACCAAGAAATCCCTCCTTCCTCTGATTGCTGCGCTGACCTTCGAAATCGGCGCGGGCGGCAATGTCGCCCAGCTGCTGCCGGATGGCGCATTCCGCTCCGTCGCTGGTAGCGGCCGCCCGGTCGAGTGCGCGGCCTGGCATGTCGATGCCTGCATTGCCGCCGCACTGGTCGCCCAAGTAGCCGCATCGGCCAACCGTTTTGTCATCGACTACGAACACGCCACCTTGAAGAAGGCCATGGCCAAGGGCGAAGAAGCCCCGGCAGCAGGCTGGTTCAAGCAGATCGATTACCGGCCCGGCAAGGGCATCTATGCCGTCGATGTCGAGTGGACACGGCGCGCCAGCGAGATGATTGCTGCGGATGAATACCGCTACATCTCTTGTGTTTTTACCTACGACGAAAAAACCGGCCACGTGACTCGCATCCTGCACGCGGCACTGACCAACACCCCGGCGCTCGACGGCATGGACGAAGTCTGTGTTGCCGCTCTCTCGCGCTTGGCAATCCTTTCTTCCGACCAACCCAACCAGGAGACATCCACGATGCTGCTGCAGAAGCTGATTGCAGCGCTTGGCCTTGCGGCCGACGCTTCCGAGGATCAGGTGCTTGCCGCCTGTTCCGCCCTTCAAACCAAAGCCAACGATGCCGAGACCAGGATCGCGGCGCTGTCTGCCCAAGTTGGCAACCCCGACCCGTCCAAGTTCGTGTCGATCTCGGTGATGCAGAACATGCAGGGCCAGATCGCCGCGCTCACCGCTCAGGTGAACGAATCGAAGGTGGCCGACATGGTGGATGTCGCGCTGGCCGATGGCCGCCTGCTGCCCGCCCAGGAAGATTGGGCGCGTGGTTTGGGTAAGACCAACCTCGCGGCGCTGTCGGCCTTCCTCGACACCGCACCGAAGATCGTGGCGCTGTCTGGAACCCAGACCGGCGGCGTGGCTCCGGAAGCCTCGCAGGCCAAGCCGGATGAAGCCCTGCTGGCCGTCTGCTCGATGTTCGGCAACGACCCGGCTGCCGTTCAACAAACCCTCAACCAGGAGCAACCGCAATGACCGCGACGACCTCTGATCGCAATACGGCGTATCGCGATACCGACCTGCTGGCTGTGGCCGTGGCGGCCAATGCCGTCATCCCGGCCGGTGTGATCGTGGCTGCCAATGCCACGGGCTTTGCCACCAACGGCGCAACCGCCACCACGCTGACCGCACTGGGCCGCAGCGAAGAAGCCGTGGACAACACCGGGGGCGCGGACGGGGCCAAGTCCATCGTCGTTCGCCGCAACAAGGCGTTCAAGTTCGGCAACCTTGCGGGCGACCTGGTGAGCCAAGCCAGCCTCGGCAAGGTTTGCTACATCGCCGACAACCAGACCGTTGCCGCGACCAACGGCACCAACACGCGCAGCGTGGCCGGCACCGTTCTCGGTGTCGAGGCCGATGGCGTGTGGGTCGAATTCTAACCAGGGAGCTGAACCATGCTTGTTAATGCATCCAACCTGAAGGCGATCTTCGTCAACCTGAAGACCACCTTCAACAATGCCTTTGCCGCTGCGCCGTCCACCTGGCAGCAGATCGCCATGGAAGTGCCGTCCACCGGCAAATCCAATGACTATGCCTGGCTGTCCCGCTTCCCGCGCATGAAGCAATGGATCGGCGAGAAGGACGTCAAGGCGCTGGAAGCCTCGAAGTACACCATCGTCAACGATGACTGGGAAGCCACTGTCGAAGTCGACCGTAACGATATCGACGACGACAACCTCGGCATCTACAAGCCGCAGGCCGAAATGGCCGGCCACAGCGCCAAGCAGCTGCCGGATGAAATTGTTTATGGCGTGGTCAACGGCGGTTTCACCACCCTGTGCCATGACGGCCAGTATTTCTTCGATACCGATCACCCAGGTAAGGATGGCTCGGTCTCGAACAAGGGCACCAAGGCGCTGTCCTGCGCCACGCTCGCGGCGGCTCAAGCCAGCTATGGTGCGGGTCGTACTGCGATGCGCAAGTTCAAGGATTCGGAAGGCCGCCCGCTGGGTATCCGCCCGAACATCCTGCTGGTGCCTGCTGCCCTGGAAGACATCGCCAACCTGATGATGACCGTCGAGAAGCTCGAAGACGGCAAGCCCAACCCCTACAAGGGCACGGCCACCGTGGTGGTCGGCGACTGGCTGACTTCCGATACCGCTTGGTTCCTGCTCGACACCACCAAGCCGGTCAAGCCCTTCATCTACCAGAACCGCAAGGCTCCGGTGTTTGTCGAGCAGACCGACCCGCAGGCCGACAACGTGTTCAAGCGCAAGAAATTCTTGTTCGGCGCGGAAGCACGGGCAGCAGGCGGCTACGGCTTCTGGCAGCTGGCCTACGGCTCCACCGGCACCGAAGCGTAAGGAGACCGACCATGATCCGCATTACTTCCAAGATCGTCGGTTTCCGTCGCGCCGGGGTTGCTCACCCGGCAGGGCCGACCGACTACGCCAACGACACCTTCACCAAGGAGCAACTGGCGCAGCTCAAGGCCGAGTCGATGCTGGTGGTCGAAGTCATCGACGACAAGCCCGCCAGCAAAGCTGCGGCCAAAAAGGACGGCGAGTAAGCCATGACCTACGCCACGCCCGTCGACCTGATCAACCGCTTTGGCGAGAAAGAAGCGCTCGCCCTCACTGACCGCGCCTATACCGGCGTGGTCGATGAGGCGGTGCTGGCCGATGCGCTGGCGTGGGCGACGGCCGAGGTCGACGGCTATCTGAGCGGGCGGTATGCACTGCCGCTCGCTCCGGTGCCGCGCATCCTGACCGGCTATGCCTGCGATATCGCCCGCTACCAGTTGTGCGGCACGGGCGGCGTGGTGGTGACCGAAGAAATCCGCGCCCGCTACCAGGACGCGATCAAGTTCCTGCGCCTGGCGGCTGAAGGCAAGGTTTCCCTGGGTGGCATGCCATCCGGGGAAACCGCCCAGACCACTGACAACGCCGTGGTGTTCAACGCGGGCAGCAAGGTGTTTGGCCGTGATGGAGGGGCTTTCTGATGCTGGCCGATCCGATTACCGCCATCGAAGAAGCCCTGATCACTCGCCTGCAATCCGGGTTGGGCCGCATGGTGACCGAGGTGGCCAGCTATGCCGGTGAACTGGATGACGATCTGCCGACCGTAGTCCGCCGCTTTCCGGCAGTGTGGGTGACCTTCGGCGGCATCAGCAAGACCGAGCCGTATGGCGCGAGCAAGGACAAGTTCAAGGCGACCGGCCAGTTTGTGGTGATGGTGGGTTCCCGCAACCTGCGCGGCGGCAGTGCTGCCCGCCAAGGCAGGGATGGCATCGGCACCAACCAGTTGGTGATGGCCGTGCGCAAGCTGCTCAACCAGCAGGATCTCGGTCTGGAAATCGCCCACTTTAAACCCGGTAAGGTACGCACGCTCTACAACACCCGGATCGAGGGCGCGGCGCTGCAGGTGTTCGCTTGCGAGTTCGATACCGCGTGGATTGAAAGCGCTCTGGAGAACAACGCATTCCCTGTGCAGACCGATCCGCTCTTCTCCGGTTTTGCCGGAACAGTATCGCCCGCCAATCCGGATCTGCTGCAGATCGGGATCAACTACCACCAAACACCGGATGACGGCGTTGCCGATGCCTCCGACCTTTTGACCTTGAGGAGCTGACCATGAAAGTCATTGCCGCCCCCGGCATCCAGGTGCCGAAAGAAGACAAACCCCGCGAATACATCACTGACGCCGAGGCGGTCGAGGTGCCTGAAACCGTGTACTACCTGCGCCGCCTCAATGATGGCGACCTGCTGGAAGCGCCGGTTAAAACCACCCGCAAGACGGCCGAGTAAACCAATTTATTAACGGGAGAGCATCGTGGCCAGCACCAATATCAGTTTTGAGACCCTGCCCAGCAGCATCCGCAAGTCGGGCAAGTATTTCGAGTACAACTTCAAACTGGCGGTTCGCACGCTGCCGAGCAATGCCCAGACCGTGTGTCTGATCGGGCAACGCTTGGCGGCCGGTACGCTGGCTGCAGGTGTTCTCACAAGCCTCTTCAGCGATGCCGAAGCCGCCACCTATTTCGGCAATGGCTCCTACCTGCACCGCATGGCGCGGGCAGCGATCCAGGCCAATCCGTATGTGCGGCTTTCGGCGATTGCCGTGGATGACAACGCGGCCGGCGCACAAGCCTCCGGCACCGTGACGATCACGGGTGCAGCCGCCTCGGCCGGCACGCTGACCTTGTGGATTGGCTACGATAGCGTGGATGTCGGGGTTGCATCCGGCGATGCTGCAGCCACGGTGGCCACCGCACTGCAGGCAGCCATTGCCGCCAAGGCGGATCTGCCGGTGACTGCAACCGTGGACGGCGCCGTGGTCACACTGACCGCCCGCCACAAAGGCACGCTGGGCAACGGGATCAAACTGCAAACCAGCTTGGCCTCCGCCAGTGGCGTATCCGCTGCCATTGTGGCCATGTCGGGCGGCACGGCCGATCCGGACATCCAGACGGCGCTGACCAACATCTTCGTTGCTGGCCACAACATCCTGTGCCCTTCGATGAACGACAGCGCCAACCTGGTCAAGCTGCGCACGCACCTGGATGGTGTGAGCCATGCGCTCGAGCAGCGTGGCGCACGCGGCGTCTACGCACTGACCAGCACGCTCTCTGCCGCGACCACACTGGCGACCGGCATCAATAGCGGCCGCATCCTGTGCGGGCTGGCTCCGAATACCGCCAGCACCTCATACGAAGTGGCGGCCGCACTGGCGGCTGTGGCGGCGGGTGAAGAAGACCCGGCCCGCCCGCTCAACCAGTTGCCGTTGACCGGCATTGCGCCCATGCCAATGGCCAACCGCCTGAGCCGTACCGAACAGGAAAACGCCCTGCACAACGGCGTCACGCCGCTGGAAGTCGGCCCCGGCGACGTAGTGCAGATCGTGCGTGCGATCACCACCTATACCAAAGACCCGCAAGGCATCGACGATATCTCGCAGCTCGACTGGACGACTATCGGCACGCTGGATTACGTGCGCAAGGCAATACGGGAGCGCATCAGCCTGCGCTTCCCACGCGAGAAGCTCTCCAGCCGCACACCGGACAAGGTGCGCAGTGAAATTCTGGATGTGCTCTACAAGCTGGAAGAGCTGGAGATCGTCGAGAACGTGAAGGAATACGCAGACGGCGTGGTGGTGGAACGCGACAGCCAAGACCCGAACCGCCTCAACGCCAAGATCCCGGTCGATGTTGTGAATGGCTTGCATGTGTTCGCCGGCCGTATTGATCTGTTGCTGTAACCAGGAGAAAAGACATGGCACTGGAAGAATTCGCAGGCGCAATTGTATTTGAGATCGACGGGCAAGAAATCGAAGTGGTCGATCTGTCCGTGACCACCAAGACCGGCCGCAAGCTGGTCAAAACCATGAACCGATCCGGTCGAGCCAAAGGCTTCGCCAAGGGCGTGACCGAATACGACATCTCCCTCACCGCCGTGATCCCGCTGACGGGGGATATCGACTGGGAAAGCATCGAGAACGCCAAGGTCACGATTTACCCCGTTGACCCGGCAGGTAAACGCATCACGTACCGCGACTGTTTTGTCACCGAAACCGGCGAGAAATACAGCGTGGAAAACGAAGCCCGCCGCGACATCAAGTTGAATGCACTGGATAAGGTGGAAGAATGATGGACCTGCTTGAAAAATTGAAAGCGACCCACCTGGTACGACATGAAGTCGAACTACTGGGCTGCAAGCTGCACCTGCGGGTATTGACGGAAAAGGATCGCGCCGAGGCCGGCTTGGCTGCACACGACGCTTTTGTTGGCGTGGAAATGAATCTGACCAGCGCCGATCTGCACGAAACCCGTTTGGCCAACGAGCTGCTGGCTCGCGCGGTACTTGAGCCGGCTACAGGGGAGCCTGTATTTGCCACGGGAGACGATCTGGAGGTCAACCTGACTCGCGATCAGAAAGGCCATTTACTGAGTGAGTATCTGGCATTCGAACGCGAATACAGCCCGACGCGGTTGTCCGATGCCGAATTCGATGCCTTGCTTGCCGAGGTAAAAAAAAGGCCGCAGATCGACCTTTTGAACAATTCAAGTATCGGAACGCTGAAAAGGCTTGTCATTACTTTGGCAAGCCCGCCATCGACCTGACCGATGCGCAATGGATTTGGCTGCTGGCGATGGAGTCAGCAGTCAATCCTTCCTCGACCGGTCGGAAACAGGCAGGCGAGAAACGATATAAATCAGTCCGTCAAAAACGCGAACCAGCCCGTTCGCCCCAGCCGTCAGCAAAGCCAACGCCACGATGATGGCGCACAACGCCAACATCGCCGCCAGTACGGCCAGCACCGGCGAACCCAACAACAATGCAAATACTGTCATGTGAGCCTCCATGCGTAATCTGGAAGTCGCCCTTAAATTAAGTTTAACCGGTCAGCAGGCAGTGATTGCCGGTTTCCGACAGTCGCAACAAGCGGTCAACAGCTTCGCGGCCGGCACGCAGCGCGCTATGAATAATGCCGTGCAAGCCGTGCGCAGATTGAACAACGAGCTGAACGGGTTTTCCAGCGTCTCCAAATTGGCCGCCACGCTCGGAGGCATGTCGGTGGCGCGCAATGCGCTTACGGCCAACTTGGCCTATCACCGCGATTTGCTGGAAATGAAGCAAACAGGAGAAATGAGCGTAGCGGATTCGGCGACGGCCAAGAAATTATCCTTGCAAGTGGCGTCCGACACCCTGCAGCTGCCGGACGATGTCTTGCGCGGTATGCGCGCCTACACCACGGCAGGCGAGAAGTTCGAGTTCATGATGGCGTCGATCTCGGAATCGGCGCGGGCGGCGACTGCGTATTTCACTTCGGCAGAGGATGTTGCCAAGCTGGACGTCGATGCGCGGCAGAAGCTGGGCATCCAGCCAGAGCAGCAAAAAGACATGCACAACATGCTGCTCTACCACGGCCGGGCCGGTCGATATGAAATCGGCCCCATGTCCCGCGATGCGCCGAAGACCTTCAACACTATGGCTGGGGCTGGATTTACCGGCCTGCAGGCGGTGAACCTGACGGGTGCGCTCACTCAGCAACTGATGAAACTGGCACCTGCCACTCAGCCAGCCGAAGTCGCTACCTTCATGGAACACTTCTTCGGCCACTTGACGCAAAAGCACTACGTAAAGGGCTTGGCCAAGAAAGGTATCAACATCAAGAAATTTATGCCGGGCGGCTACTTCGGCGGCGTAGATGAAAATGGCAAGCCTATTGGCGGGGATGCAGCCGTCAAGGACTTGATGGCGTTCCTTCGCGCATTGAAAGCCAAGAATCTGGACGACCCATTCAAGCTGTCCGAAGCCGGCTTCCGGGAAATGTACACCATGAAGGCAGCCAAGCAGCTGCTGACGAATGTGGATGCGCTTGAAGAGGAAATGCGCAAAGGGGATGTTGCCGCCAAACAGGATCTGGTCGGCGATGCGCTGAAAGAAATTAAGGAAGCCAACTTCGGCAAGGTCAAGGCGGCAGAAATCGAAGTCGCCAAGATGAAATTGACCGATCAGGCAACAGGAATGACCGGCCAGGTTGCCAATCTTGCCAAGTGGGCGGGCGAGAATCCAGGGTCGGCTATCGGCGGAGCGCTGGCGCTCTTGATCGGTGGACGCTGGGGACTGCGCAAAGGGTTGCCCCGGATGTTTGGGCAGATGGAAGGTGCCGCTGCATCGGGCGAAGCCGCACTGGCCCGTGGCAGTATGAATAGCGTGGTGACAGCGGCCAACGCTCGGCCGGCGGCTCATTACAACGCGGCCGGTCAAGCCTTGAATAAGGCCGAGATCGAAGCATGGGAACAAGCTCAGGCGCGGATGGCAAAAGAAGCCGGTCAAGCTAAATGGGGCAAGCTGGTTGGCCGCAGCGCCGGCCCTTTGTTGTCCGGCGTATTTGCCGGGATTGAGGTGGGAGAGATTTCCCGCAACCACCGTTTGAGCGATTACCAGAAAAAAGTGGCTTACTCCGGCGTGGCCGGTGACGTGTTGGGTAGCACGGGAGGGGCTTCGCTGGGCGCGGCCATCGGTGGTGCCATTGGCACCGCCATTCTCCCTGGAGTGGGGACCGCTATTGGTGCGCTGCTGGGCGGATTGGCTGGCGCGCTCGGCGGCGGAAAAGTGGGTCGCAAGGCCGGCGAGAAAGCCGCCGAGGCAGCACTGACGGACAGCGGCGTCAGCCTTGGGGTGATGGAAGGCTATGGAATGCGTAAACGCTCTCCAAAATCGCCGAGCATCTCAAAGAATGAAATGCAGCGCTGGCAGGATGAGGCGGCATTGGCCAATGGTTCCTATATTCCTCCGGAAGAAGAAAAGCCCGAAGCGGATATTTCCCTCCCCCGAGGAGTTCTGCCCAAACACCTGACCGGAAGTCAGCGTGATTTTAAACATCATATCAATACGATGTTTGACAAAGACATTCCCAAATCTGCGCCAGCCAAAGAGCAAGAAAAACTGAATCCAATATTGGAAAAATTGGCAGCTGCGTTGAAGGTCAATGTCGCTATTGAGCTTAAAAATCCGGACCTTCTATCTGCTTATGTCAACCAAGCTAACAACACCGCCGCTCGGAGAGAATGATGGCTTGGGAAGATGCCCTGCAGGACGCCAGTTTTAGAGAGGTCAAGTTCCAAGTTCTTCAGATTGAGGATGTGGGTGGCCACGAGGTCGCTCGCCACAGTTTTCCTTATCGCGATGGGCAGGAAACCGAAGACCTTGGTCTACGCGCTTGGGAAATCCGCATCTCGGGTATTTTCTGGGGCGATGACTACGAGCGTGAACTGGATGCACTGATCGACGCGCTGGAAGAAGAAGGTCCGGGCGAGCTGATCCATCCTGTGTACGGTTCGCTGAATGTTCAGGCACTGGATTGGCGTGTACGTCACCAAGCTGATGGTATAGATCAATGCTGGGTGGATATTTCATTTACCGAAACCGACGAACCCGGCCTAATCTTCCAGCAGTTAAACCCGCGCCAGTCTGCGACTGCGTTAACCGATTCCGATAGTGCTGTTACTGCAGCAGCCACCGAGGCATATCTGGCCGATATTGCCCAGCCCTCCCTGCGCTCGCAGTTGGCCGCAGTACGCGCAGTGCTGAACGGGACGATCTCCGAGATTTATGGCCAGGCGCGCGGCGTGGTGCATTCCGCCCTCGATGTCATCAACTATCCGCGCATCATGGCCAGCGACATTATCCAGGGCGTGGCAGCCATTCTGGCGCTGCCCGAGTCGCTCAACCCGGACAAGATTTTCAGCCAATGGCGCAGCGTGGCGGCAGATGCCAAGAACCTGCACCTGATCCCGGCGACGATCTCGGGTCAGCAATCCCGCCCGCCATCGGCGCTGGCTTTGCGCCCGGTGCAGCGCCTGGTGACGGCTACGGTGGTATCGCAGTATGCCGCCACGGTCGGCGAACTGTTCGCGGCCGAGGCCGAGAACGCCACGCTCACACCGGAGCAGATCGAAACGATGGTGGGCGACGTGCGTACGATGATCGAGTCCGTCATCGTGGATCTGCGCACCGACGCTGATCTGGCCACGGCAGACAAGCTGGAGCGCTACCGTCCGGTGATTGAGGCGCTGAAGGATCAGGCACTGTTGCTGCAGAATGCCGCGCAAGCGCTGATCGAGCTGCGCCCGCCGTTGATCCAGCGCACCGTGACCAGCGATGTCAGCCTCTACCTGATCGCGCACCAGTGGTACAGCGATTACTCCCGCGCCGACGAACTGCTGCGCCTGAATCCGCAGATCCGCCAGCCCAACTTCGTGCTGGCCGGCACCGTTCTTTGGGCTTATGCAGAATGAACCACGAACCCTTGACCCTCATGCTGAATGGCAAGGCGCACTCGCGCTGGGAACAGTACGATCTGGATTCCGATCTGTTTATCCCGGCCGATGCCTGGTCTTTCACGCTGGCATTGCCGCCCACGCGCCTCGGCGGCGAGCGTGCCGGTTTGCCGCCCATCCTTGATGTCGGCTCGCGCATCCAGGTATTGCTGGGCAACGATGTCGTGCTGTCCGGCTGGCTGGACGATGTGTTGCACAACACCAAGTCCGGTGATCATTCGCTGACCTTGCGCGGCCGTGATGGCGCGGCGATCCTGGTTGATTGCTCCGCCCCGGTTTTTTCATTGCGCCAGGCCACGCTCAAGGAAGTGGTGGCCATGATCGCCAAGGAATTCGGCCTGACCAAGACGCGCATCGATGCCGTGAAAAACCGCTCCTTCGACCGTATCAATATCGAACCAGGTGATACCGCCTGGCAGGCGCTCAAGAATGCGGCCGAAGCCTCCGGCCTGTGGCCGTGGTTCGACCCGGATGGCACGCTGGTCGTCGGCGGCCCGGACTACAGCACACCGCCAGTCGGCCGGTTGGTGTTGGGGGATATTCCGCTGGGTGAAAACGATTTGCCAATAGAGGAATTGATCGAGACCCGCACGATGGCGCGGCGCTATTCGGAAGTCACCGTACTGGGCCAATGCCACGGCACCGATAGCAGTGAAGGCAAACATGCCGTGCGGCAGACCGCCAAAGACCCGTCGGTCAAAATCTACCGCCCCAAGAT
>Ga0114938_1001876_pt1 | contig 13875 bp, 11 predicted proteins | sample AshMeaBigSpring_FD_88675 | JGI IMG/M metagenome (GOLD analysis project Ga0114938, IMG submission 88675) | Groundwater microbial communities from Big Spring, Nevada to study Microbial Dark Matter (Phase II) - Ash Meadows Big Spring | ecosystem: Environmental > Aquatic > Deep subsurface >...
CCCGGCGTACACATCGGGAGATGCAGTGATACCAACGCGTTATGGTCAGATCGACCAGCTGCGCACGCGCCACGGTCATCGTCCACCTCCCTTCCTATGGCCCGAAGGATAGCCGATTCCCCCGGTCGGGTCAATATGCATTGCCTGTCCTCTTTTTTTCTCTTTTTTTCACCTCCCTTTCTATGGCCGGAAGGATAGCCGATTCCCCCGGTCCGGTCAATATGCATTGCCTGTCCTCTTTTTTTCCTTTTTTTTTTCTTTTGGAATTCGAAAACCACCGTGCCCGCGGCTCCGGTTGAACCGATTGTTCGGGCATTGAGTCAGAGTCGGGTTTGCCAATAGTCGGGGCGGCGTTTCGCGTGCGCAATGGCGACAACCCTAATCAAGTCGCCACTGCAATGGTAGACAACACAATACGGATAACGCTTTAGGCGACACAATTGGCAATCGGCGTACGTTCGCACGAATCGCTCCGGTTGTGCGATGATCGACTCAATCGCAACATCGATCTCCGTGGCGAACCCAAGGGCCGCACCGACACTTCGTTCGGCGTACCAGTTGAACGCCTCATCATATTCCGCTCGCGCATCTGTGCTGAATTCAAGGGACACTGCCATGGCCAATCCGTGCCAGCGCTTCTGCGCGAATCTGGGTCCATGGAATCGTCGCTTCGCCACCGGACTTCAACGCGGCGACGCGCCGTTCTAGTTCCAACGCCCAATCTGGATGAAGTGGGATATCCACGTCGGCAGGAACCGCATCCCACAAAGCGTCAATCAGCTTGGCTTGATCTTGGGGCGAGAGCTTGCGAGCATGCTCAAGGACCGAACTGAATTCCACGATCATACACACCTCCCCTACGGCCATTGTACCAGCCCGAACGATAGCGGTAATTTGGCGGCGACGTGCCGGCGCTCCACAGTCGCAGACCAGACCGCCGCTCAGGTTCACCGCTTTGTTCGGCGATCCGTTGTTTCCATCCCTGTTGAGTCGGTGTTCCTTACGATTCTGCTCCCTTTGCGAGGGCTGATTCAGGTGAGCGGCCAGAAATACTTGGAAACGTCAATTCATCCACTCATCAGCCTACGTCAAGCGACTGACGTATTCAAGCTTGTAGCGATGAGCGTCAAGTTCCGTGTTGACCGCCTCCGAATAGATTCCGGTACCCTGATAAAACACAAGTAGCATTAACAGCCAAGCCAGAAAAGGTGTCAGGTACCGTTATGAGCCAGAAAAGGTGTCAGGTACCGTTATGGTTAAGTGGGTAGGTTCGCCATTACAATCATGGTGCCGGCCCTGACCTTTGCCGGGCAATTCAGCAACTTCAGGATTCCCAGTCAACCAATTCGGCAAGTGACACCTCTTACGGACCTACTGGATCAGGTCGCACAAGGTCCGCAGGTTTATCTCGTCCCAGGTTTGACCGTCGTGCTGGCCCTTGGGCGTCTCCAGGTACATGGGAATCTTGCGGAACCGGCGGTCGTTCAAGAGCAGCTGGAATGGCTCGAGGCCGAGACAGCCGTGGCCGATGTGCGCGTGGCGATCGACGCGCGAACCCAGCGGGCGCTGGCTATCGTTCAGGTGAAAGGCACGGATTCGGTTCAGGCCCACGAGCCGGTCGAACTTGCGCATCGTGGCTCGGTACTCCTTGTCCGGGGCCAGGGGGTATCCGGCGGCGAAGACGTGGCAGGTGTCGAAACAGACGCCCAGTTGGTCGGGCTCCTGAACCCGATCGAGGATGGCCGCGAGGTGCTCAAACCGCCAACCCAGGCATGTCCCCTGTCCGGCCGTCGTCTCCAGGAGCACTCGGGCGTTCAGCCGCCGGGTGCGGCGACGGACTTGATTCAAGGCGGTCACGATCCGTCGGAGTCCGCCCGGTTCGTCCGCGTCGGTGGCCGCCCCGGGGTGCAGCACCACGAAGGCGATCCCCAGCTGGTGGGCGCGCCGCAGCTCGACCACGAGTCCTTCCAGCGACCGTCGCCAGAGCTGCTGGTCGGGGCTGGCGAGATTGAGCAGGTACGAGCTGTGCGCCAAAGGCCGAACGATGTGGCGGTCGGCCAGGGCGGACCTGAATCGGACCGCATCCTCGTCGGCGATCGGCCGAGCGGTCCAGGTAGGCGGTCTGGGCGGGCGGGCCGTTTTTGCCGCGGCTGCCTTGCCCCCGGCTTTACCCGTGGCGGCCACCTTCGGGTGGACTACCCACTGCGAGGGAGTGCTGGTGAAAATCTGGACGGTCTGCATCCCCAGCGCGGATGCCGCCTCGACTGCCTTATGGAACCCCCCGGCGATCGACATGTGGGCTCCCAGCAAGGGCATCTGGCTGTGTCCGCGCGAAGGTAACCGTTTACGACGTGGGTGAACGTCGGTGGTGATTCCAGGGGGCGTCCATTTTCGGCCAGTGCGTCTGGGCGTGGCGCAGCTTATCAGCCGAAAAAACGAGGGACCAGACCCCCGGCGGTGGACGGTTTCGGACGAGTATTGACGCGGATTCCAAGGGATCGCAACCGTTCACATCCCGGGTGGGCGATTCCAGGGGGTCGGGTCCATGTTTTCAGCCAGCGCGTTTGGGTCTGGCAGAGCTTTACAGCCGAAAAATGGACCAGACCCCGCCCTGTGAACGGTTACCAAGGGATCAGGTCCATGCGGACAAGTATTGACGCGGATGCCAAGGGACCAGGTCCATGTTTTCGGCCAGCGCGTTTGGGCGTGGTACTGCTTTCCAGCCGATGGGTGGATCAGACCTTGCCGTGTGAACGGTGAACTTCATCGACGTGGCGGCTCGGCGGGAGCCTCTCCCTGCCCAGATCGGGCAGCCCTCGATCTTGTCCTGTGCCAGCCGGCCATCGATGGCCGGTTTGCTTGCCGCGCCGCATGGCTTGGCGATAGAATTCAGTTTGGAGGCCCGTCGCCGGTTCGCTTCTCTTTTGCGGTAGGCGATGTGGGTGGTGCATAGAGGAGGTCGGCACCGTGTGGTCCCTCGGGTGGCTTGTTGCCCTCCTGGCCGGTGGCGCGCTGGCGATGGCCGGCGCGGTCCATCAGATTCTCCTGGTGCGGCGCCGGGCGCGGCTGGAGCGAGCCCGCGAGGAATTTCACCGGCGGCGTGAGTGGTTGGAGGCCCATTTCTGGAAGCAGGCCGCGGCCAGCGGCCGGCCCCGCGGGCTGGCCTGGGTCGAGTGCGAATTTGCCGACGAGGTGTCGTTTGCCCGCGATCGCATTCAGGGCCACCTGCACGCCTTGGTGGCGGTCACGATCAGCTTCGAGGCGGTGGCGGGGGGCGGCATGGAGGACGTCCCGGCGGTCAAGGATCAACGGGCGGCGACGGCCGTCTTCCGCTACGTGGGCCACCAATGGCAGACGGAAGGTCGCACCGTGTTCAATCTGAATCCCGCCGAGACGATCCGCCATTTCCGCCACGAGCTGGAGGTGGTCGAATAGGCGGGAACGGTTTGCGGTCCGCTGGATGTAGGTCCGACGGAGGCTTCGACAGCGCGGTGTCGTCTTCTTCCGCCAGCAGTTCCCGAAGTTCCGTGGCGACGGGCGCGAGGGGGTCAGGTCCATGTTTTCGGCCAACGCATTTGGGCCTGGTGGAGCTGACGGGCCGAAAAATGGACCAGACCCCGCCTTGGAGATTGACAGGCTGGAGGATTATCCCGCGTTAGGACGTTGTCTCCTTCAGCAGGCGCCGCAGTACGGTCTGCAGGATGCCGCCGTTGCGGAAGTAGTCCATTTCCACGGGCGTGTCGATCCGGACGCGGGCCGCGAACTCGCGTGTGCTGCCGTCTGAACGGGCGGCGCGAACGGGGATGACGCTGCGGGGCTCGAGCGAGCCATCCAACGGGATGTCGAACGTCTCTTCGCCGGTGAGGCCCAGCGACTGCCAGGTCTCCCCGGGCGCAAACTGGAGGGGGAGGACGCCCATCCCGACCAGATTGCTGCGGTGGATCCGCTCGTAGCTGGCGGCGATCACTGCGCGGACGCCCAGCAGGTAGGTCCCCTTGGCCGCCCAGTCGCGGCTGCTGCCGGTACCGTACTCTGTGCCGGCCAGCACCAGCAGGGGGACGTGTTCCAGTTTGTATCGCTGTGCCGCCTCGTAAATCGAGGTCAGGTTGCCGTCCGGCAGATGCCGTGTCCAGCCGCCCTCGGTGCCGGGTGCCAGCTGGTTGCGGATGCGGATGTTTGCGAATGTGCCGCGGATCATCACGCGGTCGTTGCCGCGGCGTGCGCCGTAGCTGTTGAATTCGTGCGGCGGGACTCCGTGCTCGATCAGGTATCGTCCGGCCGGGCTGTCCTGAGCGATGTTGCCCGCGGGCGAGATGTGGTCGGTGGTCACCGAGTCGCCCAGTGCGAGCAGCACGCGGGCCTGGTGGATCGGCTGGATCGGGGCGGGCTCGCGCGCCAGGTCGATCAAGAAGGGCGGCTCCTGGATGTACGTGCTGTGTTCATCCCAGCGGTACAGGTCGCCGGTCGCTACCTGGATCGCGTTCCATTGGGAGCTGCCGTCGAAAGCGTGGGCGTAACGATCCTGGAACATCTCGGGCAGCACCGATTGGGTCACCGCCTGTTCGATTTCGGCCGGGGAGGGCCAGATCTCACGGAGGTAGACATCCGCTCCGCCGCGGCCCTTTCCCAGCGGCTGGTGCTCCAGATCGATATCGGTGGTTCCCGCCAGGGCGTAGGCCACGACCAGGGGCGGGCTGGCCAGGTAATTGGCTCGCACCAGCGGGTTGACACGTCCTTCAAAGTTGCGGTTGCCGCTGAGCACCGCGGCGGCCACGAGGTCGTTATCCTGGACGGCGCGAGCCACCTCGTCCGGCAGCGGGCCGCTGTTGCCGATGCAGGTCGTACAGCCGTAGCCGACCGTGTGAAAGCCCAGACGCTCGAGGGCTTCGGTCAGTCCGGCCCGGTCCAGGTAGTCGCTCACGACGCGTGAGCCGGGCGCCAGGCTGGTCTTGACAAATGGGGGCACCGACAAGCCCCGCTCGACGGCCTTTTTCGCCAGCAGGCCGGCCGCGAGCATCACCGACGGGTTGCTCGTATTGGTGCAGCTGGTGATCGCCGCAATCACCACCGCTCCATGTCCGATCGTCACCTGGCGGCCGTTGTCCCGCACGACAGCGGTGCGAGCCAGGGAGTCGTCGTCCAGGGCGAACCCGCGCTGTGCCAAGGGAGCCCGTAGCGATTGGCGGAAAGAGCTCTTCATCGCCTCCAGCGGCACGCGGTCCTGGGGCCGCTTGGGGCCGGCCAGGCAGGGCCGGACCGTGGCCAGATCCAGGTTGAGTCTTTGCGTGTACTCGGGATCCGGCCCTTTATCGGTGCGGAACAGTCCCTGCTCCTTGGTGTAAAGCTCGACCAGCGCCACCTCGTCGGCGGTGCGCCCCGTGCGCCGCAAATACGCCAGCGATTCGGCGTCGACGGGGAAAAAGCCGATCGTGGCGCCGTATTCCGGTGCCATGTTGGCGATCGTTGCCCGATCGGCCAGGGTCATCGCGCTGACGCCGGGGCCGAAGAACTCGACGAACTTACCGACGACCCCCTCCCGCCGGAGACTTTCCGTAACCGTCAGCACCAGGTCGGTGGCCGTGGCTCCCGCCGGCAGCTGGCCGGTCAGGCGCAGGCCGACGACCTCGGGCAGCAGCATGTACAGCGGCTGCCCCAGCATGGCCGCCTCGGCCTCGATCCCGCCCACGCCCCAGCCGAGCACCCCCAGGCCGTTAATCATCGTGGTGTGGCTGTCCGTACCGACAAGGGTATCGGGGACCGCCACCGTGCCTTGCGCATCGCCGCGGAGAAACACGCCCTTGGCCAGGTACTCGAGGTTGACCTGGTGCACGATGCCCACGTTCGGCGGCACCACGCGAAAGCGATCCAGGGCCTGCTGTCCCCAGCGCAGGAACTCGTACCGTTCCCCGTTGCGGGTGAACTCGAGGTCGACATTGGCCTGCAGGGCGTCGGGGCTGCCGAACCGGTCGACCTGCACCGAGTGGTCGATCACCAGGTCGGCCGGGATCAGGGGGTTGATTTTGCGCGGGTCCCCGCCCAGCCGCTGCATGGCGCTGCGCATGGCCGCCAGGTCGACCACCGCGGGAACGCCGGTGAAATCCTGCAGGACGACGCGGGCGGGTAGAAAGGGAATCTCGACGCTGGATGGCTCGTTCGCGCTCCAGGCCGCGAGATGATGCACGTCCTGCTCGGACACGACGTACCCGTCGCAGTTTCGGAGTGCTGCTTCCAGCAGGATGCGGATGGAGTAGGGCAGGCGGAAGAGGTGCCCCATCCCCAACTGCTCCAGTCGGGACAGGCGATAGATCGCGACTGGGCCCTGCCGCGTCTGGAGGACGTCCCGGGCCCCGAACGGATCGAGCGGTCGCGTGGTGGTACTCATCGGGAAGGCTCGCGGGAGGCATCCTCAGGGTTGGCCTCCTGCTGTACGCCGTCGGCCGGAACGGTCACCCGGCCACCGGTCGGCGAGGCAGGAAGCGGACGCGGGTCCGGAATCGTACCGATCTGCCCGGCACGCAAAGCGCTAAGTGTAACGCAGGTCTGGCTCCCTGTCTGCGGTGCCCGGGCAGGTTCCGCGCTGCACAGGCCGGCCACGCGCCGCGTGCCAGCCGCGCATCCCGCCGTCCAGCTTGGGCCGGATGCGGCAGGTTGAGCCGGAGATACCGGCCGTGCGGGTCGTCCCGGCGCGTCAGTTTGACGGCCCAGAGGACCGAGCTAGATTTTCACGTCTCCAGGCTGCGCGTCGCTCCTCCGGCGATGTGCGGGGGTCAAGTCCAGGTTTGCGGCCGGCGCCTCGCGGCACCGGGGGGAACGCTCCGCCGAAAAATGGACCAGACCCCGGCCGGGGACCGGTGCCACGGCCCGTGTCGCACCGCGGATCGTGTATCGAATGTTCCGCACCTTCAGGACAGACCATCCATGTCGGAAACAAGCAACGCGAGTATCCTGGCGCAGCTGGCGGGTGGAAGCGGCACGCAGGATGGCGGCGACGACCCCTGGGCGGGATTGACGGCGACTTGTCCTGAGGAAGGGCCAACCACGACCGGAAGCGGGGACGAGAAACTGCAGGGGCTCCTGCAGCGGATCAACAGCATCGTTGCCGGCAGCCCGCCAGGCGACGCCTCCGCGCGAGCTCCCGCGAACGGGACGCCTGTGCCGGCGGACCCTGACGGATTTGTCCCGATCGAGCCGCGTTCGCTGCGCGAGGCCGGGTTGACCGATTCGGGGGTCGAGGCCCTGCTGGTGAAGTACCTGCTCTCGCGCGGGGACGCCTCGGGCCGCGACCTGGCCGACCAGGTGAAGCTGCCGTTCGTGCTGGTGGACGAACTGCTCCGCCAGTTGAAGCGGGACCAGCTGGTGGCCTACAAGGACGCGGCATCGCTCAACGACTACGTCTACGTGCTCACCGAATTCGGGCGCGAGCGGGCGCGCCGTTACAGCCTGACCTGCAGCTACTTCGGCGCCGCCCCGGTGTCGCTGAAGGACTACGTCGCCTCGGTGGCTGCCCAGTCGTTGCAGCAGCAGCATCCGACCGAAGCCCAATTGAAACAGGCCTTTGCCGACCTGCTGATCAACCAGCGGATGCTCGAGCGGCTGGGGCCGGCGGTCAACTCCGGCCGGGGCATGTTCCTGTACGGGTTTCCCGGGAACGGCAAGACGAGCATCGCGGAACGCGTCACCCGCGCCTTCGGCCAGACGATCTGGATTCCCCGGGCGATCGGCGTGGAAGGGGAGATCATCCGCATCTACGATCCGAACCACCACGAGGTGATGGAGGAAGAGCAGAACGACGGGCTGCTGAACAAGTCCATGGTCGACCGCCGCTGGATTCGCGTCCGCCGTCCCACCATCATCGTGGGCGGCGAGCTGACGATGGACAATCTGGAACTGTGCCTGAACCGCGACACGGGTATCAGCGAGGCCCCCGTGCAGATGAAGAGCAATTGCGGCACGCTGGTCATTGACGACTTCGGGCGGCAGCGGATGACCACCGACGAGCTGCTGAACCGCTGGATCGTGCCCCTGGAAAAGCGCTTCGACTTCCTGAACCTGGCCAGCGGCAAGAAGGTCCAGGTGCCGTTCGACCAGCTGGTGATCTTTTCGACGAACCTGGAGCCGCGCGACCTGGTGGACGGGGCGTTCCTGCGGCGGATTCCCTACAAGATCGAGGTCATGGACCCCTCCGAGGACGAATTCCGCGAGCTGTTCCGGATCATGAGTCCCAAGTTAGGGTTCACCTTCTGCGGCGAGTCGGTCCAGTACCTGATCGACACGCACTACAAGGCGGTCAATCGCCCGTTCCGCTGCTGCCAGCCGCGGGACTTACTGCTGCAGGTGCGGAACTACTGTCTTTACAAGAACATTCCGCTGGAACTGACCCCGGCCAATTTCGACTTCGCCGTCGAGAACTACTTCGCGGCCGTCTGAGGGCTGTCCGCCGAGTCGCCCGCTCCGCGGGGAGGGAGCAGGGGGGGCCTGCGGGCAACGGCGGGACGCAGCTGCCATGGCCCCGCGCGCGTTGCGCTCCAGGCCGGCCTGGCCGTGCCGTCCGCGGGGGGACTGTCAGGAATTATCTGGCACAGGCTTTCAGCCTGTGTGGAGTCACGGTCAAGGTTCTCTGTAACAACAGCCCTTCGCCACGCAATTCGGTACAGCCCCTCCGCGGCGAGCCGGTCAGAACCCGTGGCCGGGCGGGCCGAACGGCAGACGCATTTGCGGGTCTTCACGTTCCGCGTCCGGATTGAGCTCCTTGAACAGCAGGCTCGGCTGGATATCCCGGTTGTGCTGGTACTTGTCGCTGGCGTACTCGATGATCTCGCCCGCGATCTCGTGGTAGAAAATCTGACAGATCGACACGCCGGGGTAGATGCGCACGGGCTGGACGGCGAACATCTCCAAGGTCCAGTATCCGCTGAAGCCGACATCGCCGAAGCCGGCGGTCACGTGCACGAACAGTCCCAGCCGGCCAATCGAGGAGCGGCCCTCGATCATCGGCACCAGGTTGTGCGTCTCCGTGAATTCGAGGGTCCGCCCCAGAAAGAGCTGGTTGGGCGTCAGCACCAGGCCTTCGGGGGGAACCGTCAGGCGGCGAATCCGGTTGCTCTTGCGCATGTCGAGCACGACCTCTTCGTAGGTCATGATCTCATTGTGCAGCGAAAGGTTGTAGCTGTTGGGATTCAGGTTCTCCGCGAGAAACGGGTCGATCAGGACGTCCGTTCCCAGGCGTCGCCGGATTTCTTCGCCGGAGAGGATCATGGTCGAGCCTGTGAACTGGGTTACGGAGCGACCCCGATTCGCGGGCACAGCGGCTGCAGGCAGCAGCTGTCGCAGAGCGGCCGCCGCGCCCGGCAGACCCGCCGCCCATGGTGGATCAGCCGGTGCGAGAAATTCACCCACTCGGCACGCGGCAGCTGCCCTATCAGGTCCTGTTCGATCTTCACCGGATCGCGCTGGCGGGTCATGCCCAGCCGGGTCGTGATCCGTGCCACGTGCGTATCCACGACGACGCCCGACGCCACGCCGTAGGCTGTGCCCAGCACGACATTGGCCGTCTTGCGCCCGACGCCGGGCAGCTCGACCAGTTGCTCGATCGTCCGCGGCACCTGGCCATCATAGAGCGTCTCCAATTGAGCACAACAGGCCTGGATGTTTTTCGCCTTGTTGCGGAAGAACCCCGTGCTCTGGATGGCCTTTTCCAGGGTTTTCAAGGGCAGCCGCGCATAGTCCGACGCCGTGGGGTACCGCGTGAACAGGTCCTTCGTCACCTGGTTGACCCGCTCGTCGGTGCACTGGGCCGAGAGGATCGTGGCGATGAGCAGCTCAAGCGGGTTGCGGAACTGCAGCGCGCAAGTGGCGTCGGGGTAGGCGCGGGCCAGGCTGCGCGTGATCTTCGTCGCCCGGCGCTTTTGATCCGCGGTAACCGGCATCGGCGTTGAGTTCTGTCGCACGCAGGGACCTGGAGAAGACGGCAGTCGTTCGATTGTCGTCCCGTCGGCGGCAGGGCGTCAAGAGTTGGTCCACCGCGAAGTACGGCGTTCCGACCCAGTGGCAGCGGACGCGGCGCGTCTCGTGGGCAGCGGCCGGTTCGGTTGCCTGTCACCGTTCACACCCCGGGTGAACGTTGCCCGTGATTCCAGCGGGGCAGGTCGACGTTGTCGGCCAGCGTGTCGGGACGCGGCGCGGCTTGACAGGCGATAAACGGACCGGACCCCGCCCTGGGAACGGTTACCGCTCGCCAGACGCGGGAGGTCGCCGGCTGGGCGGCGTCGCGTGTTCACCCAGGCGAGCGGTGTGCGTCAGCCCACTGTTTCGGCATTACCTGTGGGAGAAAACTGGGGAATTGCCGGGCGAAGGACTTGCCGGGCGAGGCAGGGGACTTGCGTCCCCCGCTCGCCAGAAAAAGTGGCCGCAAGACGGACTGGACAGCGACCTGTGAACAGGTACGGTTGCCTGGAACGGCCCGGGCAGGGCTCTTATAATCCAGCTGTTGCCCGGCACGGGCGGGGCAGTTCGGCACAGGGCATTTGCCAGCCAGCCGGCAACGCGGAGGAGACTGCAGGCGGCCGGGTTCAACCCACAGCCGACGGGCTTCACCACGCCCGGTTGCGTGGACCGAACCAGGGACCTGTCTCCCTTGGAATTGCGGCAATCCGATGCGCGGGCTGTGAACCGTTACCGACGGGTTGACTTCCGGCCCGCGAAGATTCGTCAGGAGGTCAGTCCGTGACGCAAGGGGCGGCGTACGATCCCCGCTTCCTGCAGGGAGTGGCGTACTTCAACGACTGCGATTTTTTCGAGGCCCATGAGGCCTGGGAGGAGTTGTGGGCCGATTACCAGGGCCCCGCGCGGCGGTTCTACCAGGGGCTGATTCAGGTGGCCGTCTGCCTGCACCATTTCGGCAATGGCAATATCCGTGGAGCGCGCAAGCTGTACCACGGGTCCCGCGGCTACCTGGCGGAGTACGCGCCGTACCACGAGGGCGTCGACGTCGCGCGGCTGCTGGCCGACCTGGAGCAATGCTGCCGCGAGATGCTGGACAGTCCGGACGAGTTTCCTCAGGTGGAGCTGGACCCCGAGCGGATACCGGAGATCCACCTGAATCCCCCGCCGGCCCCGGGCGTGTAGCCCGTTTTGCTCGATCTCGGAACGAACCGGCAATCCCGCCGGGCGCCAGGGCCCGTCTTGAGCCAGGGCGTAAGCGGCGGCCCGCCGGCGGGCGAACTGTCGGTTGGATGACGCGTCGCCGCCAGGATCTCCGGTCGACCCCTTGTCCTGGCTGGCTGGGGGCACGACCATCGTAGCTCGTGCCGCCGACCGGGTTGGACCAGGAGGTATATGCTGCCGCCGGTCAACTTTGTCGGATCATCGTCGTCATTCGCTCGGCCCAAGAGCGTGCTTTCGCGGAGCGAAAGGCGACAATCCTGGGCGGGTGCGGGGCGCGCCCGCCACCGGGGGTCCCCAGGACCGCAAGCCGCACGCCCCGACGTCGGCCTGAATTGCCATGCGCGATCCTGGGAACGACGGAAGAGCCGGCAGGCACGCACCCGAGTTGCACGCCCGAGTTGCACGATCGTGGGAGGGCGAGGCGCCCGCCGAGCCGGAGCGTGGCGCGGGTTTGCGGCTCGGCAGGAGCCTCGCCCTCCCGCCAGCTTGAAAACCCACGTGGACCACGGATCGATCGATTCCCTGTGTTCCCGGCTGTCGGCCCGGGGCCCGGGGCACGGGGCCCGGGGCACGCAGGCAGGAAAGGCGGTTTCGAGATGTGCTCCACAGCAGATTTCCAGAATCGTCCGCGCGACTGTGCGTCGGTGGGTGAGTCATCGGCCGGGGACGCCGGCAGCGCGGCCGCGGCGGACGATCGCCCCGCGGAGGGAGTCGACCTGGAGCGGATTGCGCGGGCGGTGCGCGAGATTCTGGCGGCGGTGGGAGAGGATCCGGACCGCGAAGGGCTGCGGGAGACGCCCCAGCGCGTGGCGCGGATGTACGCCGAGATGTTCGGCGGCCTGCATGTCGATCCGCGGGTCCACGTGCGGAAGTTTTTCACGGAGAAGTACGACGAGGTCGTGCTGGTCCGTGATATCAGTTTCTGCAGCATGTGCGAGCACCACCTGTTGCCGTTCATGGGCCAGGCTCACATCGGGTACCTCCCCGCTGGGCGAGTGGTGGGGCTGAGCAAGTTGGCGCGGGTCGTGGAGGCGGTGTCACGCCGGCCACAGGTGCAGGAGCGGATGACCGAGGAGATCGCCGACCTGCTCGTGGAGGAACTGCAGGCCAAGGGGGTGGCGGTGGTGATCGAGGCGACGCACTCCTGCATGACGATTCGCGGCGTGCGCAAGCCGGGCAGTCTTTGCGTGACGTCGGCGATGAAGGGCATCTTCCGCTCGCACCTCTCCTCGCGCAGCGAGATCATGCAGCTGATTTACGGGGACCGGCGGTGACGCGGTGGCAGGGGGCAGACGCAGGGGGCGGTCGGGAGTTTGTGGCACGGGCTTCCCGCCGGTGTGGAATCGTGGTGCACGTTTTCGGTATGTCGCCCTGGTAACCGTTCACAGCCCGGTGGAAGTTTTTCCCTGATATTCCAGGGGGTCAGGGCCATGTTTTCGGCCGGCGCGTATCCACGAGGTCGAGTTGATCGGCCGAAAAACGGACCAGACCCCGACCCGTGAACGCTTACGTCGCCCTGCGACACGAAACTCGATAGGCGCTGCAAGACAATTGTCTACCGGTTTTGTGGATCAGCCGCCGGGCGCTAGCCCGCGGTTTTCGTGCTGCAACCGTGGGACTGTCCCGATTTTTGTGGCATGGATGCCAGAAAAATGGGACTGTCCCCTTCGGCAGAGCCATTGACACAAAAATCCGTACAGGCCCCAACCGTGGGCTAGCGCCCGGCGGCTGATGAGTGATTTCAGTCAGTTATTGTTGAACAGCGCCATACGGCTCCAGACGCAGGGAGAGTTCATGCTCTGGCAGATACTTGTCCAGTTCCTGCTGCGGCTGAGTTTTGGTCTGGCAGCGGCGATGGCGGTGACCTCACCGCGGCAGGTCAGCAGCGGCTTTTTTCGCGTGCACCTGTGGGTCCTGCTGGGCCTGAATACGCTGGTGTGCCTGGCCAGCTTCGGGCGGAGCGCGGACCTGCCCGGGGCGTTGTGGGTGGCGGCGATCGGGGCGGGTACCGCCGTGCTGTGCTGGGTGGGGGCGGTCTGCTGGTTGTACGAGCTGTCGCGTGCCGGGCGGCTGGTGCTGTGCCTGATCACGATCGCTGGCATGGGGGGCGCGGCGCTGGCGACGCGGTGGCCGTGGCAGGCAACGCCCGGGCGACTGGGCGCGCCGCTGCTGGACCTGCTGACCGGTGGCCTGCTGCTGGGCACCACGATCTGCGCCATGTTCCTGGGGCACTGGTATCTCACCTCGCCGGGGATGGACCTGCGCCCGCTGCGGCGTCTGCTGGCGGGGATGCTGGCGGCGGTGGTGGCCCGCGGGCTGGTGTGCGGGTGGGGGCTGTCCGGACCCTGGGACGCGCCGGGCAGTGCGTCGGGTCTCGTCTGGGCCCTGTTCTCACTGCGGTGGCTGGCCGGGGTCGTGGGGGCACTGATCCTGGGGGGCCTGGCCTGGCAGACGCTGCGAATCCCCAACACGCAGAGTGCCACGGGAATTCTGTACGTGGGCGTGGTTTTTGTTTTTCTGGGTGAGCTAAGTGCCCAGCTGTTGTCCGCGGCGTAGCAGCCCGCGGGTACGCTGGGTGTTCGACGAGGCGTAAGCGTTCACGGGTCGGGGTCTGGTCCATTTTTCGGCCGATCAACTCGACCTCGCGGATACGCGCCGGCCGAAAACATGGACCTGACCCCCTGGAATATCAGGGAAAAACTTCCACCGGGC
>Ga0114938_1001877_pt1 | contig 13875 bp, 9 predicted proteins | sample AshMeaBigSpring_FD_88675 | JGI IMG/M metagenome (GOLD analysis project Ga0114938, IMG submission 88675) | Groundwater microbial communities from Big Spring, Nevada to study Microbial Dark Matter (Phase II) - Ash Meadows Big Spring | ecosystem: Environmental > Aquatic > Deep subsurface >...
AGGCGACGGCAAGGAACGCGGCAAGATCGGCATCCCGCCGAAGCGCTCGAAGGGCATCGCCGGAAGCTGGCAGGCGGACAGCGGCACGCTCACGCTGGCCGTGATCCAGCCCACCGAAAATCCCGCAAGCGAGGCATGGCCTTACGTCGATTCCCAGTGGAAGGAGGACGTCGATCCCTTCGGCGGCGATGTGATCAACTCCTACAACGACGGCCCGCCCGAACCCGGAGCCAAGCCGCTCGGCCCATTCTACGAACTGGAAACCTCCAGCCCCGCACTGTTTCTCAAGCCCGGCGAGTCCCATACCCACACCCAGACGACCATCCACCTCGCCGGCTCACGGGAGGCCCTCGACGCCATCGCCAAACGCACGGTGGGCGCGGGACTCGATACCATCGAGAAAGCCCTGCCGTAGGGCCGCGCTCACTCGGCAAGCTCCAGGCACACCACCGAGGCGACGGGATCCGGCGCTTGGGCCGGCAGGCTCAGGGCCAGCTTGCCGCCGTCCTGGGTGACCGGCAGCGCTTTGTCGCGGTCGGCGAGCAGCCAGGCCTTGGTCACCTTGCCCTTCACGCCCGCCAGTTCGAATTTCCCGGCCGGCCACTTGAAGAGGTGCAGATAGATTTTTCCGGGCTTGGTGGTGCAGCGCCAGTCGGCGGGTTTGGCGATGAACTTCCTGTCCTTCCCTGCGCCGCTCCACTCGCCGTATTCATCGCCGAAGGCCGTTCTGCCGCAGCCGTAGATCGACTCGCCGTTCACCTTCATCCATTTGCCGACGCCGCGCAGGCTGTCCTGGCTCGGCTGAGGAATCACGCCCTCGGCCGTCGGGCCGACGTTGAGCAGGTAGTTGCCGCCCTTGCTGACGATGTCCACCAGGTTGAACACCAATTGGCCGGACGTCTTCCAGTCATGATCGTCCTTCTTGTAGCCCCAGGTGTGGTTCAGCGTGGCGGGCGTCTCCCAATCGCCGGCGCGCGGCAGTTCCGGGATGCGGTTGTCGCCGGTGGAATCGTAATCGTTGTGGCTGCCCTGGCCGATCCGGCCGCTGACGAGGCACTGAGGCTGGAGTTCATGCACGAGGTTCTCGAACTTGGCGGCGCGCTCGGAGGTCATGTTTTTCGGCACGTCGAACCAGATCAGGCCGAGCGGGCCGTAGTTGGTGAGGATCTCGCGCACCTGCGGCAGCGATTTGCTTTCGAGATACTGGTCGAAGTCCTTTTTGCCATCCGGGCCGAAGTCCCACTCGTTGCCCATGCCGTTCGGCTCGTGCCAATCGAGCGACTGCGAGTAGTAGAAGCTGAACTTGATACCGCGCTTGGCGCAGGCCGCGGCGAGCTCCTTCATGGGATCGCGCTTGAACGGAGTGGCGTCCACGATGTTGTAGCGGCTCACCTTGCTGCCGAACATCGCGAAGCCGTCGTGATGCTTGGAGGTGATGGTGAGGTATTTCATGCCGGCGTCCTCGGCGAGCTGCGCCCAGGCCTCGGCGTCGAACTTGGTCGGATTGAATTGTCCCGCGAATTTCCCGTAGTCCTTCACCGGGATTTTCGCGCGGTTCATGATCCACTCACCGATGCCGCCGACCGGTTTGCCCTGCCATTCCCCGGCGGGCACGGCGTAGAGCCCCCAATGGATGAACATGCCGAAACGGGCCTCGCGCCACCATCCGATGCGGGCATCGCGTCCGGCATCGGGCTTTTCCACATCCGCGGCGGAAGCCGGGGACGGACTGATGGCGAGGCCCGCCGTCATGGCGGTTAGAACGCAGGCGGCTGCGGTTTTTCCAATGGTGTTCATGAGTGGGTTTGCGGGTGGATTCACAAGAACCCGCGCCAAGCAAACGGGGACTGCCACTTCATTCTTTCCCGGCAGGCCGGAAATCTGGGGAAAGCCCCGCGGCGCGGCGTGCGTAGGGAGATTCCGGCGTCCGCCGCCCGCTCCGCCCACCGTGATGAAATCCATTTTCCCATTCCTATTCGGTTTCATGGCATGCGCGACTCCAGGCCACGGAGAAACCCGCTACGCGGAACTCACCCAAGAGCGCATCGCCACCATCGCTGGCATGCTGCCGCAAGCTCCCGCGGGCTTCGGCAAGCCGATCACCGACCGGGATTTCTGGCGGAATCCGGATACCCTCGCGCGGACCGGCAACGCGGTGAGCCGCGCCACACCCCTGCTCAACAAGGAATTCCCGGCATGGAGCGATGAACTCTATCTCGATTTCTCCAAAACCGGCCGCCGTCCTCCGGGCGAGGCGATGATCCGGGCCCGCGAGCTTTGGCTTGAGCCGCTTGTCACCGCGGAATGCGTCGAAAACCAGGGACGCTTCCTTCCCGCCATCCACCGCACGCTGGAAGCCTATCTCGCCCAGCCCGCATGGACACTGCCCGCGCACGACCACTCGCTCGACAATTTCCACCGGCGCAAATTCACCGTGGACCTGCGCGCGGCCGAAACAGCCGCCGACCTCGCCCAGGCGCTTTGGTTGTTAGGTGACCGCATCGATGCCGGCCTCCGCACGCGGATGCTGGCCGCCCTGGAACAACGAGTCTTCGCGCCGGTCCGCACCAGTCTGACAACCCACAAGGACCACTGGTGGCTCGGTGAAACTTCCAAGCCGGTGCAAAATAACTGGAACGCCGTCTGCCTCGCCGGAGTGGTCGGAGCCGCCCGCACCATCCTGCCGGATCGCAACGACCGCGCGGTCTTCGTCGCCGCGGGAGAGCACTACTCTCAGTATTTCATCAACGGCTTCACCGACGACGGATACTGCGAGGAAGGCCCCGGATACTGGGTGTATGGATTCGGCGACTTCGTCGGCCTGCGCGAGGTCCTCGCCCATGCCACCGCCGGCAGGATCGATCTGTTCGACCGCCCGAAGACGATCCGGATGGCGCTTTACGGCAAACGGATCGCTTTTCCCGGAGGCGATGTTCCTCCCTTCGCGGACTGCCGCACCGGCACCCGCGCCAACAAGCGGCTCATCGACTACTGCGACCGCGTCTTCGGCATGGCCCCGGGTGTGAAAGGAGCCGCCTCCGGCCCCGGACTGCGGGGGCTCGCACGGATGTTCACCAGCGAAACTCCCGCACCGATCAAGGCATCCAGGCCACGGGCGGACGAATCACTGCGTTCGTATTTCGACAAGGTCGGCGTGCTCGTCTGCCGCCCTGGCAACCCATCCACGGGGCGCTTGTCCGCAGCGATCAAGGCCGGAGGAAATGGCAGCCACTCCCACAACGACATCGGCTCGTTCGTGATCTCGCTCGACGGCCAACAACCGGTCGGCGATCCCGGCGGACCGCACGCCTACGACAACGAAACCTTCGGTCCGAAACGTTACGAGAAAAACATCCTCAACTCCTTCGGCCATCCCGTGCCGGTGGTGGATGGACAGTTGCAGGTCGATGCGACCAAGGTGAAGCCCAAGGTTCTTGAAACGCTCTTCCAGCCGGACTGGGACCGGATCACCATCGACATGGCTCCGGCCTATCAGGTTCCCTCGCTGAAGAAGCTCACCCGGACCATGACCTACTCCCGCAAGGACGCCGGCAAGATCGGCATCAAGGACGAGGTGACGTTTTCCAAACCATCCGCCTTCGAACTCGCACTCACCACGCGCTGGGAAATCACCCAAACCGATCCCACGACGCTGGAGCTCTCACAGGGCGGCAGGAAACTCATCGCGGAAGTCACGACACCCGACGGCTTCGATCTAACCAGAACAAGGATCGAGGAACTCGGCGCTCCGGCCTTCACACGCATCGGAATCAAGCTCCGCAAGCCCGTCACCGATGCTTCCGTGAACGTGGTCTTCCGTCCTGCGGAGTGAATCTGCCCGCAACTGGAAAGAGGCGGGCCGCGCTCGGAAAACTCCGGAAGTTCATCGCTTCATGGATTACCGGGCACCCGCGCCCAGCCGTGGACCACGCCGCCCTTCACTGAGCGGCCCAGCAACTTCGCCGCGAAATCATCCGGCTTGAGACCGCATGCACGGCCGTCGAAGGTGACGACGAGGTTTCCGCCGAGAGACTTCGAGCTTTTGACAATGCCGCCCTTGCCGAAGTTGACCGTTTCCGCGGCCCCGAAACGCAGCGACTGGAGATCCAGATCCTTGTTAGGGTCGAAGCCGGGCTCGGCGAAGATTTCCACTTGGATTTCAGCGGTCGCTGGAGTGAGCGGCGCATCTCCGAGGATCTTCATCCGCCGCGGCAGGGTGAGCGGCAGGACCACCGCCTTCGAGCTGTGAATGTCGCCGCCCTTGTCCTGGTCCTTCGGGCAGTCGATCACGGCGAAACCGATGTGGGTGGCGCGGCCGTATGGATCGCGGCGGACTTTCGGGCGCTCGATCTTGTGCCAGCCCTCCTTCGATCCATCGGGGTGGCGGACCACATCCTGATCGTAGGCCTTGCCCGGATCCCAAACCCAGTCCAGGCCGTCCCTGGACCGGAGGTAATAGGCGGTGCGGCCGAGCCAGTCATTGACGATGAGATGATACTGGACCTCATCGCGCCAGACCACGGGATCCTCGAACCTGCCGCGGATCTTCGGATAGATGCTTTGCGCGCGGACCATCCTGAAGGGCTTCAGGCCGTCCTCGCTCAGCCACACCTGGCCACCGCGGGAAATCATCAGGTAAGTGCCATCCTCGCGGCGTGCGAAGGTCAGGTTGGACAGATCCACCGGCTTGTTGCCCTGGGTGTCGAACTCCAGCTTGGATTTCACCCACGGACCTTCCAGGCTCTTCGAGGTGTAGATGGCACCGATGACATAAACGACGTAGGTGCCGTCCCCCGCCTGATAGACCTCGGCGTTGTGGCCCCTGCCCATTTCCTCCACGACCTTGAACGGCCCGGTCGGCGAGTCGCCCACGGCGCGGACAAGCAGCGAGCGCGGCCACTCGCCATGGCCTTTTGGCGAACTCTCCAGCCAGCGGCAGGCAAACATGTGCTCCCGTCCGTCGGGATCGGTGATGATGCTGTTGCACCAGTAGGACCACTTGGCGTCCTCAAGGCCGTTGTGCGCGTCGCGCGGCTTGACGTTGTCGCCGCCCCAGACGTCGGTTTCCAGGCCTTCGTGGATCGGCATCGGCTCGATGAGATCGATGAAGGCCGCTCCCTTGACGAGCCCCTCCGGGACCTGGTACGGCGAGGGTTCAACCTGCGCGACAAGGACGTGCGGAGCGAGGGCAAGCAGGAAAAACAGGCGGTGTTTCATGTGTCGGGTCATCATGGTGAGGAAGGAATCGTCATCCGCAGGGGAACGCCGGGCTCAAGCTTGAGCGGCATGCCGTCAGGATATTTATCAGGCGGCAGGGTGAACCATTCGGGAAACTGGTTGATTCGCGGGTAGTCGACGGGCAGGCGCATGACCGTCTTGTGACGGGGGCGGTCAAACACGAGCGTCCCGCTCCATGCCTGTTCGGCTGATAGATACAGGTGCAGCGCGTCTCCCTCCCGCACCGCACCGATGCGGAGATCCGGGCGCCAGGGTTCGAGGCGGCAACTCTGGGTTTTCATGAGCGCATACATCAGCGAGGTGCGGGCGAAGTTCCCATCGCCATGCCAGCCCTCGATGATGCCGTCGGGCTGTTGTTTGTTCCACATGGTCCGGATTTCCGAGTCCACCCAATCGAATGCGGAAGGCACGGACTCGCGGTTGAGCAGGGTGATCGCACCTTCGATCGAATCGGCATAACCATCGGAACTTCCTCGCTCCCAGACCTGGCCGGTGTAATTGGCTTTCAGATTGGAGAGCGCCTTGAGCACGGCCTCACGGTATGCCGGGGTGCCATCGACCAGCCAGACAGTGTAAAAGCCGTCGTAGTTGTAGCCCCAGTTGTCGGTCAGATCCTTGTCGATCACCTCGCCGGTTTTCGGGTTCACGGTCTTGAACATCATGCCGTCTTCGTTGACGGCGGTCTGGAGGATCCGGTCGTAGAGGTCGTGGATCGGTTTCCGATAAGCCTCGCGTTTCTCCGGCATGGCCCGCGAAACCGCCAGGTAAAGCTCGGACAAACCGTTGATCACCTCGCAAGAGTGGTCGCCGAGGGTGAGCGATTCCGAATCGCGGGTCGGATGGTTCGTTCCCAGAAGGAAATAGTCCCCGAGGCGCACCGCCCAATCGAGATATCTGCGATCGCCGGTGAACCAGTAGAGCCGCGAGCAGACCTGGAGCAGGTCGCCATTCACCTCGAAATTGCGTGTGGGGATGTTTCCAAAGGGAGTCTCCACGGCGGGATCCTTCCAGATATCGTCGATGATGCCGATCATGCGTTCGGTCCACGGGCTGCGGCCCATCCACTCGGTGATGTAGAGCAGGCCGTCCTTGGCGTATTCCGCGCCGTCGAAGATCATCGCGTCGCGGTCGATGGTCTCACGCTGCCACGACTGGGTGGAGAAGAGGAAATTGTCCGGGAGATTGTCCACGCGGCGGGTGAGGCGGGCCTCGGCGCGCAGCATGTCCGTTAGACGGCCCGCAAGCAGCGGCTTGTCGGTCATGGCGGCGGTGAGGACCATGAACGAATAATTGTCCGCCGCGGCGTCACGGCCGTTCCAGTAGCGGTCCTTCATGTTGCGCGGGATCAGGCCGCTCTTCGGATCGGCGTGGGCGAGCCAGCCGTCGATGTATTTCCGGCTGCGGAAAAACGCCTCGGCGGCGAGCCGCGAATTCTTCTCGGCCTGGCGGAACCGCGGATCATCCGGCGGGACCGCGGGCGACGCGCCCACGGGACGGGCGCATGCGAGGAAGGCGCAGGAAAGGATGACCTGAGTTCCGGCAATCGCCAGCCGGCCCCTCGCCCGGGGACCTTGCGGTCTCCTGATGGATTTTCGAATCATGGTGGATGAATTTGACGGAACGTTGCCGGGCATCCGGATCTTACCTGTCCATTCGGGTAGGAAACTCCCGAACCGCCGAAGGCTGCCGACCCTCAGCCCTGCGCCACGAGCCGCCACAGCAGCCCGGCCGCGGCACAGGCTCCCAGCGTGGGAATCACCCCGAGCTTGAAGCGCTCCATCGCCAGCCATGCGGCGGGCGCGACCACCGCGACGAAGACGTCGAACCCGCCCGTCCCCGGACGCAGCGCATGCCACGTGAACCAGATCGCCAGGTTGAGGATCACCCCGACCACCGCGGCGGTGACCGCGGTCAGCGCCGACGCCAGGGCAGGACGATCCTTCAGGCCTTCCACATGGGGCGCACCCAGGAACACGAAAAGAAAGCAGGGCAGGAAAGTGACCCATGTGGTGATCAAGGCTCCGAGCGCGCCCGCGGCCAACGGGGTCAGATCACCGGGGTGTTGCCAGGCCGCGACAAACCCGACGAACTGGAGCACCATGATCAGCGGCCCCGGAGTGGTTTCCGCAAGGCCCAGGCCCGCCATCATCTGGCCCTGTCCCAGCCATCCATAGTGCTCCACCGCCATTTGGGAAACGTAGGGCAGGACCGCGTAGGCTCCACCGAAGGTGACCAGCGCCGCCTTGCTGAAAAACAAACCCTGCTGGAAATGGATTCCCTTCCAGCCTAACAAGCAGCCCGCAGCGAGCACGGGCAGCCACCACAGCGCCAGGCAGATGGCCGAGACCCTGACCACCCTCCACGCATCCTGACGCGGCGCGGACGGGAGGGCGACGGATGGTTCTTCCCGGGAACCGGATTTCCCATGCCCTCCGGTGGCGGGAAACTGTTCCGGGAATCGCCGCGCACCGAGCAGCCCCACCAAGGCGGCCGCGAGGATGATGAACACAAAGGAGATCTTGAATGCGAAGATCGCGACGAAGGCCAGCGTGGCCACCAGCCACAGGCCCGGTGACTTGAGCACTCGCGAACCGATGCGTTTCAAGGCCGAGAAAACGATCGCGACCACCGCCGGCATCAGTCCGTGGAAGATGCCGCGGACCCACACGATGTCGCCGCCCGCCATGTAAAGCCAGCTCAGGCCGAACAGGATGAACACCGAAGGAAGCACGAAAAGCACGCCCGCCGCGATGCCGCCGCGCGCGCCATGCAGACGCCAGCCGAGATACGTCGCCAACTGCTGCGCCTCTGGCCCCGGAAGCATCATGCAGAAGTTCAGCGCGTGCAAAAAGTGATCCTCGCCCATCCAACGCCGCCGCTCGATGATCTCCCGGTGCATGATGGCGATCTGGCCCGCCGGACCGCCGAAGCTGATCCAGCCCAGCTTCCACCAGAAACGAAGCGCCTCGCCGAATCCCGGCGCTGGATGGGGAGTGTCCACCCGTGGAATCGTCCTTCCGCCCGGGCCATGTGGCAAGCCAATAGACGGACGATTCCGCACACCCTCCATGATCAAATCCGACCCGGCCCCCATCCACCAAAATGATGAGGGCGGCGACCTTGCGGCCCCCGAGCCCCGGCCATAGTCAAGATGACACGAGTTCCGCACGGAATCCCTCATCATGAAAACCCATTCATCCCGGCCACACTGGAGAACCGGCTTCACGCTGGTCGAACTGCTTGTCGTCATCGCCCTGGTCGCGGGACTCGTGGCGCTCGCGTTGATCGGAACCCGCAAGGCGATGGCCGCAGCCGCCAAGTCCCGCAGCATGGGCCAGATGCGCCAGATCGCGGCCGCAGCCGCCATGTGGGCCTCCGAGAAGAACAACGGCGAGCCGATGTATTTCGCCAACGGCACCGGGGATTTCGGGCACGAGGGAAAACTCCCGGGCAAGAACCCCGAACTCTCCCCCGGGAACCCGGCCAAGCTGCTTTACGTGAAGGACGATCCCTCCAGCTCTTATCTGTCCGATTTCTCCGTCTTCTTCACACCGCTCTGCAACTTTGAGAAACCTTCGGTCAAGCAGTATAACCCGGCTTCCGCCAGCGGCACCGTCCCCTGGGGCAACTTCGTCTGGCTCTATCCAAGCACCTCCAGCCTCACGCCGCGCCAGTCGTCGTCCATGGGCGGCTTCTCCAACAAGACCATCGGCCGCGAGGCGTATGACAAGGTGATCCTCGGCAACGACTACCAGTTCGCCTTCTCAAAACCCCGTTACGGAACCCACTACCACGCGCTCTTCCGCGACGGCTCGGTGAAATACATCGGAGACTCCCCCTCCATGTGGACGGATTGGTACACCGGCAAGAACGACTGAGCTTCGGCATCCTCCGAAAGGATGAGGATGGGGACCTTGCGGCGCGGTATGGATTTCCCGAGGATTCGGATCACTCCGGATCGCTCCCCGTTACGGAACGCCCCCCTAAACCCCTCAACATCATGAAACCCCTCCGCAATCTCTTCCTCGGTTCGCTTGCCGTCATCGTGGTCTCACAAGCTGCCAATGCAGCCGGCGATACCTGGAAAACCGCCGCCGCCAGCGGCAACTGGTATAATGTCAACCATTGGAGCGGCGGGTCGACGCCGAACGCAGCCACCGACATCGCCCCTTTCAGCTCAGGAGACAACTTCACCACGGTCTCCATTGGAAGCACCGCCACCACCCTTGCCGCGGTCCGTTTCTCCGGGGCCGGTGTGGGTGGATTCGCTTTCACCGCCGTGCCCGAGCCGACCGGCGCGCTCGCCGGGCTTCTGCTTTCCGCCGGGCTGTGGCGCCGCCGCCGGGGGTGAGGAACGTTTTGCCTCTGGAGGGAGGCAACCCCAAGGGCGGAGTCCGGCTATGGGTTTCCGGGCTCCGCCCATCGGGGATTTTCGGTGGTCCGGACGCATCGCGCGAATGACTGGACGACGGAGGCATCCATGCTACCCCTTGTTTCCATGGTTCTCACCCGCGCCATTGCCGTGTGCCTGTTCTGCGGCCTGACCGTCTCCGCCCGGGAGGTCCTTACATCCTTGTCGGCCCTGCGTTCGCTGACGGTGGAGGAGGCATCCAACGGTGTGCCGGTCCGGGTGGAGGGCACGGTGGCGGGACTGGATCCAGCGGCCTCTTACCATTTCTTCCTCCACGATGGCAGCGCCGGGTGCTTCGTCAAAACCCGGCCGTCGGGCCGCCCGGCAGGGCTAGTGCCGGGAGACCGTGTAAAGGTGGAGGGTGTCTCGGATCCCCTCGGCTACTACCCGAGCGTGAAGGACGCGAAGGTGACCATCCTCGGCAAGGGCAAACTGCCGGAACCGGTCACGCCCGGGGCCGGCCAGATGTTCTCGCCGCAGCTCGACTCGGAGTGGGTGGAGGTGCCGGCCGTGGTCACCGGCTACGAGGTGGGGGACGACCGCCTCACCCTGGCCGTCGAGGTGCATGGGCTTCCCTTCAAGGCCGAACTGCCGCTGACGGGCGACGCGGAGGCCCGGGCGGCCGCCCTCATGCAGCGTCCCGTCCGCCTGCGCGGCATCATGGGCACCATCTTCAACCGCCAGCGGCAGATGACCGACCGCCATTTCTTCGTCTCCTCGCCGGAATCCATCACCCCGACGGTGCCGCAGTCCGGAAAGGAGAACGGGCCGCTCCTTGGTGTCGCCCAACTGCTAACAGGCAGCGTCGGCCCCTCCACGCTGGTCCGCGTGCGGGGCGTGATCACCCAGCGGGATTCCAAGGGATTCTACCTTCGGGATGCCACCGGCAGCACGCTCGTGCAGGCGGCCACGCCCGAACCTCTTGCGCCGGGCACCGCGGTGGAGGTCGAGGGTTTCGGTGCCGTGGCGCCGTTTCGTCCGATCCTGCGGGCCACGCACGTGAGGAAGCACGGCCCGAGGGAGGCCATCCATCCGGTGCCACTCGAACCCGAGGAAACCGATCTCTCCGCCATGCACTCGGAGTGGGTCACGCTCGATGCGGATTTTCTCGGCAGCCGGACCGGGCCGGTGGAGGGCATCCTCCAGTTTCGTGGCGGCAGCCGGTTTTTCGAAGCGCTCCAGCCCGTGAAATCATACGAGCCCGGCGGCCTGCCCAACGTCGGCGACCGGGTGCGGCTCACCGGCATCTGCGAACTCACCACCAGCCACGCCCTGCCGCGGCTGATCTGGGTGGACGGTTTCCGCATCCACCTGCCCGCCGACGGGGGCATGGAAATCCTGCGCCGCGCGCCCTGGTGGACCACCCGGCGTTTGCTGGGTGCCCTGGGACTGATGAGCGGAGTCGCGGCGATCGGTGTGCTTGCGACGTGGATGCTCCGCCGCCAGGTCAACCACCAGATGGGCGTGATCAGCGACAAACTGCGCGCCGAGGCCGTGGGCGAGGAGCGTGACCGCATGGCGCGCGAACTCCACGACACCCTCGAACAACAGCTCTCCGGCGTGGCCCTCCAACTCGACGGCCTGGACGCGGCGGTGAAACAGAATCCAGCCGCGGCCTCCGCCTCCCTGACGCTCGCGCGCCGCATGCTGCGCTACACCCGCCTCGAAGCAAGGCGTTCGGTCTGGGACCTGCGCTCCAAAGTCCTGGAAAAGGACGGTCTGGCGGCAGCGCTGCGCGCCATCGGCGAGAGCGGCGGCCAAAGCGCCGCGGAAGTCGGAGTGGAGGTCATCGGCGAGGAACGGCAGCTCCCGGCCGGCGTGGATTTCCACTTGCTCAGGATCGCCCAGGAGGCGACGACCAATGCCGTGAAACACGGCTCCGCCCGCTCCGTCCGCATTTCCCTGGAATACCTTCCCGGCAAGACCGCCCTGACCATTCGCGACGACGGTTGCGGTTTCGACGCGGCCGGCACCCGCTTGTCCGACGGACCTCATTTCGGAATCCTCGGAATGCGCGAACGCGCTGGCAAGATCGGCGCGGATCTTGTCATCACCTCCGCTCCCGAGGAGGGCTGCACCGTGTCCGTCACCGTGGGCGCCGAATCCCAGAATCACCCGCATGCCTGAAAAACCCATCCGCATCCTCGTCGTGGACGATCATTTCATGGTCCGCCTCGGCCTCGTCAGCGCCATTGCCGCAGAGCCCGACATCGAAATCGTCGGTGAAGCCTCCAATGGAGCCGAGGCCGCCGCGATGTTTTCCGAATTGCTCCCGGACGTCACGCTCATGGACGGCATCCTGCCGGACATCCACGGCGTCGAGGTCACCCGCCGCATCCTCGAACTCCATCCGGAGGCCCGGATCATCGTCGTTTCCATCAACGACACCGCCGAAGACGTCCACCGCGCCCTCGAAGCCGGTGCCTGGGGCTACATCCCGAAGTCGTGCGAAAAGGATGCCATCGTCCGCGCCGTCCGCGCCGTGGCGGACGGCGGACGCTTCGTCCCGCCCGAACTCTCCCGCAAGCTGGCGGAGAGAAACCTCCAGCCGCTGCTCAGCTCGCGCGAATCCGAAGTCCTGCGGCTCATCGCCAAAGGCCTCGCCAACAAACAGATCGCCGCCGATCTTGCGGTCGGCGAGGCGACCGTGAAAACCCACGTCCGCCACATCCTCGAGAAACTCGGCGCTCCGGACCGCACCCGCGCCGTCACGCTCGCCATGGAGCGCGGGCTGCTGCGCTGACGCACCCGCGCCCGCTCATCCCCCAAAAGGATGAGCCCTCCGTCATTGCGGGGTTCCGGGTCACCGGTATCCTTGGGAGCCCTTGACCGCATTCCGGCAACCGAAACCCATGACCGATGGCAAGACCGCCGCCGGCCCTCACCCTCCGGAACGACCCCGTGATGCTCCTTCCCAGCCATGGAAACCCGATGACCCTGAAATTTCCGCTTCATCCGCAGATGAAACCCCGCCGCGCGGCCCTCTTCGCCGCTCTCGCCCTCGGCGCGGCACTCCACGCATCCGCCCAGACCAGCGAGCTTTGGGGTGTGCAAGGCGAGCTTTGGTCGCCCGCAAGCCGCCTTCCCGATTTTTCGTTCGCCGGTTACCGGTCCGGTGGCGCGGCCATCCCGGCTCCCGCCGTGGTCGCCAACGTGATGAACTTCGGCGCCGTGGGCGACGGCGTGGCCGATGACACCACCGCTTTCGAGAACGCCATCGCCGCCGCCAACAACGGCACCGTCCTCATCCCCGCCGGCCGCTACAAGATCACCCGCGTCCTCTATATCCGGAAAAGCAACCTAGTGCTCCGCGGGGCGGGCCAGGGCCTCACCACACTGGTGTTCACCAAGCACCTCACCGAGTTGTTAGGGGCGCCTCCCGGCACCGACGGACTGGAGAGCTGGTCGTGGTCCGGCGGCCTGATCTGGGTGGAAGGCGCGGAAACCACCACCAAAATCGCCGACGTCACAGCCGCCGCCGACCGCGGCGGTTCCGTGCTCACGCTTTCCTCCACGGCGGGCCTGTCCGTCGGCCAGACGGTCCGGCTGATGATGACCGATCCCGACGGCTCGCTGGGCCGCCACATCCATGCCGAACAGTTGGACACGCCGCCCGCGCTGGTCGGACGGCGCCTGGTGCGTTTCCCCTCGAAGATCACCGCCATTTCCGGCAACCAGATCACACTGGAACGCCCGCTCCGCCTTAACGTGAGGACGGCATGGTCACCCGAGATCCACACTTTCTCCGGTCACCTTGAGGAAGTCGGTCTGGAGGATTTCAAAATGGAGTTCCCCACCCGCGCCTATCAGGGACACTTCACCGAGGACGGCTTCAACGGCATCTGGATGGACGGCGTCTGGAACTCATGGATCCGCAACGTCACCGTCCACAACTGTGAAAACGGCGTGATGATCGAGCGCTCCGCCTTCTGCACCGCGGACGGCGTGCAACTCACCGCCGCCACCGGAAACCGCTACAACGTGAGCGGCACCTACTACACCGGCCACCACGGCATCCAGCTCCGCCGCAGCGACGACTGCATGGTTTCCAACTTCAGCCTGCAAACCCGTTTCTATCACGACCTCACCGTCGAGGACACCACCGGCTCGGTGTTCATGAAAGGCTCCGGAGTGGACCTCAACTTCGATCACCACACCTATCTGCCCTACGAGAACCTGTTTACGGAAATCGCCTCGGGTGCCGGCAGCCGCCACTTCTCCAGCAG
>Ga0114938_1001880_pt1 | contig 13865 bp, 22 predicted proteins | sample AshMeaBigSpring_FD_88675 | JGI IMG/M metagenome (GOLD analysis project Ga0114938, IMG submission 88675) | Groundwater microbial communities from Big Spring, Nevada to study Microbial Dark Matter (Phase II) - Ash Meadows Big Spring | ecosystem: Environmental > Aquatic > Deep subsurface >...
GGCGAAACCCAACCGCCCGATCCTGACCCGCTCGTGGTATCTTTGGGCGCATGAGCCGTGCTTTTTCGGCTGGATCAAGGGCAACAAGCCGCCGAGGGAAACCGCCGATTATGGCCGGAGCGTCTGGGAGATTGAGGGGCTCAACAACGACGAGCGGCCCGATCACCCCACGCCCAAGCCGCTGGAATGCTTCGCGGTGCCGATGCGCCAGCACACGAACAAGGGGGGGCTTTGCTTCGAGCCTTTCAGCGGAAGCGGAAGCCAGCTCATCGCCGGAGAACAACTCGGCCGCCGGGTTTACGGACTCGAAATTTCACCCGCCTACTGCGACGTGATTGTGCATCGCTGGCTCAATCTCGGGGAAGGGCGGAAAGCGATCCGCACTCGCAACGGGGTGAAGGCAGATGTCACCGCAGAATTCGAAGCAAGTCGAAAACCGGAGGAAAGCGAGGAGTGAAACCCCTTCTTGTCATCGCAGTTTGTCTCGCCAGCGGTGGATGCGCCACGGCGATCCACGAGCGGAGGAATCCGGCAGGCGGAGCCCCGCTCACCTCGTTCTGGACGAGTTCCAACGCGGAAGAAATTGAATTTACCTCGGCGAGCGGTGCAAGGTTTGTCGTTCGCAAGCTGGACAACTCCACGGGTCCGAAGGAGGCGATCCGGGTCTGGAGCATCTTCGACCTGTGGCTAAATATTTCGGGGCTACTCGGAGGTCTGGCCGGCAAAGCGTTGTAATTCACTCCGCTACTTCTCGCGCTCTCGAACAAAAAGGAGCTCAGGCGCTGTTGCTTCCGCCACTTTTTCGGTAGCCAAATAATAGGCTTTCTCCAGATGTTTGAATCTGTGCTCATACGGGTTGAAGAATCGATCATCTCCACCGCGGACAAACCTGATCGCTTCTCCGCACTTGGTCAGAATCTCTGATCGATATTCTTCTTTGTCGAAGAGAAATATCTTCCGGCCTTTTGCGTGATAAGCCTTCCAGAGAACAAGAGTATCCTGATGGGCAACAATCACTCCCTTCCAGATTCTGGCGCAGCCAGCATGACCACATGAGCAGGTAAATATCTCGTATTCATCTCCCTGAACCGTGGAACTGAGCAGTTCGCCGGGGTCGATCGTTCCGGCGTATGGCTCGTTACCGTCCACAGCGAGTTTGAGCGCGACACAGCGGTTCGCGGTGTTTTCTTCATAAAGAGCTGTTGCTGAATAATCCACGTCCAGCCTGATTTGCGAGATCTTGCCATTCAAAAATCGGAAGAAGTCGGCAAATGTTTTTGGCGCGATCAGACGGGCATTCCACTCCTCAGAATTTGAGAGGACGCTCTGGATGAATTCTTCGTAACCAAAATAGCTGAAAGCGATCCCTTTCCCGACTTCGCGCATGTGAACGCGGATTAGGTGAGGTTCGGCCTCTATTTGGCACGCCGCATCAATGAGAATCGACGGTATTGGACCGACCCCTTCCTCCTTCTCGTCATCGAGGGTGATGCGCACGTAGACCAGAAACCTCTTCTGCCCCAACTCACCGTAGAGGAACGAATTGCAATCAAAGCGATCAACTGGCGGGCGTATGGGCTCCATCAAGCAACGCCGGAAGGCATTTGCGGCGACAGTCACCGCCCGCTCGACGACCTCTACTGATAATTGTGCGTTGGGATGACTCAGGTTCATTTTGTGTAAATGATCGCAGATAGAGATGGACAAATACAGTCCTACCCCTTGCGCTAATTGACATTTTTTCAAGGAGGAAATGAAAACCATCCTCCAATTCGCATTTGCCACTCTCGCCCGAATCGATCTGGCCACCGTCCGCCGGATTTGGGCGACCATCGAAAACCTCGTGTCCGGTTTTGAGAGCGCAAAGCTGACCAACGTTACAATGACCGGCGCACAGAAACTTGAATTTGTTCTGGAGCGGACGCATGCCCTGATACCTGATGATCGGCAGCAGATCGCCACGCAGATCATCCGCGCCATCGTCGAGATTGTGCTGATCGGCATCCGGCTGAAAGGCGGGGCAAAATGAAGATATCGAAAGTTGAGGTCCTGCTCATTGCCGGGGCCGCCATCAACGCGCTCGCCGAATTTGCCGATCTGCTGCCCGAGAGCGTCAGCGGCAAGGTGACAGCATCTTTGCTCGCGCTCTGGGCGATGCTTCGCTTCGTTCTGCGCTTCATCCAGGCGTCACCGGCATCGTTGCAGGAAATCGAAAGCCTTCGGGACGAATTGCACGGGCGGGTGAATGAGATTGAAGCCAAACGCGCAGAGCCCGTGACACCGCTCAAATGAAGCCGGAAGCCTCCATCGACAGCCCCCGGTTCCAGCGTGCGCTCGCTTTTGTCTTGGAATGGGAAACCGTGTTTGATCGGAAAGGGAATCCCGTGGCTGAGAACGATCCCGACGATCCGGGCGGCCTGACCAAATTCGGCATCGATCAGCGTTCACATCCGAATCTCGACATTCGAAAACTCACCATGCAGGACGCTGCTGGCGTTTATCACAGAGATTACTGGCTCCCGGTCCGCGCCCACGAATTGCCGGTTCCCATTGGCGAGGTGGTTTTCGACATTGCCGTGAACAACGGGAAAGGTCGTGCGGTAACCTGGCTTCAGGAAATCCTCGGGGTGAAGGTGGATGGCTTCATCGGGCCGGTCACATTGGTTGCAGCACAAAAGTCTGATCCCGCTGCCGTTGCCGGGAAGTTGCTCGCCCGTCGCGCCACGTTCTACAGAAGCATCGCCCGCGGACAGAAGGTCAAGTTTTTGAAGGGGTGGCTGAACCGGAATGACGCGCTTCAGTCTTTTACGGTCACAGCATCAGAGGCCAATCGTCATTGTAGCCAAAGGAACCTCTCCACGGGTTGACCAATGTGAGGCACAGCCCCTCGAAGTTGTTGACATCGACCTCCCTTCATGGCGGCCATCGACTATTCCATCGGCTTCACCCGTGCCGAAGTAGAGGAAATCCTTTCGATCCACAAAGCTGAGCTCAAAAAGACGCTCGCCTCATGGACGGATTCCGGTTCGGCGGTGACCAAACGCCATCTGGACGAAATCCATGTCGTGATCGCCGCCTGCCAGGACGCCTTGCGCAAACTCGCCCCCGAGGAATTCGGGCAAGGGAGGCGAGTCGCTCAATCAACCGTCGAATTCATTCCGCGATGAACTTTCTTCCCACACTCGCACGGCTCGTCCTGCCCGCCGCATTTCTGCCGAAGGCATGGGCGTCACCCTACGACGCGGCAAACTGGTCGCCAAATCGCGGTCGGGTTCCCGGCTCCGCTCCCCGCGATGCCAAACTCGACCTCTCGCCCGGCGTTCGCTCTGAACTCGTCCGCCGCTCCCGCTACCTTCACCGGAATTCCGGTTTCGTGCGCGAGATGGTTTCCAACATGGCGATCTACTCGACGGGCGATGGCATCAAGCCACAGGCTCAATCGTCCGACGCCCAGTGGAACCGGGCCGCAGAGGAATACTTCGCCAACTGGGCCTCCCGCTGCGAGATTACCGGGAGGTATTCCTTCGAGGAATGCCAGAACCTCGTTTGCCGGGGTATTGACGTGGACGGGGAATATTTCATCCACAAGACTCGCGACAGTGCTGGTCGGCCGATCCTCCAGATGATCGAAGCGCACCGCATCGGCGATTTCCCCGGTGCCGAGGAAACCGTGGACGGGATCGGCCTGGACGCCTTCGGTGCGCCGACTTTTTACCGGATGCTACTTGATGATGGCACCAGCCATGACCTGCCTGCGCCTGCGATCCTGCACGTTTTCGAGCCGGAGTCGGCTTCGGCGGTTCGCAATGCCGCGACAATCCAGCACTCGATCAACCATGTCCTGGACGAAATGGAACTTCTGGCCCTCGAAAAACACGCGGTCAAAGACAACGCTGATGTGGCTCGAATTCTGAAAACCGCCCGGGGCGAAATCGATCAAGACAGCGACTTCTCCCTCGGAAATGCATCCAGTGGCCAGGAATCAAGCAATCCCTCAACCCTCCAGAAAATCGTGGGTGGCAAACTGGTCGCGCTCAAACCAGACGAATCACTCGAGAGTTTCCAATCAAACCGACCGAGCCCGACATTCACAGGCTTCCTGACACACCTTCGACGTGATTCCGCCCTCGGAGTCCTGCCGTACGAGTTTGCGGCAGATTCGAGCAGCGTGGGAGGCGCGGGCGTGCGGCTCGTTGTGGCTAAAGCCGACAGGCGGTTTTCGTTTCGGCAACTGATCCTGATCCAGCGGTTCATCCGCCCTGTCTGGGCCTACGTCATTTCCAATGCGATCCAGAGCGGTGCGTTGTCATACGCTCCGAACTGGCAACGGGTCAGCGCAACCACTCCCCGCCGGATCACCGTCGATGCAGGGCGCGAGGCGCAGCAGAACCGGGCAGATGTCGAGATGGGGCTCAAAACCCTGAGCGAACACTTCGCCGAACAGGGCATGGACTTTGAGAAGGAGATGCGCATCCGGGCCCAGAATGCCCGGCGCATGCTAGATCTCGCTCAAGAGTTCCACGTTCCTATCGAAATGCTCTGGAGTCCTGGGGCACCTACAATCGGGCATCCAGATCAGGGGAAGGATCCCCATTCCGACAATCTGCGCCGTCAATAATGGGTGACAAATTGTAATGCTGACGCTTCTTTTTGGGGATCAAAGCCGTCAGTTTTTTGCACATGCGTTCGCAAAGCGTTTCGCTTTCGAGAAGCAGTTCGTCCTGAATTCCGGGGACGGTGATTTGCGTTTCATCCGAGGAAACGCTTTTCCTTAACTCGCGCAACCTTTCTCTCCGACCCGAGAGATGTCTAACCAGTAGGGCGCAGGCAGATTCAACCATCCCCTGGACTATCCTTTCCTCCAAGGCGCCCTCAATGGGTGCGTTGATTCTTAAAAGAATAGATCCAAGGTGGTCGCCTGCGATACCCATGCAGGTGGCAGTGCCCTCGTAGATGAAATTGTCTGAACTGTCGCGCCCTGCGCGGGTTAGATATTTCTCCCCAAACTCAAGCGCCTCAGAATAGCGGCCCAAGGCGAGAAGAGAATCGAGTGCGACAAAGCGAGTTTGAGTGGAAAACCGACTAGGCGAAACCAGAAAGCTGATTGCCCGTTCGTAGTCGTTTATGAATGCGAAGTAGACCAGAAGATCTTCTCGGACTGCATGTCTGGTTTTTTTTGGCAGGCGCTCCAGCATTTTGAGAATCCGGTTTTTCCAAGGTTTCAATTTCGGAGCATGAATCCCTACGGCCCTCAATGCCGCTGATATGTCGGCTGCAGACGGTTTGGGGCGGTTGATGATTTCGTCGGCAACAAGGAGTGCAAATTTTCCCATGCCCATCTCCGTAAGCCCATTCAGGCTTTCGGCGTCACCAGAGGATGAATCGGCGATACGATCTTCAGCTTTTTTCTTTTTCATGCAGGAGTTCTATTCCTCCGCCACGGTCAACGGCTGTCCCACACCCGCATTTTTTCGACTTGTTGACATTCGGCCTGCAGCATGAAACCCGCCGAAGTTCTCTTTGTCGATCAACCCTGGCTTCTGACCCCGGAAGCCCACGCAGCACTTGTCGCCGCATCGCGCACTTTTTTCGAATCGCCCCCTCAGGTCAAACCCGAGCCTGAGTCGCCGCTTCTCAACATCGAGGACGGGGCCGGCATCGTCACCATCTCCGGGCCCATTATCCGGCGTCCGGGCCTCATCGCGAAGATTCTTTTTGGAGCCACCGATACCGAGTCCGTGATCGAAGCTGTGAACGAAGCAGCGGGGAACGCATCTGTGCAGGCCGTACTGCTCGACATAGATTCCCCAGGCGGGAGTGTGAACGGAACGCCCGAACTCGCACAGGCTGTAGCCGACCTCTCACGACAGAAGTACACTTACGCGTTCACCGCCGGGCAGATGTGCAGCGCGGCCTACTGGGTGGCCTCCCAGTGCGATGCCATCTACATGACCCCCAGCGCTCGCGTGGGTTCGATTGGCGTGATCGCGTCGGTGCTCGATACAGCCGAGGCTCTCCGCAGCGAGGGCATCAAGGTCGAAGTTTTTGCGGCCGGAAAATACAAGAGTGTCGGCACAGCAGGCGTCTCCCTCACCGACGAGCAGCGCAGCATGCTTCAGCAGAACGTCGAGGAAATTGCGGCCGAGTTTCGCGCCGCCGTGCTCGCCCGCGGTCGGAAAGTCCCGGACGAGGCAATGGAGGGTCAGACCTTCTCCGCCAAGGCGGCGATGCGCATGAATCTGGCGGGAACGGTCAAAAGCCGGGACGACGCTCTAGCAATGCTCCGTTCCCGTCATGTGAAGGCAGCGGGTTGACACGGAAACGCAGGTATCATGCTCACTGTTGACGAACAACTCGATCAAGCCCTCGCCCGCGTGACCGCGCTCGAAGCAGACGCGCAGGCGCGGGAGACCCTTCTTTCCGATGCCGCCACGAGGGCGGAACTTCTCCAAGGCCAACTCGCCGAGGCCGCAGCCAACAGCGAGCGCCTGGAAGCCGATCTGGCCACTGCCCTCCAGAGCATTGAATCCCTGGGAGCCACGAACGCCGAAATCGAGGCGAAGGTCGCCGCGCTCTCGGCCCGGAACGCCGAAATCGAAGCCCGCGAGCAGGACATTGAAAACCGCGCATCAAAGCGGGCCGTCGAAATTGTGGCATCCACCGGCACCACCGCTCCGGTTCCCGTGACCCCGAAGGGTGACCGCAAGGGCGAAAACCTAGTCGCCCGGTTCAAAGCGATTACCGACCCCAAAGAGCAGACCACCTTCTGGCGCTCTCTCACTGCCCAGCAACAGGTCCTCATCCTTTCCAGTAACTCCAATCAGTAAACTGCCATGCCCAACACGATCACCAACGTCAAAGACATCAAGGTCGCCCAGGCGGCTTTGCTTCCCTACCGCGCCGCGCTGACCCCTCTTCGCGCATTTTCCACCAACTTCTCGCCCGAACCGGCTGATAAGCTCGATACCGTGCGCGTCCCGGTCGTCGGGGCTCCGAGCCAGTCGAGCGACTTTGCCGGCGATTACACCGCCAACGCTGACTCCACAGTTTCGGTGATCCCGGTCCAGCTCAACCGCCACAAATACAAAACCGTGCATGTGACGGCTCGCGAGGCGGCCGAAACGGCTCTCAACGTTCTTGAAAACCTGGTTGCGAGCGCCGTCAAGCAACTCGCCCAGGACGTCCTTCAGGACATCTTCTCCGAGATCACGGCTGCCAACTACGGCGCACCCGCGATTCCGGCCGTGGCGGCGAGCGCGTTCGACTACAAGAAGGTGCTCGGCGTGCGTGAGGCGTGCAGCGTCGCCAAAATGCCGGTGAGCGACCGTGCCCTTGTGCTCGACGGGGCCTATTTCACGAACCTCCTCGCCGACGACGTGATCGCCAAGAGCTTCTACCTGCCGATCACCCAGCCCGGTGTGGTGGACGCCCAGATTCGCCGGATTGGCGGATTCGATGTGCATGAAACCGTGATCCTGCCTGAGAACGGCGAGAAGCTCGTCGGATTCGCCTCCCACCCGAGCGGGATGGCGGTCGCCATGCGCTACCTCGTCCCGGTCGCCCAATACGACGAGGCGGGAGCTGTGACCGACCCGGAAACCGGACTCACCTTCGGCTACCTCCGCTACACCGAAACGAACTCCAACCGGATCTTTGTGACGGTGGAGTGCCTCTACGGGTTCAAGTCCGCCATCGCCGCCGGCATCCAGCGCATCGTCAAGCCCTGATCCTCATCGGTTGGTTCAAAAGCCCTCGCATCAGCAATGGTGCGGGGGCTTTTTCGCGAATTATTGTTTCCATTTGACCAGAATGAATGGTGGTGCCACATTGGCACCATGAGTATTGCCCATGCGCAGAACGCCCGCGTTGTCGCTCGCGTCCCCGAACAAATCCGCGATGCCATCCAGATGGCGGCAGATCTTATCGGAGCGCCTCTCAACCAGTTTCTGGTGCAAACCGCATACAAGGAAGCCCAGCAGATTCTGGAGAGGGAAAACCTTGTGCGCCTCTCGGAGGCCCAAGCCAAGCAGGTATTTGCGCTTCTCGACAAGCCTCCGAAACCAAACTCCAAGTTGAAACGCGCCGCGCAGCTCTTCAAGGCCAACGTGAGTGTTTAATCTCGAACCCATCGGGGAGCAGCATGATCGGGAAGGCTTTGACTGCGGGGTCGAGGCGCTCAACCGTTATCTCTCCCAGATTGCCCGGCAACACGAAGCCAAGGGGGTTTCCCGGACCTATGTCCTGACCGATGATGGAAAATCCATTGCCGGATTCTTCGCGCTGACCTTTTGCCAGGTTGATGGCTGCACCCTGCCCAAGACGCTCTCTAAGAAACTTCCAAAGCAAATTCCTGCAATGCGTCTCGGTCGTCTTGCTGTTTCGAAGTCACGCCAGAAGCAGGGCATTGGTCATATGCTGATTTCCAGCGCAATGATCATGGTAGAGCGGGCGGAGAAGATCGCGGGTGGAATTGGCCTGTTTGTGGACGCCAAGGACGATGCTGCTGCCGCCTATTACGCGCAGTTCGGGTTTCAACCGCTGGAGAGCGCTCCTCTGACGCTCTTTCTTCCTATTCAGACGATTCGGCAACATAACGCCGCCGCGCTCTGATCCCGAACTGCCATCTGATGCCGTTGACACGCCCTTCGGGGCATGTCCATCCATGATGAAATGGCCGCCGATGCGGCGGGGATCTTCTCCGAGTTCGGCAAGGAAGTGGTGCTCGGCGGGCGCACGCTTCCGGCCCTGATTTCCGAACCGCAGGAAACCCTGGAACTTGGCGCGGGAGGGTTCACCGCATCGGGGAATTTCACGGTAAAGTTGTTACGTAACGATCTTTCCGCGATTCCGCAGATCGGCCAGACGCTTGCCTACGCCGGCGAGCAGTTCCGGATTGTGCGAGTGTCGAACCGCCCGCCGCACCCGCTCGTCACTCTCACAGTGGAGCCGGTCGAATGAACGGCGTGGTCGAAGCGGGATTTGCGGCTGTGATCCAGGCAGCGATGCTAGGCGTCCATGTGCGCGAGGCCACGAGCACAAAGCCGCTCCCGACCAATATCCAACTCGTCGTGGTTGAGTGCCCAGAAGTCGAGCATGTGGTCGGGCCGCTCCACCGGGCGACGGTGAAGGCGTTTCTGGGCACCCCGGCTTTCGACATGAGCGAGGCGCAGCATCGCGATGCCACGGGAGCGTTGGCCCTCGCACTCCTCGATCCGGCGGCGGCAAAGTTGATCTTCGATCCGGCTGCCGGAACGCTCGCCCTCGCAGGATTTCACGTGCGCTCGCAGTCCGAGGAAGTCGTCGAGAACACTTGGCGCTCGACCGTTGAACTCGTGGCCGGAATCCGGCTCGGTTGACACGTCCTCCCGTGCATGGCCGCAGACCAAACACCCATCGCACCTGATCCCGCCCCGAAAGCGCAAACCGAACTTCGCCGGTCCGCCTACGACTTCTGCGAAAAGTCGCTCGCCCGCTTCGATGCGATCCCGCCCGATGCGCGGCCGAAGGGCTTTTCTATTTCACGCTCGCAGACGATCTCGGGCGACACCGTCCAGCGTAGCTACGTCATCCAGTTCGATCTGAAGCTGACCGGCTGCGAACTCCCCAACGACTGACATGGCATTCGCGACCGTCAATCTTTTCGGCGTCACTGATCCGGCTGCCGGCTACCTCCAGGAATCCTCGGAGGAAAAAAACGTCGAGGTCGCCACCTGCAAGGACGCCACGGGCGTCACAAAACTCGCGGTGCCGAAGGGCGTCGTTACCACCACGGTCGTCCTGAAGGGCAAAGGCACGTATTCGCCATCGGTCACGCGCACCACGGCTGTTGGCGCAACCGCCGTCATCACTTCGGCCAAGGCGTCCCAGAGCAACGACGATTTCCCCGATTACGAGGTCACCTACCAGAAGTTTTCCGCCACTTGATTTTTTATGGCAGCTCCAACCACCATCGGCATCACGCTCGTTACCGAGGCCACCGCTCAATCGGTTGAAGTTTCGAGCAAAGGCGACGTCAAGATCCTCACAGACAAGAGCGGCAACTACTCGAACGCCGCCGTGCAGGATCCGACGTTCGAATTCAGCGTGCGAGGGAAGGGGGCATCGTGCCCGGTCGCGCTCAAAGCGGCCACCGCGCCCACTGGCGTTTCCGGCAAGGTGATCGTTTCCACCGTGAAGGAATCCACGTCCAACGATGACTGGGAGGAATGGGAATACTCGGGCAGCGGGTATCCGTCCGCCACCTGACCGATCAACCAAATACCGATCACATGATAACCAACGGAACATCCTTCCACTGGATTTCCGAGCAGGCCGAAGCCGAACAAACGCCGCAGGGCCGCGTGCGTTTCGCCAACAACCCGCTCAACAGTCCAAACACGCAACTCATCGCCGCTGCGCTCACGAGCGGGTTCCGCCTGGTCGAGCCCGGCGGCTTCCGCGACACGATCGAGCAGACGGATGCCGGTCCGCTACGCCGGGTCGAGTGGTTCATCGACGGGGCCTCGCGGGGCGTATTCCGGTCGCCCGAGCCCGAGGAAATCGAATTCCCCGAGTTCCGCCGCCGGTTCGAGAGTGAGGACTGGTGCCGCGCCAAATCCGACCATCCAATCGCGTTCCTCCGCTGGGCGTTCCGCGCCCACGATGATCTCCGTGACCGGATCCGCATGCTCAAGCCCGCCGCCCTCGTCAGGCGCGGCAACCGCCAGGTCACCCTGCCTGCTGATATTTCCGACGACAAACGCGCCAAGCTCCTCTCCTACCTCCGATGAATGACGATCCCCGCACCGATTCCTTCCTCCGTCCCGCCGCTGATGTTGGCGGCATCAAGTTGCGCCCGCTCTCAAGCGGTTCGTATGCGATGCTCCACCGGACGGCCAACGCGTTCGTCGTGCCGCCGGGCGATGTCGCCCCGGACCATCTCACGGCCGCCCTGGAATACGCCTACATCCACGGCGCTCCGCTCGATGCTGTCCTTCGGGCGGCCTACTCGTCCCCGGAGGTGTTCCACGCCGAGGTATTCAGGTTTTCCCAGGCGATCCCGGTCGCACAAATCCCGGCGATCATCCACGAGGTGGAATCCGGTCTCACCGCTGCCGCCTCGCAATCGGTGGACGTGATCCCACGTCCGGGCACTGAGGACAAGGACGCTCCCCCAAACTCCTAGCGCCAGCCTGGACCGCATCTCGCGTGTTCACGCTGGCCGAAAAGACCGGATGGCCGGAAGCCTTCATTCTCTGGGAACTCCCGCTCTGGCGCGCTCTTGCCTACCAGCATTGCGCCCTCTGGCAATCGGGCGCTTGGACGGTCGCCCCCTCAGCTCCAGTCGAGGAACAGGTGGCGAAGTTGACCGCTCTCCAGATTGAAGACGATGAGTGATCTGATCGAACTTGATACGAAGGATTTCGATGCCGCCCTGAAGCGTTTCCGCGCCAACAGCAAGCGGGCTGCCGAGGTCGTCCTCCGCGAACAGGCGAAGGGCACGCTCGTCAAGATCATCGACTGGACGCCGCCCGGCGGAAGGAATGCCACCGGACAGGACGCCAAGAAGCGGGGCGAGGCGAAGGTGGAAAGCGATATTCGCAAGCTCATGGAACCGGTGAAGGCAAAAGAAGCCTCCGGGCAATCGGCGGCAGACGTCCATCGGGCGGCCCGGTCGCGTGGCGGCAAAGGTCCGGTTCGCGGGTCAATCACGCCGAGGATCAAAATCAAGGCGTCCGATTTCGACCGACTCATCCGCGAGAAAAAGCGCATGGTCGGGTTCCTCGCATCGGGCTGGAAGGCGGCTGCGGCGAAATTCGGTGCCAGCCTCCCCGCATGGATCGCCCGGCACTCTGCCCCCGGCGTGGGACGGATCAAGAGCGATGCGGTATCGATTGAGGTAACGGCCACAAATCAGATCGAAGGCGCTCCCCACCTCGACATGGAACGCAGGGTTCAGAACGCCCTCGATTCTCAGGCGGCGGCAATGGTGCGGCGGGTTGAAAATTTCGCGGTCCGGGAGGCGGCGAGGAAGGCGGGTTTTCGGGCGTGAGCTCTTCCGCAAGCATGAGGCTAATGTTCTTGACCTCACATTGCCGGGAGGATTATCGGAGCAAAATGAATCACAAAACTACTATTCATCTTGAATGGTCTGGACCTCTTAAATTGTCAGAAGCTCGATCGTCAGACACTGATGGTGATTGGGGTGTATATCAGATTTATGGCTGCCACCCGGTTTACGGAAATGATGTCCTTCTATACATCGGAAAAGCGGAGAGGCAGACTTTTGGCAAGCGACTTTCAGCCGAAAAATGGTGGGACTACCTGCCTGATCCGACTAACACATCAGTGTATTTTGGAAGACTTGCGGGCGAGATGGCCTCTTCTAACGACACTTGGGACAAAATGATTGATCGCGCTGAACGCCTTTTGATTTTCACCCACAGACCGGCATGGAATGCACAAATGAATTTGGGGACTTTGGACAAAGAGCTTCAAGACATTCACCTTTTTAATTGGGGCGCACATAGAAGGTTGCTGCCGGAGGTTTCCGGCGGGCGATGGACTGCACGTCTGAGCACAATGGAAAAATACCATGTCTTTAAAGACGATGAGCCGCGGCAGGCCAATTGCGAGAGCTGTTGATTTTTCAATACAGGCGAGTTGATTGACACGTCCGCTCGGGCGTGGCCGATATCACAGCCAGGTTCCGACTCGATATTTCCGGCATTGATGCCGCGCTCGCTCGTGTAGCGGCAGCGACGATCTCTGTTCAGGGTGCGTTTGCGGCCGCGAATGCCGCGCTGGCTCCGTTTGCCGGAGCGTTTTCAGCGATCAAGGAATCCCTCGACCTGGGCGGGCACCTGACCGACATGAGCGCACAGACCGGGATCGCCGTGAGCGAACTCGTTGTTCTGAGTCAGGCGTTCGCCAATGCCGGCATGGATGCCGATGCCGTTGGGCCGCAGATCAACCGGCTCCAGAAGGCGCTTGGGGGAATCAACGAAGATGGCGAGCCAACGAATAAAACGCTCGCCGCGCTTGGGATTTCCATGGGTGAACTTCAATCGCTCAACCCGGCCGAGCAATTCGCACGGGTATCAGCGGCGATTGCGGCAATCCCGAACGCGACCGAGCGGGCCTCGACGGCGATGGGGATCTTCGGGCGCAAGGGAGCCGCGTTGCAGGCGATCTTCCTGGACAGCAGCGCGATGGAAATCGCCCGACAGCAGGTCGGCGGGCTTGGAGACACGATGCAGGCGAACGCCCCACGGTTCGATGCCATCTCCGACGCCCTTGAATCCGCCCACCTCAAAGGCCAGCAGCTCGCGGCAGGGTTCACGGCGGCAATCGCCCCGGCGCTGGAGGCTGCAGGCAACGCCCTCAATGCGACCGATCTCACCAGCCTCGGCAAATCGCTTGGCGAAATCGCGGCGGCATCGATCCGCTTCGGGCAGGTTCTTTCCGGCATGGTCCCGCAAATCTTGGGCGTTGTGGCGGCAATGGCAGCCTACCGGACCGGGTTCGACGCGCAGGTTGCGCGGGCGCTTGACAACATCGGGCCGGTGGCGACCAGGGCTTTTGCTCAGGTTCGCGTGGCCATGGCGACCATGAACTTCTCCAGCGTGGGCACGGCCGCCCGCACGGCATTTGCGAGCATCGGGCTGGCGGCACGCACGGCGGCGCTCGCGATTAAGAGCGCGATTATCTCGACCGGCATCGGCATTCTGATTGTCGCGATCGGGATGGCCGTCGAGGGCGTCATCGGGAAAGTCCAGCAGATGAAGGAGGCGATCCGTGCCGCTGGTTCGGCCAGCAGCGACACGCTCAAAGCCGTGAACTCTGTTGCGGCTGAGATGAAAACCGTTTCGAGCGAGGCAGACAAA
>Ga0114938_1001881_pt1 | contig 13859 bp, 11 predicted proteins | sample AshMeaBigSpring_FD_88675 | JGI IMG/M metagenome (GOLD analysis project Ga0114938, IMG submission 88675) | Groundwater microbial communities from Big Spring, Nevada to study Microbial Dark Matter (Phase II) - Ash Meadows Big Spring | ecosystem: Environmental > Aquatic > Deep subsurface >...
CGGGTCCAGACCGAGGACGGCGGCCACCGCCGTCTTGGTGTACGGCATGGCGGCGAGCCGGGTGGCGAGCGTCTCCTCGACCCAGTCGTCACCGGCCGCCACCTCCGCCATCCCTGCGGAATGCCACGCCACTGCGGGTGTGGCGTTCATCGCACCTTCCCGTGGCGCTCCAGCTCGCGGGCCATGCCACGGGCGACGGCGTCGATGAGGTATGGCCGCAGCTGCTTGGCTGGGATGATGCGGTGGATCGAGCCGACCTCGAGGGCCCGTTCGACGCTGTGGATGGCGTCGAACTCGGCGGCGACCTCGCCGAGCTTCTCGGAGTGCACTACTTCCCGCATGGTTTCGAGCTCCTCCAGGAGGTGGGCCTTCCCCCCACCGGGGGCGGCGCCCGCCAGGCGCTCCAACTCGGCGACCCGTGGGTCGGCATCGGTGCGTCGCTGCACGTCCCTGGCGAACACGACGGCGGCGGCGGGGGCGCCGCCGATGACGGACGCATGGCTGCCGGCAACGGCCGCCACTTCCATGTTGTCGTGGAGGGTGTGCGAGAACACGACGAAGGCGCCGCCGTGGTAACGCGACACCACGCAGAACACGATAGGCCCATCGAAGTTGACGATGGCGCGCCCGATCTCCGCCCCGTACTCCAGCTGCCAGCGCCGCATCGACTCCGGCGAGCCGTCAAAACCCGACAGGTTGGCGAGCACCACGACCGGGCGGGAGCCGGTGGCGGCGTTGATCGCCCGCGCCGTCTTCTTCGAGGAGCGGGGGAACAGGGTGCCCGACGTCCACTGGCCCGGCCCGTCGACCGGGACAGCGCCGAGACGGGGCATCGGTTTCGACTCGAACCCGATGAGGGACACCGGCCGCCCACCCAGGTAGGCGTCCCACACGATGGAGACCTCGGCATCGTGCATCGCGTACCAGCGTTCGAGCGTAGGCAGGTCCGCATCGACAACCGCCTCCATGATCCTGCGCATCTCGAATGGTCGCTTGCGGTCAGGGTTCTCGACATCGGAGAACACGCCACCCACGGTGGCGAACTCGCCGCCATGCGGGTAGGTGGAGACGTCGCGGTCGAACGGGTCGTCGGTCGTGGCGGGGTGGGGGAAACGCTCGCCTGGCACGACGTAGGAGTACTCGTAGTGCTGGAGGAGGATGCGGCACGCCTCGGCGAGATCGGCGGCGACGTACTGGGCCTGACCGTTCGGTCCCATGATCCGCTCGTAGCCACCGATGCCTTGGTTGTCCTCTGCGGACACGCCACCCGAGTAGTCGAGCGCCTCCTTCCCCGTGAGCACCATGGCGCTTGCCGGGGTCATCACCAGGATGCCCCTGGTGTGCATCAGCATCGTCGCCTCTGCGTTCCAATAGGGCTGGGCGCCGACGTTGATACCGGCGACGACGATGTTGATCTCGCCGCCCCCCTGGGTGAACTCGATGATGCGGCGCAGCACCCGGCCGATCCAGTCCATGTTCTCCGTGCCGCTGTCCATCGAGATGAGGGCGCCGGCCGACACGGCGAACCACTCAACCGGCACCCCCATCTGTTCGGCCAGATCGAGGGCGGCGTTGATCCTGGTGCACTCGGCCTCGGCCAGGTTCCCCATGCCGCGGGTCGGGTCGCTGAGGATGGCCACCCTTGTCATCCCCTCCGGGTAGCGCATCGTGAGATTGCTCACCACCCCAACCACCACGTTGGCGGTGTTCTCGCCGCGGCCCCTGTCGACCGGCACGAGCCGCCCGTCCTCCAGGTCGTGCTCGACGAACTCGCCTGCGGGGAACCCGGCACGGGACTCGTAGCTGCTCGGTGCCAGCATCCGCATCAGCTCGTGGGGGTGGGTCAGACCGCGGCGCCGGAGCTGGACCACCGCCTGGTCGTAGGGACGCAGCGGGTGGATGGGTCGGTCGGTGATCTTTCTGAAGCGGTACTGCACCTCCCGCCCGCTCGGGTTGCTGATCTCGAGCATCCTCGCCTTGATCTTCCCCGTTGGCGTCTTGATCCTGACCCGCACCGAGACCCGCTGCAGCCCGATCCCCTCGGTGTCGGGGGCGAGCCGGTCGACAAGCCCACCGATCTCATCCTCGTCCAGCTCCAGCACCGGCCACACATACAGCATCACCCGGTTCCACCACAGCCGGCGGTGCTCGGGGCGGTGCAGCTGGAATCGCCGCATCGGGCCAAGGGTCTCCCGGTAGACCCGCTCAAACTCCGGGATCCGCACCACACGGCCCTCGGCGTTGCGGAGCGGGGTCAGGTCCCGCACCTCGGCAAGGGCGAAGAGCCGCTCGTCTCGTGGGTTGTCCTTGGCCACCCCATTGAACAGGTAGATGTCCTGCAGGGTGGGAAGACGGCGGATGTTGAAGTTGTCGAGCCGCCACAGCTCGAGACGCTTCGCCATCATCGGGTGCAGGTCGTGGTAGAGAGACTGCTCGACGTAGGTGCCGTCGCCGGCCGGTCGGAAGGTGAGGTTGAGCACGCCGGCCAGACCGAAGCCGGTCTCGGGGCCCGAGATGGCGACGACGATGCGGCGCAGCGCCAGGCTGCCGAGCTCGGTGTCGAGCGTGGCCTTCACCGCGGCGATGGTGTGCCGGCGGTCGGTGGTCTGCTCCTGCCGCCACACGTAGATGTCTGCGGCGACATCGTGGTCGTGGGGGATCCCCTCGACGATGGGACGCATCGCCCTCACCACCTCGGCGAGCTCCTGCCACGGCGCTTGGGCGCTGACCACATGGATGCGGGTGCCGTCGTGGACGTACACGGAGCGGGCGAAGGGGTGGCCGTCGATGGTGACGGCGCTGAACTCCTCGAGGCGGCGGATCCGGTAGTAGCGGCGGGTGATCACCTCGAGCAGCGCCTGGCGCACCTCGGCCGTGGCGCCGCTGAAGCGGCCCGAGACGAGAGGCATCAGCGGCTGGGTGCAGTCGACCAGACGGTCGATAGCCTGCGCACGATCGGCTGCCGTCGGGTTGTCGGCGATGGTGGCCAGGTGACCTTCGACGTCGGCGTATGCCTCGCTGCGCACCCGTTCCAGGAACGGGACGTCGTAGGCGTGGTAGTAGACCTCACGCGCCATGTCGTGTACCGCCGGATACCTCCCCCTGGTTTGGGCGATGAGCCGCTCGAGCAGCGCCCGGAACGGCATGTCCGTGCGCACCGATCCGTGCTCGAGGCGGTCCTCCAGCACGCGCAGGATGGGGGATGTCTGGTGGGCCATCCGGGCGTACGACTTGGCGATGCGCAACAACGCCGTCTCCAGCTCAGGTGTTGGTCGCAGCGAGGTGACGCCGTAGTGTCCGACGGTCCGGGTGATGCGCTCGACGAAGCCGGCGGGGAGACCGCTGCCACGCGACTCCAGGTTGCGCAGGTAGCTGAACAGGTACTCCTCGCTGCTGCGCCGGGAATCGGCGAGCTCGTCGTCGAAAGCGGTGCGGCGGAACAGGGAGATGATGTCGACGAAGATGCCGAGCACCTCGTCCTCGACCCGGCGCAGCGCCGCCTCGTCGGGGGGGTCGGCGCACAACGGGCCGTCCCCAGACACCAGCCCGTCGAGCCGTTCGGCGGTGATGTCCCATCCGAGGAGCAGCGAACGCAGCTCGGACAGGTAGTGCTGGCAGCGCAGGTGCGATGCGTCGTCTGCGCTGCCGAGCGGGGTGAAGTCGATGCGGGCCGCCACCAGGTCGTCGGCCCGTTCGCTGGGGTCGATCACCAGCAACGGTGTCCCCGGCCCCACCTGCACGTTCTCCCGCACCAGGACCTCGCGCACGGTCCCGGCGAACTCGGCCGACAACGACGTCTCCATCTTCATCGCCTCGATGACGGCGACCCGGTCGCCAGGCTGGACACTGTCGCCCGGCCGGACCGGCAGCGACACCACCACTGCCGGCGAAGGAGCGCGAATGATGCCACCCTCGTCGTGGGTGATGCGGTGGGCCACCCCCTCCACCTCGACGTAGTGGGCGGCGCCGTGGCTTGCGGTCATCACCCGATGGCGTGCGGTGCCGATACGCAGCCGCATCCCGGTCCTGCCAAGGTCCTCCACCGATGTCTCGATCGTGGTGCCGTCGACGATGACTCGCCAGCGCTCCGGACCGATCCGCCCAACCTCCAGGCTGTAGCGCCCTCCCCCGTAGCGCAGCTCCACCTGACGGCCGACGGTGTCGTCGACCTCCGGATGGCCCCGGGCGGCCGACGCCCTGAAGGCCCGCAACTCGATGGCGGCGGCGGCCCTGTAGGCGGCGATCCCCGCCGCCACCAGGGCGACGGCGCCGTAGCTGCGGTCTGTGGGGTCGCCGCTTGCCGTGAGCCGATCCACCCAGCCGACATCGATGGTCGAGGCCAGGTAGTCGGGATGGGCCAGCAGATACTGGAGGAACGCCTTGTTGCTTGCGCCATTGCGGACAAGCACCCGCATCTGGCTGAGCGCCCTGTCCAGCCTCCCGATGGCCTCGCCGCGGTCCCGGCCGTGGGCGATGACCTTCGCCACCATCGAGTCGAAGTCGGCGGCGACGGCATCACCCTCTTCGATGCCGGTGTCGATGCGGAGACCCGGTCCCACCGGAAGCCGGAGCATCTCGACGATGCCGGGCGCCGGGGTGAAGCCCCGTGCAGGATCCTCGGCGTTGAGCCTGGCCTCGATGGCCACCCCGACGGTGTGTGGCGGTTCGCCCACGAGGAGGTGACCGTCCGCAACGTCGAGCTGCATCTTGACGAGATCGATCCCTGTGGTCATCTCGGTGACCGGGTGCTCCACCTGGAGCCTGGTGTTCACCTCCATGAAGAAGAACTTGCCGCTCGGCTCGTGGAACAGGAACTCGACGGTCCCGGCATTGCGGTAGCCGGCGGCGGCGCCGAGCCGGGCGGCGGCCCCCTTGACGAAGGCCTCCTGCGCTGCGGTGAGCACAGGGGATGGCGCCTCCTCGATGATCTTCTGGTTGCGTCGCTGCACCGTGCAGTCCCTCACCCCGATCGGCCACACCGTGCCGGCGTCGTCCCCCATGATCTGGACCTCGATGTGGCGGGCGCCGCTCACCAGGCTCTCGACGAACACCGTCGGGTTGCCGAATGCGCTGCGGGCCTCCGCCCTGGCGGCGGAGAAGGCCGTGTCGAGCTCCGCACGGTTGGTCACCTTGCGGATGCCCCGCCCCCCGCCGCCGGCGGTGGCCTTGATCATCACCGGATACCCGAGCCGTTCGGCCTGCTGGCGGGCCGCCTCGACCGTCTCGACCGGTCCGCCGCTCCATGCCGCCACCGGGACCGCGGCTGCTTCGGCGATCTGCTTGGAGGTGATCTTGTCGCCAAGGCGGCGCATGACGTCGGCGCTCGGCCCGATGAACACGACACCGAGCCCGTCGCACAACTCGGCGAAGTCGGCGTGCTCTGCGACAAACCCCCAGCCGACCCATACGGCATCCGCCCCTGTGGCGACCAGCGCCCGCTCCAGCACGCCGTAGTCGACGTATGCGATGTGGCGGTGCCCTGCGTCAGGGGTGACGTGAGCGGGACCCAGCGGGTGGGCCATGTCGGCCTCGCGCACGAACATGGCATGGCGGTCGGGGTCGGTGTAGAGGGCGATGGTGGTCAACGCCCTACCCCGCTCCCTGGTGTACTCGGCGGCGGCGTTGATCAACCGCATGGCGGGCTCGCCCCGGTTGACGACGGCGATCCGGGAGAAGCCCACTGCGGTCAGGCGTCCTCGGTGACGGCGGCCGCTCGTCGACCCCGTTCCGGTGCCGGTGATGGCTGGTGCTGCATCTGGTCAATCCTCGCGGTTCTGAAGCCGCCATTCCGTGCCACTTCCAGGAGCCAACGCCGATCGGGTCGTGGGGGACTGGCAGGGTGAAGGTTGATACAACACCGCCCCGCTCTTCGGCGAGAACCATCCAGCCGGCCGGAGTCGGGTGCCAAGGAGTAGACCATCATCAAGAAGTCACTGAGAACACGCCAACCGGTTCGACCCAGCGAAAACCCGCCTGCCCGAAAGGGACCGGTAGACCGCCGTGCCGACGCTCATTGGTACGGCGCGAAGAAGTCGCCGTCGACGATGGTGACGTCTTTGATGCCCAGTCGATGTTCGATCAAGAGCTCGACCAGGCGTTCGCCGTCGATGAGGTCGATCGGCTTGTAGCCGGGCGCCCCGGCCTGGTCCTCAGCCTGCTGAGTGAACACGCTCGTAGTCATGAAGATGCCACGGTCGAACGTTCCCAGTGCGCCCTGGAGCTCACGAACTTGTCGAGGAGTGACTTGGTTGCCGTCCGAGTATCGCTTGCATTGGACTCCGACCCGGAACGACACGACTGGATTGACGCGCAGATGGCCTTCAACGTCGATCCCGCGATCACCGGCTTGACCGACCGTACGCAGTTGCGTGAGCCCCGGTTCCGTGAGCAAGCGCTTGCAGAGGTTCTCGAAGCCGGGAGGGCTCAGACCGTGAACCGTGGCCCGAACAGCAGCAGTGAGCCCGACGTCGTCCAGCTCGCCGGGTGTCGCCGGCGCGGGAGGCTGTTCGGGGTCTGAGTTGTCGTCAGGAGTTGACTGGCCCCATTCGTCCTCGTGCTCAGCGCGGACTTGCTTGAAGAGTTCGTACGCGCTGTCGCGGTCTTGCTCGTCAAGCGGGAGCGACCAGCCGGCGTTCGTCAGCTGCCACCAGCCGCGCTTCGATCCGTCGATCAGGCCGGCCCATACCAGGTAGTTGCGGGCCCAGTGGGCTTGGTTGGTGACCCGGAGCGAGCCGCTCTTCGTCTGCTCGGCACGCTCGTCGTCGGAGACTCCGTGCGTCTCAATCGCTAGGTCGACCACCTCTCGCGGGCGGGCCGACCCGCCGAGGTCGCGCAGCGCAGCGACGATCGGCCAGAAGAATCGAATGAACTTGGGCCCGGCTGGCATGTCGCCATTCTCGCGCGGCGCGGTGATCGACACGAGGATGGAAGCTCTGGTGTGGCTGCGCACTGCGGGACCCTTCTTCATTGCGAGCCTCCTCGTTCAGTACCTCGGCGCGGTGTAGTCCGGACGTGCGATGCCGAGCACGGGTGGGGGAGTTCGCGTCCCTCGCCCTCGCGTCCGCATCGCGTCCGCACGCCAACCCGTGAAGCTCATCGCGGATCTCGCTGGAGCATGAAGAAGCCGGTCTGGCCCCAAGTGACTGGACAGGCTCGCAGGGCGCGGTTGGCGTCGCACGCCGGGCATGACCGAACACGGCCGGCGGACTCACTCGACCGACACGTTCGCAAGCTAGCGCCCCCGGTCCAGGACGTCGTTTGGGTTGGATCGATCGCAACTCGATCACCCGCCCACCTCGCCGGCGTCGGGATCGACGAGGAGAGACGACACGTCTACGGCCTCGAACGCCGAGCCGGGTACGGCGTCCAGCTCGTGGAGCACATCGTTGTCCCACCGCTCGTCGGGGGCGCCCGACACGAACCACGGCGAGCCGTTGTCGGCGAGGATGATCACGTGCTCCTTGAACGCCTGCAGGATCACCTCCACCTCGGGGGAGAACCCGGAGACGTCGAAGCCGGCCTTCAGCCGGAACCGCTGCCCCATCGGCGGGTACTCGGCGACCGTCCGACGATGCGGACGACGGACGGTCCGAGACCGGCGAGGGTTATGGTGCGGAGATGACAAATCCCTTGCAGCGCAAGGGCCTTCCAGTGGTGGGCCCACCTGGATTTGAACCAGGGACCTCATCCTTATCAGGGATGCGCTCTAACCGAGCTGAGCTATGGGCCCGAGGGAGCCGGGAGTGTACCACTGGCCCCACCAGCCGGTCCGGCCGGCACCGCGCCGGTGCGGCGGGCGCCGCTGCTCTATCGTGTCCCCTGGTCGTGCAGGCGACCTCGCCATCGAGGGAGTGCGGATGCGGCAGAGCAACATCTGGATATTCGGCACCATCGCCGTCATCTGGTTCGTGGTGCTGGTCACCAGCCTGCAGTCGCCCGAGCTCCAGTTCGGCGACGGGCCGGTGCGGGTGCAGGTTGCGGCGATCGCCAACTGGTTCTGGGGGTTGCTCGGAACGTTGTTCCTGCTGCGCTCGACGATCTTCCGCCGTCCGGACGAGATTGGCTGGGGTCAGGACGCGGCGTGGCCGTGGGTCGCCGCCGTCGTGAGCGGGATCTGGTTGGTGGCGGCCGTCGTCAGCTTGGCCGTCCCGGACGTCACGGTCAGCGATGACATCATCGTCCCCGCTGCGGCCGTCGTCGCTCCGGTCGTCGCCGCCGGTCTCACGCTCTACGTCACCGAGTTCCTGGTCGCCGGCTTCGCCGCCCGCCAGGACGCGACCGGCCGCTGAGGGGACTCGATCAGCCGGCGCTCGATCGGTTGGTCACACCGGCCTGGCGGCGATGACGGCCAGCGCGGCGATGGCCACGGCGGCCAGCAGCCGGATGATCCCGAATACGACACTCCTGCTCACGGTTCCTCCCGTCGTGGTTGCCCACACGAGGGACGAGCCGGCGTCGTGATACACCAGACCCGGTGCCAACGGCGCCGCATACAATGCGCCGCGACGGGGACGTAGCTCAGCCCGGCAGAGCACCTGGTTTGCAACCAGGGGGTCGTGGGTTCGAATCCCATCGTCTCCACGTGACCACCTCGAGGGCAGCGCCCTCGAACCGGCGCCCGCAGCATGCGATGCACAGAGGAGCAGCCATCATGACCGAGGCCGTCATCGTCGATGCCATCAGGACACCTGGCGGCAAGAGGGGCGGGCAGCTCAAGGACTGGCACCCCGTCGATCTTGCCGCCGAGGTACTGAAGGAGCTGGTCAAACGCAACGAACTCGACCCGGGTCTGGTTGACGACGTGATCTTTGGTTGCGTCAGCCAGACCGGCGAGCAGAGCGTCAACGTCGCCCGCAATGCGGTACTCGCCGCCGGTTTCCCCGAAAGCGTGCCAGGCACCACCATCGACCGCCAGTGCGGGTCGAGCCAGCAGGCGATCGCCTTCGCCGCCCAAGGCGTGATGGCAGGGGCGTACGACATCGCTATCGCCGGCGGCGTCGAGATGATGACAAGGGTCCCCATGGGGATCACGATGCAGCAGGGGCCTGGTATGCCGTTTGGACCGATGATGCTGGACCGCTACCAGCACGGCATCGTTCCCCAGGGGCTCTCGGCCGAGCTGATCGCACAGCAGTGGGGGATCAGCCGCCAGGAGATCGATCGGCTGGCCTACGACTCGCACATGCGCGCCGAGCGGGCCACTGCCGAGGGCCGCTTCGAGAACGAGATCATCCCCATCGAGGTCAAGACCGAGCACGGCGTGGAGCTGGCGACCCGCGACGAGGGCATCAGACCGACCACGACCATGGAGGCGCTTGCTGCGCTCAAGCCGGCATTCACAACGGACGGGGTGGTGACGGCGGGCAACTCGTCTCAGATCACAGACGGCGCCGCCGCCGTCCTCGTCATGAGCCGGAGCAAGGCCGATGAGCTAGGGCTGGAGCCGAGGGCCCGCTTCACCTCATTCGCCCTCGCCGGTGTGGACCCTGTGACGATGTTGACTGGACCGATCCCTGCCACCCGTCGGGTGCTCGCCAGGGCCGGGCTCTCTATCGAGGACATCGACCGCTTCGAGGTCAACGAGGCCTTCGCCACCGTGATCGCGGCGTGGCTGCGCGAGACCGGAGCCGACTGGGAGAAGACCAACGTCAACGGCGGGGCCATGGCGCTCGGCCATCCCCTCGGTGCCTCGGGGGCCAAGCTGATGGCGACCCTGCTCAACGAGTTGGAGCGCAGCGGCGGCCGCTACGGTCTCCAGACGATGTGCGAAGGCGGGGGCATGGCCAACGCCACCATCATCGAGCGGATCGGCTGACCGGCGCCTGATGACCTGGTTGATCGCACTGGCGATGGGGGTGGCCATCTACCTGGTCGCCAAGTGGGCCATCGACCTACTGGCCACCCCTGGCCCTGAGGAACCCGATCCCGAAGACGTGCACCAGATCGCCGTCGACTACCGGTGCACGGTGTGCGGGCTGCGGCTCACCGTCACCGCCGCCCAGGAGGGTGAGGTCAACGCCCCTCGCCACTGCCGGGAGGAGATGGTCGAGACGTGACCCGGGCCACGCCGAGCCACTCACAGTCTGTGGATAGCTCGGTGGAAAACCACACGCGTGTAGTTCGCTCGGCCTACCGGTAGTTGAGCGTCATCCCAAAACCCCCGGCGATGCCGGCGAGCCCGATGAGGAGATACGTGTTGCTCGTGCCGCCGGGGAGCACGTTGATGTAGTTGGCCAGGATGATCAGCATCCCGACGCCCATCAGGGCGAACATGGTGGCAACGTACCAGGTGGGCGACGGACCCTTCGCCTTGACGGGATCGGGCCTTGACGGTGGCGTCGGGCGGCGATTGGCTTTCTTGCGACCTTTGGATACCGGCATGGGCGGCAAGGGTAGCTTGTCGCCGCCGGCGTGGTGCGGGTGGTGCGCATGCCGCCGCCGAGCCGGTAGCCTGGTCGGGCCTGGCCAGTTGGAGGAGCGGAACGCATGCAAAATGTACCCGCCGTCGAGACGGCGCCCCGTCTCGACAGCGCCGAGTTCGGTCTCGCCGCCAGGCTCGCAAGAGCGGTCGGCTGGACGCTGATCTGGTTGGGGATGCTGACCCTCGGGTTCGTGGTGCACCAGGTGTGGGTCACCACCTGGCTTGCCGAGCGCAACCAGACCGACCTCGACCAGCAGCGCGTCGCCTACTTCGACAACGCCGAGATCAACGAGGTCGAGTACGTACCGCCGGTCATCGATCCCGAGACCGGCCAGATCGTCGTCGGTGCCGGCGGCGCCGCGGTGACCCTGCTGTCTGAGGCGGCACCGCCGCTCGGCCAACCGTTCGCCGTCATCCGCATCCCGAAGATCGAGCGGCTGCGCAACGGATGGACGGTGGTCGAGGGGGTCCGTCTTGTCGACCTGCGCACCGGCGCAGGGCACATGCCGAACACGCCGCTGCCAGGGCAGCCGGGCAATGCCGTCATCAGCGGTCATCGCACAACGTATGGGGCGCCCTTCCACGAGTTCGACCTGATCGTCCCTGGCGACACCATCGAGGTGGAGACGGCGCTCGGCACGCACGTCTACACGGTGAGGGAGACGTTGGTGGTAAAGCCGACAGACGTGTGGGTGACCAATCCCAAACCGGGGGCGTGGCTCACCCTCACCACCTGCAACCCGAAGTTCTCCGCCAGGGAGCGGCTCGTGGTCGTGGCCGAGCTCGTCGATGGTCCCAACGCCTCCGCCATCACGGGGCAGCTGTGATCCGTCGGGTGTGGAGCGTGTTGCCGGGGCCGTTGCTGCTCAGGGTCGCCGAGGCCGCCGTCCTCGTCGCCGTTGGCCTCGTTGCCCTGCACTTCTTCTACTCGTGGCTCGGTACGACGTTCCTCGACCCTGGTGGCACCATCGGATGAGGGTGCTGGTGATCGACAACTACGACTCGTTCACCTACAACCTCGTCCAGTACATCGGCGAGTTGGGGGCGGAGCCGATCGTCTACCGCAACGACGCGCTGTCGGCAACGAAGGCGCTGGAACTGGCCCCCGACCGGCTGGTGATTTCGCCAGGCCCGGGACGTCCGGAGATGGCCGGATGCTCGGCGGAGATGGTGCGTGTACTCGGGGAGTCGACGCCGACGCTCGGAGTGTGTCTCGGTCACCAGGTGATCGCCACCGTGTTTGGCGGAGCGGTCGACCGGGCCCCTGAGCCACGCCACGGCAAGACCTCGCAGATCAGCCACGACGGGTGCGGGGTGTTCGCCGGGCTGAGCAACCCGCTCGAGGCGACCCGTTACCACTCTCTCGCCGTCACGGCAGTGGCACACAACCTCGAGGTGACGGCGCACAGCGAGGACGGTGTCGTCCAGGGGCTGCGTCACCGCCACCTGCCCATCGAGGGTGTGCAGTTCCACCCCGAGAGCGTGATGACACCCGAGGGCAAGCGGCTCCTGGCCAACTTCCTCGGCGTCGAGCGTCGAGCGACGCCCGCGCCCGCCCCCGGTGGGTGGGGGCGGGTGGGGGCCGGTGGGGTCGCATAGTCGCCGCCGGATGGCTGTGATCATCGCCCGCCAACCAGAAGGGCGGGGTCGCCAAGACCACGAAGGTCCATGCCCCTCGCCGAGGCGCTGAACGAGCGGGGCGCATGGTGTGCTGGGTGGATCTGGCCCGGCTCAGTCTGCGATGGTGAACCCGTCGTCGCCATCGACCACGAGACCATCCTCGACAAGACCCGCCACCGCCTCCTCGATCAGCTCGGTGGCGCCGCCTGCCGCCGCCACCAGCTCCTCGAACGAGGCGGGCGCAGCAATCAGCCGGCGCATGACGGCCCCCCGCATCTGCCGCACCGAGCCCTCGAAGCGGGGTTGGGGGCGGGGTGGCTCGTAGGTGTCTGGACCGGCGCACCACGCCGCCACCGGGCAGGCGTCGCAGCGGGGGCGGCGGGGGTGGCACAGCATGGCGCCGAGATCCATCATCGCCTGGTTCCACGAGGCCGCATCGTCAGCGACATCGGCGGCGGCGGCATCGGCAAGCGTCTGCCCACCGAGGACATCGCCATGCCAGCGGCTGAGCACGCGCCGCAGGTTGGTGTCGATGGCGGCGACCCGCACGCCGAACGCAAACGAGGCGATGGCGGCCGCCGTGTAGGGGCCAACCCCGGGGAGGGCGGCGAGACCCTCAACCGTCGCCGGCCAGCCGGTGGCGGCGACGGTGCGTGCCGTCTCCTGGAGCCGCTTCGCCCGCGTATTGAACCCGAGACCCGACCACAACCGGGCCACCTCGGCGAAGTCGGCTGCGGCGAGCCGCTCGACGGTGGGAAAAGCAGCGAGGAAACGCTCGAAGTGGGCAACCACCCTTGGCGACTGGGTCTGCTGCAGCATCACCTCTGACACCAGGATGGCATAGGGATCCGACGTCAGCCGCCACGGCAGGGTGCGCCCGTGCTCGGCGTACCAGGCGAGAAGCGCACGGTTGCGCTCCGCCTCGATCGGCACGGTCATGGCGACGGGGCGAGCGTGGTTGTCGTTGTGCCTGGTGGTGCGGCGGCGGCGCCGAGCTGGACCTCGACGATGGTTCCCTCGGGCACGATGGCCTCGGCGGGCGGGTCCTGACCGGCCACCCGGCCGACCAGCCCGGAGTCTGGGTCGACGGCAACCTCGCCGATGACGAAGAGATCGAGCCCGAGCCCCCGCAGCAGGGCCTGCGCCTGGGCCTCGCCGAGACCGGTGAGATCGGGCACCTCGACCTGGCGCAGCACCCCGAGGCGAACCTCGACGGTGTCGTTGATGGTGACCTCGCTGTTTGGCGCAGGCGTCTGCTCCGCCACCCTCCCCGCCAGCCCGCTCGCCAGAGACACCTCGACGGCGTTCCCCTCGACCAGCTGCAGGCCGAGCTCGTTGGCAAGGCTGCGGGCCTCGTTGAGGGAGCGCCCGACGAAGTTGGGCAGCGCAAACGGCTCCGGACCCTCCGACACGAACACGGTGACCCGCGGGTCCTCCCTGCCGACGAGCTGCCCGGCGCCTGGGTCGGTGCGGACGACAAAGCCTTCGAGGATGTCGTCCGAGAACTCCTCCTCGACGGTCACCTCGAACCCCTCGGCCCGGAGCTGACTCACCGCAGCGTCACGGGTGGCGTTCGTGACATCGGGCACGGTGAGGGCGAAGGGTCCGCCGGAGAGCACGAGATCGATGGCGGTCCGCGGCGGGGCAACATCGCCGGAGTCCGGATCCTGCTCGATGACCAGACCCTCGTCAACGTCTGTGGTGAACCGGCTGGTCACCTCGCCGACGACAAAGCCCTGCTCGATGATGAGGCTACGGGCCGCCTCCTCGGAGAGCCCGACGACCCGCGGGATGGGGAACTCCTCCGGCCCCGCCGACA
>Ga0114938_1001882_pt1 | contig 13858 bp, 12 predicted proteins | sample AshMeaBigSpring_FD_88675 | JGI IMG/M metagenome (GOLD analysis project Ga0114938, IMG submission 88675) | Groundwater microbial communities from Big Spring, Nevada to study Microbial Dark Matter (Phase II) - Ash Meadows Big Spring | ecosystem: Environmental > Aquatic > Deep subsurface >...
GAGACTGAGGATGGTTTGGTTGACGGGGCAGGTTTTTTCGGACATTGCTTCCTGCTTTGTGCTTCATCGCGGCTGGCGCGAAAGCTTGCCGTTCTTTCGCCGGATGTTTTTATCTTTAGTGGGAGCGGCATCTTGCCGCGATCATAGAGGCTGGAAGCATCTCACACAACAGCCATACTTACTTGATTGCTGATAGAGTGGCGCCGCGCGCCAAAAACCGCTTAAAACTTAACACCTAACACTTAAAACGGTATTTTTTAGTTAATTTGATTTTCCAGGCTCGCGATCACTTTCGCATGCCGCTCCCGGCGGATCTGGGTCATGTCCTCCACCTTGCCGAAGTGCAGGCAGTGGGTGGTGCAGATGGTGGCGCAGGCCGGTTTCAGGCCGGCGTCGATCCGGTCCTTGCAGTAGTCGCATTTGACCACCTTGCCGGTCTCCGGGTTCCACTGGGGCGCCCCCCACGGGCAGGCGGCGACGCAGGTCTTGCAGCCAACGCACAGGCTCTGCTCGACATAGACGATGCCGTCCTGGGGGCGCTTGCGCATGGCGCCGGTGGGACAGGCGGCCACGCACCAGGGATTCTCGCAATGGAAGCAGGGCATGAACACATAAGACGCGCGTGGCAGGCCGTTGACCATCTTGGGCGCGACATGGATCACCTGGCAGGGCTTGGGGCCGACCGGCAGGGCCTTGTTGCTCTTGCATACAATCTCGCAGGAATGGCAGCCGATGCAGTTCTTGGTATCCTGGAACAGGTAGTATTGGCTCATTCGTTGATCCTCCTGGAAACTTCTTGGAAAGCGAAATAGAGTGGCCGGCACCGTGTGAGGGCTTCGACGAAATCCCCCTTCGCCCCCTTTATCAAGGGGGGTTGGGGAGATTTTTTTGATTGGCTTCCTCTGTGGTCCAGCGGCCGCATTTTACTTTTACGCCGCCTGAACCGTCACGACGGTGTCATGCAGCGCCGGGCTTCCGCCGACCCTGTCGGTTATGTTGGCTTGCAGCAGGGCGTCTGATACTCCCTTGTTGTAGGAACGGGCAGCCGATTTGGCTTCATGGCCGAAACCATGCAGCAAAAAGACTGCATCCGGGTGAATCAGATCGGTCACCAATGCCTTGATGGTACCCGAGCCTTGCGAGGAGGCAATCGTCAGCAGGCCGCCGTCTTTGATTCCGAGAGCCGAAGCACGTTTGGGGTTGATCCAAAGTGTGTTTTCCGACATCAGCTCGTTCAGATAGGGGTTGTTCTGGGTGGAGATGTGGGTGTGGAGGGCGCTGCGGCCGGTGATCAACCTGAATTCACCATCCTTCATCGCCGGCACGGCTTCATACGCCGGGAAAGACGGAAAGCCTGCGTTTTCGAGCAACGAGGATTTGAACTCGATCTTCTTCGAAGGAGTCTTCAGCTTGAGACCTTCCTTGCGATCCCAGAGGATCTGCTTGTCCGTATAGGCGACGAATCCTGATTTTTCAAAGTCCTCCAAAGTGAAGCCGGTGCCCTCCAGTTGCCAGCGCACGAGGTCTTCCATGTCCTTGTATGGAAAGAACTGTCCGATTCCCATGCGTTCGCCGAGCGCTTTCAAGATCATGGCACCCTCCCGCGTGTCGTAGCGCGGCGGGACGGCCTGGCGCCGCAGAAACATCTGCGGCTTTTGACCGTTGGCCTGCTGGATGCAGTCCGTGCGCTCCAGATAGGTTGACTCCGGCAGGATGACATCCGAGTACCAGGCAATGTCGCTGTGGTTGATGTCGATCGTCACGATCAGATCAAGCTTGTCCAGAGCTTTTTTCGTGAGCGTGGTGTCCGGGATCGACATCAACGGCTCGAATCGATAGGCGATGAGGGCTTTGATGGGGTAAGGGTCTTCGTTCAGGATGGCATGGGGCAGCATTTGCCCTACGCCGTGGTCCGGATCGGGCAGGGGGAAGTCCGGGGTGCCGACCTTGTCAAAGCGCGGCACCTTGATCTCCGGAAATTTCTGTTCGGTCAACTTGCGGGCCGGTTTCTTGGTAACTTCACCGGGCCCTTTCTTGAAAAAGAACCCTCCCTTGGCCTCGATACTGCCCATCAGCGCGTTCAGAATCATGATCGACCGGCGTAAATAGACCTCGTTGGCATGGTTGGCGCCGCGGTATCCAAAGTGGAATATGACCGCCGGCTTGTCCTTGCTCATCTCCCGCGCCAGGGCTGCGATCTCGCCAGCCGGGATGCCGGATTCCTTCTCGGCCCACTCGGGCGTGTAGGGCTGTACAAAATCCTGCAGCTCGTTCAGGCCGAGCACCCACTTGTCCACATAGGCGGCGTCGTAAAGTCGCTCCTTGAGGATCACGTTAATGAGGGCGTAGTTCAAGGCCAGGTCGGTGCCGGGCCGGATCATCCAGTAGCGGTGGGCCTTGGTGGCGGTGATGGAGACCCGCGGGTCGATGTAGGTCACCTTGGCGCCGGCATTCATGGCTTCGATGAGGCTGTTGACCTCCTTGACCGCTATGGCTTCAAAGATGTTGCGTCCGTAGAGCACAATATGCCTGGTGTTCTTGTAGTCGATACCCATCTGGGCGTCGGTGTAGCCGAACAGCGAGCGGCAGGCCGTGTTGACCGAGCCTTTGCAGAGCGCATCATGGGTGAAATGGTTGGGCGAGCCGATGCCCTTCAGGAAGGCTTTACTCACATGGGTGGCGAGCTGGGTTCGTTCACCCAAGACCACGCTGTGGCCGCCGTGTTTTTTTATGATCGTCTTAAGTTTGTCGGCGACATAATCCAGCGCTTCGTCCCAAGTGGCTTTGCGCCACTGGCCCGAGCCGCGCTCGCCGCTGCGAATCATCGGCGACTGCAGTCGCTGCGAGTCATAGAGAAGCGAAATCCCGGCCGAACCGCGCGGACATAGGCTGCCATCAATTCCCGCCACCTTGGGGTTGCCCTCGATGAATGTTACCTGGCCATCCTTTACAGTCACCTTGATCGGGCAGCGTACCGAGCACATGAAACATAAGCTGTAAACGGTTTTCTGCATCGCGTTGATGTCCTCCAGCTGATGGTATTTTATTTGGTGACTATGATTTGAAATAGCAGAAGCAGACAAATTTCCGGGAATGACCAGCAATAACCATACCACGGAGCAGGCGGCCATGAAATTTGTTTAGGCAATATTTGGAAATTTTTTTTTATGTATTTTCAAATAGTTGATATATTAACTCATCATGTGTGAAGGTTTTAAAACCCGCTTGTTCAGCCGGATCGATCCCAATTATGAAATAAAAATATTGCATCGAAATAATTTTTATGCAAATACCTGCAAAAAAATAACCCGAAGCATGGAGAGACGAATTCTTATTATTCATAAAATATAAATTAATTACAAAGTGTTACAAAATAGGCGGCATCACTGAAAACCTTCGGAAACTCGGCCGGTCATGGCATACCGCTTGCTAAGCCCTAACGAAGCTCGAATGCCGGCCCTGCATGGTCGCCCGGCAAAACAAAAAAGATTAGGAGGGCTAAGATGCAAAAGAAGGTTTTTATGTTGTGCGCATTGCTGTTGACGGCGGCGGTGCTGTTGCCGGTCATGATGCCTGGCTTGGCCGGAGCCGGACCGCTTGAGGATGCTATCCAGAAAGTTCCGCAGGGCACTGCCAAGGGGCAAATCGATCCTAAGGCCGAGCCGGGCTATCTGGGGATTCCCGGCGGCCCGAAAGTAAACATGATCCTGGCTTTCATCTGGGCCGCCTGGGTCGGGTGGGTCTTCTCCACCGTGGGCGCGTTCGGCGGGATTATGGCCGGTGTGGGGCACATCTCGGTTTTCGGTCTAGGCGAATATGCCAAGTCCTTCAAGGATACCTCGCCGGCTCTGAACAAATTTGTCACAGACAGCATCCGGGTGTCCAATCAGTGGCTGGTGGCGCTGTCGGCCCTGGTCACCAGCGTCAATTACGCAAAGCAGAAACGCGTTACGATCCCGCTGGGCGTTTGTTTGGGGCTGGGCTCTCTGGTGGCCGCCTTCCTGGTTGTTTACACCACCATGGGCAAGATCAAGTTTTCCCAATACCAGGGCTATTTCGGCCTGATCGTTTTCATCATCGGCGGGTTCATGGTCTATGACATGACGCCCAAGGGCCAGGCCAGTAAGAAGAAAGCCAAGGAGGCCGCCAAGGCCTTTGAGGACGCCGTCAAGAAAAAGGGCGACATCACCCAGCAGGGCGTCAAGACCCTAAAGTTCAACATTACGAAAACCGAGATCTCCTTCTTCGGACAGACCTTCAGCTTCAGCCCGATCTGGGCTTTCATCGGCGGGTTCTTCATCAGCGCCATTTCCTCCTTCATCGGGGTCGGCGGAGGGTTCCTCTACATCCCGTTCTTGACGAGCGTCGTCGGGCTGCCCATGTTCGTCGCGGCGGGAACCTCCGGCCTGGCGGTGTTGATCAGCATGGTGCTCTCGATCTTCAACTTCATGATCAAAGGCGTCACCGTCGACTGGCTCCTGATCGGCGTCGAGCTGATCGGCATATTTGTGGGCTCCATGATCGGCCCCCGCACCGGGAAATACATTCCGGAAAAAGGGCTCAAGTGGTTTTTCATACTTCTGGCCATTTATGTGGGCCTGGGTTACACCCTTGCCGGATTCTTCAACATCAAAGCGTTGGTCGGATGACGGCGGGTTCATTCGTGCAAGCCGGCCCCGGCATAAACAGGGGCCGGCTATGCCAGCCCAAATCGATGGCGTATGGAAACGCTTTTCTTTGACACCCTGCAGCTGGTAGATCCATTTCTGATCGGCTTCTTTCGGCTGAGTGATTCGGCCATGACCGGCTTTCTCACGGGAACCTTTTGTCTTTGCCTGCTTTGCGTGGTGCTGGGCGAGTTCACTATCTCGGCCGCCATCCGCCTTAACCGCAGCCACCTTCAAACGCTCCAGCACGAGCTTACGCAAAAAGAAGCGCTGAGCCTGCAGGCATATGGGATGGGTGACCGGGTGAGCTACAACGCCCTCAACAAGGATGCCAACGACGCCTGGGGCCGCTATTTTTTTACGATGGCCGCCTACTCGGCTGGTATGCTCTGGCCGATCCCTTTTGCTCTGGGATGGATGCAGACACGGTTTCAAGCCGTTGAATTCGAACTGGCCTTTCCCCTCAATCTGGTTTTCGGGGATTACGTGGGCTACCCCTTCCTTTTTATTCCCATGTACATTCTTGCCCGCATCGTCTTCAAACACCTGCGACGATGGCTGCCTTATTTTAGAGGGGTCCAGGCCATGCTGGACCGATCAAGGCCGGGCGAAGGGCGTTGACCCACCCGGTACCCCGGTCTTACCCTCAAGCACCGTTGTTAGGCCGGCGCAGCCACCGGTCGGAGCCGATCAAGGTTTCGCTATTATAAAAGTGGCCGAAAGCCTTCAACCGATGACCTCAAGATATTTCATCCCACGTGCCATAATTGGAGTCTTGAGAGCCCTCGCCCTGGTCTGCTTGATGCCGTTTGCAGCGCTGGCCGTGCAGGAGCACGGGGCGCCCGAAGGCATCTATTCCCATCAGGGCGCGCATTTGTTTTTCATCGCATCCATGGTGCTCCTGGTCTACTGGCTGCGCCAGCGGCGGCTGGTGCGCGAGGCCGGCTGGCGTTACATCCAGTATGCGGCCCTCTTTTTCATCCTGTGGAACATCGATGCCTTCACCGTCCATTTCCTGGACGAACAGTCGGGGCTTATAGACACGGCGATGGCGGCACCCGGAAAAATCAAGATTGAAGCGGAGGAAAACCTCACCGCGCTGGCCTGGTTCTACTACATCGCCAAGCTGGACCATCTGCTGTGCGTCCCGGCCATGGTGTTTCTCTATGCCGGGCTGCGGCGGCTCTTGAAGGATGCCCGTCAGCGGCATACGGGGGCAGGCGAGCCATGACCGCCTCTTTCTGGCCCATCGTTGTCGTCGATGTCGGCGGCTCGATGCTGATGATCGTCCTATCGTTTCTGTGTATCGGGCTGGCCCATCGGCTGCGGCGGGTGGACCCACAAAACGTCATCTGGACGTATCTGTTTTGGCTGTGCATGGGGCTGGCGGGGTTTGCCGTCTCGCGTTCCGCCGGCCACATCGTCAAGCAGGCCCTCGTCCTGTCCGGCCAGAAGGAGATTTGGGCCGAGATCCGTCCGTTCAGTGGAGCCATCAATACCTTCATGTTCGTCTTTCTGGCGTCCGTAACTCTTTTTTTCGAGCGGGTCTGGCGCATCTACGAACAAATCACGACCGATAAAGCGGCGCTGCAGAAAGCCCACGCGGAACTCCTGCACTTGAACCAGAATCTGGAAGACATCGTGCAAGAGCGGTCGCAGGCTCTGGCCGTCTCGGAGCGGCAGTACCGGCGGATTTTCGAGGTTTCGCGGGACATGATCCTGGTGGTGGACTCCAGGGGGCACATCGTCGACATCAACCCGGCGGGCTGCCGCATGCTGGGCTTCGACGGCGCCTCGGACACGCCCAAGGGCGAACTTTTCCAGACGTTCTTCGAACGGCCGGCGGACTGGGAAGAGCTGATGACCTCCGTTCTCCGGCAGGGGTTCGTGCTGAACTCGGAAGTGGTGCTGCGGCGGCGCAGCGGGGCCGGCATGCATGCGCTGATCAGCGCCGGCCTGGACCAGGAGCCTCACGGCTTTGCCTTTTCGATCCATCTTCAGGTCCGCGACATCCAGGAGCGGCATCAGATGCAGGAACAGATGGCCCAGGCCGACCGGCTGGCTTCCATCGGACAGCTTTCCTCCGGCGTCGCGCACGAAATCAACAATCCGCTGGGAGTCATTCTCGGCTACACGCAACTGATGCTGCGCTCCGAGCCGAACGACTCGGAGCGCTTCAAGGACTTGAAGACCATCGAGAAGCATGTGCGGCACTGCAAGTCCATCGTCGAGGACCTGCTGAACTTCGCACGGCGGTCCGAGTCCAAAAAAGAAAAGGTCGACATCCACAAAACCATCGAAGAAGTGCTGGGTTTCATCGGCCAGAATATCGGCTCCAGCCGCATTGATTTCCAGACGGACTTCGACCGGAGCATTCCGCCGGTGGTGGTGGATGACAAGAAGATCAAGCAGGTGTTGATCAATCTTCTGATGAACGCCCGGCATGCCGTCGGCACCAAGGGGACCATTCGGGTCTCCACTATCCGGCGGGATGCAGACGGGCAGCTTGAAATCCAGGTGACCGACGACGGCCACGGCATCGAGGAAAAACATTTAAAGCACATCTTCGATCCTTTTTTTACGACCAAGCCGACCGGCGAAGGCACCGGTCTAGGCCTTTCGGTGAGCTACGGCATCGTCAAGAAGCATGGAGGAGAAATCCGCGTCAAAAGCAAGCCGGGCGAGGGCTCGACCTTCACGGTCGTTTTGCCCGCCCGCGAAAAGAATGCGGGTGAAATCGAATGAAGCGTTCGATTCTGATCGTCGACGACGAGCAGGACATGCTCGATCTGCTCAAGCGCAGCCTCGAGCCGGATCTGGACTGCCGGGTCGCCACGGCGACGTCCGGGGAAGATGCGCTGAAGCGGCTGGCCGCGGGCGCGTTCGAGCTGGTGCTGGCGGACATCAAGATGCCGGGCATGGACGGGCTCGAACTTCTCGAGATCGTCAAGCGCAACAATCCGCAGCAGACGGTGGTGATGATGACGGCCTTCGGCCAGATTGACACCGCGGTGAACGCCATGCGCAGCGGTGCCTACGACTTCATCACCAAGCCCTTCGAGCACGACGCCCTGGTGCTGCGGCTGGAGAAAGCCCTGGAGCGCAGCGTCTTGATCCAGGAGAACCGGCGGCTGCAGCAGGCCTGCGGCCCGCTGGCGGTCTTCCAGGACCTGGTCGGGAAAAGCGCCGTCATGCAACGGCTGTATGAGACCATCCAGATGGCGGCCAAGACCGAACTGACGGTCCTGATCACCGGCGAATCGGGCACGGGCAAGGACTTGAGCGCCCGAGCGGTCCACGCCTTGAGCGCCCGCAGCCGGGGCCCGTTTGTGGCCGTCAACTGCCCAACCGTGCCGGAGAACATCCTGGAGAGCGAGCTCTTCGGCTACCGCAAGGGCGCCTTCACCCACGCCACCGAAAACCGCATCGGCCTCTTTCAGGAGGCCCACGGAGGGACCATTTTCCTGGACGAGATCGGCGATATCAGCCCCAGCATCCAGACCAAGCTGCTGCGGGTGCTGCAGGAGAAGGAAATCAAGCCGCTGGGGGATACCCGGTCGATCGTCGTGGACGTGCGCATCGTGGCGTCCACCAACCAGGATCTGCGCGCTAAAATCGACGCGGGCCAGTTCCGGGAGGACTTCTTCTACCGCCTGAACGTCCTGCCCATCCGGCAGCCGAGCCTGCGCGAGCACCGCGAGGACATCCCCTTGATTGCGACCCATCTGCTCGAAAAGCACTGCACGCTCATGCAGCGGCCGCTCAAGCGCATCGCGCCGGAGCTGATGAACCTCTTCATGGGGCTGGAGTGGCGCGGGAACGTGCGCGAGCTCGAGAATCTCATCATGCGCGGAATTTCGTTTTCGGCCGGCGCCGATATCCGCGTCGAGGATGTGGGGTGGACCGCCGGAGAAGCGGCCCCGCACCCCGACCGGATGGACTTCGGAGGCCTGGGATACAAGCTGGCCAAGCAGCGCTTCCTCGAAAAATTCAACCAGGACTATCTCGGGGAGCTGCTGTCGAGCTGCAAGGGCAACGTATCCCATGCCGCCCGCATGTGCGGCCTCGAGCGCCAGGCGCTCCAGCAGATCATGCGCCGCTACGGCATCCGGGCGGATGACTACCGAAGTTAAAAACCCGGCGGGAAACGCCGGGTTTTTTTTCCTGTTTCCTCAGAGGTATCAGGGTAATTCGGTCCCGCCCTTCCACAGGCAGCTGTCCTCCGGGCAGAACACGTTGAGCCAGAACCCCTTGCCGCTCTGGCCCTCTACTCCGGCCGCCTGCAGGGTGACTTTGCCGTCCTTGCCCACGCAGGAGCCGTCCGGGCAGTGAGCCTCGAGCCAAACTCCGCCCTTGCCGGCCGCTTCGGCCGATTTACGTTTGTCATCCGGCAGGCTCGCGATCTCACTGCCGCTCAGTGCCCGGGCGTTGGGAAAATAGAACGTAAGCCGGTTCTTATCGTCTTGAGCCATCGCATCGCTCCTTGGTTGTGGTCATGAAGGCGACCTCATGCGCCCTTTGTAGCTTAAATCAGATTGGAGCGATGTCAATGCTGGACGGTTCACGGTTCACGGCGCAGGGTGCACGGTTAAGCGGGTTCCGGCAGCCGTGGGAGTGGCTTCCAGCCACGATATTATCGCGGCAAGATGCCGCTCCCACAAAAGAAAAAAATGAACTTCCTGGAATGGGCGCCATTCAAATCCCGGCTGCCATCCGTCACCGTGCGCCGTGCACCTTGTGCCGCTTTCCTATTTTTCCATCCCGGCCGCGAGGAACTGCATGCCGAGCTCGTTCAGGCATTTGGCGCTCGGCACGGTGGTGCGGGTGTCCCAGCCGAGCCGCTCCAGGAATTCCTTGGCCAGCGTGCGATAATCCACCGTGATGTTTTTGACGTTGCCATCCCGGAGCGGCGGTTCGCCGACGATGCGGCCCGGCATGTTGCGGTCGAGCGGGTTGAGGCCTTCGCGCAGGTTGAAGGCATGCCGCATGGTGTAGATGCGGGTGCCGGCTGTAACCACCCGCTTCAGGTCCCAGGCCTCGCCGGTGGCGGCGGCAAGCTGGTCGATGACGGCCTGGAAGGGATAGCTGAGATAGCCGAAGAGGCACAGGCCGGCGGCGTTGACCACTTCCACCGCGGCCACCAGGATATGATGGCCTTCGGCTTGGCCGGAATAGGTATATTTATCCGTCGAAGGGATCTCCAATCCCGGTCCAGCGACCAGCTCCCCGCCCTGGGTGTGGCGTGCGGGGGTTGCCGTCAGCCAATAGGTCGACGCCAGCCCCGGTGTGAATTTCGGGTCGTGGGCCGGAATCTCCTCGCCCTGGATGTGCACGGCGTACCCGGTTCCGATGCGGCCCAGCTGCTTCCAGGCCGCCCATACCCCGTCGGCCAGCACGTCGCCGAAGCCCTCGCGCCGGCCGATTTTTTCGGTCAACGCGACGACGGCGGCGGCGTTGCCCCATTTCAATTCCAGGCCTCCCGTCTGTTCCAGGGTGAGCAATCCATTTTCAAAGCACTCGACGGCATAGGCGAAGACGGCGCCCACGGAGATGGTATCCATGCCGAGGTTGTTGCAGATCTCGTTGATTTTGACGATGGACGGTAGATCGTCGTTGAGCAGGTTGTACCCGAACATGGCCAGCGTCTCGTACTCCGGCTTGTGGCCGACGCCGTTGTTGAGCTCCAGAGGGAACCGGCCGCTGCGCTGGGCGACCTTGCCGCCGCAGGCAATCGGGCAGCGCCAGCAGCCGTAGGCCTTGTAGCCGTCAAGCCCGATGACGGCGTCGTCGCTGATCCGGCGGCCGCGCTCCGACGGGAAATCGGTGGTCCCGGCGCCGCCCCAGTTCTTGACCGGGCCGTCGCCGCTCAGGATGGCGTCGTGGGTGATGCCGGCCGTGCCGTATTTCTTGAAGACATCGAAGGCGCCCGCGGCCTGCTTGAGATAGTGTTTGCGCAGGTCCTTCATCTTCTGCTCGTCGTGCACCGGGACGGTCAGCTTGCCCTTGACGACGACGCACTTGAGCTTCTTGGAGCCCATCACCGCGCCCAGCCCGGAGCGGCCGGCCGCGCGCTCCTTGTCGTTCATGATGCAGGCCGTCAGCGCGAGCTTCTCGCCGGCCGGCCCGATGGAGCAGACTTGAATGCCTTTGCCGTGGCGCTGCACGAGGAGATCCTCCAAGGCCGACACCCCCAGCCCCCAGAGGTCGGCGGCATCGAGCAGCTGGGCCTTGCCTTCGTCGATGAACAGGTAGACCGGTTCGGCGGATATCCCGCTGAAGAGCACGCCGTCGAAGCCGGCGAACTTGAGGTGCGGCCCGAAGTGCCCGCCGCAGTTGGCGTCGCCCCAGCCGCCGGTTTTGGGAGACTTGGCAACGGCGACGAAGCGCGAGCCGATGATGGCGGGCGTTCCGGTGAGGGGCCCGGTCAGCAGACCCAGAATGTTCTGCGGCCCGAGGGGGTCGGCGCCCTTGGGAATGCGGTCGTAGAGCAGCCGCGCCCCGAGCCCGTAACCGCCGATGTAGTCGCGGCAGAGCTGCGGGTCGACCGCCTCTTCGGACAGGATCCTCTTGGAGAGGTCGACGTTCAGGAATTTTCCCATGTAGCCGTTTGCCATGGCGGTCCTCCTTTTTTCATAGATCAAATCAGATTGGCATAGGGCATAGAGCAGAGGGCATGGGGCAAGAGGCTATAGACTCCGGTTTTTTGCTCTATGCTCCAAGCCCTATGCCCTTTGCGGGCGTCAGCCCATTCATCCCCCCGCGATCAACGGGATGACGTAGATCTCATCGCCCTCCTGCAGCACGGTTTGAAGCCCCTGGCGGTAGCGCACGTGCTCGCCGTTGATGAAAACGGGCAGAGACTCCCGCAGCCGGCCCTGTTCATCCAGCCAGGCCGCCAGCCGCGACGGCGCGGCATCCGCGAGGGAATTCAGCAGCTGGGCGACGGTCGGCGGGCGTTTCTCCGGCCAGTGGACGGTGCGCGTATCCGGTCCGCACGAGAGCTTGATGTTCATGGCGTTTTCCGCGCAGGGCGGGGCATGGCCCGGGGGAGGTGAAGTGCCTTGGAAGCTACATGCCACATTGCCGGTTCGGAGTCAAAACACGGGCGCCGGGCGCCGGAGGTTAGACCGCGATCCAGGCGGCCAGCACGGCCAGGGATAAGACGGTTATGGGGACTCCCACCCGAGCGTGGTCGCGGAACGTGATGTTGACGCCGCACGCCGCCGCCTGCTCGATGACGATGAGGTTGGCGATGCTGCCGATGGTGATCAGATTGCCGGCGAAGGTGCTGGACAAGGCCAGCGCGTACCACTGGTCGGGCCTGCCCGGGTCCAGGAACTTGATCAACAGCATCACGGCCGGGACGTTGCTCACGAGGTTGCTCAGCAGCACGGAAATCGCGCTCAAGGTGAACGGGTCGTGCAGGTCCACCCGGGCGCTTCGCAGCGTTTCCAGAAGGCGGGCCGGAGCACCGGTCGTTTCAAGCCCATGGACGAGGACGAACAGCGCGCAGAAGAGCGTGATGAGGTGCCAGTCGATCAGCTGCAGCATCTCGCGGGACTTGAGGCGCCGGCTGCAAAGCAGCACGCCGGCCGCAGCGATCGCGCTCATTTCCCGCGGGATCGTCGTCAGGAACAGGGCGAGCAGAGATCCGACCGCTGTCAGCCCTTTGAGGCACTGCCAGCGGTCGAAGCGAGGCAGCGTCTGCAGGATCTCGGTCGCATCCGGCGTCTCCGCCCGGCGTTGGAAGTCCCTTCGGAAAAACCAGCACAGCAGTAGGTAGCCCAGAAGCAACGCCGCGGCCGAGGGCGGCGCGCACCAGAAGAAAAACCGGTCGAACACCAGACGGCCCACCTGGCCGATCAGCATGTTCTGGGGGTTGCCGATCACCGTGGCGGCCGAACCGATGTTGCTGGCGATGGCGAGCCCCAGCAGGTAGGGCACGGGATTGCGACGGCCGGAGAGCAGCGACAGGGTCAGCACGGGGGTGAAGGCCAGGCAGACGATGTCGTTGGCCAGGACCGCCGACAGGGCGGCGCTCGTCAGCATGACCGCCATCAGGAAAAAACGGGGGTGGACCAGAACCGAGGTAATCCAGAAAGCGGTGCGGGTGTAAAACCCGCCGAGCCGCAGCTGAGCGGAGACGACCATAAGGGCGTACAGCAGGACGACGGTCGGCAGGTCGACCGCCTGAACCGCCTGGGGGAACGAGACCGCGCCGCCCACGATCATCGCAATGGCGCCCAGAAGCGCAGTCCCGGTGCGATCCAGCATCAGGCCGGGAATGCGCCCGAGGGCCACCCCCAGGTAGGTCGCGATGAAGATCAGGACGGTTGACGTCATTCGGCCAAACGGCAGAGGGGAAGCGCCTTGCGGGGTTCCCCTCCATGGGATCAGCCGCGCGCGGGAGACGGCTGAAACGTCAGCCCCGCGCGCGTTGGAGCGCCTGTCACGCTTTCTGCTTGAGCAGGTCGCGGATCTCGGTCAACAGCTCCTGGTCCTTGGTCGGCGGAGGCGGCGGAGCGGGGGCCTCCTCCTGCCTGGATTTCATGATCCAGCCGAGGAATTTTACGATGAAAATAAAGAGCGCCAGCGCCACGACGAGGAAATTGACGATCTCGCCGAGAAAGAGGCCATAGGGGATCTCCTTGCCGTCGATAACGAATTTCCAGGCCAGGTAACCCTTCTCGCCCGGCATGACCAGGCTGATGAGCGGCATGATGATGTGCCTGACCAGCGAGTCGACAATTTTGCCGAAGGCGGCGCCGATGATCACGCCGACCGCCAGATCGATCACGTTGCCCTTGAGGGCGAAGGCCTTGAACTCTTCAAGCAGCGATAAGGCCTTCTTGGTCGGATCCAGTGCACCCAGTTTTTCCGCCCCTTTTCCCAAGCCCATGTTTTCCTCCTTTTTTGGTTTTCGGCAAACTTTCAGATTCCTGCCCGGGCGTGTATGTATCGGATCTGAACAATTCCCACGTTGACGCCGCATCCTCTGTTACGCGACACTCATCCCCCACGGATGCAGCCCAAAACTTCTGGCAGTAAATTGCTCGTCGTGCTGATGGCCTCGCCGGCGTAAATGGTTTCGTTTCCGGACCAGTCGCCGAAATAACCGCCGGCTTCTCTGAGAATCACCGGAAACGGGCCGCAGTCGTAGGGGTTCATCACCGGGTCCAGCATGAGCTCAA
>Ga0114938_1001884_pt1 | contig 13849 bp, 9 predicted proteins | sample AshMeaBigSpring_FD_88675 | JGI IMG/M metagenome (GOLD analysis project Ga0114938, IMG submission 88675) | Groundwater microbial communities from Big Spring, Nevada to study Microbial Dark Matter (Phase II) - Ash Meadows Big Spring | ecosystem: Environmental > Aquatic > Deep subsurface >...
GGGCTGGCATGCTCACCGCAGGTCAAGGTAGGCGCGAATGTCGCGCCAAAGGCCACGCACCCCCCGAGTACGCAAGCTGCGCCAGGCCTGGAAGGCCAGACTCGGACGAAGATTAGGAGCGACCACCCCGCCAAAATCCGCCGCGCGGTGCGGGGCGCGACAGAAATCAATCAGAGGCTGCACTGCCATTGACCAGCGCAGTTCCTGAGCCCAAATGCGAGCCGCCCGCTGTATTGCAAACCTAGAATCGGGCTCCTCCAAACAACCCGAGATCGCGCGCGCGACCGCCTCGGAGTCGTTTGGTGGCACCAGTCGTGCGAGGCCTCGCTCCCCGGCTTGTTGCCCAAGTGTATCCCCGCGCGTCAACACCATTGGCAGTTGCGCCCAAACATAATCCAATATCCGCGTCCGGAAGGCAAAGCGCGTCTCGATGTGATCAAAGTGCAGACTCAATCCAATGTCGGCTTCCAAGAGATAGTCTGCCCGCTCAGCGTAAGCGACCCAATCGTTGAAAAAAACTGAATGACCGGCCAATCCCAATTCACTGCTCAGAGACTGTGCAGCAGCTGCCATTCGCATTTCGGGCACATCGGCATTCGGGTGCCGTACGCCCGCAAAGAACAGCTTGGCCTCCGGATGGCGGTCCTGCAACAGGGCCATGGCGCGGATCGCCGTGAGCGGATCAAACCACTCCCAGAGCCCTCCACCCCAATAGATAACGCGATCCGTTTTGGCAATGCCTGGGTAGTGGCCCTTGAGTCGAGGTTGGGCGTGCACCGGTTCAACCTCTGGCAAGCCGAACGACGTCACATCAATCAGCCGTCGCAGTGTCCGATCAGCTTGAAAAGTTAGCGGGTTGAGGCGTCCAGCGCCCGCGAGCATCCCCAACCAGAAATCTCGCTGGGTTTCACTGGCGCATAGAAAGAAATCGCCTCGGCGGAGCAACTCGTTGAGCACCGACAGATCATGCCGCGCATAGGCCGCTTGCTCGGGCAAGGGCCGGGCCGAGTGGATTTCAAGGGTTTCAAATAAGAAGGGGTCGTATAGATCGACGACGATGGGATGCGATTGCTCGCGCAGAAATGGATAACGATATAGACTCAACCCGCTCAAAATGAGCGCATCAGCCGCGTCCGCTGCGGGTCGCAGCCCGGTACCCACCCCCCGGTCATAGCCGATAACGCAATGGTCCGTCGCCGACTGCGGATTGATCTCAGGCACCGCCAAAGTGACATGGTGCACCTTGGCAAGAGCTCGCGCCATTTCCAAATATCGGATGGCTGGGCCGGACAGATTCTGCCCAGGCGCTTCCGGGCTAATGAGAAGTAGGCGGGTCCTCATCGAGTCTGTTTCACGGAAATTGACTCGGGTCCGCCTGCACCCACTCCACCAGCCGGCGGATGCCTTCGGCCTTGCCGACGGCCGGCCGCCAGCCGAGGTCACGTTCGGCCTTGCGGATGTCGCTGACGTAGACGCGCTGATCGCCCGGGCGCCAGTCGCCGTGATTGACGGCAATGGGCCGCCCCAGCAAGCGCTCAAGCATCGGCCCGAACTCGGCCCAAATGGCGAGGGCATTCTCTGGGCCGCCGCCCAGGTTGTACACCTCGCCCTTCACCCGCTGGATATTGGTGAGGGCTGAATCAAACGCGCGCACGAGGTCATCCACAAACAGCACATCGCGGACCTGCTTGCCGTCGCCGTAAATCGTGATCGGGCGGCCCTTGGTGGCGGCAATGGCGAAATGCGCCACCCAGCCCTGATCCTCGTTGCCAAATTGACGCAGGCCATAGATGCAGCTCATGCGAAAGACCACGGTGGGCAGGCCGTAGATGCGGGCGTAATCGCGGACGTATTGATCGGCCGATCCTTTCGAACAACCATAGGGGGAATGGAAATCGAGTGGTCGTTCCTCGGAAATGCCGAACGGATAATCGGCGAAGCGATAGCCTTCGGGCGTCTCTTCGATACGGACATCCTCCATCCCCCCATACACCTTGTTGGTCGAGGTGAAGATCAACGCCGGGTTGCGGCCCGAAAGCCGGGCGGCTTCGAGCACGTTGAAAGCGCCCAGCGCGTTGATCTCAAAATCCGACCGCGGATCAGCCACCGATGTCGTCACGGCCACCTGCGATGCCAGGTTGAAGATCACCTCGGCGTCGGCGGCCGCCCATTGCACCGCCGCGAAATCGCGCACATCACCCTGAACAAATTCGAACGCCGCGCCGTGTTGTTCGCGCAGCCACGCGACGTTGTGCGGCGTGCCGCGCCGCGACAGGTTGTCGAAGATGACGACGGGCCTCTTCTGCCGCAGGTAGTAGTGGGCAAGGTTGCAGCCGATGAAGCCGGCCCCGCCGGTGATGAGAAGTGTCAATCCTATTGCTCCAAATGCGATGTCCCGCGTTCTACACGCCTCGGCCCGTTTTGTCTCACGCCGCCGGCCGATGCGCCCAGTCTCCCCGGAGCGTTACGAGACCGTACTTCTCGTGGGCCTGCGCCTGCCGGTTCACCACTCGAAAAAGATACAGCCGATCATGGAAGTCGTACATCTCGGTATCGTCGCGCGGGTGAACCGAGACCGAAACGGCAAAGGCCCCCTCCAGAAGTGGCAAGTGCGGGACATGAAAAGTGATCGCGCCCGAGCCGGCGAGGGCTGGCAGATCGAAGCGCGCGAAATCCGTGTTCGGGCCGGTGATGTGTACGCCATCCTGCCGGTGGATGCCAACCCCGAAGACGGGCGGCGGCACCGCCTCGTGCGCGCGATAGGCGATGTGCACGACGAGCGGATCATGCGTCGCGAAGATTGTTTTGTCGTTCCCGGCCTCATCGGTGAGGCGCACGCCGGTGATTTCGATTTTGCGCGAGCCCCAGCGTGACCGCGGGCTGTTCGCCCCGGCGCTCAACCGCGCCGCCTCGGCGGCCAGCGCCCGGTCGAGGTATTGCACGATCACCGGCTCGGCGGCGCCATCCGCGATGAGCCGGCCGTGATCGAGCCACAGGGCGCGCGTGCAGTGCTCGCGGATCATGTCGTGGCTGTGTGAGACCAGAAAAATCGTCACGCCATTGCGCTTCAACTCGTTGATGCGATCAAGACACTTCGCCTGGAAATTGTAGTCGCCCACGGCCAGGACTTCATCCACCAGCAGAATCTCCGGCTCGACGTGGATGTTCACCGCAAAGGCCAGCCGCATGAACATGCCCGACGAGTAATGCTTCACCGGGGTGTCGATGAATTCGGCCAGTTCGGAGAACCCGACGATCGAGTCAAACTTGCGCGCGATGTCGCTCCGGCCCAACCCCAGCAGGGCGGCGTTGAGGTAGACATTGTCGCGCCCGCTCAACTCGGGGTGGAAGCCGGCCCCCAGTTCAAGCAGCGCGCCGACCCGGCCGCGAACCACCACTTGCCCGGCGCTGGGCGCGGTCACACCGCTGATGAGCTTGAGCGCCGTACTCTTGCCAGCGCCGTTTGGCCCGATCAGCCCGACCGACTCGCCCGGCTGAATGGCAAAGTCCACCTCCCGCAGCGCCCAAAACTCGGCGTCACTCGCGGCGCGCTGGCCGGCGCGGACGAAGAAATCGCGGAACGCCCTGTGCCGGCGCTTCCGATAGCGCTTGCTGACCGATTGAAACTCGATGATGGGCTGGGTCATACCGCGCCGCATCATTCAGCGGCGAGCAGGAATTTTACCAAAGGGCCGCCCACACGCTCACACCGCAGCCGAGCGCTCCCCTGCCCGCAGCCGCCCGTTGCGCGCCGCCACGATCTCGGCCAGGATAGCCAGCGCCACTTCCTCGGGCGTGCGCCCGCCGAGGTCGAGCCCGATGGGGCCGCGCAGGCGGGCGAGCTGTTCGTCGCTGAGGCCTTCGGCTTTCAGGCGCGTGCGGCGCTTCGCCTGTGTGCCCCGGCTGCCGAGCGCGCCAACGTAAAAGGCATTGCTCCGCAGCGCAACCAGCAGGCCGGGGTCATCGAGTTTGGGATCGTGTGTCAGCATCGCCACCGCGGTGGCGCGCGAAATCCCGATGGCCCTCAACGCCTCGTCGGGCCACTGTTGCACCAGCCGGTCCACGTGCGGGAAGCGGGCCTCGCTGCCGAACGCCCGGCGCGGATCAACGACGACGGTGCGGTATCCCAGCGTCTTCGCCAACGCCGTCAACGCAATGGAGGTGTGCACGCCCCCGACTACGATGAGCGTGGGGGAGGGCCAGACGACTTCGATGAACCACTCGCCCAAGGGGAGCGGGCTGCGGGTGGATTGGCCGGCGGCGAGCGCGGCTCGCGCGGCAGCCGCTTCCTCTTCGGTGGGCGACGGCCCGCTGTGGGCGACGACGGCTTCCGCATCATTGATCACAAAGCCGCGCCCGATCTCCGCGCCCCGCACCAGCGTCGCCACCGCAAACGGTTTCTCGGCCAACAGCAACGCGCGGGTCGCCGCATACAGCCCGCGATCCAGCGGTTGCACAAGCACTTCGATGCTGCCGCCGCACGCCAGGCCAACCTCCCACGCCGTTTCATCGGCCACGCCGAAATGGACGAGTTTGGCCTGCCCCGATTTCAATACGGCCACGCCCTCCTCGAACGTGGCGCCCTCCACACAGCCGCCGCTCACCGAGCCGGTCATGCCGCCGCCCGGCGTCAACGCCATCTTCGCGCCGGCCTGCCTCGGTGAACTCCCCCACGTCTGTACCACCGTCGCCAGGGCGACCGGTTCGTCCTGCTCGAGCCAGCGGTCAATGTCGGGCATCACGTCGCGCATGGGATGGGTAATTGGAGGATTGGAGAATTCTCCACTTCTTCAATCCTCCTCCTTTCTTCAGTCTTTGAGCGCTGCCAGCCGCGCCGCCAGGTCTTCGAGGCTGGCGAGGTTGTGCACGGGAAGAAAATCATCCAGGTGCGGCAGGGCGGCCTGGATGCCGCGCGTCAGCGGTTCGTACTCGGGCGAGCCAAGCAGCGGGTTAAGCCACACCAAGCGATGACAACTGCGATGCAGCCGGCCCATCTCCCGGCTGAGCAGCAGCGGGTCGCCGCGATCCCAGCCGTCGCTGATGAGGAGCACCACCGCGCCGCGCCCCAGCACGCGCCGGCCCCAATCGAAGTTGAAGGCCTTGACCGCGTCACCGATGCGGGTGCCCCCGGCCCAGTCGTTCACCGTGCGCCCGACGTCACGCAGCGCGCGATCGATGTTGCGCTGCCCAATCTGCCGCGTGATGCGCGTGAGGCGGGTGCTGAACACGAACGACTCGACCGGTTGATCCAATCCCTGGGTGAGGCCGTAGATGAAGTGCAGCAACAAGCGCGTGTAACGCTCCATGCTGCCGCTGATGTCGGCGATGACGACCAGCGGGCGCGGTTTGAATTTCGGCTCGCGCTCGGCCCAGCGCAGGATTTCGCCGCCGTGCCGCAGGTTGAGGCGCAGGGTGCGGCGCAGGTCGAGCCAGCGGCCCTTGCCCGGCTCACGCCGGCGCGTGCGGCGCTCGCCGAGTTGCCAAAACAGGCGGGTCATCATTTCTTTGACCTCAGCCTGTGCCTCGGCCGTCATCTCGGCAAAGTCTTTGTGCCGCAGGACTTCGTTGGCGCTGTAGGTTTGCGTGACCTCGATAACGGGCGGCTGATCGCGGCTGGGCGGCGCCGCGCCGTCGGCGTCCTTCGGCTCGCGCAACGCCGGCGGTTTGACCAGCGGCTTGCGGCGCGGCGGGGCCTTGGCCGGCAGCTTTATCTCATAACCCTCGGGCGGCACGCGCCAGAAAAGTTGAAAGGCCTGATCGAAGAGGGCCAGGTCCTCACGCCGGTGCACGAGCAGGCTGCGGATGGTGTTGTAGAAGTCGGCCTTGCGCCCGATCTCGACGAACTCGAGCGCATGGGCCACGTCCATCACCCGGCCCGGGTTCACATCGAGGCCGAGGCCCCGGAGCACACGGCCAAACAGGATCAGGTTGGCGAGCAGCTTGCCGTTACCCGCCGGTTGAGCCGCGTCCATCTCGGCCCGGCGCCCTACACCGCCCCGGCGCGGATCATGTCGAGGATGGCCTGCGCCTGCTGGCCGCGCACTTTCTCGACATCGTCCTGGTATTTCAAGATCACGCCGAGCGTTTCGTTGACGATGCTGAGGTCAAGTTGCTTTTGATCGAGCGCCACCAGCGCCGTCGTCCAATCAAGCGTCTCGGCCACGCCCGGTAACTTGTACAGGTCGGCGCGGCGCAACTCTTGAACGAACCTGGTCACTTGCCGCGCGAGCTGCTCCGAGGCTTGCGGCACCTTGGCCGTGATGATGGCGAGCTCTTTGTCAAAAGCAGGATAGTCAATCCAGTGATAGAGGCAGCGGCGCTTGAGCGCGTCGTGCACCTCGCGCGTGCGGTTGGAGGTGACGATGACGACCGGGCGGTGTTTGGCCGAGAGCGTGCCGAGTTCGGGGATGGTGATCTGAAAGTCGGAGAGCACCTCGAGCAGAAAGGCCTCGAACTCGTCGTCGCTGCGGTCGAGTTCATCGATCAGCAGGATCGGCGCTTTCTCACGCGAGTCCTCGATGGCCTGCAACAGCGGGCGCTTGAGCAAAAACTCCGGCCCGAACAGCTCGGCCTCGGCCACCTTCTCGCCGCGCGCCTCGGCCAGCCGCATGTGCAACATCTGCCGGGTGTAGTTCCATTCGTACACCGCGTGGTGCACATCCAGACCTTCGTAACATTGCAGACGGATCAATTCCGTCTCCAGCAGGGCCGCCAGCACCTTGGCGATTTCGGTCTTGCCCACGCCCGCCTCGCCCTCGAGGAACAGCGGGCGGCCCAGTTTGAGGGCGAGGTAGATCGCCGTCGTCAGCCCGCGGTCGGCGATGTAATTGTGGGCGCGCAAGGCGGCCTGCAGGTCGTCAATTGTGTGGTAAGTCAAGGTAAGCTCCCGCGCAGGGTGATCGGGCTGGATTCTATCATCAGCCGTCGGCCAAAATCGGCCCGGCCTGGCGTTTACGGAGATGACGGAAACGCGACAAACTCCCTCTTGAAAGTTAGGGGCGAAAGTCATAGGATGATGGCGCCGGGCAACGCGGCACTACCAGGGGCGGGCGTTGCAAGCTCCCATACAGCACGTCTCAATTGATCAACCCATTGCTTGACACGTCAGCAGGAGGTGTGTGATGACGGCGTTGATTCTCACTCGTTGGGCTGGCCGGGCCGGGCGCGTTTGGCTGAGTGCGAGCCTGTTGCTCGCGGCGGCCGTCACTCCGGCTCCGATAACGGCGGCGCAGCAGGCCACGCCGGCCGCCGCTGACCCCAGCCCATACACCATCCGCTTCAAATCACGCACGTTTACGCCCGAGCCGGGCTTCGCCGAACTGGCGAGTCTGATGACGGCCGCCGCCAGCCCGCAGACCGGCGCGCCGCAAGCCGCCGTCGGCGACCACACGCTCTACCTCCCCCTCATCTTCCGAAGCCGGGGCGCCCCCCCACCCGACCTCACCCACCTCCTCGTTCAGTTCTACACATTGCCCGATGCGGCGGTGAGAGGGGAACTGGCCCGCTATGGTTTCGAGTTGCTCTCGTATGCCACCGGCAACGCCTACATCGTCTCGGGCAGCGCGGCGCAAGTGCCGCAATTGCAGACGATCACAGCCATCCGCTGGGCCGGGCCGCTGCAGGCCGGCGACAAGATCGAACCAGCGCTGGCGGCGGGTAACGCGGGCGCATGGGCGCGCCTGCCGGACGGCCGCGAAGCCCTCACCATCCAATTCCACCCCGACATCACCCTTGCCGAGGGCGAGGCGGTTGTTCGGCGATTGGGCGGCGAGGTCATCGGCCTGGCGCCCGGCGTGCCCTCCATCCTCGCCGCCTTCGCGCCGGGCCAGGCCACGCGCATCGCGCAAGAGGACCACGTGCAATACGTGGCCGCTCGCGAGCCGTCGCTGAGCGAGATGAACGACGGCGCGGCCCCGGCGGCCAACGTCACGCCGCTGCGCGCCGCCCCGTATAGTTTGAACGGCACAGGCGTCACGGTGCTGGTGTACGACTCGGGCATCCTCGACAACGGCCACCCCGATTTTGCCGGGCGCGTGCTGCAGACCGAAGCCGGTGAGAACGTGCGCCAGCACTCGACCCACGTCTCCGGCTCGGCGGCCGGCAGCGGCGCGAACAGCAACGGCAACGACAGCATCGGCAACGCGAACGGCGGCACACCCAATCAGTGGATGGGCAGCGCGCCGGCGGCCAACATCCGATCGTTCGGCAGCCCTGGCAGCGCCAATCCCTTCTACGACGATACGGGCGACATCAACGCCAACTTCACCACCGCCCTCGGCAATGGGACCGATCTGGCGACCATGTCGCTGGGCAACAACGTCGTGCTCAACGGCTTCCCGTGCGGCCAATTGGGCGATTACGCCAACGCCGCGATTCTGCTGGATCAGATCGTGCGCGGCAGCATCGCCGGGCAGCAGTTGATCTACTTCGAGTCGGCGGGCAACGAGCGGCAGGGCGGCGCGCCGTGCGGCCAGTTCAGCACTATCGGCTCGCCGGCCACGGCCAAGAACACCATCGCCGTCGGCGCGATCAATTCCAACGACAACAGCATGACCGGCTTCTCCAGCTTCGGCCCCACCGACGATGGCCGGCTCAAGCCCGACATCGTCGGGCCGGGCTGCCAGAACGGCGGCGATGGCGGCATCACCTCCCCCGCCTTCGACGATGCGGACGGCGACGGCAACCTCGACGCCGGCGAGACACGCAACTCGTACGTCGTCATGTGCGGCACGAGCATGTCCACGCCGATCGTGGCCGGGGCCACGGCGCTGCTCATCCAGCAATGGCGCACCACGCGCGGGGCCGGCTCACGCCCGCTGCCGCACACCGTCAAGGCCCTCTACGCCCATACCGCCACCGACCTCGGCAACGCCGGGCCGGATTATCGGTTCGGATGGGGCGCGTTCAACGCGCGCGCGGCGGTGGATTTGGTGCGGGCCGACGACACCGCCGACCTCATTCATGTGGAGGATGTGGGCAACGGCGCGACCGATTTCTTCACCTTCAACTCCGATGGCAGCGGGCCGGTGCGCGTGACGCTGGCCTGGAGCGACCCGCCCGCCACCCGGCTGGCCGCGACCACCCTCATCAACAACCTCGATCTGCGGCTCGTGGATCCGGATGGCATCGTCTTTCAGCCCTTCCTCCTCAATCCCGCCGCGCCCGGTAACGTGGCGACGAATGGTGATGACAACGTCAACGTCGTCGAGATGGTGATCGGCGCGGCGAAGGCCGGCACGTGGACGGTGCGCGTGATCGGCGATGCAGTCCCGTCAGGGCCGCAGGTCTACACCCTCATCACCCCGACCGATGGCTCGCCGGACAACCGGCCGCCGCTGGCCGAGGCGGGCGGGCCGTACGTCACCAGCGAGGGCACGAATGTGGCGCTGAGCGCCGCCGGTTCGAGCGACCCGGATGGCGACCCACTGGTGTGCGATTGGGATATGGATAACAACGGCACGTTCGAGGTGCTCAACAACTGCGCGCCGGCCTTTGACCGCGTGGGGCAGGATGGGTCGTTCACCGTGCGGCTGCGCGTCACCGACCCCGACGGCGCATTCGACACCGACACCGCCTCCGTCACAGTCGCCAACGCCGCGCCCGACCTCACGCTCGGCAGCCTCCCGGCGGATGAGAACTCGCCGCTGACCGTGAACGGCGTGGTGAGTGACCCGGGCTGGCTCGATCCGCTCTCGGCCACCATTGACTGGGGTGACGGCTCGCCGGTGCAACCCATCGCGGGTATGCTCGAAAACGTGCGCCCAGATGCGACGTTCACCTTCAACGTCCCGCACACGTACGGCGACAACGGCGTGTACGGCATCCGCGTGTGCGGGCAGGACGATGATGTGACGGTGTGCGAGAACACGGCGGTGTTTGTGGAGAACGCGGATCCGAGCGCGGCGCTGGATAAGAGCGGCGCGGTGCTCATTGGCGGTGTGCTCACCCTCATCACCAACGTCGGCGACTCCGTCACCTTCCACGCCGACGCCACCGACCCCGGCAGCGACGACCTGCACTTCAGCTGGGACTGGATCGCCGACGAGTTCGTGCTGTTCCCGAATGTGGTCAGCACGTCGCTCGTCAACCCACCCAGCCCCGATCCCTACCTCAGCCCGAGCATCCAGCCGCGCGCGGTGAGCGACGAACAGACGCGGTTAATGTACACGCCCTGTCACTTCGTCATCACGCTGCGGGTGAGCGATGACGACGCCGGCGAGGGCACGGACAGCCTCGATGTGATCATCACCGGAACGAGCGCGCACGCGCTGAGCGCAGCGGAATGGCTCGAACGCTTCCGTGCCGGGGCGGCGGATGACACGTTGAACGGCCAACTCGGCGTGGTGCGGCACATGAGCGCGGCCTTCCGCACCCTGACGATGACGGATGCAACGCGCATCCTCGCGGCTGAGGGCGCACCGCGCGAGCTGCTCGCGGCCTGGCTCAACTTCGCCAGCGGCGCGATTGGCTACACCGACGCGGTGGATACGGATGGCGACGGCCTCGGCGACACGCCGTTCGCGCAAGTGATGGCGCAGGCTGAGGCGGGCAGCGGCGATGCGGTGGCGGCGCTCGCACGACTGAGTCGATAGCGCGCACGGCTCTGCCGGCGCGGAAAAACAAACGCGGCGATGAGCGAACTCATCGCCGCGTTCGTTTGGGGTCGAGGGCCGTTACTGTTCGATCCTCTTCTTCATCGCCTCGAAGAACTGCTCGGTCAACTTCTGGCTCACCGGGCCCATCATGCGCGCGGCCAGGCTGGCGAGCTGGCCGACGATGACGATATCGGCCAACCACTTCATCTGCGTGCCGCCCTCGGCGTCGCCCAGGGTCATCTCGGCCTTCACATCCACCGCCGTGCCGGGCGCGTTGCCGTGCGCTTTGATGACGGCGCGGTTCGGGGCATCGAGCTCCACGAACTCCGCGTCGCCCGCGAACTTGGCCTTGACCGCGCCGAAGCCCACGCCGGCGGTCGCTTTGAATCTCCTGCCCGCCTCCACTACCTCCACCTTCTCCACGCCCGGCGCGCACGAAGCCACCTTTTCGGGATCGGTCAGAAAACCCCACACTTTCTCGCGCGGGGCTTTGATGACGGTCTGGCCGCTCAGTTGCATGGGTGTCCTCCAATAACCACTAACGTGTAACGGGTTATTCGTTACTGGTTATTGCAAATTGCTCCGGGTTCTTCTCAAACGTCCGCTTGCACCCCGGGGCGCAGAAATAATACCACTGGCCGGAGTATTCCGATTTCCACTTCGCGGTGGCGATCTCGACCAGCATGTGACACACCGGGTCCACGGCTTCGCCGGCCCCGGCGGTCACCGTTTGCGCCGAAGCGCGCATGGCGAGGATGGAGTCGGGCAGTGGAGGGGTTGAAGGTTGAAGGTCGGACGTTTGAACGCCGACAGGCCGAACCGGCGAACCTTCAACCTGCGACTTGCCTCTCCGCCTCAACTGCACAATCTCCGCCAGCACGCTCAACGCGATCTCCTCGGGCGTGACCGCGCCGAAGTCGAGGCCGGCCGGGCAGCGCAGCCGCGCGAGTTGCGCCTCGGTGAGGCCGGAGCCGCGCAGATAGTCGAGCACCGCATCGCGGCGTTTCCTGCTGGCGATGAGGGCAACATAGGCCGCCTCGCTCCGCAGCGCGGCTTCGAGCGCCGGCTCGTCGTAATTGCCGTGCGAGGCGACGACGACGCAGGTCTGCGGCGTGAAGGTGAGTTGGGCGGCGTCGAACTCGGCCACACGGTCGGCGTGGGGAAAGCGCTCGCGGGTGGCGTTTTCACCGGCCACCGTGACCGAGTAGTTCATGGCTTTCGCCAGCGCCGTCAACGCCTCGACCACTGGCAGATGCCCGACCGCGAGGAGATGCGGCGCGGGCAGGTGCGGCTCGAGGTAAATCTCCAGCGTGCCGCCGCTGATGCAGGCCAGCACCACCTCGGTGATGCCCGGCTCGTTGCCCTTCATCCGCTCCGGCGGGCACATGCGCAGGAAGCGCGGCTGCCCATCGGCCAGGGCCTTGAGCGACTCGCGCACGACGGCCGGCTGCGTGCAACTGCCCCCCACCCACCCCTCGAGCACGCCGTCCGCCGTCACAATCGCCTTCGCCCCCGCCTTGGCCGAGGTCGGCGCTTCCGCGCGCACCACCGTCGCAATCACAAACGGCTGGCCAGCGGCAGCGAGGAGGTGGGCACGCGAAAGATAGTCGCTCAACATGGCAGAGGCGAGGGCCACAGAGACACAGAGACACGGCGAGTGAGTTTATCCTGCTCTGTGTCTCCGTGTCTCTGTGGCGAAAGGCTTTACTCTTCCAGCGCCGCCCCGTGCTTCTTCAACAGCGCATACACCTTCGGCGCGGTGATGGGGATGTCAATGTGCCGCACGCCGAGGTGCCACAGCGCATCCACCACTGCGTTGGCGAAGGCGGGCGGCGCGCCGACGGTCGGCGACTCGCCCACGCCCTTCGCGCCGATGGGATGATGCGGCGAGGGCGTCGTGGTCTCGCCCACTTCCCATTTCGGCGACTCGACCGCGGTCGGCACCATGTAGTCCATGAACGTGCCGCCGTACAGGTTGCCGTTCGCGTCGTACTGCATCTCCTCCATCATCGCCGGCGCGAAGCCCATCGTCAGCCCGCCGTGAATCTGGCCCTCGACAATCATCGGGTTGATGCGCGTGCCGCAGTCATCCACCGCCACGAAGCGCCGCACCTTCACCTGCCCGGTGCCGCGATCAATATCCACCGCGCAGATGTACGAGCCGAACGGGTAGGTCAGGTTCGGTGGATTGTAGTAGTGGACGGTCTCCATCCCGGCTTCGACATCCGGCGGGTGATTGGTGTACGCAGCGAAGACCAGTTCCTGAATCGTCTTGGCTTTGTCCGGCGAGCCTTTGACGTGGAAGCGGTCGGTCGCCCACACCAGATCTTCCTCGGCGGCTTCGAGCAGGTACGCGGCGATCCTGCGTGCTTTATCGCGCAGCTTGCGCGCAGCGATGGCGGCCGCGGCTCCCGCGGTCGGCGTGCTGCGGCTGGCATACGTGCCGAGGCCGTACGGCGCGGTATCGGTATCGCCCTCTTCAACCTTGATGTTCTCCGCCGGGATGCCGAGTTCCTGCGCGATGATCTGCGCGTACGTCGTCTCGTGGCCCTGCCCCTGCGACTTGGTGCCGAAGCGGGCGATGGCCTTGCCGGTCGGGTGGATGCGCAGCTCGCACGAGTCGAACATCTTGATGCCGAGGATGTCGAACTGGTGGGCGGGGCCGGCGCCGACGATCTCGGTGAACGAGGAGAGGCCGATGCCCATCAACTCGCCGCGCGCCCGCTTCTCGGCCTGTTCGCTCCGCAGCGCCTCATAGCCGATCATCTGCATCGCCAGCTTGAGGGCTGTGTGATAGTCGCCGCTGTCGTACTCCCAGCCCAGCGCCGACATGTACGGGAACTGCTCGGGCTTGATGAAGTTCTTCATGCGGAAGGCCGCCGGGTCTTCGCCGCGCTCGTGCGCGAGGATGTCCACCATCCGCTCGATGGCATGCACGGCCTCGGTGACGCGGAAGGAGCAGCGGTACGCCACGCCGCCCGGCGGCTTGTTGGTGTACGCGGCGTCCACCGTCATGTGCGCCCTGGCAAAATCATACGAGCCGGTGGCGATGTGCATCAGGCCGGCGGGGAACTTGCTCGGCGCGGCCTGCGCATCCGAGTAGCCGTGGTCGGCGATCGTCCGCATCCGCATCGCCGTGAGGCGGCCGTTCGCGTCCGAGGCCAGCTCGGCGTCGATGTGATAGTCGCGGGCGAACGAATCGGCCTGCAGGTTTTCGCTGCGATCCTCGATCCACTTCACCGGCTTGCCGAGCA
>Ga0114938_1001885_pt1 | contig 13834 bp, 11 predicted proteins | sample AshMeaBigSpring_FD_88675 | JGI IMG/M metagenome (GOLD analysis project Ga0114938, IMG submission 88675) | Groundwater microbial communities from Big Spring, Nevada to study Microbial Dark Matter (Phase II) - Ash Meadows Big Spring | ecosystem: Environmental > Aquatic > Deep subsurface >...
GCCCACGCTACAGCCGCAAAGACGATCGCTACCGCTACATCGGGATGCCACTGTCCCTGACTGCGCTGGCGCAGCTTGCCGATCTGCGGCTCAGCGCCGATCCAGCGGAGGTGCTGCCTGGCGTCTGGACGACCGGCGAGATTCATACGCGCCCGGAGCTAGAAGGACGCAGCGCCAGTCACTTTGTCCCCGACGGCGAAGGCTGGCGGCCCGATCCCTATCAAGATGATCTGTCGATGGTGGTGGAAACAGGAACTGGGCTGGTGGTTGTCTTGGGGTGCTGCCATGCTGGGCTGCTGAACACGCTGGCGCATGTCACCCGTGTCTTTGGGCGCCAGCCGATTGCTGTCCTCGGCGGCACGCACCTGAGCAGCGCCGCGGGGATGGCGCTACAATACGTGATCGATGTGCTTCAGGAAACGTATCCTACGCTGCGTCTGTACCCCAATCACTGCACCGGGCTACACGCCTACGTTGCGCTGGCTGGCGTCCTGGGCGACAATGTTCAGCCCTATCCAGCCGGTACGACGCTGCACTTTGCGTGAAACGCCACTTACCGTGCCTACGCCTCCTCTGCCAGCCGCGCGTAGATGAAGGTATCCGTCCACAACGGTGCGCCGGCAGCGTCGCGGCGGAAGAAGATATTCTGCCGCAGCAACCCCTCGCGGCGAAAGCCGATACGTTCGAGCAGCCGCCAGGAGGCAGTGTTCGCCGGGTTGCAGTGGGCGTAGATGCGGTGCATCCCGCGCATGGCAAAGGCGCACTCGACCAGCGCCACGACGGCTTCGGTAGCGTAGCCTCGGTGCTGATAGGCTGGGTTGAAGATGTAGCCCAGTTCGCAGGCAAGCAGTTCTAGCGGCGTGACGTGCTGCAGGTAGAGCTGGCCGATCTGTTTGCCGCTCGCAGCGACTTCGACAGCCCAGAAGTCGGGCGAGGTCGCCATGTCCATCGCCATGACGCGCGCCAGGTCGCGTGTGACCGGCGCCCCTGGCTCGAAGATGTAGGTCTGCGGGTCAGCAAGGTATTCGTATAGGTCAGCGGCATCGGTAGCGCGAAAGGCGCGCACGATCAGGCGGGCGGTGTGGATGGGTTGGCGCGTTTCTGCGTGCATAGGAATGTCCTGGAATGGGCGCTGGCTATTCTTGAAGTATGATACTGCGCACTAGATCGATTTCGCTAAACGTAAAGGGTTGCCCGTGACGACGCCTACCTCACTGCCAAAACGCCAGATGTTGCTGCCGCTGTTGATCGTGCTGCTGGTCATCGTCGTCGATCAGGTGACGAAGGCGCTGGCGCGGGCATGGCTGGCGCTGCGCCCGCCGCTCATTTTTGGTGAGGAAATTGTTACAGATGGTCTGGCGCGTCTGACCTATTTCGAGAACCCGGGGGCGTTTTTGGGTTTGGGCGCCGATCTGCCGCCGGTGCTGCGTTTCTGGATTTTCACCGTCGTTGCCGTGCTGTTGCTGACGGGACTGGTCATCTACGCATGGCGGGCATCGGCGCAGACCTCGACGCTAATGCTGGTGGGGATCAGCCTGCTGGTGGCCGGCGGCCTCGGCAATCTGATCGACCGCATCGTCAACGACGGGCGCGTGGTTGACTTCATGCTGGTCGGCATCGGCTGGCTGCGCACCGGTGTCTTCAACGTCGCGGACATGGCGTTGACGGCGGGCGTGGTCATCAGCGTGGTTGCTTCATTGCGCCGACCGACAATGCATCATGAGGCGGCAGAACACCAAGTAGAGGCGCCGAACCAATGAGGTCATTTGTTGCATCTTGTTCCCTGGGACAATCGAACGCACATCACAGTCTGATCAACCGTTCTGCAAGCAATACTGGCGCTCACTTCAGCCCCGACAGCCCCGCCATACCTTGCAGAAAGCGGCGCTGCACGGCCAGGAAGAGCAGCACCACCGGCGCGGCTGCGATCACGGAGCCAGCCATCATCAGTTCGTAGCGCGTCGTGTACTGCTCGCGGAATTTGGCAAGACCGACCGGCAGGGTGCGCAGTGCATCGCCGGTGGTGACGACTAGCATCCACAAGAACTCATCCCAATTCGCCACAAATACGACGATGGCCAGCGTAATCAGCGCCGGCTGGATCAGCGGGAGCACAATTTGGAAGTAGATGCGCCCCTCGCTGGCGCCGTCGATACGCCCGGCGTCGATGTAATCGTCCGGCACGCCCAACATGAACTGGCGCATCAGGAAAACGCCAAAGGCCGACATCGCAAAAGGCATGATCAACCCTTGATAGGTGTTGACCCACCCAAAGTTGCGGATGATCAAAAAGAGCGGGATCAGAATCGCCGTGAAGGGCACCATCACGGTCGCCAGGATGAAGAGCAGCAGCACGTTCTTGCCTGGATAGTTGAACTTGGCCAGGCTGTAGCCAACCATCGGCGAAAAGACCAGGTTGAGTATCACCACTGCCCCGGTCACGAGCACGCTGTTGCTGAGATAGCGCAGGAAGTTGAAGCGCGCAAAAACCTCGACGTAGTTCTCCCAGTTCAGGGACGCGGGCAGGAACTTCACCTGTGTCGAGAAAATCTCGCTGCTTGTCATGAACGAAGCCGAAAGCATATAGAGCGCGGGCGCCATGATGAAAATCGCACCCGCCAGCAAACCAAGCTGCCCAGAGATGGTGCCCACAAGTCGTAGCGTGCGCCGTGACATGGAAAGTTTCCTCTTACACTCAGTCGCTTTGCTGAAAGCGCAGCAGGCGAAACTGGAAGACGGCCAGCAGCAGCAGGATCAACAAAAAGATCACTGAGGCCGCGCTGGCGTAGCCCATTTTCAGATACTGGAAGCCGTTCTGGAAGATGAACATCGACAGCACGCGCGTTGCCGAGCCGGGGCCGCCATTGGTAAGCAGGTACATTGGCGTGAAGACCTTGAACGCTTCGATGATCGAGATCACCATCACGTAGAGAAAGACCGGGCGCAGGAGCGGCAGCGTAATAAAGAGCAGCCTTTGCCAGGCGCGGGCGCCGTCGATCTGCGCCGCTTCGTAGTAGTCACCCGGAATGGCGCGCAGCCCGGCGATGAAGATCAGCATGTAGACCGGCGTACCCTTCCAGATGCTGAGGATGATCATGCCCAGCATGGCTGTGGCGGGGTCGTCCAAGATGCGCACACCGGTGATGCCAAACCAGCGAATCACGACGGTGAACAGGCCAAAGGTCGGGTTGTACATCAGCAGCCAGATCAGTGACCAGACGGTCAGCGAGATCACGGCGGGAATGTAGTAGGTCGTCAGATACGCCTGGCGTCCCGCAAAGGCCTGGTTGAAGATCAGCGCCAAACCGAGTGCGACGCCCCAAATCGGAATCACGACGCCGAACGCGTAAAAGAACGAGACCCAGATCGCATTGAGAAACTCTTTGTCGGCAAAGAGCCGCGTGTAGTTCGTTATGCCTAGAAAACTGGGTTCGTCGAGCAACCCCCACGAAAAGAAGCTGACGTAGAAGGTCTGGAAGAGGGGATAGACATAGAACGCGCCGAAGAAGAGAAACGCCGGCACAGCAAAGAGCAACCCAAAGCGCTTTTTGCGCGCTTCCAGCGTATTGCCAAACAGCCCATTGTTGCGAGGCTGTTTCGGTTGGTTTGTGGCCTGGCGTGACGCAAAGTTTGCAGTCATCGTCGCTCACCTCTGTGTAGATCACCTACCAGGAAGTTCATCGCTTCCTGGTAGGTTGAGAACCGAAATGGGCTAGAATGCTACTCCGTCATTGCTGCGTCGGCCTGCGCCTGTGCATCCTGGAGAACGGTCATCACGTCCTCCCCGGAGAGTACGCGATCCTGCGCACGCGTCCAAATGTCGGACAACTCGAAGTACTTGGTCGAGCGGAACTCGGCTTTGCCGTAGGGGTAGTCAGCGAAGATCGTCGCCAACCGTTCGTCAGACTGGGCGTAGTATTCAGGTAGCGACATGCCGTCGACTTCAGCCTGGCGCGCCTGGACGTAGCCGACCTTATCCCACCACTCCTGTTGCTTGCTCGTCAGCAGGTTGACAAACTCCCAGGCGGCCTTCTGCTTTTCCGGCGAAGATTTGGCGCTGACAAACCACGCCCAGGCGTAGAGCGTCGTGACGCGATCCACGGCATCGGCGAACTGCGGCAATGGCGCCGTCTCCCAGTTCAGGTCCGGGTTGATCTCACTTAGCGGCTTGGCAGCCCACGGCCCACCGAAGATCATGGCGCTGCGTCCGCTGGCGAAATCCTGCAGCAGGTCGGTGTAGGTCGCCGGATCGATGCCGCCAGCATTGCGCAAGTTTTGCAAGTAGGTCATCACGGCGACCATCGGCTCCTGCGTGAAGTCAGCCTTACCCTCGGCATTGACCAACTCGCCGCCTTTCTGGCGCAGCATCGGCTCCTGGATCAGCACCGTCCAGATCGGCGTAGTAAAGGGCCAGGCCAGGCCGACGCGCGTCACGGCGTCGCCATCCTTGACAGTCAACTTGGCCGCGATATCGGCAAGTTCCTCCCAGGTGATTGGTTGATCTTTGGGCAGCGGATCGATGCCGGCTTCGGCAAACGCATCGACGTTGTAGATCAGGCTGAAGGTGTTGTATTCCGAGACGCCGCCAGTGTAGATGTTGCCGTCCGCCTTGAAGGCGTCCAGCGCACCAGCGTCGAAGAGTGCCTCAAACTCATCCTGGCTGGCGACGCCAAACGCGGCCGGATCCACCGGCGCGACGATCCCAGCGTCGAGGAACTGCGGCACCATCCAGTCACCGGCCCAGAAGACATCCGGTCCTTGACCGCCGGCAAAGGCAGTGAGCACCTTCTGTTCGTAGTTGCTGTGTGGCGCGTTGTCGAAGGTAATCTTGACATTGGGATGCGACGCCTGAAATTCGGCAACGATCGCCTCATTGACTGGGATCGACTGCGCATGGTTGTGGGTCATGTACAGCAGTTCAATTGGCTGGTCGGCGACGAGCGCGGCGGCGCCGCCGGTGGGCGCGGCCGCGGGCATGGTGCAGGCCGAGAGCAACATGGCACTGATGATCATCAGTGCAAACAGGGTGTAGACACGCGTCTTCATCTGAGATTCTCCTGATTGACAGATTTGTGGTTCCAGTTAGCTAAACGTGAATCAAGGACTTACCGCCAAAAACAACTGAAGTTCCGCTCGATAGTGTCCCTCCTCTCGCGAATGCAAAGGTGACGGTCGCTCCCGATCGTGATCGCCACCGTGTCACTGCGCCCTCATGCGCCGCCCGGCGCCAACGTGCCAGCAAGGGTTAGCGCCGCCGCCCAGGGCAGGTCGAAGCGGCCGTCGACGACTGGCGTCAAGGCGCCGTCATCAAGCTGTACAGTGCTGCCGGCAGGCAGATGCAATCGCAGCGCCGTTGGTCGTCGCAGCCAGGATGGGTCGAGCGCAATGCGCAGATCAAAGCGCCGATTCTCCCCGATCGCCAGCTTCAGCGAAACCGGGCCGAAGCGCGTCGGCGTCGCCGTCACTTCCGTCACGGCGCCCGGGAAAATCCAGTTTTCCGGCAGACCGGGCAACAACTCCAGCATCTCCTCACGCTCGAAGACGAGCAGATGGCGCACCAACCGGATAAACTCGGCCGACGCCCAATTGTGCGGCATGTCGCCGATCAGTTGACCATTGTGCGAGCTTTTGAGCGATTGCTCCTCGCGCCAGACGCGGGTCGGCGCCGCGTGGTTGGCAAAGGCATAGAGGTAATCGATTGCCTTGTCGGGCCGCCCCGCGTAGAGCCAGACGTGCGCCGCAAAGGATGCGTGGTAGTTCCATACCGCACGGTATGGCAGCCAGCCGGTCGTCGCCGGGATGCCTTCTTCGTCGTCGACCAGGTCGGTCAGGTGCAGCAGGTTCTGCACGATGGGATCGTCCGGGGCAAAGACCTCGCCGGGCCAAATCGTTTGGCATAGCGCCCACGTCGCCGATTCTGGCTGGAGCTCGTTCTGACGCTGCACTTGCTCTGGGTAGCCTGGAATCCAGTGGTGAAGACCGCTGTCGTCATAGACTGGCGGCATGTAGGGCGTGCCGTCGGGCAGCAGCTTTTGATGCTTCGTGACGTGCGCCCGGAAATTGGCCGACAGCGTCGCATAGTCCGCCCGCAGCCGCGCAGCGTCTTCAGCGTACCCAAGTCGTTCGGCAGCATCGCTTGCCGCCTTAAGCCCGAAGAGCATCCACACCGGTGTCGTGTATTCGCCGCGGTCGCCCCCAACGCCCCCGTCTCCAAACGCGGCCGGCACCAGCCCATGATGCGGGGCGTCTTCAGGCATTGCGTCGGCCTGGGCGCGCAATCCTTCGATATAGGTTACGGCGTTGCGAATCGTTGGCCACAGTTCTTCAAGATGGTCATCTTGGCCAGCGAGTTCCATCTGCCGGATCAGTGTGGCGATCGCAATGCCGCTCTCCTTGGTGTGGAACTGCATCCGCGCGATCGAGCCGTCGGGATGGACATGTTTGAGCAGTGTCCCGATCGCACGCTGCGCATCGTCGCCGTAACCGAGATATTGCGCCGCTTCGAGGAAGAAATGACCATCGACGATCCACAAGCCGCGATAGCAGGTCGGCCCCACCTGAAAAACCGGGAGGTTGTCCTTGATCTCGCGCGCCTGCAAGATGTTGCGCGCCAATGCCACGACCATATCCATCACCGCCGGGTCAGGCACACGGATCGTGTTGCGCAGCAGCGGAAACTCCGTCCAGAAACGCTGCATGTCGGTCAGCGCCTGCTGCGCCCATGCCAGATCGAGACCGGCGCTCTCCTGGTAGTTCAGCGGCAGGATGATCGCCCCGCCGATCACCTCACCACCCTTGACGATAGACAAGTCTGTCCCCAGACTGCCTGCGTGCCGGAAGCCGGTGGGGTGAATATGCACCAACTTCTGCGGCGACGACACCAACATCAGTTCGCCTGGCGCCGGGTCATCTGGATTCTCCACATGATATTCACTGATCGCACGCCAGAACTCCGGCGGGGTGAACTCGGCGATCGGTACGGCAAAGATCGTACGCGCTGGCGCCACCGATCGTCCGGTGAAGACGGCGCCCTGCTCCGTAAGGTCAATGTGCAAACCGGTCAGGATTTCGTCGACATCGGCGTTGACGCGGATTTCCCAGAGCACCACATCGGTGCGCCGCCCGTTGGCGTCCTGATGCGCAAAGGTGCGCAGTTCCAGCACAGCAGTTGGGTAGGTCAACGTCGTGATGACAGCCGGCACACGTGCGCTTTCCGTGCGCTGTGCGACAGCCAGTGGCTTGTCGGCGGAGATCAAACTGAATTCGATCACACGCTTGAAGTGCCAGCTAAAAAAAATCATCTGCTCGAAGCCGTAGAGCAATGCTCCAGATTCGCTCACCAGCGACTTGTACGGATCGTCGGGCAAGCAGATACTTGTCCAACTGCTAGGGGGTGCGTAGCGAAAATCAATTGTGCGTTGTGAACTCATACCAGGAAACCTCAAACCTTATCAGTTGTGAATCGTCAGCAGTCCGCTGTGAATGGTGCATCCCTGATCGCCCACCAATCACCGCACGTCTACTTCCCTAAGCGCCCGTTCCCACGATCTCCACCACATACGCGTTCCGACTGCGCAGATTGTCTTGCTGATGTACGGTGAGTTCGAGTTCGTAGGCGCCCAATGCGAGATCGGCGGGCAGGTCAAGCGTGATGACGCCCAGCGCGGCGACGCTGTCAGCAGCAATGGTGGGTAGGTTGCGCACCACCGTCACGGGCACGGCATTGTCTCGCCGCAGGGCGACCGTGAGTCGATAGCCCTCTAGCGCGGCATGGTCGTCATTGACAAGCCAGCAGGCGATCTGAAAGGGGCGGTCGTGGCTGCCCAGATCGCAGCTAAGCAACACCTTATTGCGCCGGATCTCAGCCACAGGCAACACCGGTTGATAGGCCTGCTGCAAGGCGCGGTAGCCCTGCTTGGGCACGCGGGCGTAGGAGAGCACCGACCAGGTGATCGATGGCCAGCAGTCCATAAACATGAACTGGAAGAGACAGCCGATCCTGGTGTATTTGTGAACGCGATAGCGCTCGATAGCGAACTTGAGCAGATCGGCCTGATAGCGCTGTGAATTGGCGACAAATTCTTCCAGTGACGCCCCCAGCTCGATGCCGGCGACATGAAAGGTCTGGTCGTACTGGAAATCGTGATAGGCCAGCCCGCGCCAGTCAGGTGGCCACTGCTCGCCCCCGCGCATCTGGCGCACTTCGACGGCCGAAGGCAGCGCCTGTGCGCCAAACTCGGTCAGGATTGGGGCGCCGGGCAGTTCGATATAGTCGCGTGGTTCGCCCCAGTACCAGCCCGGATAGGCGTGCTCGGTGAATTCGGAGGTGGCGCGCACGTAGCGCGAGGAGTCACACTGTGCGGCTGCCTGTGCCAGCACCGGGTTGAGGATCACCTTGTTGTGGAAGGAAGACTCGTTCTGCGTACACCAGAGCGCAATGCAGGCGTGGTTGTAGAGGTGGTTCACCATCTCCTGCACCTGGCGCACCGCTTCTTGCGTGAAGCGTGGGTCAGTGGTGTAAGCCCACTGCAAGGCGAAATCCTGCCAGACGACAATGCCAGCGCGGTCGCAGGCGCTGTAGAACTCATCGCGGTTGATATGGACGCAGACGCGCACGCCGTTGATGTGCGCGTCTTTGAGCAGATCAATGTCGCGTGCGATCATGGCGGCGTCGTACTCGCCCAGCCACAGCGTTGGGATGACGTTCGTGCCGCGCACGAAGAAGCGCTCGCCGTTGACCGTCCAGTGGCCTGTGTGGGGGTCGAGACTGATTTGGCGGACGCCAAAGGGCGTCGCCCAGTGCGACACGCCCTGCTCCGCTCTCCCCAGTTCGACCGCAAGTGTGTAGAGATACTGTTCGCCGAGATCCCACGGCCACCACAGTTTCGGGTCGGCCAGGTGCAGCACGGTGACATGGTGCGTGCGTCCGCGCGCCACCGGGATCGTCAACTCGATGGCGTGATCGTCCAGCGCCACGCGCAGTGGGTAAACGCCGGCCTGCGTGCTGTCTACGTCTAGCTCCACGCGCACGATCGCCTGCAAACCGCTGGCGTGCTCGTCGGCCGCATTGGAGAAGGAGTCCGATGCTTCTTTCGGGGTAAGCGTAGCCGCCGCGCGCACGTTGGTCACAAATGCGGCTGGTCGCACCTCGACATAGACATCACCCCAGATGCCGCCGGAGTTCTGCTCCTGGCCGGCTGCCAGGTCCCAACTACCGGGACGTGCGTCCCAGTGATTGAGGATGCCTTTAATCACCCACTTGTGATCAGGCCAAACTGCGCCTGGCTCCTCCAGCGGACAATCCACATCGACCTGAAGCCCGTTCTCGCCGCGGCGCAGCACCTCGGTGATCTCAAACTCGAAGGGTTGGAAGTAGCCGGCATGCTTGCCCAGAAGCTGCCCGTTCAGCGTCACCTCAGCAAAATAATCTACGCCACGAAAGACGAGGAAGGCGCGCTCACCATCATTCAACGGTGGTGCAACAAAGCTGCGTGTGAAGCGCACGCGTCCTTCGAAGCTGTTGAGGCTGCGCAACTGCCAGTTCATCGGCAAGCTCATCTCACCCGCTGGCGGCAAATTCGCTGTATCTTCCGAAATCAAGCCGTCGGCGTGCAGTGTGGTCCACGCCAGCGGCTGATAGCGCCAGACGCCATTCAAATCAACTTGTTGCTGCATCGTGACTCAAACCCTCTTTTCGTCCGGTTAGTTTGTTGAGGATGGTCGCATCGACCGCCACACCGCCCGCCTGCAGCGCCAGCAGGCACGCGCCGATCACTGGCGGCAGTTCGGGCATGACGATGGACGCCTGCGGCAGCGTTTCTGCCAGCACCGCGCCGAAGGGCGTCAGCACCACCTGGCCCGCACGCCAGAGACCGCCCGTCAGCGTCACCTCGCACGGGGCGTCCTGCCAGCCAAGTCGCCGCGCTACCGCCGCCACCATCTGGGCGAGTTCACGCATGCCCTGGCGAATCAACTGCTGCGCCTGTGCGTCGCCAGCGGCAGCGATCTCCATCACCAACGGCGCAAAGCCGGCGATTTCGGCCTTGCTGATGCCCTGCGTGTAGAGCCGCTGATGCAGATCGGCGACGTCTGCGATTCCAAGCTGGCGCATCACCGGCGCATAGAGCGCAGTCTGCCAGCGTCCGTCACCCGCACCCGCCGCCAGCCGAATCGCGTTCCAGCCGAACCAATAGCTGCTGCCCTCATCCGAAATGATGTGTCCCCAGCCGCCAGATTGCCAGCGTTCGCCTGCCGCATTCATGCCAAAGCAAGATGATCCCGTGCCGGCGATCAGCGCGATGCCAGGCCGCCCAGATAGCCCGCCTGCCAGCGCAATGCGGATGTCGTGATCGACGTGGATGGCGGCGCCAAGTTGCAGGCGCCGCGCCACGGCACGCACGATGTCGCGATCCGCCGTGGAGACGACGCCCGCCATGCCGAAAAACACGCTGGCGAAGGGGGCGTCGGGCAGGCCAGCCTGATCCTGCGCGGCTTCCACCGCCGCGCCGATGCTCACGGTTGCCACATCCGCGCCCACGCTGTCGATGCCCGATGCGCCGCCCAGCCCAACGCCCAGCACGCGTCCCGTTTCGTCGCAGATGGCGACCTGCGTCTTGGTGCCGCCGCCGTCGATGCCGAGAAAGTAGCGCGCCATCCTATGCCACCACCCCTTCGACCCACGTCGACCGCGGCTTGACGAACGCCTTGACGACGTGAAGCTCGCTGCCGTCCTCGCTGCTCAGCCGGTACGCGCCTGCCGCCGCCGGCACGACAAAGGTCTCGGCGTAGTGGAAACGTTGGCGTGCGCCGTTGGTGGTCTCCACCAGCACAGACTTGCCCGCGACCAGGCTCAGTACGTGGCAGGAGTCGTCGGTCTGCACCTCGACGCTGCCTGTCAGCCGATAGCGATGCACGTCGTAGAAGTGGTTGCGGTGCGTAGGCTGATGGATCAGTTCCCAACCGGGACCGCTGGCCAGTACGTAGGGTTTGGAGATGAACTCCTCTTGAATCCGTGTGCCTTTGCGGTCAAAGTAAAGATTCTCAAAGGCGCGGTCGATATTGAGCGGGCGCGGGCGACCATCCAGGTCAAGGCGCATCCAGTCGTACATCTTGAAGGTGAAGATGTAGGGCGTGGCGCTGATCTCCAGCACCAGTGTGTCGATGCCCGAACAGTGGATCGTGCCGTTGGGGATCAAAAACAGGTCGTGCTTGCGCGCCGGGTGTGACTGCACAAAGCAATCGATCTCCACCGGCGTGGCGTTGGCGAAGCTGTCATCGAGCGCAGCACGATACGCAGCCGGATCGATATCTTCCTGGAAACCAAGATAACAGCGTGCCGCCGGCCCCGCTTCGAGAATGTAGTAGGTTTCATCCTGCGTGTAGACTTCGCCGAAGTGCTTGCGGATGTAGTCGGGGCGCGGGTGACACTGCACCGAAAGGTTGCCGCCGGCGAAGGTGTCAAGGAAGTCGAAGCGGATCGGGAACTCGTAGCCAAAGGCGCTGGCGCTCTCGCCAAGGATGGCATGCGGGTCGCGATGCATGAGGAAGTCGAAAGCAACTTCGAGCAGCCAGCCGTCACTGGCAAAGACCAACCCGTTCTCCGGCACGATCAGCTCGAACGACCAGGCATAGTTGGGAACATCCTGCGCCAATTGCGGCATGTGCTGGCGAATCCACTGCCCGCCCCACGGCCCCGGCTCGAACCAGGGTCGCACGCGGAAGAAGCTGTTGGCAAGCTGCGCCAGGCCGCTGCGCAGGGCGTCGCCGCGCGCAAAGGTAATTGCGTCCGGGCGCTGCCCATCCACGATCCAGTCGATGCGTTGGTGCAGCGCCAACTTGTGCCGGTTGGCCGCCACCCAATCCACGAAGTAGCTGCGCTTGTAGGCGGGCTTCGGGTCGAGCGGCTGCGTTGCGCCCAGGCAGGTCACGCTGCCGGCGCGCTGGCGGAACTGAATCTCGTTCTTGGGAACATCGATATAGACCAGCACGCCATCCCAACCGGTCAGTGCCGCGCCGCTGCCGTAGACGATGTTCAGCGTCGCCGCCAGGTCGGGCTGGATCGCCTGCACAGCCTTAGCGTCGAAGAAGTCCGCCAAATCGCCGCTGAAGCGATAGCCGAAGATCGGGTCGTCGCCGCCAAGAAAGGGCGCAATCAGCGCGTCGATTTCGGCAGGTGGCTTCATCGCCGTGGCGACCTCGATCCAGTGTGTGGTCACGCCCAGCGCCGTCAGCGCCGCAGCGAGTCGCGCCTGAAAGTCCGCCCATAACACGCCGGGGAAGCCGTCGAGCATCACCTGCCCGGCGCCCGCCAGCTGCGCCGCCAGTGCGGCGAAGCCCGCCTCGATCTGCCCCGATCCCAGGTCGTGGGCAGGATAGATGGTATACTGTCCGGCAATCAGTTCTTGGCCGGATTCGGCGACATGCGTAGGCATCAAGTGCTGCGTGGTCTTGCGCCACGGATTCGGCAGCGTCATTCCCCTTGCTCCGGTCGCTGAAAGTCATCGGCATAGCGGGTGATGTCGGCCTGCTGCCAGTTGCCAAAGGCGACCTCCAACACGCGCACATCCAGCCCGCGACTGGCGAGACGGTGTTTGCTGTTGGCTGGAATCCAGATTTCGTCGCCGGCGTGCGGGTGCAGGATTTCGTCGCCGACCTGCACCTCGCAGCCCTCATCGAGCACGATCCACAGCTCGGCGCGGCCAGTGTGCGACTGCAAGCTAAGGCGCATCCCCTGCTTTATGGTCATCAGACTGACAGTCACGTCCTGGTTGAAGGCGTACTGCTTGAACGATCCCCACGGGCGTTCGCTGAAGCCGACGGGCGGCTTGTCCGCCGGGATTGCTTTGGTGACATAGTCGGTCATGCCGACGCCTCCTTCAATTCAGCCAGGAAGTCGGCGCGCTCCATCACCGCCGGCTGGCCATCTTTCTCGACCACCACCAGCCGAAAGTTGCGCTCGGCAACGGCGCCGTAGTCGTGACCTGCCGCGCTGGAAAGCACGCCCCAATAGACCAGTGGCTCGTCACCCACGTTGATGGTGCGGTGCGCAGTGTAGCCCGGCACGTAGACAGTGCAATTTGCCTCCAGCGGCGCCGCGCGACACGCACCCGTGCGCTCGTCTTCCAGCAGCATCACACCGCGCCCGCGCAGCCCGATGTAGACCTCGGCAGCAGGACGCCAGGCGTGGAGATGGCCTTTGGTCATAAAGTACTCGCGTCCGACTTTGCCAGGCATCAAAATGCCGAGGCCGTAGTGGATGTCGCCTTCACCGTCGTGATCCTCGACCTGCGTCACGCTGTAGAGCAATGGATTCGACGCCAGCAGTTCTTGGCATGCTGACTGATCGGCGAAGATGCCCTGTACGTCGCGCAGGCAGCGAGCTGTCGGCGTACGTCCCACAATCATTGCTGTGGTCGGCTCAAACTGCAAAACGTCATGCCAGGTCGTTTCAGCCAGATTTGTCATTTTGCAACAACCTTCTTTGGGGTAACGACTTGTTAATATATTGTGGATTGATGATTGAAATCATAACAGATATAACAAGAATTGTCAATAAATAATAAATTTATCTCATGTTATAACATAAAACCAACGACCTTGTAGCTCGGTATGGGCTGCCGGCACAATGCACAGGCGTTCTGGTCATGCCGCCATCTGCTGCACCCTGCCAGGGGCGTATCCTGTGCCAACCGTGGAATACACCCCGTCTTCTATTCTGCTATTGACAGTTACACTGCAATCTGTTATTTTTTGTTATGAAAGTCATGCATCGGAACATCAATTGGTCTGTGGAGTGAATCGTGCAAAAACTTCCCGCCGAATTGCGCAGAGATCA
>Ga0114938_1001887_pt1 | contig 13812 bp, 11 predicted proteins | sample AshMeaBigSpring_FD_88675 | JGI IMG/M metagenome (GOLD analysis project Ga0114938, IMG submission 88675) | Groundwater microbial communities from Big Spring, Nevada to study Microbial Dark Matter (Phase II) - Ash Meadows Big Spring | ecosystem: Environmental > Aquatic > Deep subsurface >...
CCAGGTCAGTTGAAGTGCCCTCACCATTCCGTTGAGGTAAATGCCTCCCTGGGCCATGGCCATGACGCCTTCTTCCGTATTCAGGGCATCCAGGGTGGGTTCATTCGGGTTTTTCACATCCAGCTGTTTTTTGCAGGATACAGCGGAAACAAGCGTTATGAGCAGTAGCAATATTGCCTTTTTCATAGTCGTTAGTTTCAGGTTCAAAATCCAAGGTTCAGGGTCAGTTGGTAGGATTTGATATTGGGCATGGTGTTATGGTCAGATCCCCGATCATATGCGGAGTTGAAGTTGTCAGTACCGGGGACGACATAATATCCACCAAAAACAGAGGTGATCTCCGGGTCCATGCCGGTATAGCCGGTGAATGTAATGAGGTTCCGCCCGGTGAATACCAACTGCACCCGTTCGATACCCTTCCATTGCAATGCCCTCGCAAGGTCAACTCCTACAGAAATGTTCCGGAGCCGAACAAAACTGGCATCTTCATAGAAATAGTTTTTGTTGGCCGCCCTCGATACCTCGGCATAGACGCCCTGGTAAAAGGTAGTCCAGGCCCCGGTTTCTTTATTTACCGTAAATGCTTTGTCGAAATCACCATGGATGCCATCTCGATACATCCACTCCCTGGTGAAATTATAGATGTGGCTTCCGGAGAGCCAGTCCCACTGCATGGAAAAGATCAGCCATCCTTTGTAGGAAATATCGTTGATAAACGACATGTTGAACCGCGGGTTGGGATCGCCCAGGCTATATCGGTCGGGCGTCACATAGGGGCGTTTGTAATTTGGCCTGTTGGGGTCACCGTAAACGACCCAGCCATTGCTGGCCACCGTAAAATATGGCTGTTGGTCTGCAGGGATGAATGGCTCCCCGGTTTCCGGGTTGCGCTGGTCAACCGAATGGAGCATCAGGTATCCGTAAAACTGTCCTATTTTCTCACCTTCTTTTAGCACCTGCGCGCCACCTGAAGAATACAGGATAATCTCATCACCCTTCAGGCTGGAAACCAGGGATGCCTGTTTGCTGAAGTTGGTTGTGAAACTCCAGTTGAATGGCTTGCTGGACAGTACCTGCATGGTTAATGATGCCTGGATGCCGCTGGATTCCAGGCCGATTAGGTTTTTCGTGGTGCTGACAATGCCGGTAGTGGGTGGCGCCGGCCCGTTCCACATGGCGTTGTCCGTATTACGTTTCCACCAGGTGAAGCTCAGGTTGAAATTCCGGAACCATGCGTCTTTGAAGCCTTTGATTTGCAGGTCTGCCCCGATTTCTGTTTCATGGGATACTTCCACGCCGAGATCAGGATTGGCGCTGTTGGCCGGAAAGGCAAGCGCAGGCGTAGTCCCGATGGTGGCGGGCGACAGGGTCACATACCGTTGAAAAGGTCCGGGCTGTATGCCAGCCTCGCCATATGCGGCGCGGAATTTCATTTCCGGCAGTATGTTACCGGCCGCTCCTTCATCCCAGAATTTCAATGCAGATAACCGAAAGTATCCATTGACATGGGGAAAGGTGAACGGTTTCGATCCGCTGCCGAAAGCGGATGAATAATCGGTACGGAATCCCGCCGCGATGCCAGCGAGGCTGCCGTAATCGAATTTCTGGTCGAAAAGGTATCCGTAAGTAATGAATTCATATGACCTGTCTTCCCAGACATGGAAGTTCAGCATGTTCTGTGCCGTATAGGGACTGTACGATGGCGCATCCGTGGCAGATACAATGTAGGTCCTGGTAAAACTTTTCCGGTAGTCAAAGGATCCGTAGGTGGTGGATGTGACAGGCAGTTTCCATCCGAAGTCATTTTTAAAGTCAAGGCGCATGGCCAGGCTTGGCTGAAAATGCTGGAAAGTGGATTTCCGCTGCTGGTCGCTGATTTCCCCGGACTCCGTTACATCCTGCGGGAAAGCCCAGGACAACGGATGGCCGTAGTAGTCGATCGCACTTCCGGTGAAAGCCGAATGCAGGTTATCATCCTGCGGGTCTACCTCGAAGCGAAAATCCCGGTCCTGGAAGTTCAACCCATATTTCACATCCGCTTCAAAGAATCTAAGGAAACGGTAGTTCAGGCTGAAGTTCTGTACCAGGTCCAGCCGCTGGTCTTCTGGATGGCAGTATTGAATCTGAAAGTTGGGGTTATCGCCAATTGGACCGGCGGCTTGTCCGAATTTGGATGCGTAATTGCCATCAGGCATTTTGTAACTGTAATCAGCGAAGGGTCGTGAGTTGTTGAGGGCAAACAGGATGGAATACCCGGTGGGGTCCTGCAAAGTGCTGTTGGAATAAGCCAGCTGCGTGACCGAACGGAACCGCAGGTTTTTCGCCAGTTCGATGCCCAGGTTAGCCACGAGGTTGGTCCGGCTGTATTTACCCATTCGCCTGAAGACGCTTTCCTGGCGGGTATCCGATGCGGATAGGTTGAAATCAGACCGTTCACCCGCCCCGCTGATGGCGATGGAATTATTGTAGGTGGTGGCATCCGTGAAGAACATGTCGTTGTGGTCGAGGTACTTCAGGTTTCGGTTATAAGGTTTGTTGTTATTGTTGTTCGGATCAAGGCTGTTCCAGACCAGGTTTTCGGTATACATACTTAAAGTGGAGTCGAACACCAGTGGGTTGCCGGAGGTGCCGAGTACATCTCCTGCATCGTTCGTTTTAAATCCGTGGAACCTGGCCTTGCGGAAATATTGGTTGACATTGATCAGCCGGTTGACGGAGAACCCTGTGGAGACATCGATGCGTACCTTGCCGGGCTTACCTCTTTTCGAAAACAACTGTATCACCCCGTTGGCGCCCTGGGCGCCGTATAATGTTGCCGCTGCGGCTCCCTGGACCACTTCGATCCGGTCAACGGTGTTCAGGTCCAGGGTATTGAGACTGGTGCTTTTTACCTCAATGCCATCGAGGAGGATCATCGGCATAGTGCCGTTTTGGATCGAATTGATGCCGCGCAGCAATATATTGACCGGGGTTCCAGGGTTGCCGTTGATGGAACTGAGCAGCGCGCCGGGGATTTTACCCACCAGGGCCTGGTCTACCGTAGCGGTGGGAGCTGCCGGTAGTTTGGTGGAACTGATGGTCTCGAGGGCAAAGGCTGATTTTTTCTTTGAGATCGCGGCGCCGGTGCCAGTGACCACCACTTCGCTTAAAGATTGGTCGGCAGGTTCAAGTTGAATATTTAAGGTTCCGCCATTACCGGTGGGTATGGTTTTGTTGCTGAAGCCTACATACGATACCAGGATACTGGCTCCCTGGCGGATGCTCAGCCTGTAATACCCCTTTGCATCAGATAGGGTTCCGTTGGTGGTGCCGGCTTCCATGACGGAAGCGCCGGCGATGGGAGCGCCCTTATCATTGGTTACCGTTCCCTCAACGGTCGCGGTTTGGGCCCCTGCCCGGCATAAGAATACAACGAGCATGAACGTAGTGAGAACCAATCGGATAATCCTTTGACATGCGGGATTGAGGGTTCTTTGGTGCTTGTGTGCCATGATGTGTGGAATTAGTAGTCAGCTATTTTCACAGGCGACGGAATCCAGCATCAGGTCTAACAGACAAACTCAGTAGAGTAATAAAGAAAACTATATATGAAAACAGCCGGCAGTGCCTCGAGTTATGGAGCAAAAAGCGACGGGATAAGGATGCATTGTGGGTGCAACTCAGATTCAAAGTATTACCTTTTCCTGCTTTTGGCAATGACATTGGTCATCATTTTAGATAACGGTGGCACTACTCACAGTTCCGATGGATACTATTTATTCCGTTTCTTGCCACTGCAGCAGGGCACACCTCTGTGACCAGGGTTTTTTAAAGAAGTGTGTGTTTTCGCTAACTTAGCCGTAGTAATATTATCATAACCAGCCAGGACATTACTTTAATCGTGGGTAATCTGTCTCGTATTCAAAATAGTTTGCCCGGCTACCATGCCCGGAGAGCCGTTGTATAGGTTGTATTTCTTCAGGTTGTCACAAACATTTTGCTATGGAAGTTCACCACCCGCACCACGCGCCCCACCGGAAAAAATGGATGGAATACCTGTTTGAGTTCTTTATGCTGTTCCTGGCCGTTACGCTTGGTTTTTTCGTGGAAAACCAGCGGGAGCACTATATCGAACACCGGAGAGAGGAGAAGTTCATCCGGTCACTGGTCCGCGACCTGGAAATGGATACGGCATCGTTACAGGCAAGCATCCTGTTTACGGGAAAAGTGGCCGGCTATTTTGACTCGCTCGTGTATTTGATGGAAAAGGGGAATGCAAGGGAGACCAACGAATTGTATTTCTATGCACGTCACCTGAACCGAACCAGTCATTTTGCTTATCACGACGGGACCATCATGCAGTTAAAAAATGCTGGAAACCTTCGCCTTATCCGGAATGAAAATGTAAAAGACAGCATCCTGGTGTATGACATTAATATTATCAAGCCCCTGATGCATCAGCAGGAAACGGAAGAATATTCGGGGCGGACGGTATTGCATGGCTGGGCTGGAAAGATTTTCAATGGTTTCGTTTGGAACACCCTGACAGATCCCCTGGGAAGTATAAAAAGACCAACAGATAATCCACCCTTGTTGAGCCGTGATACTGCCCTGGTCAATGATTTCATTTTGCACCTCGTTGCGCTGAAGACATCGCACAGGCTGGGCAATAATTCGCGTAAAAAGGCGATGGAATATGCGGGAAGGCTAATTTCACTGCTCAAGCAAGCCTACGAACTTGAATGAATTTGTCGTGTGGGGGTGTTTTCATCTGGAAACAGCGCACACGCTATTCCAAAACATTGAAACGGATTGATGTCAGCCTGAATTTTCCATACGTGAACGCCCCCTCCGCGTAATGCCAGATCGCATCGCCTTCGCTCATCACCTGCCGGCCATTGATGTTCCGGTAAGCATGTATGGGTGTGGAGAAGGGGATTTTCATTTTCTGTTGGATGGCCGTTCGGTCTTCGGATATAAAATTCACCAGCTGTCCTTTCTCATTGAAATACAATACGGCCGATATCGCGATAGGGCCGTTGGTGAAGATGGCCTTCGCGCTGAGGCCGTCTTTTTCTTCCCATTTGATCCGCGGATCGATAAGGGATGCCGGCGCCAGCAGGCACATGTCGTTAAAGAGGGTGACTGTTTCCGTGGTGTCCATTACGGGCCCCGATTCCCGCACAACCGGGAGGAGTCCAAACAACCGGATGTCCATGCTGGCCTTGAAATTTTGGTAATGGTGGTACCCGGGAACCGTCATGCCTTTCATGCGTGCTTTCATAAAAAATAAACGCTTGGGCTCTTCGAAGAAATTGTACTGCACAGAATGGAATGGAAAATAGTCCTTTCCCTTTTCTCGCATTTCTCCTTCGAATTCCACGCGCATGTTCTTCACTTTGGGTTGTCCAACGACACCGCTGTATTGAAGATATTTGCGAACGGGGGGCGGTAAGGGTAGAATATCGGCTTCCGTTAACAGTGCCGGCTTTAATGCCGATTGCCGGGACAGGTTTTCCCGGACGTCCTTCCGGAAAGATGCCTCGAATCGCCAGTTTCCCCAGGACAGGACCGTTGCCACCACGATGACCATATTGACGATGCTGCCGTATTTCGCGTCCCGCCAGCTTTGGGTGATCGCTGCCTGGGAAAGGATAACGGCGGGGACGGCGATGATCCACCACCATGGCCTGTTGGCAAATAAGAGGAGGGAGGATGCCAGGATTGAGAGGGCCGCCAGCAGCCACACCACGCCCATGGGTTTCGATACCTGGCCGGTGATGTTTTTTATCTCCGCGTAGCCGAAGGCTTTCGCGAAGCCCATCCAGTGGATGAGTCCATGTATCAGGATCAGTCCTGCCAGTACATAGCGCAGCATGACCTGGGGTTTATACAAAGTTACGCCAGGAACTTTTGGAAGCAGAGGCTGTTTTCAACCCCGGCATAGTGCCCGTAATTGGGAATGCGGGCATAACCTCGACGCGTATACAATTCAATGGCTTCCGGTTGTTTGGTTCCCGTTTCCAACACGGTTCGCGCATAGGACATTTCCGCAGCCCATGTTTCCAGTTCTCCCAGGACGATGGAGGCAATGCCTTTCTGCCTGCCCTCCGGGCGTACAAACATGCGCTTGACTTCCATCGCGTCCGGTGAGAATTCCCTGATGGCGCCGCAGCCCATCGCCGTATCGCCTTCATAGGCTATCACCACATGCCGGATTTTATCGATTTTGTTAAGCTGCGCATAGAAGGCGTGGTCTTCTCCGTCGCGTATGGCAAGGTCAGCGTCGAGGAGTTTGACCAGCGCTACGAAGGCAGGGTCTTCCGAGTCTGTTCTTCTGAGTGTAATCATGTGGGCGTTTCCCGAATTTCTTGATGTGCGACCTGAAGATAAGACGGATCAGGCAGATGTTATGGCCGCTTCCCAGCCGATCATGGCTGCCTTGCGCGTCGGTCCCCAGTGGTAGCCGCCGATATCGCCGGTGGACTGGAGCACGCGGTGACAGGGGATGAGGTATGCAACAGGATTGGCGCCGATGGCCGTTCCGATGGCCCTGGAAGCGGAGGGCATATTGATCCCTTTGCCGATTCGCCCGTAGGTGGAAATTTGACCGGCCGGTATTTTCAGCAGGGCATCCCAAACCTTCAGCTGGAATTCGGTGCCCTTCAGGTGTAGTTTGATTTCCGGCAGGCCTTTCCAGTCTTTCTGGAAAATGAAGAGCGCATGTTGCTGCAGCATGTCGAGTTTCCGGGACAGCCTGGCCGAAGGAAATTTTTCCTCCAGGGTTTTTAATCCCTGCGCTTCATCATCGATGAATTCCATATGACAGATCCCTTTGGGGGTGGAGGCAATGATGACGGGCCCGAAGGGGCTCTCCGCGAAACTGTAATTGATTTCCAGGTTTTTCCCACCCTGTTTGTATTCCGCCGGTGTCATCCCCTCGATGGTAATAAAAAGGTCGTGGAGGCGACTGGTTCCCGACAGGCCGGTTTCATAGGCCGCGTCAAACAGGGTGGCCTGTTTTTCCTTCAGCAGGCTTTTGGCATATTCCACGCTGGTGTACTGTAGGAATTTTTTGGGCGATGTGCCTGCCCAGTCGCTGAATAAGCGCTGGAAATGGAAAGGGCTCAGGTGGACGGCAGATGCCACTTCGTCCAGGGAGGGCTGCTGTCGGAAATTCGCCCTGATGTATTCGATGGCCCGGGCGATGCGTTCGTAATTAAGCTGGTCCTGGCTGCTCATGTTGTTCAATTTACGCTGTAAAATTGCGATAAGCGGCACCAGGAAAAAACCCGGTTCTTGCGGAATCGGGGAGCCAGCCCCAAAACCCCTGACGATTCTCAGGTACTTCAGCCATTTTTTCTGGTGATATAAATCATTTCGTTGCTGGACCTCGGTCATTCCGCCGGCGAGTGCCGCACCTGATATTTGCCCGATGGAGACATCGGCCCGCAACAGACTTGTAGAGAAATATAACCTTCCGGTACCGCGTTATACCAGTTACCCCACTGTGCCCGTCTGGAAGGAAGGACTGGACGCAGGGCAGTGGAGACGGCAGTTCCGGGAACAGTTTCAGCTGCATAACCAGGGGGAAGGTATTAGTCTATACCTTCACCTTCCATTCTGTGAATCCCTTTGTACTTATTGCGGGTGTAACAAGAAAATCACCACCAATCACCGGGTGGAGTATGAATACCTGGATATATTGCTGGCGGAGTTTGAAATGTATCTTGCCTTGGTGGACGAGACGCCTATCATCCGGGAATTGCACCTCGGCGGCGGTACACCCACATTTTTCTCGCCGGCAAACCTGGCGCGACTCATCGGCATTCTCAAGGACCGATCCATATTTCATCCTCAACATGAATTCAGCTTTGAAGGTCATCCGAACAATACCACACGCGAACACCTGCAGGTGCTATACGACCTGGGTTTCCGACGCGTCAGCTATGGCGTACAGGATAATGACCCGGAAGTACAGCGTGTCATTCACCGGGTGCAGCCCCTGGAAAACGTGCGCAGAGCCACCGCGGATGCCCGGGAAATCGGGTATGCATCCGTGAATTTCGATATGATCTATGGCCTGCCCAAACAAACGCTGGAGAGTATTTCCCGGACATTCCGCCAGATACTGGAACTGAAACCGGACCGGGTTGCTTTTTACAGTTATGCCCATGTGCCATGGACCAACAGGGGACAACGATTGTTTGATGAAAATGATTTGCCCGCGCCGGAATTGAAACTCCGGCTCTACCTGGAAGGGAAGGACATACTCACCCGTGCGGGCTATACGGACATCGGCATGGACCATTTCGCCCTGGAAAACGATGCCCTGTACATGGCCTGGAAAAACGGGACCCTGCACCGAAATTTCATGGGCTATACCACGCAGCATACCTCACTCCTGTTAGGGATGGGGGTTTCCAGCATCAGCGATATAGGGGTAGCTTTTGCGCAAAACAAAAAAACCTTGCACGATTATTACGAAAGTATCCGGCGACGCGAACTGCCCGTATTCCGTGGATATTTTTTAAACGAAGAGGACAGATCTTTCCGCCGTTATATCCTGGACATCAGTTGCAAGGGACTAACCCAGTTCCGGAAGGCTGACCTGGAAACGCTGCGCGCCTATACATTTCCTGTACTCGAATCGCTGGAGGCAGACGGGCTGATCCGTTGGAGCGAAGACTGCCTGACCGTTACACCAGAAGGACGTCATTTTATCCGGAATATCTGCAGCGCTTTTGACCTGTTTATCCGGCGGAACAAGGGCACAGGCGCACAGACCGTCTTCAGCAAGGCCATCTAATGAAGCGGTTGCTTATTTTTTACCGGTGCGAAAAATTTTGTAGATACGGATCGCTGCAACCAGGAGCAGGACAAAGAGGAGCAACCCCAGCAGGCCCCACAGCAGGCTGATGTTCTGCTTCACCACCACCAGCAGCACCACGGCTACCAGGAATATGGTGGCCACTTCATTCCACATCCTGAGTTGCATCGAAGAATACCGGTAATGGCCCCTCAGTTCCTGTTTCATGATATGCTGAATCGAAAAGTGATAGGCATACAGTAGAATGACGAACACCAGTTTAACGGTCAGCCAGCTTCCTTCCGGTTTCAGCAGGATGGAATAGAGCCCGCTTTCCATCAGTACCCATATCCCGAAGAACAGGGTCAGGATCGCCGAAGGCCAGGTAATACCGTACCATAAACGTTTCATCATGACGGCAAACTGGTCCTGCAATACCTTGCGTGTCAGCGGGTCTTTTTCGTTCGCCTCCGTATTGTAGATGAAAAACCGGGGCATGTAAAAAAGCCCGGCAAACCAGGTGACGATGAATATAATATGCAGGGCTTTGAGGTAGAGATAGGCCATGCCCTAAGATAAAATCATTTCCGTATTTCCCGCTTTGATGCCCTGAATATAACCCGCGATCGCCTTCACCCATTGCGGATGTACATTGAGGCAGGGAATCATCGTGAAACTTTCACCTCCTGCGTGCAGGAAAGTTTCTTTTCCCTCCTCTGCAATTTCCTCCAGTGTTTCCAGGCAATCACTGACGAAGGCAGGACAGGCTACCAGTAGTTTTTTCACGCCTTCGCCGGGCATCTCTTCCAGCCGCTTTACCGTATACGGTTTCAGCCATTCTTCGCGGCCCAGGCGCGATTGGAAGGAAATGCCCCATTTCCCCGCAGGAATACCCAGCTTTTCCGCCACCAGGCGGGTGGTGACATGACACTGGTGTCTGTAACATTGGCTGTGCGCTGGCGAGTCAACCTCGCAGCAGTTCGGCACTTTCAGGCAGTGGGTGCCTGTCAAGTCCCCTTTTCGGATATGCCTCTCCGGTACCCCGTGGTAGCTGAACAGGATCCGATCATAGGGCTGTTCCAGGTAGGGGGCAATACTGGATGCCAGCGCATCCAGGTAGGCTTGCTCCTGGTAAAAAGGCTTAATGAATGTAAGCCTGAAAGGATACCTGTTTTTGTCATAGACCTCCTTCGCGTAGGCTACCGCTGTTTCATAACTGCTCATCGCATAATGCGGATAGAGTGGCACGGCCACTACTTCTTCCAGGCCGGGAGCCTGCTGCATCAGCCGCTCAAAGGCCGCGGCCGGTGTTGGGTTGCCGTAGCGCATGGCGATTTCCACCGGCTCTTCGACCGTTTGCCGGAGGGCTTCCTGCAACTGCTTTGTCAGGACAATTAGCGGAGAACCCTGTTCTGTCCAGATGGAACGGTACGCTTTGGCTGACTTGGGTGCGCGGAACGGCACGATGATCCCTTTTACGAGCAGAAGCCTCGCCAGGTATGGGTAATCGATCACTCGTTCGTCCATTAAAAATTCACCGAGGTAGCGGCGCAGATCCTTTACCGAAGTAGAATCCGGCGAGCCCAGGTTCATCAGCAGGATCGCTTTCTTGGATTTCATATAAGTAGTTGCACAAACATAAACACCTTAGGCAGACCAGTGATTGCCCGTATTGTCACCGGATTGTCAAAAGAATTTCCGCAGGCGATGGAAGGATTTTCACGGCTGACGGTAATCATTTGCAAATATGACAGATCAATGACAGGCAGATTCGGTTGCTGGTGGACCACCCCATATTTTTGCAATCATATTTTCAGGTCGATGAACCAAAGGCAATCAGAAATATCCCGGTTTTTCATGGCTGGTATCAACTACCGCAAGACGGATGCCGCCATTCGAAGCCTTTTTGCCATCAGTGATGAAAAATATCATCGCATCCTGGAAAAAGCCGCGACCTTCGGTGTGGATGAATGTTTTATTATTTCTACCTGTAACCGGACGGAAATCTACGGTATTGCAGCCCATGCCGATCAACTGCTCAGTCTGCTGTGCAGCGAGACCGAAGGGGAAAAGTCCCAGTTCAGTGATATTGCCTATATCAAAGCCGGGCATCAGGCGGTCAACCATTTGCTGAAGGTTGCCGCGGGCCTTGACTCGCAGATCCTGGGCGATTATGAAATAGTTGGACAGATCAAGCATGCCGTAAAAATGTCTCGGGAGCGGGGCAGAATCGGTGCATTTGCAGACCGGCTTACGAATATCGCATTCCAGTGCTCAAAGAATGTCAAGAATCATACACAGCTCAGTGGAGGTACGGTATCCGTTTCATTTGCCGCCATACAGTATCTGCGGGAGAATGTTCAGGAGATCGCATCCCGGAAAATCATGCTCGTAGGAACCGGTAAATTCGGACGGAATACCTGCAAGAACCTCGTGGATTACCTGGGAACCCGGAACATCACCCTGGTGAACCGTACGGAGCAGAAAGCCGCGCAACTTGCTGCCGAATTGGGACTTTCTTCCGCTTCCCTGAAGGACTTGGAGGCGCTGACTGGCCAGGCTGATATCATCCTTGTTGCGACCAGTGCCCCGGAACCGCTGATTCTTAAAAAACACCTCGAAGGCAAGGGGAATAAAGTGATCATTGATCTGTCGATCCCTTCCAACGTAGAACCGGGGGCCGCATCCCTCCCTGGCGTCACCCTTATTAATGTAGACGATCTGTCGCGATTGAAAGATGAAACCCTCGCCAAACGGGAAGCGGAAGTTCCAAAGGCAAAGGCCATGATTGCCAGACATGCCGCTGAATTTGAAGAATGGCTTGATATGCGCCGTCATGTGCCGCTGCTGAAAGCGGTAAAATCAAAGCTCCGCGAAATTCACCACTCCCCTTTGTATATTTCATATGTTGCCCGCCCTGGTGACATGGTAGATCCAGACGATCGAATCCAGCGCGTCATCAACGGCATGGCCTCAAAAATTCGGAAGCAAAACCGGCAGGGATGTTTCTATATTGAGGCGATCAATGAATTCATGGAGACGGGCACCAATTGATATGACCAGCAGTATCCGGATTGGAACAAGGGAAAGCCAGTTGGCCGTGTGGCAGGCTACACAGGTAAAAAATCACCTGGAAAGCATGGGTCATGCGGTAACCCTGGTACTTATTAAAAGCGAAGGAGACGTGGACCTGCAAACGCCTCTCTATGAGATGGGCGTACAGGGCATTTTCACCCGCAGCCTTGATATCGCCCTGTTGAATGCCCGGATCGACCTGGCCGTCCATTCCATGAAGGATGTACCCACCATCTTGCCGGAGGGGATCACCCAGGCCGCCGTGTTGAAAAGAGGTCCTTACCGCGACTTGCTTGTCTTCGGGAAAAACAGACAGGATATCGCCCCCTTACTGGGTTATGCCCAGGGACAATGGGACCTGCCGGAAGCGGACAAGGCCGCGCTAACCATTGCCACCAGCAGCATACGCCGGAAGGCACAATGGTTGCACCGGTACCCCGGTCATTCCCTGGTTAACCTGCGCGGCAATGTCAACACCAGGCTCCGCAAACTCACTGAAGAACCCTGGGATGCAGCGATCTTTGCCCAGGCCGGTCTCGAACGTATCGGGCTCAGGCCTGCGCATTCGCTTGAACTGGAATGGATGCTGCCCGCTCCGGCGCAGGGAGCGATCATGGTGGCCTGTCGTTACAACGATGAAGTGATGCTGAAAGCCTGCCAGTCATTCAATGACGCGGATACGGAAACCTGCACAAGATTAGAGCGTGAATTTCTGCGGGGGCTGTTGGGAGGTTGCTCTACGCCCATCAGTGCCCTGGCGCGCGTGGATGATGATCATATTCTTTTTAAAGGAAGTATTTTGTCGCTCGATGGGCGGCAAATGGCTGCAGTGGAAAGGAAAATCCCGTTATCCCCACCCGTGGGGACTGGTTTCGGACTGGCTGATGCCTTAATGGAAGCAGGGGGCAGGTCCATCGCCGAGGGAATTCGCCATGAAAAGAAATGAGTTTTACATATTGTCCACACGGCCATTGGGTGATGCTTTACCGCCGTTGCCGGGACAAACGACCGGTATCCGTATAGACGAAATCCCGTTTATAGCAACCCGGCCTGCTGACACGCAGGCGGTCCGAGGGGAAGTGCTGCAGCAATTACAGTTATCCCTCACTGTTGTTTTTACCAGCATGAACGCAGTTGATGCAGTGGCGGAAATCAAGGGAGATGTCAGGCCGGAATGGACGATATATTGTATGGGCCACGCGACCCGGCAGTTGGTGGAAAAGCACTTTGGAGCAGATCGCATTGCCGGAACGGCCAGCGATGCCGCGGACCTGGCCAGGCTGATGATCAAAAAGGGGAATATCGGAGAAGTCAGTTTTTTCTGCGGTGATCAGCGAAGGGATGAACTCCCGGACATACTGAAACGGGGTGGCATCGAAGTTCATGAAATAGTGGTGTATCATACGGTTGAAACGCCTGCCCGGCTGGAAATGCCCTACCATGGCATCCTTTTTTTCAGTCCCAGCGCCGTGCGGAGTTTCTTCCGGATCAATACTGTGCCGGAACATACCATCCTGTTTGCGATTGGAAATACCACCGCTGCCGAGATCAGGAAGTATTCAGTCAACACCATCATGACCGCAACGGAACCGGGGAAGGACAATCTTGTGCGACAAGCTGTAGCGTATTTTTCATCCCTGCCCGAAGACGGACCCGTACATGAATAAAATCAGAACGATGCTGAAAAATGATCTTTTATTGAAGGCACTGCGCAGGGAACCCGTGGAACGACCGCCTGTTTGGATGATGCGCCAGGCCGGCAGGTATCTCCCGGACTATATAAAGCTGCGGGAGAAGTACGATTTTTTTACCCGCGTGCAGACCCCCGAACTGGCCGCGGAAATCACCCTGCAGCCGGTTGACCAGGTGGGCGTGGACGCAGCCATTATCTTCAGCGATATCCTCGTGATTCCCCAGGCCATGGGGCTCGAAGTGCTGATGGAAGAGGG
>Ga0114938_1001888_pt1 | contig 13810 bp, 9 predicted proteins | sample AshMeaBigSpring_FD_88675 | JGI IMG/M metagenome (GOLD analysis project Ga0114938, IMG submission 88675) | Groundwater microbial communities from Big Spring, Nevada to study Microbial Dark Matter (Phase II) - Ash Meadows Big Spring | ecosystem: Environmental > Aquatic > Deep subsurface >...
CGCTTCCTGCCCGTCACTGATCGACATCGGCACCAGGGATGCCATCAGGGAATCACCCTTTCCTGGCGTATTGATCATTTGCATCATCTCCATAAAAGGGTCGGTGGTAAGGGATTTCACCAGCCGGTATTTCAGCACGAATGCCGTGATCCCTTTCTTGTTCAACCATTGCGCCACTTCCGTGCCTTCCCGGTCAATCGACAGGAAATGGAAACCGCCTCCGGGAGCAATGATAATAGCCGTCCCATTGGCCGTACCGGCAGGCGGTGTGAAAACGGTCAGTGTGGGGTTCGCCACATTGTACACGAGCCGCTGTTTGGTCATTTCATGGTAATATTCCTTTTCCTGCCAATTCCAGGACTCCGAACCTGGCGCCTTTCCATTGTACAGGGTAATGACTTTCTGGGCAGATGCAGTCATGCAGAACATGAGCAGCAGCGCCGGCATAATTAATTTACGCATATACATAGACTGACATTTTTAACGCACTGTCAGCCGGGTCCTGAAGATAATAAAGGGCTGGCAGCTTTTCATCAGCAGGCGCCAAACATTCAACCTTTCCCAGGACAAACTAAGAATTCCATTCCCGCAATCGGACGATTAAATACTTTTGGCGAAGGCTTCCGATTGGCAGCCTTTTTTGCAGATGACAGGAAACAGGGACAGTTTATTGGAGGTTGATTCGCTGTCTGTACGAATTTCCGGGCACCTGATCCTGGACCATATCAGTTTCAGCATCGGTGATGGTCAATGTCTTGCCGTTATGGGCAACGGGGGCAGTGGCAAAACAACCCTGGTACAGGCGCTGGCCGGAGGGATCTACCATCATGGTACCATCCGCTTCAGGGATATTTCAGGCCATCCGGCCAAAAGGCTGGTTATCGGCCGGCAACACCGGTTTAAGAACCTTTCAAACCTGTCGTCCTTCTATTACCAGCAGCGCTTCAATTCATTTGATGCGGAAGACTCCAGGACCGTGGAGGATGAACTGAAGCTGGCCGGTGCAGGCATGCATGAAATCGAAGGGGCGCTTGAAAAGTTAGGCATCGCCCATCTCAGGCATACCGGCCTGATCCAGCTTTCCAATGGGGAACACAAACGGTTCCAGATGGCAGAAGCGCTCTTGCAGGGCGCCGACTGGCTTTTGCTGGATTGCCCATATATCGGCCTTGATGTTTCCGCACGCCAAATGCTGAATGAAATCCTGGATGAACTGGTCCTGAAAGGAACCAAGATCCTGTTGGTAAGCGGGCATGCAGACCTGCCATCCTGCATCACCGATGTAGCGATCCTGGACAGAGGTAGCATCCGGTGCCTCTTGAACAGGCATGAATACGATAACACCAGGATAGGTACAGCACCAGAACCAACAACCCGGATTGATCCCGGATTATTACAGAAAATACCCAAGGCCTTTGCCGATGAAGATTTTGATGTTGCCATACAGATGGTGGATACAAGCATCACATACGATGACAGGACGATCCTGGACAAGATCAACTGGATGGTACGCAAAGGGGAATGCTGGCAGGTGGCGGGACCCAATGGCTCCGGGAAGTCAACCCTGTTATCGCTGGTCAATGGCGATAACCCGCAGGCATTTGCCAACGAGATCTACCTCTTCGACCGACGCAAGGGCAGCGGCGAATCCATTTGGGATATCAAGCGAAAAATCGGTTATGTATCACCGGAACTTCATCACTATTTTGAGGCAGGGTCAACATGCTTTGATGTTGTTGCGTCGGGGCTGTTTGACACGATGGGTCTTTTCCGCCGGCTGAATGAGGACCAGCGGCTACTTGCCAACCGTTGGATGGAGCTGCTGCATGTTTCACACCTCGCAGAAAAATATTTCCAAAGGCTTTCAGATGGCGAACAGCGCCGGGTATTGCTCGCCCGGGCCATGGTGAAGAACCCGCCCATGCTCATCCTCGACGAACCATGCCAAGGACTTGATGATACGGAAACCAAATCCTTTACCAGCCTCATTGACGCGATCTGCACGATGCTGGGAAAGACGCTCATCTATGTTAGTCATTACCAGGCGGAACTTCCTTCCTGTGTCAACAAACGACTTGAACTGGCCGGTGGTCGTGTGGTTTCCATTTCAGGTTAATTTCGTTAGCATTTTAATGGTCTGGATGGTTCCAATCCCAAATCACGATATGCCAGGATGAGCCTTCGTAATGAAGGGTATCCAGGATGTTGAAACCGGCATTCAGGTGTGCTTTCAGCGATCGGGGATTCGCTTCATCGATATCGGTGAGGCAGTAACGGTATTCTCCGGACAGTTCATGCCGGTAGAAATCATACATGCCCTGGGCCAGTTTCAAACCCCTGTATCCCTTCGCCACACACAAGGGTATACTCCGCTGTCACAAACCCCTCGCGGTCTCTTTCTTCAGGTGTAAGCAATCCGCGCAGGTTGGCCTGCTGGAGTTTTTTGATCCCTTCCAGTTCAGATGACTGCGTAACACGTTTGATTTCGATCATGCCTGCATGAACGTCCGGGTTAATAACGGTTCCTCAGCGAAGCACCAGGGTCTGGATCGCCCGGGCCGGGATATTCACCACAGACGCGTATCGGCCAATGCAGAGATTATAATCCACCTGTTTGTCGCTGGTATTCATCACCACCACGCTGATGCTTTTATCCGAATTCGCAAAGGCGGTTGTCAGCAGCTGGCTCCGGGAAGCAGCGCTGCTGATGCGTTTTGCGCCCGGGCGGATGAATTTTGAAAAATGCCCGATGTAATAATAGGCATTCGTGTAGATAAGCTTGCCGGTGCGGGTATCCGCATGCACAGGGGCGAAACAGAAATTCTGTACATGGTTAGGGCCGCCCGTTTCGTCCAGCAGGATATTCCAGTCTGTCCATCCCACCGTGCCGTTATTGAAATCATTGATCATCGACCGGCCATACCGTTCGCCGAGGTACCATTCCTGCAATTTGTTAAAATCAAATCGCTCGCCGCAACCTTCCGTAAACATCAGGTTTATGTCCGGGAAAGTATTGTGCACGATGCCCACATTCTGGAACATAGGTTGGCCACCGCTCCAGTCTTCATACCAGTGAAACCCCATGCCCCATGCATATTTCCGGGCTGCCGGGTCGCTGAAAATAATATTCGCCCGGTGTACCATCAGGTCCCGGTTATGGTCCCAGACGATGATTTTCTTATTGGCAAATCCCGCCTTGTGCATCGTGGGTCCAAGGTGGTTTTTCAGGAAGTCCCGCTCCTCTTCGGCGTTGTAAATGCAGGACTCCCAGCGCTGGGTGGCCATGGGTTCATTCTGAAGGGAGATACCCCAGACCGGGATTCCCTCTTTTTCATATGCCTGTATAAATTTCACGTAATAGTTGGCCCAGCCCTGTGCGAATTCCGGCTTCAGTTTACCGCCCTGCAGCATGCTGCCATTGGTTTTCATGAACGCAGGCGGGCTCCAGGGACTGGCATATAACGGAAGCCTGCCGCCAGCCGCGCGGATAGCCGCTTTGATAAAGGGAATGCGGTACTGCCGGTCATGGTCAACCGAAAAACTGGACAGTGATCCGTCCCCTTCCTGTACGTAGGTATAGCTCCCGCTGCTGAAATCGCAGCTGTGGATGTTCGTCCTGGCAAGGGAATAGCCAATCCCTTTCTCCCGGTCGTAATAGGCCTGCATGAATTCCCTTTGCTGTACTTCCGGCAACTTCGCGTACACTTCGGCACTGGCATCCGTCAGGGCCGCACCGATGCCCACAAAAGTCTGGAAAGTGCGGGATGGATCCACGAAAACACTGATTTCCCCTTCCACCGGTTGTGGCAGCAATTTGAATCCCGGCGCGGCGGTTTGCGAGATCCGTTGATCTGTATTGTAGGCAGTGGTAAATACCTGGATCTTCTTTGCTGAAAGATCAGGGAGAGTCGTTTTTACCTGGGCCCGGACGTTGAAGACCGTTCCTGTCAGGAGCAAAAAGCAGGCGATACGCTTCATGGCAAAAGTATTGAACGCTTAATAATTGTAATATGTGATGGTAGTTCGAAGCAAATTTGAACTTTATCCTGCCAGCGGATACTGATCCTCATCATGCCCGTACCCATCTTTTCATTAGATTTAAGGAATGATAAGAATATCCCATACAAAGGACCACGCATTCATGACGCGCGCCGTGGAACTTGCCCTGGAGGCGGAAAAGCAGGGTAACCTGCCCGTAGGCGCCCTGATAACCCTGGACAACGAAATCATCGCCGAAGGGGCCAGCAGCCTGCTGATCCCGTACTTCGACCCGAAAGGTCATGCGGAAATGAATGCGCTGGACAAGGTTCCGATATCCCTTTGGAAAAGGTCGCGGGAGATGACCTGTTACACGACCCTCGAACCCTGCTGTATGTGCTTCGGAAGGTTATTGCTATCCGGAATAGGAAGGATTGTATTTGGTTCCGAGGATACAGAAGGTGGATCAAGTTGCCTCCTGCCCAATCTGCCGAAATTTTATGTCAACAGGCATAAGCCGGACATGACAGGACCCCTGATGCCGGAGATTTGCGATCCGCTGTTTAAAAGAGCATTCCAGGCGTATATCCGTCATGCAGAATAGAGTATGCATTCATTCGATCATTCACATCAATGCCAGGCCGGCCGGGAAAGACCCTATAATTCCCACCCGAATGACACTGCCCACACATAGTCCGTGGTATTACCAATCTCGGCGGGGCGATTGTCGTAATTGAGTGTGAGGTTGGTTTTGATATAGAAGTCTTTCGGGAGATCGTATTTCAGGTCTGATTTAAGGTCCAGCCGCCAGCGTCCTGCTTCCGTAAGGCTATAGTACAATGCCGGTTTCAGGTAAAAATTAAGATCGCCAATATCAAAGAGGTTTAGCTCAAAGCCTGCATAAAGTTCAAGGCTTTTTCGGCTTGGTGTGCTGTTGAAAAAAGTTTCATTGTTGAAAGACAGGCCGCTTCCCACTGCCCAATAAGCCCTATTAGAACGAATCAGGAAATTTCCGGCTCCTAACGTCCCGCTGCTACGCAGTTTCAGGGCCTGTTCCGTATTGGAAAGGAAACTGATGGCTCCCGCCAGGAACCAGTCCCGCTGCAGGAAATACCTGCCGCTGAGGCTGCCGTCCGTGCGTCTGTTTGGCTGAATACTGTCCTGGATGGCATACAGTTGATTGTATGTCATATCAACCTGCCAGGCATCAGCCAGGTAACCGAGTTTCACGTTGGCCGAGTACTGCTTCAGGTTATTTGCTTTGGCCAGGTTAAACCCCACGTCGATATTCGCGGAAGACCGGCCCCAGAAATTTGATTTCAGCGCCTTAATGTATACGAGATCATTCAGGGAAACATAGTCCGCGGCGCCGTCCTGGTCCATGATAACTATCCGGTTGTTTTCATTATCCGTAAAAAACCGGCCATTGATACGCCTGCCATCAGTGAGCAATAGCAGGAACCTTGATCTTCCATATGCTTCCCGGACATTAACCCACTCCACCGCAAAATCCTTATCGGAGTAAACCGTTTCCAGGGTCAGGACACCCTTGGTCATATTCTTGATCTCTCCCACAAGAATATCCCCGTTTTTCATCACCAGGGAGTCCCTTTGACCAAATACTGCCGTGGAACCGATCCCAAACCAGGTTATGAATGTAAATCGCAGGAAAAAAGTCAGGAAGTTGTTTCGGTGGTACATATTTTCCTTGAAAGGACTTCCCAGGTCATTATTAACCTGAGAAATACGAAATCGGGTTCGAAAAGCGTGATTAATCGGACGGCCATGCACCTGCGCGCATAGAATCTGTGTCCTCCACACTAAAAGTATTAATTTGCTCGTTATATTATTCTGTTCATTACCAATTCATTGAAGAAAAAAACGGAGCCTGGTTTTTCCACCGTCAATTGAAAACCCGTTTTGATAAATGACCCTGAAATCACCTTTACTGTCCATCGTCTCTCCGGTGTACCGTGCCGAAGGCATTGTAGATCAATTGGTTGAGAAAATCATTGAGGAAGTAGGCCCTATCACCCATGACTTTGAGATTGTGTTGGTGGATGATGGCAGTCCGGACCGTTCATGGGAGCGAATGGCAGCGATCGCCCACCGGGACAAGCGCGTTAAAGCTTTGAAACTCAGCAGAAATTTCGGCCAGCATTATGCCATCACGGCCGGGCTGGACGCGGCCGGCGGGGAGTGGATCGTGGTGATGGACTGCGATCTCCAGGACAAGCCTTCTGAAATAAAAAACCTCATTGCGCGGGCGCGTGAGGGTTATGATATCGTGCTGGCCCAACGCGCAGAGCGAAAGGATTCATACCTTAAAAAATTCCTTTCCCGTTTATTCTACCGTGTGCTGAGCTACCTGACAGGGGTGAAGCAGGACGCCAGCATCGCAAATTTTGGCATTTACAACTGCAGGGCGGTGGATGCCATGAAACAGCTCCGGGAGCCCATCCGGTATTTTCCTTCCATGGTTAACTGGGTAGGTTTTCGGAAAACCACCATACCGGTGGATCACGGGGCAAGGGAAATCGGGTCATCCAACTATAATTTCAAGCGACTTTTTCGGCTGGCCACGGACATCATCCTGGCTTCATCCGACAAGCCGATAAAAATAACCGTCAAACTTGGCTTCCTGATTTCGACAATGTCATTCATTTTCGCCATCATCACAGCCATTCGCGCGTACCGGGGAGAAATAGAAGTGCTGGGTTATGCAAGCCTGATTGTATCGATCTGGCTCTTAAGCGGGATTCTCATCATGTTGCTTGGCATCGTCGGACTTTATGTGGGCAAATCCTTTGAGGGTATCAAAAACAGGCCCATTTATATTGTAAGCGAAAAAATCAATGCTGAATGATCGGCCAACTACTGTATAAAAAACTGGAATGGGATAGCCAGACATTCGGCATACCCACCGCCACGATCAATGTAACTGATCTGCCGGAGGGCGCATTAGGCGCCGTACTGAGTGAGATCAAAACGGAAGGCTTCCGCCTGGTCTATTTTCCTGCGCAGAAGCCACTGTCCGACATCTGCTTATTACGCTCGTTTGACGGCATGCTGGCGGATGAAAAACTAACCTTCGTCAAAAAACTGGATTCGGCATATGACATTGCGGAAGACCCGCATATCCATTCTTACGCGCTGCCCTTTGTATCGGAGGATTTGCTTCAGCTCGCTTTAGACAGCGGCCTCTATTCCCGGTTCAAGGTGGATCCCCATTTTGTGCACAACGAATACCAGAAACTGTACCGGATCTGGATTGAAAAATCAGTGCGCAAGGAGATCGCACAGGAAATACTGGTGTATGAAGACCAGGACCGTATCCTGGGCATGGTTACGCTCGGTGAAAAAAACGGCAGGGGTGATATTGGACTGGTTGCTGTTTCCGGTCTCGCCCGCGGACAGGGCATCGGGAAAAAAATGATGGCTGCCGCGGAAGCTTATTTCCGCAAAAAAGGATACCAGGAAATCCAGGTTGTTACACAAGGTATCAACGAAGCCGCTGTCAAACTATATACCGGCAGTGGATTCCACCTCGATAAAAAATTATATTACTATCATTTCTGGTTATAATCCAATATTCAAAAATGAATATCCCATTCAACAAACCCTACCTTACAGGCAAAGAAGGACATTACATATACCAGGCTGTATTATCGGGAAAGATCTCCGGTGACGGCGTATTTACCAAAAAATGCCATGCCCTCTTCGAAGGTAAGTTCGGCTTCAAAAAGACGCTTCTCACAACTTCCTGTACGGACGCCCTTGAAATGGCCGCACTGCTGATCAATATTCAACCGGGAGATGAAGTCATCATGCCTTCCTACACTTTTGTATCCACCGCAAATGCATTCGTACTCCGGGGCGCAAAGCTGGTCTTCGCAGACAGCACGGACTACAACCCGAATATGGATGTTACCCAGGTGGAAAGCCTTATAACACCCAAAACAAAAGCAATCGTCCCGGTACACTATGCCGGGATAGCCGTAGACATGGATCCGCTGCTGGACCTGGCAAAGCGTTACAATCTTTTTATCATCGAAGATGCGGCCCAGGCAATTGATTCTTACTACAAAGGACGTCCGCTCGGCAGTATCGGAACGATGGCAGCTTTTTCCTTCCATGAAACAAAAAACATCATGGCCGGGGAAGGCGGCTTGCTGGCCGTGAATGACGATCGATTCGTACTGAGGGCGGAGATCATTCGCGAGAAAGGAACCAACCGTTCCGCGTTTTTCCGCGGCGAAGTGGACAAGTACGGATGGGTGGATATGGGAAGTTCATTTCTGCCCTCGGACATTATTGCCGCATTCCTGTATGCGCAGCTGGAAAACCTCGAAGAAATCCAGGGACGCCGGAAGGCGCTGTGGGACAGGTATTACAAAGCGCTGAAGCCGCTCGAAGAAAAAGGCCAGATACAGCTTCCCCACATTCCATATTTCGCCACCAACAATGCCCACATGTTTTACCTTGTGTGCAAGACCCTCGAGGAAAGAATCGGGCTTATTACGCTGCTCAAAGAGAAAGGCATTTACGCGGTGTTTCACTATTTGTCCCTTCATGCCTCCCCGTTCTACCGGGACAAACACGATGGGCGCGCATTGCCCCAGTCCGACCGGTATTCAGATTGCCTGTTGCGGCTGCCGCTGTTTTATGAACTGACCGAAGAACAGGTTGATTTTATCGCAGAAACCATCCTGGAATATTATAAACACCCTTAGTGTCCGGGTATCCCGGTAATAGAAAGGCCGTATGAATGTTCATGCGGCCTTTCTCGTATGTGCTTCCCCGTTAGTTCACGAGCAATCGCTTCACTTCCTGGAACTCGCCTGCTTTCATTTTGTAATGGTAGACTCCTTTGCCCAGCCCCTTTGTGTCGAGGTCTGCGGTATAGTACCCGGGCTCCCTGCTTTCATTGACAATCTGCCTGACAAGTCTTCCCTGCATATCATACAATGCAATCTGGACATGACTCCGGAAAGGTATGGTGTAGGTGATGGTCGTGTTGCCATGGGTCGGGTTCGGATAGTTCTGCCCGAGTGTAAATCCTGCTTTACCGGTATTGATCACCGCATTGAGGATCTTTGAATGGGTGAACTTGCCGTCGAGGTCCACCTGTTTCAGGCGAAAGAAATACCTGCCTTCTTTCAGATCCTTGTCCTGGTACTGGTATGTACGCTGTACCTGGCTGTTGACGGCTCCATTTACGAACCCGATCGCGGTCCACTGGGTGCCATTGTTGCTTCGCTGGATCTCGAAGCCGCGATTATTGTTTTCGCTGGCTGTTGTCCAATGCAGGGTAACGTCATCTGCCTGTGTACTGATCCTGAAATCGGACAGGGTTACGGGCAGGAACGCACAGTTCACCGGTTGGAGGTTCAGCGTACTTAAATTGGGCGCGGTACTGAAGCAGGTCACGCCCCACTTATCCACGATCTGCGTAAACCTTACCTGGTTGACCGCCGTGAATACCACGTCCACCCAGTAGTTTATGGCCGCACCGGGATAGTCTTCCATTGAAGGCGCTTCGGTTCCGCTGCCTGTTTTATACAAGCCATTGGGCTCAAGACTGGTATTAGCGATGGCTGTCAGGGGACCATTCGTATAGGCCACGCTGAGGGCGCCTGGAGACTCCGTATAGCGGCCGTTGGGCGCAACATAAGAAGCCAAATAGGTCTTGTTGGCAGTAATGAGTACGGGCATGTTCAGGGTTGCCACCTGCCAGCCAGACTGATCAGGACCATTAAACGTGACACTTCCAAAACCAATCGGGCTGCCAGGATTCTCCATATCATACAACCTGACGGAGAAAGTTCCCGTACCGGATTCCGCTGATTTAAAGAACCTTATTGCGTTTACATAACCGGTCGTGTTTGACCTGAAACGTAGGCCTATTTCACGGGATTCCGTTACCGAAGACGCAGTGCCACCGGATCCGCTGGGCCAGATGTTCACGTTAATCAGGGTGGCTGGGTTGGCTACCAGGTGAGCTGCCGTGAATGTCTCATTCGCGTTAATGTTGTCAACCCGTATGCCATTCAGCAGCAGGGAATATGGCCCGGTGCCCGAAACCCCCGATAACCGCAAGCTGATTGGTTCTCCGGCACAAACAGGGTTCAGGGCTGTTAATTCAGGCGTGAAAGCGCACTGTGTCGTGGTGTTAAAGATGGCATCCACCAGGTAGTTGCCCGACATGTAAGAGCCAGCCGGGAAAACATCTCCATAGGCATAGACCCCGTTACCCCCGGACTCAGCATTGCTCAGTGCACGGATCGGGCCCCTGGTAATCCCGTTTGTAAAGCTTTGGGCAGAGAGACTATAATTCCCTTCGGTACTGTAATAGGCAATCACATAGGTGGTGTTTGCCGTTACCGGAACCGGTGCGTTGAAACTGATCTGCTGCCAGCCCGAAGCCGTTTCATTGGTATAGGTGGCGGATGCAAGCAGGGTTCCGCCGGAGGAATACAGTTTGGCTACATGCAGCCCGGTATTCTCGGGATCCTTGTAAAACCTCGCTCCCAGGATAAACCCGTCAACGGAAGTCCTGAATTTCATGCCTACCGTAAGCGGTGTTGGGTCATCGTCCCTTGGTGTCGATTGAACGGCATCTGAAGGAGAGAATACGGAACAGGGGCAGGTGCCCACCAACGTTAGTACGCTTCCGGGGAAGGCCGGCCCTGCTTCTCCAAGGTTACCGGAGTCATCGAAACCCCTGATGAGTATCGGGAAGTTACCTATCACGGAAAGGGAAAAGGTATATGTCCAGGAAACCGTATTGTTCAGGGTGCTGGTTACCTGCGCCGTTTTCCAGGTAATTCCACCATCCACGGAAACCTCTACGCCCGCCGTTACGCCATCTGCGTCGGTGGCCGTTCCGGTAATCGTAATCACTTTACCCAGCCCTACCTGTGTTCCTTCAACCGGCGATATAATGTTGATGGTGGGAGCCGTAAAGTCCGTTGACATGATGCCCGGCACCATACCGGGTTGCAATGATCCAGGTTGCGCGCCCATATCCGCCAGCACGTTTATGGTAGCCTGCTGAATTTCCGGTACAACCGGAGCCTGGGTAACATCATGGGTTTCTTCAAGACCCCATGCCCAGTTGATGGTTCCGGCTGCAAATACCAGCGCCCCGCTGCTATGCCTGTACAGCGAAAGATGGTGCGTATAGTTCTTGCCCAGGGGCAGGTCCATCGTACCAAAACGATCTTCAACTTCATCAAATCCACAACAGTTTCCATCCCCTACATAGGTGGTCTTTGACATCAGAATTCGCCCTTTCGGGTATAGATCGCGGAACTTTTCCTGTTCGAAGTCGAACTCATAACCCAGTATCTGGGTTCCCAGGACAGCCGTCTGGCCATCACCGAGGGTGTTAACGGACGTGTTCTTCCAGAAACGCAGGTTTTTGTAATGGCTGGGAACCTTGAGCGGAATAGTTCTTTCAATCCAGCTCATCTGTCCGGACAGCATGTTCTCAGGCATGCCCGCATCCTTTTCACCGCCAAAACGCCACAGGCCTGTCCAGGTTCCCGGCAACGGGTCACAATTCATGCTTCCACAGGTAACTTCGCCCATATCCTCCGTCAAACCTTCCTTATAGCAAACCAGTGTCCTGTGGGTTTGCCCGGAGCCGTCGATGCTGTTCTCCCAACGCGTTTTCCAATACACTTCATTCCCGCTGAAGAAAGCAAGGTGTACGCCACTGTTACGGGCGGCCTCAAATCTCATCCGCTGGTTTTTAGACCAGTATTCATCATGCCCCACAGACAGGATTGCCTTGTGGTTAACAGGTGTTATGGGCGTGGCGTCCCGGTCAAAATCAACATCCGTCACGTATTTTACATCATATCCATTCCTTTCCAGCCATTGAAGCATGGCAAATTCCGCGTTAAAAAGAAAGTTTGCAGGCCTGGCATCCCGTGTAAAGAAGGGCCTGTTATAACTTACTTTATTCGCCCTTGAATAGCCAAAAGTGAGCGGACTACCAGGATCAGAGGGTCCGTAAAAACTCGGGCCAAAATTATTATACGCCTGCCAGGTGGCATCAGATGTCTTAAAAAGCAAGTCTGTATTCTTCGCATCGTCACGTACGATGAACACGATATGACTCGATCCGCCATTTGAAAGTCTTGTCAGTTTGGCGAGGTAAATGCCGGAAACCGCGTTTGCCGGGATATCCCAATGCGTTGTTTCAGACCAGTTACCGCAATCAACCAGTCCATTTGCGTTATCCACCAGCGGAGCCGGTTGCTCCACGCCCGTATGGGTACCCAGGTCTTCAACCAGCGTGGCGCCGTTGCCACCATAATAACCCAGGCGGTAAACCTGGATGGTAAACTGTTTGTTCGTCCCGTCTTTTATATTGATCTTAAAATGTACGCGCTGCCCCTTGTTCACGCTCATGTCGGTGGTAAACCCCTGGATGGAGCCATCCCCGGAACTGAAGATTCCGTCCCAGACGGAAATATTCACCCCCGGTTTGAAGTTCTCGGTAACAATGTCATTTTGCCCGTAAACAGCGGGTGAGGAAAAAAGCAGGAGAATCAACGTACTGTAAGCAACGATACTTCGCCAGCACGCAATAGCAAAACCAGTCAGGGGTACGCATAATGTTCTCATAGATAACCAATTTCAGTACGGTAACGAATTAATTAAAAGCGCAAAACTGGTTATCAACGGAATAGTGGAAATCAGAGGGCTCCAGAAGCGGAGCAGATAAGCGTATGTGGTCTATACAGGAGGTAAAAATAATCTGCGATCCCCAATAATGCAAGCAGGGTTATCAAATTTTTCGCTGATGAAGCCGGTTGCTGCTCGATCATAAAGCCCGGCACTGGTTAAGCAAATGCTTCTTCCTAAAAAAAAGTGCTGTATATCAGTTTATTAAGTTCCCGTGGCGGACCCAATAAAAAAAATGATTTGAACCAGCCCTAAAAAAACCAGGGCCGGCAAAACAGCCGCCCTGGTGTGAACGAAACAAATATCCTTCATCAACTACTCTATTCAATAATCAGGCGTCTTACGGAATGGTGGTTTCCGCTTACCATTTGATAATAGTAGACACCCTTGATCAGCGTACGCGTATCCAGTTCCACCTGGTATGTACCCGCCGGCTTCTGCGCATTCACGATCTGCCTGACCAGTCTGCCGTGCATGTCATGCAGGCTGATGCTGACCCGGCCACTTTCGGGTATGCTGTACCGTATAGTTGTAAATGAACTGGCCGGATTCGGTATGTTCTGTGCGAGACTAAAATCTGCTTTCCGGCTCCTGGCCAGGCCGGGCCTTGATGCCGGAGCTTCCTCGTCCGTCATGGTCATTCCACTTTGTTGCGTAGAAGCAGCACCCGCGACGGTTGTATTGAACACGACATCCACCCAGTAGTTGCTGGCATTATAACTGCTCACGGGCATCGCCGGTGTGGCGCCGTATAAATACAACCCGTTGCCGCCGCTGGAACCGGAGGAAGGCGCGGTCAGCAAACCGCTCACCACGGACGCGTCGAAATATCCTACAGAAGTGTTGTAATTGCCCTGCGCGCTGTGGTAAGATACGACGTACGTAGTTCCGGCCGTTACCGCAACCGGTGTGGACAGGTTTACCTGTTGCCAGCCCGATGCCGTTTCATTGGTGAACACGGCACTGGCCAGCAGCGTGCCGTTCGAATGATACAACTGGCCCGTATGGGTGCCGCTGTGGTTGATCGACTTATAGAAACGGAGGGCCGTGACAAATCCATTCTGGCTGGGGATGAACTTCATCCCAATATTGAGCGCCGCGCCGTCGTTTTTCGCAATGGATGAAGAAGGCTGTA
>Ga0114938_1001891_pt1 | contig 13796 bp, 14 predicted proteins | sample AshMeaBigSpring_FD_88675 | JGI IMG/M metagenome (GOLD analysis project Ga0114938, IMG submission 88675) | Groundwater microbial communities from Big Spring, Nevada to study Microbial Dark Matter (Phase II) - Ash Meadows Big Spring | ecosystem: Environmental > Aquatic > Deep subsurface >...
GCGAGTGAGCTCGCCCAGCGCGTCCGAGAGCACCTTGCCGTGCTCGGAGGTGAGCGTGAGCGCGATCTCGTCGGCGTGGCGCTCGAGCAGCGCCTTGAACTTGAACATGACGCGCGCCCGCTGCAGCGGCGTGACGCTCGCCCAACCGGGCAGCGCGGCTTCGGCGGCAGCGATGGCAGTGCGGGTCTCGTCTGCCGTGGCAAACGCGACGTGGCCGCGCAGCGCACCGGTGGCCGGGTTGCACACGGGGCCCTCGCGGCCGGAGGCTCCAGCCACCCGTCGCCCGGCAACGAAGTGCCCGAGGCTGAACGGCGCGGGGCTGTGATCGGCGGCGGTCATCGGCGTGCTCATCGTCAATCCTCGACGGGTGCGTACAATGGGTCCTGCGGCAACACGGTGTCGGCCGGGTACGGTTCCAGACCGGCGATCTCGGCGTACAGGGGCGTGAAATCGGGTGCGGTCTCGCGGAACAGCTGCCCGAAATCCTCGATCACGAAATAGGTCTGCTGGAAGGTGTCGATTTTATAGCGGGTGCGCATCACGCGCTTGAGATCGAAACCGATGCGGTGCGGCAGCGGGCTCGAGAGCGCGTAGGTCACCTCGCTCGGCGACGAGAGGATGCCCGCGCCGTAGATGCGCAGGCCGTCGCCGGTGCGGATGAGCCCGAATTCCACCGTGTACCAGTACAGCCGCGCCAGGTACTCGAGCGCGTGCAGGCCGTCGGCCTTCTGCCCGCCCCGGCCGTACGCCTGCATGTAGTCGGCGAACACCGGGTCGAAGAGCAGCGGCACGTGGCCGAAGAAGTCGTGGAAGACGTCGGGCTCGACGATGTAGTCGAACTCGTGCTCCTCGCGCAGCCACACGGTGACCGGGAAGCGCCGCTGCGCGAGGTGACCGAAGAACACGTGCTCGGGCAGCAACCCGGGCACGGCCACCACCTCCCAGCGCGTGGCCCGGGTGAGTCGCTCGTTCACTTCGTCGAACCGCGGAATGCCAGCGTCGTACCCGAGCGTGTCGACCACGCGCAGGAACTCGGGACAGGCGCGGCCCGGCACGAGCCGCATCTGCCGGGCGTACAGGCGGCGCCACCGGTCGTGGTCCGTCTGCCGGTACTTCGAGTAGTCCTGGACCACCGTGTAGTCGGGCCGCATGTCGGCGTAGTCGCCGCGCAGGCCGTGCGCACTGGCCCCGTAGGTGACGGGCGCGTCCGAAGTCGTCATGCCGGGTCGCCTCCGACAGGGTCTGGGGTCTGCCCCCCGGGGGGCCAAGCATAGCCGCTCCCAGGGGAGCCTCTGCTATAGTCGGCCCCCACTTTTCGATCCCCGGCCGCGGCTGGGGCCGTTCTTGCTGCGAGGAATTCCGATCATGAAGCGTTCCGCCTCCCTGCTCGCCCTGCCCCTGCTGCTGGCCCTCGGCGCCGGCGCACATGCCGCCTGCGTCTATCCGCAAGCGCCGCAGGCCCTGCCGAACGGCAGCAAGGCTACCAAGGATGAAATGCTGGCCGCCCAGGCCCAGGTCAAGGAGTACTCGAAGACGGTGCAGGAGACCTACCTGCCCTGCCTCGAGGCCGAGAAGAACGAGTCGATCGCCGCGCTCGACAACATGGACGCCGAGTACACGCAGAAGAAGGCGAACATCGAGTCCGTGCACGCCAAGAAGCACAACGCCGCGCTCGACGAGCTGCAGGCGGTCGCCGACCGCTGGAGCGTCGAACTCAAGGCATTCAGCGCCGCGCAGAAGAAGTAAGCGTTGCCGCTGCCGACGCCCGCCGAAGCCGAGGCCTTGATCCGTCGGCACGCGCAGGTGCTGCCGCTGGAATCGCGGCCACTCGCGGCCCTGGCGGGGGGCGTGCTCGCCCAGTCGGTGCGGGCCGAGCGCGACCAGCCGCCGTTCGACCGCGTCACGATGGACGGTATCGCCATCGCGAGCGAAGCGTGGCGCGCGGGACAACGGCGCTTCCGGATCGCGGGCACGCAGGCGGCGGGCGCGCCGCCCCAGCAATGCCCCCCGGACGCCTGCGTCGAGGTCATGACCGGGGCGGTCCTGCCCCCCGGCAGCGATTGCGTGATCCCGGTGGAGCGCCTCGCGGTCGCCGACGGTTGGGCCGAGGTCGAACCGGAGTTCCCCGCCGAGCCGTTCCTCAACGTGCACACGCGCGGGCTCGACTGTCGCGAGGGCGACATGCTGCTCGCGCGTGGCACGCGCCTCGGTCCGCCGGAGCTGGCGGTGCTCGCCTCCGCGGGACTGCCGCGCGCCAACGTTCGCGCCGAGCCGCGCATCCTCATCGTGGCGACGGGCGACGAACTCGTCGAGCCGGGCGAGCCGATCGAGGCGTGGCAGGTGCGCCACTCGAATTCCTACGCGTTGCGCGGCGCGCTCGCGCTGCGCGGCTATCACCGCGTCGCCGAAGAGCACCTGCGCGACGACCCCGTCGTGCTGCGCGAGCGGCTGGCGCAGCACCTCGCGACGCACGACGTGCTGGTGCTCTCGGGCGGCGTTTCGATGGGCCGTTTCGACCACGTGCCGCGCACGCTGCGCGACCTCGGCGTGCGCGAGGTCCTGCACCGGGTCGCACAGCGCCCGGGCAAGCCGCTGTGGTTCGGCGTGGGTCCGCTCGGTCAGCCCGTGTTCGGCCTGCCGGGCAACCCGGTGTCGGCGCTGGTCTGCCTCGTGCGCTACGTGGTACCGGGCCTGCAGGCGATTTCGGGCCTGGCCCCTCGCCCCCCGGAGCCGGTCGCGCTCGGCGCGCCCTTCCGTGTGAAGCCCGCCCTGTGGTATTTCCTCCCGGTACAGCTCGATTCGAGCCCGAACCTGGGCACGGTGGCGCTGCCCAAGCCCACGCGGGGCTCGGGCGACTTCATCTCGCTGCTCGGGACCGACGGCTTCGTCGAACTGCCGCCGGGACCCGTCGAGATCGAGGCGGGCCGGGTCGCGCCGTTTTACAGGTGGTGATGTCGATGGCAGACGACCGCAGACCTCTCGGCAACGTGGTGACGCACCCGGCACCGGGCGGCACTCGCGACCGCCGCGGACGCCCCATGCACGACTTGCGGATCTCGGTGATGGACCGGTGCAACTTCCGTTGCCCGTACTGCATGCCGAAGGAGACCTTCCACGACCGCTACCGCTTCCTGCGGACCAGCGAACGCCTCGGCTTCAACGAGATCGTGCGCGTGGCGCGGGCTGCGGTGGACCTCGGCGTGCGCAAGCTGCGCCTCACCGGCGGCGAGCCGCTGCTGCGCCCGCGGCTCGCGGAGCTGGTCGGCGAGCTGTCGCTCATCGACGGCGTGGAGGACATCGCGCTCACCACCAACGGCGTGCTGCTCGCCCAGCATGCCGCCGAACTCAAGGCCAACGGCCTGTGCCGCGTGACCGTGAGCCTCGACTCGGTCGACCCGGAAGTGTTCGCCCGCATGAGCGGCGGTTTCGGTGGCCTCGCCGACGTGCTCGAGGGCATCGAGGCGGCAATCGAGGCCGGGCTCGGGCCGGTGAAGGTCAACACCGTGGTGCGGCGTGGCGCCAACGACCACACCGTGCTGCCCATGCTCGAGCACTTCCGCGGCAGCCCCGTGATCGTGCGCCTGATCGAGTACATGGACGTCGGCAACCGCAACGCGTGGCGGCCCGAGGAAGTGGTGCCGTCCGCGGAACTCCTGCGGCGCATCGTGGCGCGCTGGCCCGTGACGCCGCTGCCCGGCGGCTATCACGGCGAGGTCGCCAAGCGTTACCGCTACGACGACGGCGCGGGCGAGATCGGCTTCATCTCGTCGGTGAGCGCCCCGTTCTGCGGCGACTGCACGCGTGCGCGCCTTTCGTCCGAGGGCGTGTTCTACACGTGCCTGTTCGCCGCGAACGGCACCGACCTGCGGGGCGCGTTGCGGGCCGGCGCGTCCGACGAAGAGCTGGTCTCCCTGGTGCGCGCCGCGTGGAACGGCCGCGAGGACCGCTACAGCGAGCTGCGCGAGGCGCTGCGCAGCCGTGAGCAGCCCCTGCAGAAGATCGAAATGCACTACATCGGCGGATGAGCAGCGAATTCACACACGTCGACGAGCACCGGCAACCCCTGATGGTGGACGTGGGCGGCAAGGCGGTGACGCACCGTACGGCCACGGCCGAGGCGCGCGTGCGCTTTCCGCCGGCGGTCGCCGAGGCCCTGTGCGAGTCGGGCTTCGAGACCAGCAAGGGCCCGGTGTTCCAGACTGCGATCATCGCCGGCACGATGGCCGCCAAGCGCACGCACGAACTGATCCCGTTCTGCCACCCGCTCGGCATCGAAAAGTGCCGCATCGAGATCGAAATGAACGACCGCCACGAGGCCGTGATCCGCTGCACCGTGGGCGTGCACCACAAGACGGGCGTCGAGATGGAGGCGCTCACCGGCGCGTCGGTCGCGGCGCTCACGGTCTACGACATGTGCAAGGCCCTGTCGCACGAGATCGTGGTGGCCGAGCTGCGCCTCGTCGAGAAGCACGGCGGCAAGCGCGACATCGCCGCCCCCTGAGCCCGACCAGCGACCGGCCGGAGTCGAAGCCATGAACCGCATCGAGATCCAATATTTCGCCGTGCTGCGGGAGCGGGCCGGCACCGGCCGCGAGACGGTCGATACCGCCGCCGCGACGGCTGCCGAGCTCTACGACGAACTGTCCGCCCGGCACGACTTCGGCCTCCCGCGCGGCATGCTGCGCGTTGCCGTGAACGACGAGTTCGCCGACTGGTCGCGACCGCTCGCCGCGGGCGACCGCGTGGTGTTCATTCCTCCCGTCGCGGGCGGTTGATGCAGGCCTTCTCCTTCAGCAGCGCCCCCCTCGAGCCGGAGCGTTACCACGCCGCGATCGAGGATCCGTCGGCGGGCGGCTACGCGAGCTTCGAGGGCTGGGTGCGCGACCACAACGAGGGCCGCACCGTCGAGCGGCTCGAGTACGAGGCGTTCGAATCGCTTGCGGTCAAGGAGGGCGAGCGCATCGTCGCCGAGGCCGTCGCGAAGTTCGGCGTGACGCGCGCCGCCTGCGTGCACCGCGTGGGCTCGCTCGCGATCGGCGACCTCGCCGTGTGGGTGGGCGTGAGTTCGGCGCACCGCGGCGAGGCCTTTGCAGCGTGCCGCTACATCATCGACGAAGTGAAGCACCGGGTGCCCGTCTGGAAGAAGGAGCACTACACGGACGGCGACTCGGGCTGGGTGAACTGCGAACGGTGCGCGGCGGCGGCGCACGACCACGAGCACGCGCACGACCACTCCCACGCTCACGGGCATCCGCAGTCTCACGCGACCGGGGACTTTTCGAGCCCGGAACACGAGCACGCCGCGCCGGTGCAGCACGACTACTCGCGGCAAATCGCACTGCCCGAGGTCGGCCGTGCCGGACAAGCGAAGCTCGCTGCGGCCTCGGTACTGGTCGTCGGTGCCGGCGGGCTGGGCGTACCGGTGCTGCAGTACCTCGCCGTCGCCGGCATCGGGCGCATCGGCATCGTCGACGGCGACGTGATCGAGGCGAGCAACCTGCACCGCCAGCCGCTCTACGGCATCGCGGACGTCGGCCGGCCGAAGGTTGCCGTCGCGGCCGAGCGCCTGCGCGCGCTGAACCGCGACGTGCGCATCGAGACGCACGAGACCAAGGCCACCGCCGCGAACATCGACGACCTGGTGACCAACTACGACCTCGTGGTGGAGTGCACCGACAATTTCCGCGCGAAGTTCCTGGTCAGCGATGCCGTGGTGCGCGCACTCAAGCCCGCGGTGTTCGCGAGCGTGCACCAGTACGAAGGACAGGTGCAGGTCTATCGCCCCCTGCCCCACTGGCCGTGCCTGCGCTGCCTGTGGCCCGAGGCCCCGCGCGACGGCATGGTGGGGAACTGTGCCGAAGCCGGAGTGCTCGGCCCGGTACCGGCCACGCTCGGTGCGTTGCAGGCCATGCAGGTGCTGAAGCGCCTGCTGGGGCTCGATGCCGGTGAGGCGCCGGCACTCGTCACGGTGGACCTGCTGTCGCTCGAAACGCGCCGCCTGATCGCGCGACGCAATCCCGACTGCGATCACGACCATCCGGGCATGCCGGACCACGCCGCGAGCGCGTCGGCACCGCTGGAACTCGAGTTTGCGACGCTGGCCGAGGCGTTCGAGTCGGGTCTCGAACTCGTGGATATCCGTGAAACTTGGGAGCGCATGCACGACCCGCCGGGCCTGCAGATCCCGACGCACCTGCCGCTGAGCGCACTGGTGAACGGCTACCTGCAGTTCCCGACGGAGGGCCGCTACCTCATCGTCTGCGCACACGGCGTGCGCAGCCTGTCGGTGACCGAGCAGCTGCGCGCGCAGGGTCTCACCGAGGTTTATTCGCTGCACGGCGGACTGGCATCGTTGCGCTCCTGAGCACGGCGCAAGTCGGGCGCCGCAATCAGTCCAGATGACCCGGCGTCAGGGGCGAACCTGCCCGCGCCCGCGCACCACGTACTTGTAGCTGGTCAGCTGCTCGACGCCCACGGGCCCGCGCGCATGGAAGCGGTCGGTCGAGATGCCGATCTCGGCACCCATGCCGAACTCGCCGCCGTCGGCGAACTGCGTCGAGGCGTTGTGCAGCACGATGGCGCTGTCCACCCGCGTCAGGAACCGCTCCGCCGCCACCGGATCCTCGGTGACGATCGACTCGGTGTGGGCCGAACCGTATTTCGCGACGTGCGCGATGGCGGCGTCCACCCCGCTCACCACCCTGGCCGAGATCACGGCGTCGAGGTACTCGGTGTACCAGTCGTCTTCGGTCGCCGGCCGCACGCGCGGATCGACGGCCTGCACCGTGACGTCTCCGCGCACCTCGCAACCGGCACCGAGCAGGTCGCGCACGATCGGCGCGAGGTGGGTCGCCACGCAGCCCTCGTCCACCAGCAGCGTCTCCGCCGCGCCACAGATGCCGGTCCGCCGCAGCTTGGCGTTCTTGACGATCGCGCGCGCCATGTTCAGGTCGGCCGCGCGATCCACGTACACGTGACAGTTGCCCTCGAGGTGGCCGATCACCGGGACTCTCGCCTCTTGCTGCACGCGCGCGACCAGGCTCTTGCCGCCACGCGGCACGATCACGTCGATGCTCTCGGCCATGCCGGCGAGCAGGTACCCCACGGCCGCGCGATCGGTGGTCGGCACGAGCTGTATGCACGCCTCGGGCAACTCCGCGGCGCGCAACCCCTCCACCAGGCATGCGTGGATCTCAGTGCTCGAGCGGTGACTCTCGCTGCCGCCACGCAGGATCGCCGCGTTGCCCGACTTGAGGCACAGCGCCCCGGCGTCGCAGGTCACGTTGGGGCGGCTCTCATAGATGATGCCGATCACGCCCAGCGGCACGCGCACGCGCTGGATGCGCAGGCCATTCGGCCGCTCCCACTCCTCGAGCACGGTCCCCACGGGATCCGGCAGCGCCGCGATCTGCTCGACGCCGCACGCCATGGCTTCGACGCGTGCCGGGTCGAGCCTGAGCCGATCGAGCATCGAGCCGCCCAGGCCCGCGGCCTCGCCCGCCTTCACGTCATGCGCATTGGCGGCGAGGATTTCATCGCGGCGCGCGCGCAGCGCTGCCGCGGCAGCGGCGAGCGCCGCGTTCTTGCGTTCGGTGCCGGCGAGCGCGAGCGCCTGCGCAGCGTCGACGGCCGCACGCCCGATAGGCGCCATCAGTGCAGCGATGTCCTGCAGCGTCATACCAGCACCAGGTCGTCGCGATGGATCATCTCGTCGCGGCCGCGGAACCCGAGCAGCGCCTCGAGCTCGCTGCTGCGCCGTCCGCGGATGCGTTCGGCATCCGTGCTCGAGTATGCCGCGAGACCACGGGCCACTTCGACGCCTTCGGGATCGAGCACCACGACGGCGTCGCCCCGGTCGAATCGCCCCTTCACTTGCGTGACGCCGGCCGGCAACAGGCTCTTGCCGTCGCGCAGCGCTTGTGCGGCGCCAGGGTCGACGACCAGTTCGCCGGCCGGCTTCAGCATGCCCGCGATCCACTGCTTGCGCACGGTGACCGGCGAAGCCTCCGCGACGAACCAGGTGCAATGCGCGCCGGACTCGATGCGGCGCAGCGGGTGGATCTCGCGCCCGGCCGCGATGCACAGGTGGCAGCCTGCAGCGACGGCGATCTTCGCGGCCAGCACCTTCGTGGCCATGCCGCCCGAACCCACGTCGGAGGCGGAGCCGCCCGCCATCGCCTCGATCTCGGGCGTGATGCGCGGCACCTCGGGAATGAACTGCGCGGTCGCGTCCCGCGTGGGATCGGCGGTGTAGAGGCCGTCCACGTCGGAGAGCAGCACCAGGCAGTCGGCGCTCACCATCTGCGCGACGCGCGCGCCGAGGCGGTCGTTGTCGCCGTAGCGGATCTCGGCCGTGGCGACCGTGTCGTTCTCGTTGATCACCGGGATCGCGCCGAGGCGCAGCAGCGTCGTGAGCGTATTGCGCGCGTTCAGGTAACGGCGCCGCTCCTCGGTGTCGCCGAGGGTGAGCAGCACCTGCGCAACGGTGAAGCCGCGCCGCTCGAGCACTTCCTTCCAGGCGTGGGCGAGGCGGATCTGGCCGACCGCGGCGGCCGCCTGCTTCTCCTCGAGCTTCGGCTTGCGCTTCGCGAGGCCGAGTTCCCGGCGCCCGAGCGCGATCGCGCCCGACGACACGAGCACGACTTCCTGCCCGCGCGCGCGCATGGCGGCGACGTCATCTGCCAGCGCCTCGAGCCAGTCGCGGTTGACGCTACCGGTCGATCGCTCGACCAGCAGCGCCGAACCGACCTTGATGACGACCCGACGGGCCGCGGCGAGGCGCGTTCCGCCGGCCGCGGCACCCGGGCTCATGCGAACGCGAAGTGCTCGGCCGGCAGTTCCATCAGGCCCGCCGCGCCCGCGCGCGCCGCCGCGGCGTGCGCATCGACGCGCGGCAGGATGCGGTCGAAGTAGTACTTCGCGGTGGCCAGCTTGGCCTTGTAAAAATCCGCTTCGGCGTCGCCCGCCGCGAGCTTCTTCGCCGCCACGCCCGCGGAGACGAGCCAGCACCAGCCGAGGCAGATGTAGCCCGACACGGCCAGGTAGTCCACCGCGGCCGCACCCACTTCCTCGTGGTTCTTCATCGCCGCCGCGCCGAGCTCCATGGTGAGCTTGCCCCACTGCTCGACGCGCTTGCCCAGTTCGGCCGCGAACGGCGTCACCTCGGGCAGCGCACCGAACTTGTCGATGGCGTCCTTGATGCGCCCGGCCATCATCTGCACGCTCTTGCCGCCGGTCCCGAACACCTTGCGGCCGAGCAGGTCGAGCGCCTGGATGCCGTTGGTGCCTTCATAGATCGGCGTGATGCGCGCGTCGCGCATCAGCTGCTCGACGCCCGTCTCGCGGATGAAGCCGTGGCCGCCGTGGATCTGCACGGCCAGGCTGGTGACCTCCAGGGATGCGTCGGTGAGGAATGCCTTCACGATCGGCGTGAGGAACGCCACCAGGTCGGACGAACGCTTGCGCGCCTCCTCGTCCGGGTTCATGTGCGAGCTGTCGATCTCGCGGCCGGTGAGGAAGCACAGCACGCGGCCGCCCTCCACCAGCGCCTTCTGCGTGAGCAGCATGCGGCGCACGTCGGGGTGGACGATGATCGGGTCGGCGGGCTTGCTCGGGGCCTTCGGACCCGTGAGCGAGCGGCCCTGCAGGCGGTCATTGGCGTAGGCGATCGACGCCTGCCACGCGAGCTCGGACAGGCCATGGCCCTGCAGGCCGACGCCCAGTCGCGCGTGGTTCATCATGGTGAACATGCAGGCGAGGCCCGCGTTCTCGCGGCCGAGCAGCCAGCCCTTCGACTCGTTGAAGTGCATGACGCAGGTGGGCGACGCGTGGATGCCCATCTTGTGCTCGATCGAGCCGCACTTGACGCCGTTCGCGGCGCCGAGGCTGCCGTCCTCGTTGACCTGGACCTTCGGCACGATGAACAGGCTGATGCCCTTCGTCCCCGGCGGTGCGTCCGGCAGGCGGGCCAGCACCAGGTGGATGATGTTGTCGGTGAGATCGTGCTCGCCGGCGGTGATGAAGATCTTGGTGCCGCTGATCGCGTACGAGCCGTCGCCGAGCGGCTCGGCCCGGGTGCGCAGGATGCCGAGGTCGCTGCCCGAGTGCGCCTCGGTGAGGCACATCGTGCCCGCCCACTCGCCCGAGACCATCTTCGGGAGGTAGCGGTTCTTCAGTTCCTCGGTGCCATGGGCCTGAATCGTGAGCGCGGCGCTCTCGGTGAGGCCCGAATACATCTTCCAGGCCATGTTGCCGGAGACCAGCATCTCGCTGAAGGCCAGCGCGAAGCCACCCGGCAGGCCCTGGCCGCCGTACTCGGGGTCGGCGCACATGGTGATCCAGCCGTCCTGACAGTAGCGCTCGTAGGCTTCCTTGAAGCCCGGCGGCGTGAATACCTGGCCATCCTCGAAGCGCAGACCGTGCTCATCGCCGATCCGGTTGGTAGGCGCCAGCACCGCTTCGGCGAACCGCGCGCCTTCGTCGAGAATGCCCTCGAGCAGGTCTTTGTTGAGGTCCTCGCGGCCGGATGCCTTGTAGTGCTGCTCGAGGTCGAGCACCTCATGGACCACGAAACGAATGTCACGGAGGGGGGCGCGATAAGCGTACACGGTCGTTACCTTCCTGAACGGGGCCTTGGGCCCGATATTACGCGAAATTGCTGCGGTGCACCGTAGGTGTGTTCCGGTTGCCTGCCCTCTTGGCAGGACCGTATAGTTGTTCGCACGCAGGATCGCTCAAGTTTCCAGAAAAATTCCCCGAGGACCCCAGCGTGAGCCGCGATTTCGACCCCGTTGCGGGGCAGTGGTACGAAGACCTCGACCGCGAGGAGGTCTTCAAGGTCGTCAGCGTCGACCCCGACGACATGCTGGTCCGGATCCAGTGGCTGGACGGCGAGCACGAGGATCTCGACCTCGAGGCCTGGAACGAGCTCGACCTGGAGCAGGCCGAGGAGCCGGAGGGCTGGGCGGACGAGGATAAGGACCTCGATGACGAGGACGAGGAAGACCTCGACGAGGACTGGGACGAGGAGGACGATGAGGACGACTGGGACGAGGAAGAGGACGATTACGACGACGAAGACGACGAGTATCGCGACCGCGAGTGAACGACGTCACCCCGACGCCCCCGTCGCCGCTACCGCCAGGCTACCCGGGGGATCTCGAACGCACCTGGGTCGCCGCTGACGGCACGCGCATCCTGATCCGGCCCCAGCGTCCCGACGATCTGGAGCGCGAGGTGCGCTTCGTCGAGGGCCTCTCCGAGCAGACTCTCTACCTGCGGGTGCAGTATTCCGCGCGGCAAGTCAGCCGCCGGGACATCGCCCGCCTGCTCGAACTCGATTACCGCGACCGCTTCGCGGTCGCCGCCCTGGTCGGCACGCCGCCGGAGGATTCCATCATCGGGGTGAGTCGCTACGCGCGGATCGACGACACTGACCGCGCCGAGTGCGCCATCGTGGTAGCCGACGCCTGGCAGGGGCGCGGGGTCGGCACCGAGCTGATGCGCAGCCTGGGCCTGGTCGCACGACGCAACGGCATCCGCACGCTGGAAGGCAGCAGCCTGGCGGAAAACCAGCGGATCCACGCGTGGGCCCGCCGGTTCGGCTTCGACGCGCGCACCGAACCCGACTCCGGCGGCCAGGTGCGGATCACGCTCGATCTCGGCTCGCTTCCTTCCTGATGCGCCGCGTGGCGTCGCGCCACGCCCGCCACGCGTCGAGCACCTTGGCCGCCCGTGCGGCCGACTGGCGGCGCAGGCGCTTCTCGCGCGCTTCGATGCTCGCCACCAGCTGACCGACCGTCGGCCGGCCGAGCGTGCGCTCGTGCTCCCGGACCCAATGCTCGGCCAGCAGGGTGTCGCGGTGCTCGCCGATGCGATCCTGCGCGCCCCTGAGCCGCCGCAACAGCCGCTCGGTCGCCTTCGGCGCCAGGTCCACGATGGGCTCGAGCGCGTAGCGGCAGTGCTTGAAGGCGAGGCGCAGTTCGTGCAGTTCCTCGGTGCTGGCCGGCTTGCGGCGCAGCAGCCTGACCGGCCGTCGCCAGGCGCGTTCGGCCAGGCGCGCCAGCTCTCCGGTGCCTGCGTCACGCACGGCGAACAGGCGCGCGCTGGCCGCGTCCCGTTGCAGCGCGCGACTGAGCGCGGCCCAACCCGGCTCGGCGAGGTGGCGACGAAGCTGCTCGCGGGAGGCGACGCAGGCGTCGTCGAGCAGCACGGCCAACCGCTGGCGATCGGCTGCGGTGAGGCGTGCGTCCTCGGCCACGCCGATCAACAGGGCGCGACGGACGTCCGCTTCGCGCACCGCGCCGAGCGAGCGGGCGAAGCTGCGCAGGTGGGCCCGGTAGCGTTGCGCCCTGCGCTCGTCGAGCAACGGCCTGAATGTCTTCAGCATCGAGCGGAGCCGACGTGCGGCGACCCGCGCGCCGTGCACGTCGTCCACGCCGGCGGTGCCGAGCGACGCGATCGCCGCCGCGATGCGCCGTTGCTGCTCGCGGACGGCGGCCTCGAGGCAGAGACTGCCGGCCGCGGCGGGCGGCGACGGGTGCGAGATCCGTTTGCTGGCCATGAGGGCTCTGATTTTTAGCACGAACGCGGCGACGGGCGTCACCGCGGGCCGCCGCGCCTCCTCCTTCAGGCCGTCGGCAGGCGTTTGACCTGTGTCGGGTCGAGCACCATCGCCAACAACGACCGGATCGAGCAATGGGCCTCGAGCGGGTGCCGTAGCGGGGCCTCGAGCCGTAACCGGTAGCGGTTGCGCCGGCCCTGGCGCTCGCGCAGGATCACCCCGGCGTCCTCGAGGTCGCTGACGATGCCCTGCACGGCGCGCTCGGTGATGCCGACCTCGGCCGCCACGTCGCGCAGGCGGGCGTCGGGGTTGACGCCCAGGCAAACGAGCACGTGGGCATGGTTGCTCAGGAAGGTCCAATGCCGGTCTGGGGTCGCGGCCATTCGAACACCTCGTCCAGGGTGCGGAACCTCCGTGGGACGGCAATTGTCTGAAGATTGGTTCCGGTTTTTCGCTTCCTGTTAGTATGCGCCGTACCCGGGTCCGGCGCCACGCCCCGAGACGGCGGCGGGCTTGAAACCCGGTCGATTACCCCAAGCGAATGGGCGGTCACCGGGTCGCCCGCTGGAGAAACGCCACGATGAAAAGGATCCTGCTGTTCCTCGCCACCAACCTGGCCGTGATCGTACTGCTCGGCATCATCCTCCGGCTGATCGGCTTCGAGGGCATCCTCGACGAACGCGGGGTGGACCTCAACCTGGGAGCCTTGTTGGTGTTCGCCGCTGTCGTCGGCTTCACCGGCGCGTTCATTTCCCTGGCCATGTCCAAGTGGACCGCGAAGCGCATGATGGGCGTGCGCGTCATCACGCAGCCCGCGAACTCCAACGAGGCCTGGCTCGTGAACACGGTGCGCCAGCAGGCGCAGCTGGCCGGCATCGGCATGCCCGAGGTCGGCATCTTCGAATCGCCCGAGCCGAATGCGTTCGCCACGGGCGCGCGCCGTGACGCCTCGCTGGTGGCCGTGAGCACTGGCCTGCTCCAGAGCATGTCGCAGAAGGAAGCCGAGGCCGTCCTCGCCCATGAGGTGAGCCACGTCGCCAACGGCGACATGGTCACGCTCACGCTGATCCAGGGCGTGGTGAACACCTTCGTGATCTTCCTGGCGCGCGTCGTCGGCCACACGGTGGATCGGGTGGTCTTCAAGAACGAGGAAGGCCACGGCCCGGCGTTCTGGATCGCCACGATCGTGGCCGAGATCGTCTTCGGCCTGCTCGCGACGATCATCGTCATGCAC
>Ga0114938_1001894_pt1 | contig 13772 bp, 8 predicted proteins | sample AshMeaBigSpring_FD_88675 | JGI IMG/M metagenome (GOLD analysis project Ga0114938, IMG submission 88675) | Groundwater microbial communities from Big Spring, Nevada to study Microbial Dark Matter (Phase II) - Ash Meadows Big Spring | ecosystem: Environmental > Aquatic > Deep subsurface >...
ACAGCTCATAAAAATGTAAAAGCTGATTATTAATCAAATAAATAACAAGTAAAGCTATGGCTAAAGAGAAATTTGAACGTACCAAACCGCACGTAAACATTGGTACAATCGGTCACGTTGACCACGGTAAAACCACGTTGACTGCTGCTATCACTACAGTGTTGGCTAAAAAAGGTCTTTCGGAATTGCGTTCTTTCGATTCTATCGACAACGCTCCTGAAGAAAAAGAAAGAGGTATTACAATCAATACTTCTCACGTTGAGTATCAAACTGCTAATCGTCACTATGCACACGTAGACTGTCCGGGTCACGCCGACTACGTTAAGAACATGGTTACTGGTGCTGCTCAGATGGACGGTGCTATCATTGTAGTTGCTGCAACTGATGGTCCTATGCCTCAAACTCGTGAACATATCTTGTTAGCTCGTCAGGTAAACGTACCTCGTTTGGTTGTTTTCATGAACAAATGTGATATGGTTGAAGACGAAGAAATGTTGGAACTTGTTGAAATGGAAATGAGAGAATTGCTTTCTTTCTACGATTTCGACGGTGATAACACTCCTTTCATCCGCGGTTCTGCTCTTGGTGGTTTGAACGGCGTTGAAAAATGGGAAGACAAAATCATGGAATTGATGGATGCAGTTGATAACTGGATTCCACTTCCTCCACGTGATGTTGATAAACCTTTCTTGATGCCTGTTGAAGACGTATTCTCTATTACTGGTCGTGGTACTGTTGCTACAGGTCGTATCGAAACTGGTATCATTCACGTAGGTGATGAAATCGAAATCTTAGGTTTAGGTGAAGATAAAAAATCTGTTGTTACAGGTGTTGAAATGTTCCGTAAACTTTTGGATCAAGGTGAAGCTGGTGATAACGTTGGTTTGTTGCTTCGTGGTGTTGATAAGAACGAAATCAAACGTGGTATGGTTCTTTGTAAACCAGGTCAGATTAAACCACACTCTAGATTCAAAGCTGAGGTTTATATCTTGAAGAAAGAAGAAGGTGGACGTCACACTCCATTCCATAACAAATACCGTCCTCAATTCTACTTGCGTACAATGGACTGTACAGGTGAGATCACATTGCCAGAAGGAACTGAAATGGTTATGCCTGGTGATAACATCACTATCACTGTAGAATTGATCTACCCAGTAGCTCTTAACCCAGGTCTTCGTTTCGCTATCCGCGAAGGTGGACGTACAGTAGGTGCTGGTCAGATTACTGAAATTCTTGACTAATATATATTTAATCAGTTCTCAGGTTGCTGAGGACTGATTAATTTTACACACGGGAGTAGCTCAGTTGGTAGAGCACCGGTCTCCAAAACCGGGTGTCGGGAGTTCGAGCCTCTCCTCCCGTGCTAATATTATTGAAATGAAAAAGATAATAGCTTATATTAAAGAATCTTACGACGAACTTGTTCATAAGGTATCGTGGCCTACGTATTCTGAACTTGCTAACAGTGCAGTGGTTGTTTTATATGCTTCCCTACTCATTGCATTGGTAGTGTTCGCGATGGACTCCTGTTTCCAGAATTTCATGGGAAAAATTGTTTATCCACATTAATTAAGAGGAAAGAAAATGGCTGAGATTGAGAAGAAATGGTACGTTCTGCGTGCTATTAGCGGTAAAGAGTCTAAGGTTAGGGAATACCTAGAAGCTGATATTAAAAACGGCAACCTTGGCGATTATGTATCTCAGGTGTTGATTCCTACTGAAAAAGTGTACCAGGTTCGCAATGGAAAAAAAGTTGTGAAAGAAAGAAGTTATCTTCCTGGTTATGTCTTGGTGGAGGCAGCTTTAGTTGGTGAGGTAGCTCATCACTTAAGAAATACTCCTAATGTGATAGGCTTTTTGGGCGGATCCGATAAACCGGTTCCACTCAGACAATCAGAAGTGAATCGTATACTGGGTACAGTAGACGAACTACAAGAGACAGGCGATGATTTAAATATCCCTTATGTTGTAGGTGAAACTGTAAAAGTTACTTTTGGTCCTTTTAGCGGATTCAGTGGTATCATTGAAGAAGTGAATAGTGAAAAAAAGAAACTAAAGGTCATGGTTAAAATATTCGGGCGCAAAACGCCGCTTGAATTGGGCTTTATGCAAGTGGAAAAAGAATAATACGGATCTGTTACACTCGTGTTGTTCTTCGTTTAATGTTTACATATAAATTAATAAAAAAATGGCTAAAGAAGTTGCTGGACTAATCAAATTACAGATTAAAGGAGGCGCTGCAAATCCATCACCACCCGTTGGACCTGCTTTAGGTTCGAAGGGTATCAATATCATGGAATTTTGTAAGCAATTCAATGCCAGAACCCAAGACAAAGCAGGTAAAATTTTACCTGTTGTTATTACTTACTTCACAGACAAGTCTTTTGATTTTGTAATCAAGACTCCTCCTGTTGCTATTCAATTGCTTGAAGTAGCTAAGCTAAAGAGTGGTTCTGCTGAACCTAATCGTAAGAAAGTTGCTGAGATTACTTGGGAACAAGTTCGTACGATTGCTCAGGATAAAATGGTTGACTTAAACTGTTTTACTGTGGATGCTGCTATGAAAATGGTTGCAGGTACAGCTAGAAGTATGGGTATCGCTGTAAAAGGGGAGTTCCCGGTTAATAATTAATAAACTTCAATTGTAATGGGTAAACTGACAAAAAATCAAAAGTTAGCTGCAGAAAAGATTGAAGCAGGGAAAGCATACTCACTGAAAGATGCTGCATCTTTAGTAAAAGAAATCACTTTTACTAAGTTCGATGCTTCATTAGATATTGATGTACGTTTAGGTGTTGATCCACGTAAAGCTAACCAAATGGTGAGAGGTGTTGTTTCACTTCCTCATGGTACTGGTAAAGAAGTTCGTGTTTTGGTACTTTGTACACCTGATGCTGAAGCTGCTGCTAAAGAAGCTGGTGCTGATTATGTTGGTCTTGACGAATATATTGAAAAGATCAAAGGTGGATGGACTGATATTGATGTAATTATCACTATGCCATCTATTATGGGTAAAATTGGTGCCCTCGGTCGTGTACTTGGTCCTCGTGGATTAATGCCGAATCCGAAAAGTGGTACTGTAACTATGGATGTTGCTAAAGCTGTAAGAGAAGTAAAACAAGGTAAGATTGACTTTAAAGTTGATAAAAGCGGTATTGTTCATACTTCTATCGGTAAAGTGTCTTTTAGTGTTGAACAAATTCGTGACAATGCGAAAGAGTTTATCGCTACTTTAAATAAACTGAAACCGACAGCAGCAAAGGGTACATATATTAAGAGTATTTATCTTTCTAGCACAATGAGTGCGGGTATCAAGATAGACCCGAAATCAGTGGAAGAAATCTAATAAAACAGACTAATAATGAGAAAGGAAGATAAAAGTACAATTATAGAGCAAATCGCTGCTACAGTAAAGGAATATAGTCACTTCTACCTAGTAGATGTTACTGCTATGAATGCTGCTGCTACAAGTGCGTTGAGAAGAGATTGTTACAAATCAGACATTAAATTGATGTTGGTTAAGAACAGTTTGCTTCACAAGGCTCTGGAAAGCTTGGAAGAAGACTTCTCGCCTCTTTACGCTTGTTTGAAAGGAACGACAGCTGTTATGTTTTGCAACGCTGCAAACGTACCTGCTAAATTGATCAAAAACAAAGCTAAAGACGGTATTCCCGGACTGAAAGCTGCATATGCAGAAGAAAGCTTCTATGTTGGTGCAAATCAATTGGATGCTCTCGTTGCTATCAAGAGCAAAAATGAAGTTATTGCTGATATCGTTGCATTGTTGCAATCACCAGCTAAGAACGTTATCTCAGCTCTTCAATCAGGTGGTAACACCCTTCACGGAGTTCTCAAAACTCTTGGTGAAAGACCCGAATAATTTTAAAATTAATCAGTATTTAAACAATTAAAATCATACAAAAAATGGCAGATTTGAAAGCTTTTGCAGAACAATTAGTTAACTTGACAGTTAAAGAAGTTAATGAACTTGCAACTATCCTTAAAGAAGAATATGGTATTGAACCTGCTGCTGCAGCTGTAGCTGTTGCTGCTGGTCCTGCAGCTGGTGCTGCTGCTGTAGAAGAAAAAACTTCTTTCGACGTAGTATTGAAGGGCGCTGGTGCAGCGAAACTTCAGGTTGTTAAAGCCGTTAAAGAAGCTTGTGGTCTTGGCTTGAAAGAAGCTAAGGACATGGTAGACGGTGCTCCTAGCGTAGTAAAAGAAGGTTTGGCTAAAGACGAAGCAGAATCATTGAAGAAAACATTAGAAGAAGCTGGAGCTGAAGTTGAACTTAAATAACATTAGCCTGGTAATCAGGTATTTCGGTTAAGAATCCTTCACAAGAGGGTTCTTAACCTTTTTGTGTATATATTTAAAATTAAGTTCTCCAAATTCATTGACAGATGTCTTCAAATACTGTAAATCAAAGAGTTAATTTTGCTTCGACTAAGAATCCGCTTGAATATCCGGATTTTCTAGAAGTACAATTGAAGTCATTCCAAGACTTTTTACAATTAGATACCCCGCCTGAGAAGCGTAAGAATGAGGGTTTGTATAAAGTATTTGCTGAAAACTTCCCCATTGCCGATACAAGAAACAATTTTGTTCTTGAGTTTTTGGATTATTATATTGATCCGCCGCGCTATACCATCGATGATTGTATAGAGCGTGGGCTCACTTATAGTGTTCCTTTGAAAGCGAAACTTAAGCTTTACTGTACTGACCCAGATCACGAGGATTTCGATACAGTCATTCAAGATGTATTCCTCGGCCCTATCCCTTACATGACTGAAAAGGCTACTTTCGTCATCAATGGTGCCGAACGTGTAGTTGTATCTCAGCTTCATCGTTCACCGGGTGTATTCTTCGGTCAGAGTGTCCATGCGAATGGAACAAAGCTTTACTCGGCCCGTATTATTCCGTTTAAAGGTTCGTGGATTGAGTTTGCTACGGACATCAACAACGTGATGTACGCATATATCGATCGTAAGAAGAAATTGCCTGTTACCACTTTATTACGTGCAATAGGCTTTGAGAATGATAAAGATATTCTTGAAATATTCAACTTAGCTGAAGATATTAAAGCTAATAAAACAAATCTTAAAAAGGTATTAGGACGTAAGTTAGCTGCTCGTGTCTTGAAAACTTGGATTGAAGATTTCGTTGATGAAGATACAGGTGAAGTTGTTTCTATCGAGCGTAATGAGGTCATCATAGACCGCGAGACTGTCCTCGAGGAGGAACATATTGATGAAATTATAGAATCAGGCGTTCAAAATGTATTGGTTCACAAAGAGGAACCAAATCAGTCTGATTATTCTATCATATATAATACGCTTCAGAAAGACCCTAGTAACTCTGAAAAAGAGGCTGTGCTTTACATTTATCGTCAGTTACGTAATGCTGACCCTGCTGATGACGCCAGTGCTCGCGAGGTTATTAATAATTTGTTCTTCTCTGAAAAACGCTATGATCTTGGTGATGTTGGTCGTTACAGAATTAATAAGAAATTAAATCTGACGACAGATATGGACGTACGCGTCCTTACTAAGGAAGATATTATTGAAATCATCAAATATCTTATTGAGTTGATCAACTCTAAAGCTGATGTTGATGATATTGATCACTTGAGTAACCGTCGTGTTCGTACAGTAGGCGAACAGCTTTCTAACCAGTTTGCTGTTGGTTTGGCTCGTATGTCACGTACTATTCGTGAACGTATGAATGTTCGCGACAATGAGGTGTTTACTCCAATCGATTTGATTAATGCGAAGACTATCTCTTCTGTGATCAATTCATTCTTTGGAACGAATGCTTTGTCTCAGTTTATGGATCAAACTAACCCGCTTGCAGAAATCACTCACAAGCGTCGTATGTCTGCTCTTGGTCCTGGTGGTCTTTCTCGTGAACGTGCCGGATTTGAGGTTCGTGACGTTCACTATACTCACTATGGACGTTTGTGCCCGATTGAAACTCCTGAAGGTCCTAACATTGGTCTGATCTCCTCATTGTGTGTGTTCGCAAAAATCAATGAACTTGGTTTTATTGAAACTCCTTACCGTAAAGTTGAGAATGGCAAGGTTGATCTTTCTGATAACGGACTGATTTATCTGACTGCTGAGGAGGAGGAAGAGAAAATTATTGCTCAAGGTAATGCTCCATTAAATGATGACGGAACATTTATCCGTAATAAGGTTAAATCTCGTCAGGATGCCGATTTTCCTGTTGTTGAGCCTGCTGAAGTCGACTTGATGGATGTATCCCCTCAACAGATTGCTTCTATTGCTGCATCTCTTATTCCTTTCTTGGAACATGATGACGCTAACCGTGCGTTGATGGGATCGAATATGATGCGCCAGGCAGTTCCATTGTTGAGAAGTGAATCTCCGATTGTAGGTACAGGTATCGAACATCAGTTAGTCAGAGACTCGCGTACGCAAATTACTGCTGAAGGTGATGGTGTAATTGATTTCGTTGATGCTACTACAATCCGCATATTATACGACCGTACTGAAGATGAAGAATTTGTAAGTTTTGAACCTGCTCTGAAAGAATATAGAATACCTAAATTCCGTAAGACAAACCAAAACATGACTATTGACTTACGTCCGACATGTGAGAAAGGTCAGCGTGTTGCTAAGGGTGATATACTTACAGAAGGTTATTCTACTGAAAAAGGCGAATTGGCTTTAGGAAAAAATCTTTTGGTTGCTTATATGCCTTGGAAAGGATACAACTACGAGGATGCTATTGTGCTGAATGAACGTGTCGTTCGTGAAGATTTATTAACATCTGTTCATGTTGAAGAGTATTCTTTGGAGGTTCGTGAGACTAAACGTGGAATGGAAGAATTGACAGCCGATATTCCTAATGTTAGTGAGGAAGCAACTAAAGATCTTGATGATAACGGTATTGTAAGAGTGGGTGCTCGCATCGAACCAGGAGATATCATGATTGGTAAAATCACTCCTAAAGGTGAATCTGATCCTTCTCCTGAAGAAAAACTGTTACGTGCTATTTTCGGTGACAAAGCTGGTGATGTTAAAGATGCTTCTTTGAAAGCTTCTCCTTCATTGAAAGGAGTTGTTATTGATAAGAAACTTTTCTCTCGTGTGATCAAAAACCGTAGCTCTAAATTGGCAGATAAAGCCCTTTTACCTAAGATTGACGATGAATTTGAGTCTAAAGTTACCAATCTTAAACATATTTTGGTTAAGAAATTGATGACTCTTACAGAAGGCAAAGTATCTCAAGGTGTGAAAGATTATCTCGGGGCTGAAGTTATTGCGAAAGGCTCTAAATTTAATGTTTCTGATTTTGATTCATTAGATTTTACTTCAATCCAATTAAGTAATTGGACTAATGACGATCATACTAATCGCTTAATTCGTGATTTGATTATGAACTTCATTAAGAAGTATAAAGAACTTGATGCTGAATTAAAACGTAAGAAATTTGCCATAACCATTGGTGATGAGCTTCCTGCTGGAATTATCCAAATGGCTAAGGTTTATATCGCTAAGAAACGTAAGATCGGCGTTGGAGATAAAATGGCCGGACGACATGGTAATAAAGGTATCGTTTCACGCGTAGTTCGTCAAGAAGATATGCCTTTCTTATCCGATGGTACTCCTGTTGATATCGTGTTGAACCCATTGGGTGTGCCTTCACGTATGAACATTGGTCAGATCTTTGAGGCTGTGTTAGGCCGTGCGGGTAAATCGCTAGGTGTGAAGTTTGCTACACCTATTTTTGATGGTGCAACAATGGAGGATTTGAACGAATGGACAGACAAAGCGGGTCTACCACGTTATTGTAAGACTTATCTTTTTGATGGTGGTACAGGTGAACCTTTCGACCAGGCTGCAACAGTAGGTGTGACTTACATGTTGAAATTAGGGCACATGGTTGAAGATAAAATGCATGCTCGTTCAATCGGTCCATATTCACTTATTACTCAGCAACCTCTTGGTGGTAAGGCTCAATTTGGTGGTCAGCGTTTTGGAGAAATGGAGGTTTGGGCACTTGAAGGCTTTGGCGCTGCTCATATCTTACAGGAAATTCTGACCATTAAGTCTGATGATGTTGTCGGACGTTCTAAAGCTTACGAAGCAATAGTTAAGGGTGAACCGATGCCACAACCTGGTATACCGGAATCACTGAATGTATTGTTGCATGAGTTGAGGGGCTTGGGACTTAGCATCAACCTAGAATAATGAAATAATGTGCTGATAAGCCAATGCTTCTTAAGGAAGATTGGCTTTAGCACATTCTTCAAATTGGCACATTATTTAATTAGCAAATTCTTATAATTATTATAGTATGGCTTTTAGAAAAGAAAATAAGACGAAGAGTAATTTCTCGAAAATCTCAATCGGTTTGGCTTCTCCGGAGGAAATCCTTGAGAATTCGAGTGGTGAAGTTTTGAAGCCTGAAACCATCAATTATCGTACTTACAAACCTGAGCGTGACGGTTTGTTCTGTGAACGTATTTTTGGTCCTATTAAAGACTATGAATGCCATTGTGGAAAATATAAACGTATTCGCTATAAAGGTATCGTTTGTGACCGTTGTGGTGTAGAAGTTACAGAAAAGAAAGTACGTCGTGAACGTATGGGACATATCCAATTGGTTGTTCCTGTAGCTCACATTTGGTATTTCCGTTCCCTCCCTAACAAGATTGGTTATCTTTTAGGGTTGCCAACAAAGAAATTAGATTCAATTATTTATTATGAGCGCTATGTCGTTATTCAGCCGGGTGTGAAAGCTGAAGACGGTATTGCAGAATATGATTTACTTTCTGAGGAAGAATATCTTGATGCTCTTGATACTCTACCAAAAGAAAATCAATATTTGGAAGATTCAGATCCTAACAAGTTCATTGCGAAAATGGGTGCTGAAGCAATTTATGATTTGCTAGCACGTTTGGATCTGGATGCTTTGTCATATGAGTTACGTCACCGTGCAAGCAATGATGCTTCTCAGCAACGCAAGAGCGAAGCTTTGAAACGCCTACAAGTTGTTGAGTCTTTCCGTACATCACGTGGACGTAATAAACCCGAATGGATGGTCGTACGTATTGTACCAGTTATCCCACCAGAATTACGTCCTTTAGTTCCTCTGGATGGCGGACGTTTTGCAACCTCTGACTTAAATGATCTTTATCGTCGTGTTATTATTCGTAATAATCGTCTGAAACGTTTGATCGAGATTAAGGCACCGGAAGTGATTTTGCGTAATGAAAAGCGTATGCTTCAAGAATCAGTGGATTCACTATTCGATAACTCACGCAAATCAAGCGCAGTTAAAACAGATGCTAACCGTCCATTAAAATCTTTATCTGATAGTTTGAAGGGTAAACAAGGACGTTTCCGTCAGAACTTATTAGGTAAACGTGTTGACTATTCTGCTCGTTCGGTAATTGTTGTTGGACCAGAATTGAGAATGGGCGAATGCGGTATTCCTAAATTAATGGCTGCCGAATTGTACAAGCCGTTTATCATTCGCAAACTGATTGAACGCGGAATTGTTAAGACTGTTAAATCAGCGAAAAAGATCGTTGACCGTAAAGAACCGGTTATTTGGGATATTTTGGAGCATGTAATGAAGGGACATCCAGTGTTGCTCAACCGTGCGCCGACTCTTCACCGTTTGGGTATTCAGGCTTTCCAGCCTAAGATGATCGAAGGTAAAGCGATTCAACTGCACCCGTTAGCATGTACTGCATTTAATGCCGACTTTGACGGTGACCAGATGGCGGTTCACTTGCCTTTGAGCAATGAAGCAATTCTTGAAGCACAAATGTTGATGCTTCAATCACACAATATTTTGAATCCGGCTAATGGCGCTCCTATTACTGTACCAGCACAGGATATGGTACTTGGATTGTACTACATTACTAAACTACGTACGGGAGCTAAAGGTGAAGGTTTAACATTCTACGGACCTGAAGAAGCTTTGATTGCTTATAATGAAGGTAAAGTGGATATCCATGCCCCGGTTAAGGTTATTGTTAAAGACCTTGATGAAAATGGAAATATTGTGGATGTAATGCGAGAAACATCAGTTGGACGTGTTATTGTTAATGAAATCGTTCCACCCGAAGCTGGTTACATCAATGAGATCGTTTCAAAGAAATCTTTGCGCGATATCATTAGCAATGTAATTAAAGTTTGTGGTGTTGCTAAAGCAGCTGATTTCTTGGATGGAATTAAAAACTTGGGTTACAAGATGGCTTTCAAAGGAGGTCTGTCTTTTAACTTAGGTGATATTATCATTCCGAAAGAAAAAGAGGCTTTAGTGAAAAGAGGATATGATGAGGTTGAACAAGTCGTGAATAACTATAACATGGGTTTCATTACAAATAATGAACGTTATAACCAGGTTATTGATATTTGGACGCACGTAAACTCAGAGTTATCAAATATATTGATGAAAACGATCTCTTCTGACGATCAAGGTTTCAACTCTGTATATATGATGCTTGATTCAGGAGCTCGTGGTTCTAAAGAACAAATTCGTCAGTTGTCTGGTATGCGTGGTTTGATGGCAAAACCACAAAAAGCAGGTGCTGAAGGTGGACAGATTATTGAAAACCCGATTTTGTCGAACTTTAAAGAGGGCCTTTCCGTGTTGGAGTACTTTATCTCTACCCACGGTGCTCGTAAAGGTTTGGCCGATACTGCATTGAAAACAGCCGATGCGGGATACTTAACTCGTCGTTTGGTTGACGTATCTCATGACGTGATTATTAATGAAGAAGATTGTGGAACACTTCGCGGATTGGTTTGTACAGACCTTAAAAATAATGATGAGATCATTGCAACACTGTATGAACGTATTTTAGGACGTGTTTCTGTACATGATATTATACATCCTACAACAGGAGAATTACTTGTTTCCGGCGGTGAGGAAATCACAGAGGAAATTGCTAAAAAGATTCAAGCATCTCCGATTGAAAGTGTAGAAATACGTTCGGTATTGACTTGTGAATCTAAGAAAGGTGTGTGTGCTAAGTGTTATGGTCGTAACCTTGCTACTAGCCGTATGGTTCAGAAAGGTGAAGCTGTCGGCGTTATTGCTGCTCAATCTATCGGTGAACCAGGAACACAGTTGACACTGCGTACATTCCATGCCGGAGGTACTGCTGCCAATATCGCAGCAAATGCTAGTATCGTTGCTAAAAACAATGCTCGTTTAGAGTTTGAAGAGTTGCGTACTGTTGATATCGTTGACGATATGGGTGAATCTGCTAAGGTCGTTGTTGGACGTTTGGCTGAAGTTCGCTTCGTGGATGTTAATACAGGAATCGTTCTTTCTACTCATAATGTTCCTTATGGTTCTACTTTGTATGTTTCCGATGGTGATGTTGTAGAGAAAGGTAAACTGATCGCTAAATGGGATCCATTTAATGCGGTTATTATTACTGAAGCAACCGGTAAAGTAGAATTCGAAGGTGTTATTGAAAATGTAACTTATAAGATTGAATCTGATGAAGCTACAGGCCTTCGTGAAATCATTATCATTGAATCGAAAGATAAGACAAAACTTCCTTCTGCTCATATTTTGACTGAAGATGGTGATTTGATCCGTACTTACAACTTACCGGTGGGTGGTCATGTTATTATTGAAAACGGACAAAAAGTGAAAGCTGGTGAGGTAATTGTTAAGATTCCTCGTGCTGTTGGTAAGGCAGGTGATATCACCGGTGGTCTCCCACGTGTGACTGAGTTGTTCGAAGCGCGTAATCCATCTAATCCTGCTGTCGTTTCCGAAATTGACGGTGAGGTTACTATGGGCAAAATTAAACGTGGTAATCGTGAAATCATTGTTACCTCTAAAACTGGAGAAGTGAAGAAGTATTTGGTTGCTTTATCTAAACAGATCCTAGTACAAGAGAACGACTATGTACGTGCTGGTACTCCGCTTTCTGATGGTGCAACTACTCCTGCTGATATTTTGGCGATTAAAGGTCCTACTGCAGTACAAGAATATATTGTTAATGAAGTACAAGATGTATATCGTCTCCAGGGAGTAAAAATCAATGATAAACATTTTGAAATCATTGTTCGTCAGATGATGCGTAAAGTACAAATTGATGAACCAGGCGATACAAGATTCTTGGAACAACAAGTGGTTGATAAACTTGAGTTTATGGAAGAAAATGATCGTATCTGGGGCAAAAAGGTTGTTGTTGATGCTGGAGACTCTCAGACTTTACAACCGGGACAGATTGTAACGGCTCGCAAGTTACGTGATGAAAACAGTATGTTGAAGCGTCGCGACTTGAAACCAGTCGAGGTACGTGATGCTGTTGCGGCTACATCTACTCAGATACTTCAAGGTATTACTCGCGCCGCTTTACAGACTTTTAGCTTTATGTCTGCTGCTTCCTTCCAGGAAACTACAAAAGTATTGAATGAAGCTGCTATCAATGGTAAAGTGGACCGCTTAGAAGGTATGAAGGAAAATGTAATCTGTGGCCATCTAATTCCTGCTGGTACTGGTTTACGCGAATTTGAAAAGATCGTTGTAGGCTCTAAAGAGGAATACGATCGTATCTTGGCTAATAAGAAAACTGTTCTTGATTACAAAGAAGTGGAATAATACATCAATTGTTTACTATAATCGGAACTCATGTTCTGTGAAATGAAGTTACTTTTTAGTAACTTCATTTTTTTTTACATTGCATGGATGATTATCATAGCATATAAATCCGGCAAATGGATGAATTGAAAGTTATGCATAGGAGCCTGTCTGACGAGTTCTAAGAGGCGTTCAACAAGTAAAAAACGCAAACTATTCGGCGCTTCTGATTAATCACTTGCCTCTCTAAAATTAGCTAATATCAGCTAATATCAACTTATTGGGAGTTTTTATTTATAAATGTGCATTATGTATCGACCTTAAATTTTGCATCTACTTTACCTACCCCCTTCTATAAATTATTTCAACTTTTCTGTCAATATTTAAGATGTTTGCCCGCAAGTTATCTACTCTGCTTTTTACCAATAATTCTGCATAAAAAAAGGTGGTGAGTTTAAACTCACTGCTTGTTAGAAATATTATACTTATCTTTGTTTTAGCATATTTCGGAAGTGATTTTGTGCAGATTATATGTGTATTATTCTTTGGTCGTACATTTTAAAAAATATCGATTTCCTTATTTTACGTTTGGTTTTAATTTAATGATGATGATGAAATAAACGTTTTTTATGAATGACCTTTTCTGGATTACTTCTGAAAATCGGTTAATATTTTTCAATAGAAAATCTGAATGATTATGGAACTTATGCTTTTTTGGTGATGTACCTCAAACATCAACTGAATAAGGCTGGCTCTATCGACATTTTACCATCTTTGTCCAAAATTTTAGGAACTAAGAATAAATATTTGGTTTGCATTATTAAGGATTATCATCTTTTTAATCTTAAAAATAACAAATTTACTTTCCGATTTTTGCCGATAATATCTATCTTTTTAATATGGCATCCATCACTGGAAATGACCTACTTATGGAGAAAGTCTTGATTTCGAGAACGCAAATTCCTATTAAAGGTGTATTCCCTTTGCTTGATCCCCAACCGGCCGATTCGCAACAAGAACCGAACTTAGAATTGCAACAAGGGCTGAAAAATTGTGATTTGAAGTCACTAGTGTCCCGTTAAAATCGGGACGAATTAAAAATTAAATAAATAACCCCGGAATAAGGGGATCAAGTTGTTCTTTGACATCATTGAAATTAGTCTTATCGAACAGATCACTTAAGTGTG
>Ga0114938_1001896_pt1 | contig 13762 bp, 15 predicted proteins | sample AshMeaBigSpring_FD_88675 | JGI IMG/M metagenome (GOLD analysis project Ga0114938, IMG submission 88675) | Groundwater microbial communities from Big Spring, Nevada to study Microbial Dark Matter (Phase II) - Ash Meadows Big Spring | ecosystem: Environmental > Aquatic > Deep subsurface >...
ATGACACGACCCACTCCCTCTCCCAGCGGGAGAGGGCCGGGGTGAGGGCGAAAACCTGGCGTGAGCTTTGCGCTCGCCCTCATCCCCCAACCCCGTAAGCGCAGCGACTCTCCCGCTGGGAGAAGGGGAGCCGGCACACATCACTTGGAGCGGCCTTCCAATGACGCGACCCACTCCCTCTCCCAGCGGGAGAGGGCCGGGGTGAGGGCGAAAACCCGGCGTGGGCTGGGCACTCGCCCTGCTCGTGGGACGTGGCTGGCTTTACGCAACCCGCATTTCGGAATACGATGAGCAGGTGCTTTCCGCCACTCAACTCAAAGCCCACGCCAGCCGTCTCGGCTTTAATCTGGTAGGGATATCGCCGGCCCGGCCCGCGCCTCACCTCGACGCTTATCTCCGCTGGATCGAGGCGGGCCTGCACGGCGAGATGGGCTATCTGGCCCGCGCGGATCGGGTGGCGCGGCGGCGCGACTTCAACGTGATCCTTCCGGGCGCGCGATCACTCATCCTCGCCGGCCTCGACTACCGCACGTTGCAACTCCCGGACGCGATCCTCAGCGACCCGAGGCGCGGGCGGATCGCGGTGTACGCCTGGGGGCGCGACTATCACGCCGTGATGACGCCGCGCCTCGAAGAACTGGCCGCCTCGCTCGGGGGGGTGGCGCGGGTGTATGTGGATACCGGCGCGCTGCTCGAACGCGATCACGCGCAGCAGGCCGGCCTGGGCTTCATCGGCAAGAATACGATGCTGATCCACCCCCGGCGCGGCAGCGATTTCTTCCTCGGCGAAATCCTCACCACCGCCGAGTTCGATGGGTACGATGAGCCGGCGCGCGAGACGATGTGCGGCGCGTGCACGCGCTGTCTGGCCGCCTGCCCCACCGGGGCCTTTCCGCAACCCTATGTCCTCGACGCGCGGCGCTGCCTCAGCTACCTCACCATCGAACTCAAGGGCTACGTCCCGCACGGCCTGCGCGCGCGGATGGGCAACTGGGTCTTCGGTTGCGATGTGTGCCAGGCCGTCTGCCCGTGGAATCGCTTCGCCGTGCAATCCCGGGCCACCGAGTTCTTTCCGCTGAGCGTGGATCGCGCCGCGCCGCCCCTGGCGGAACTGCTCGCGCTCACTGAGGCTGCCTTCGAGGCCCGTTTCGGCGGCTCGCCTATCGAGCGCATCGGCTGCGAGCGATTGGTGCGGAATGCTTGTATCGCTGCCGGCAACTCGGGGGATGGGGCGCTGATCGCGCCGCTCACCGGCCGGCTGCGGGAGGCCGACTCCGCGTTGGTGCGCGCGCACGCCGGGTGGGCGCTGGCGCGGCTGGGCGCGCGAGAGGCGGTGTACGCGCAACTCGCCCGCGAGGCCGACGCCGAGGCGCGCGCCGACCTGACCCACAGCCTCATTGACCAAAGCTGATTCTCGGCTAAACTATCCCTGCAACTCAGGTTCAAAGTGATATGGATGGTATGGGCGGCCTCGTAACGTTGGTTATCGTAGTCGTCGTGGTAGTGCTCACCGCCTACGCCCTCGGCGTGTACTTCCGTCGCCGCGAAGGCACGGCCGCGTCCGGCCTCCCGCTCGCCTTGCCCAGGTTCCTCACCTCCAGCGCCGAGCGCGAAGAACAGGCCGTCATCAGCTGGCTGTGCTCGCAGGCCTTCGAGCAGACGGGCGCCAAGGTGGCCGACGACAAAGTCGCTTACCAACGCATCGCCGACGCGGCGCGCAAAGCGGTGCGCGAGTTGAAGAGCCAGGCCGACACCACCATCTCGCTCCCCTTCCTCACCGCCGACTCGGGCGGCCCCAAACACTTCGAAATCCGCCTCACCCGCGACGTGCTCAAAGAACTCGCGCGGTATTGAGGCCCTGAAACACCACCCGGATCATTCGGACAAATTGCCTCTTGACTCGCGTTTCGCTGCCGTGTTATAAGCGTGCCAACTGAATACGCCAAAGAAAACGTTGACGAGGACGAGTAAACGTCAAAGCGACAGCTAGAGAGCCGGGCCGTGTGGTGCAAGCCCGGTCTGAGCGCAGATGTTGAATGGACCTCTGAGTGTGAGCGTGAAAATCGCAAGTAAGGCTCACCGGCCCGCAACCGTTACCCCGCGAGGCGATAAGCATAAGCAACACGCAGTGTTGCGTTGCCGTCGCCGCAGAGTGAGACTGGCCCGCCCAACCCCGTTGTCATCACAACGGGGTTTTCCTTTGCCACCCCTCTCCCAGCGGGAGAGGGGCCGCGGGTGAGGGCGAGCGATAGTCCCTCAAGTTGGGTGGCACCACGAAATCTCCATTCGTCCCAACACGGTGGAGATTTTTGTTGGAGCTGCCCATGCTCACCGAAGCAACGCTGCAGTCATCGATCATCCGTCATCCCCTGCGGCCCCTCGTCCGCGAGCTGCCCGCCGACCTCGACACGCCGGCCACGGCCTACCTCAAACTGCGCGGGCGCGGCCCATCGTTTCTGCTCGAATCGGTCGAAGGCGGCGAGCGGATCGCCCGCTACTCCTTCATCGGCGTCAGCCCGCGCGCGCGTTACGTGCTGCGCGGCCATACGCTATCGCGGATTCCATCCGCTCCGACAGGCGAGCGCGATGTGCGCGCGACCGATTTTCTCCACGCGCTGCAAGCCGAACTTGCGCAATACCCGGCCATCGAGCGGGATGGCCTGCCGCGCTTCCTCGGCGGGCTGGTCGGCTACCTCGGCTTCGAGACGCTGCGCCACTTCGAGCCGTCGCTCGACGCCCATCTCGGCCAGCCGGCTCTGCCCGACGCCATCTTCCTGCTCACCGACACCTTCGTCGCCTTCGATCACGCGCGCAGCAATCTATTGCTGATGACGTATGACTTCGACGGGGACAGCGTCGCCGCCGAAGCGCGGCTCGACGAAATCGAATCACTCCTGCGCGGGCCGACGCCGAGTCTTCAGTTATCAGCGAACGGTCATCAGTCACCAGAATTCGAATCCAACATGACTCGGGCCGACTACGAAGAGATGGTGCGCGCGGCCAAAGAATACATCGCCGCCGGCGACATCTTTCAAGTCGTGCTCTCGCAGCGCTTCACCCGGCAGACCGGCGCGCACCCATTCAGTATTTATCGCGCAGTGCGGCGGCTCAATCCCTCGCCGTACATGTTCTATTTTGAGTTTGGCGAGGTCGGCGGCGAGCCGCTGTATCTCGTCGGCGCGTCGCCGGAGATGATGACGCGCCTCGAGGGCCGCCGCGCCGCGCTGCGCCCCATCGCCGGCACGCGCCCGCGCGGCAAGACGCCCGCCGAGGATGCCGCGCTCGAGAAAGATTTGCTGGCCGATCCCAAGGAACGCGCCGAGCATGTGATGCTGGTTGACCTCGGGCGCAACGACCTCGGGCGCGTGTGCGAGTACGGCTCGATCTCGGTGCCGGATTTCTTCACCGTCGAGCACTACTCGCACGTCATGCACATCGTCTCGCATGTGAGGGGAACGGTGAGGCCGGGGATGACGGCGTTCGATCTGGTGCGCGCGACCTTCCCGGCCGGCACGCTCAGCGGCGCGCCGAAGGTGCGGGCGTGTGAGATCATTGCGGAACTCGAGCCCGGCCCGCGCGGCCCGTACGGCGGCGCGGTCGGCTACTTCTCCTTCGACGGCGCGCTCGACACCTGCATCGCCATCCGCACGCTGGTCGCGCACGGAAATCGAATCAGCGTGCAGGCCGGCGCCGGCATCGTGGCTGACTCCGACCCGGCGCGCGAGTACGATGAGACGGTGAACAAAGCCCGAGCGATGATGCGGGCTGTGGAACTTGCGGAAGGGAGTTAACCACAGAGCACACAGAGAACACAGAGAGGGGAGATCGAATTATGGATGACAGCAAGATAACGGAAATGATCATCGGGGCAGCAATCGAAGTGCATCGGCACTTGGGACCGGGCCTGTTAGAGTCAACGTATGAGACTTGCCTCGTCCATGAGCTATCGGGTTCGGGGTTGAGTTTGGTGCGACAAAAGACGCTACCGGTACGATACAAAGGCCTGAGCCTTGAGGACAGTTATCGCCCGGATTTGATTATCGCGGAGCAGGTGATTACCGAAATCAAAGCCGTAAGCACCTTATTGCCCGTTCATACGGCGCAACTCTCGACCTATCTTCGGCTGACCGGATTGAAGGTCGGGCTGTTGATCAACTTCAACGTCAGCGTGCTGAAGAACGGCATTAAGAGAGTCCGGAACGATTAACTCTCTCCGTGTCTCTGTGTCTCTGTGACAAAGAGCACTGAAAGGAGCCAAGACTATGAACAAGAAGCGTCTCCTGACCGGCGACCGGCCCACCGGGCGGCTGCACCTCGGGCATTACGTGGGCAGCCTGGCGAACCGCGTCCGGCTGCAACCCGAGTACGAGTCGTTCTTCATCATCGCCGACCTGCACACGCTGACCACGCGGCCCGAGCGCAACTTCATCCGCGAAATCCCGACTTACATTCGCGAGACCGTGCTCGACTACCTCGCCGTGGGCATTGACCCGAACCTCAGCACCATCTTCGTGCAGTCCGCCATCCCCGAGACGTACGAGCTTAACCTGATCATGGAGATGCTGGTGACGGTGCCGCGCCTCGAGCGCATCCCGTCGCTGAAGGATATGGCGCGCGACGCCAACCTCGAGTCGATGCCGTTCGGGCTGCTCGGCTACCCGGTGCTGCAGGCCGCCGACATCCTGCTGCCGCGCGCGCACATCGTGCCGGTGGGCAAGGACAACCAGGCCCACGTCGAGCTGGCGCGCGAGCTGGCCCGCCGCTTCAACCTGCTCTACGGCGAGGTCTTCCCCGAGCCCGAGGCCCTCATCGGCGACACGCCTACGCTGGTTGGCACCGACGGCAAACAGAAGATGAGCAAGTCGCTGGGCAACGCCATCTTCCTTTCGGATGATGCGGCCACGGTCGAGGCGAAGGTGAAGATGATGTACACCGACCCCAACCGGCTGCGCGCCACCGACCCCGGCACCGTCGAGGGCAATCCGGTCTTCACTTTCCATGACGCCTTCAACACCAACCGGAGCGAGGTCGAGGAGTTAAAGGAACGTTACCGCGCCGGCAAGGTGGGGGATGTGGAAGTGAAGGCCCGCCTCACCCAGGCCCTCAACGCCTTCCTCGAGCCATTCCGCGAGAAGCGCGCGTACTACCTCAGCCACCCGCACCTGGCGCAGGATGTGCTGGCGGGCGGCATCCGCCGCATGCAGGCCGAGGCCAAAGAGACGCTGCGCCTCGTCCGCGACGCCACCGGCCTCGGCTACTCGCTCGACCTGTTCGCGGATGAGATTGATTTGTTCGGGGAGTACGACGCGGCCTGAAACAAGTGTCGCAGTGTCGGGTGCCGGCGTGTCAGTCTATGCGGAGGACACCCGGCACCCGACACCCGACACCCGACCATGCTCGCCCTCATCGACAACTACGACTCCTTCACTTACAACCTCGTCCAGTACTTCGGCGAGCTGGGCGCGGAGGTGCGCGTGTTCCGCAACGATCAGGTGACGCTCGATCACCTTGTCACCCTGTCACCCACTCACCTCGTCATCTCCCCCGGCCCCGGCGACCCGAACGATGGCGGCATCTCCAACGACGCCATCCGCCACTTCAGCGGGCGCGTGCCGGTGCTGGGCGTGTGCCTCGGGCATCAATGCCTGGGCGCGGTTTACGGCGGCAGGGTGGATCGCGCGCCACGGTTGATGCACGGCAAAACGTCGCGCGTCTTCCATCACGGCAGCGGGCTGTTCGCGGGCGTGCCCTCGCCGTTCGAGGCCACGCGCTACCACTCGCTCGTCGTCTTCGAGCCGCTGCCCGCCGAACTCGAGGTGACGGCCTTCACCGCCGAAGGCGAAGTGATGGGCATGCAGCATCGCCGGCATCCCACCTTCGGCGTGCAGTTCCATCCCGAATCAATTTTGACCCAACACGGCAAACTCATTCTCAAGAATTTTTTGGAGCAATGATCGCTTATTGGTAATTGGTTATTGAACCCTCAATAACCAATTACCAATAACGACTTCAGAGGCACTCATGTTGAAACCATATATAGCCAAAGCCATCACCCGCCACGACCTCACCGCCCTCGAGGCGCAGCAGGCGATGCATGTGATCATGACCGGGCAGGCCACGCCGGCGCAGATCGGCGCCTACCTCGTGGCGCTGCGGATGAAGGGCGAGACGGTCGAGGAGATCACCGGCTCGGCGCGCGCCATGCGGGCCAACGCCGTGCCCGTGCCGCTGGCCACGCGCGGCGGGCGGCTGTTCGATACGGCCGGCACCGGCGGCGACGGCGCGCACACCTTCAACATCTCCACCGCCGCCGCGTTCGTCATCGCGGGCGCGGGCCGGCGCGTGGCCAAACACGGCAACCGCGCGGCCTCGTCGCAGTGCGGCAGCGCCGATGTGCTGGCTGCGCTCGGCGTCAGCCTCGACCTCACCCCCGAGCAGGTCGGCGGCGCGATTGACGAGGTCGGCATCGGCTTCATGTTCGCGCCCAAGTTTCACCCGGCGATGAAGCACGCCGTCGGGCCGCGCAAAGAACTCGGGCAGCGGACGATCTTCAATGTGCTCGGCCCGCTCACCAACCCCGCCGGCGCGGATGTGCAACTCATCGGCGTCTACCACGCTGCGCTCACCGAGCCGCTGGCCCGCGTGCTCGGCGAACTCGGCTCGCGCGCCGCCTTCGTCATCCACGGCGCGGGCGGCACCGATGAACTCAACCCGTGCGGGCCGAATCGCGTCAGCCATTTGCGCGCCGGCGCGGTGGAGACGTTCGAGCTTGAGCCGATGGAGTTGGGGATGGAGCGGGCGACGGTGGCGGATTTGCGCGGCGGGAGCCCGGATGAGAGCGCGGTGATGATGCGGGCGTTGCTTGGAGGGACGAGCAACGGCGCGCGGAGAGACGCGGTGCTTTTGAACGCCGCCGCCGCCCTCGCCGCCGAGACGGGCGATTTCAAAACCGCGCTGGCCGAAGCGAAGGAGTCGCTCGTCAGCGGCGCGGCGCTGAAAAAGCTGAACGCGCTGATCGCGTACAGCGAAGCGCACGCGCCGAAGCTGGCGGAGTAAACGAGCTTGCCACGGAGCCACAGAGACTCGGAGTTGTTCTGACCACTCTCTGTGTCTCCGTGTCACTGCGGCCGAATGCGAATGTCAAATCGACTCCTGGAAATCATCCGGCACAAGCGCACCGAGGTCGAGCGGCTCGATCTGCGCGAGCAAATGGCGCGCGCCAACGATGCGCCGCCGGTGAGGGAGTTCCTGGCGGCGTGTTCCCCTCTCCCAGCGGGAGAGGGGGGCGATGCGGTCGTTGCGAAAGCAACGCCGCATCGCGGGGTGAGGCAGGGCCGCCATCCCAAACTCATCGCAGAGTTGAAGCGCGCTTCACCCTCGCGCGGGTTGCTCGCCCCACACCTCAACATGATTGAACTGGCACAACTGTACGCCGCCAACGGCGCAGCGGCCCTCTCCGTGCTGACGGATGAGAAGTTTTTCCTCGGCAGCCTCGCCACATTGGAGATGCTCCGCCGCGCCCCTGCGCCACTGCCCCCATTGCTCCGCAAAGACTTCATGCTCGCGCCGGTGCAACTCTACGAGTCACGCGCCGCCGGGGCGGATGCGATTCTGCTCATCGTGGCCGCGCTGGATGAGGCGCGGCTGCACGACCTGCACGCGCTCGCGCTCGACCTCGGGCTGGCGGCGCTGGTCGAGGTGCACACGGCCGAGGAAGTCGAACGCGCGCTGCGCATCCCGAACCTGCGGCTCGTCGGCATCAACAACCGCGACCTCGCCACGTTCGAGGTCTCGCTCGACACGACCGCGCGGCTGCGGCCGCTCATCCCGCCGGGCATCAGCGTCGTCTCGGAGTCGGGCATCTTCACCGCCGCGCACGTGCAGCAAGTCGCCGCGCTCGGCGTGGAGGCGGTGCTGGTCGGCGAGGCGCTGGTGACGGCGAGCGACATCGGCGCGAAAGTGCGCGAGCTTTCAAATTGCGGATTGTGACGAGCCGACGGAAATCATGAAGGTCAAAATCTGCGGCATCACGACTCTCGACGACGCACTGGCGGCCATTGACGCCGGGGCGGATTATCTCGGCTTCAACTTCTACCCGAAAAGCCCGCGCTACCTTGCGCCCGCGCGCTGCGCTGAAATCGTCGCCGGTCTTCAGTCCTCGGTCATCACGGTTGGCATCTTCGTGAACGAATCATCCGAACACATCACCCGCGTTCTCGACCAATGCGGCCTCGGCCTGGCGCAACTGCACGGTGATGAGCCGCCCGAGGTGATTGCCGCCCTCAATGGCCGCGCGTTCAAAGCCTTTCGCGGCCTCGGCGAGAGACATGCGGAATTTGCGCGCGCACGACTCCCCCTCTCCCTGTGGGAGAGGGGGCCGGGGGGTGAGGGAGGGCCGCCAGCCTTCCTCGTGGACGCCTATTCCCCCACCCGCTACGGCGGCACCGGCCACACCGCCGATTGGGGCGCGGCGCGACCGCTGGCGCAGCAGTATCCGTTCTTCCTCGCCGGCGGCCTCACGCCCGAGAACGTCGCGGACGCCATCGCGCAGGTGCAACCGTGGGGGGTGGATGTGGCCTCCGGCGTCGAGAGCGCGCCGGGGGTGAAAGACCACGTTAAAGTGAAACTGTTTGTTGAAAGAGCAAAAGGAGCTGGGGTGCGCGGGAGCAAGGGCGATTCGCCCCTGCACCCCGGCCCCCCTGCGCCCCATCAAAACACAGGCGCCGTATGACTACGAGACTCCCTCACAAATTCGGCCCGTACGGCGGACAGTTCGTGCCCGAGACGCTGATGCCGGCTCTCGATGAACTCGAAGCCGCCTACGTCGAGGCCCGCAGCGACCCGCAGTTCATCGCCGAGTTCGAGCGGCTGCTGCTCACATTCGTTGGACGGCCCACGCCGCTGACTCACGCGAAGCGATTGAGCGAGCACCTCGGCGGCGCGCAGATTTACCTCAAGCGCGAAGACCTCGCCCACACCGGCGCGCACAAAATCAACAACGCCCTCGGGCAGGCGCTGCTCGTCAAGCGCATGGGCAAGGGCCGCATCGTCGCCGAGACCGGCGCGGGCCAGCACGGCGTGGCCTCGGCCACGGTGGCCGCGCTGCTCGGCCTTGAGTGCATCGTCTACATGGGCACGGTGGATATGGCCCGGCAGCAGCCCAACGTCTTTCGGATGAAGCTGCTCGGCGCGCAGGTGCGCCCGGTGGAGAGCGGCTCGCAGACGCTGAAGGACGCCATCAACGAAGCCATCCGTGATTGGGTGACGAACGTCCGCACCACGCACTATCTGCTCGGCAGCGCCCTCGGCCCGCATCCCTACCCGACGATGGTGCGCGACTTTCAATCGGTCATCGGTCGCGAGGCGCGCGCGCAGATCGTCGCCCAGGCCGGGCAGTTGCCCGATGCCTGCATCGCCTGTGTCGGCGGCGGGTCGAACTCCATCGGGCTGTTCCATCCCTTCCTCGAGGATGAGGGGGTTGAGTTGATCGGGGTGGAGGCCGGTGGGGAGGGCGTGGCCTCGGGCAAACATGCAGCGCGCTTCGGCGATACGACAAAGGGCCGCGTCGGCGTCATCCACGGCGCGCGCACGTTTGTGTTGCAGGATGACGACGGGCAGATCGCCGACACGCACTCGGTCAGCGCCGGCCTCGATTACGCCGCCATCGGCCCGGAGCACGCGCACCTGCGCGACACCGAGCGCGCCTTTTACACGCACGCCACCGATGTCGAGGCGCTCGACGCGCTGCAATTGCTGTGCCGCACCGAGGGCATCATCCCGGCTCTCGAATCCGCCCACGCCATCGCCGAGGTCATCAAGCGCGCGCCGAGGATGAGCCGCGAGCAAATCGTCATCGTCAACCTCAGCGGGCGAGGCGACAAAGACCTCAACACGATCATTCAAAATCTTGACCAGGTGAATGGGTGACGGGGTAAACAGGTGAGTCACCCTGTCACCTGGTCACCTTGTCAAAGACCATGACGCGACTTGAAATTGCCTTCGACCACAAACCGGCCTTTATGCCCTACTACCCGCTCGGCTTCCCGACGCCGGAGGTTTCGGTGGACGTGATCGAGGCGCTGGCGAAGAACGGGGCCGACCTGATTGAAGTGGGGCTGCCCTTCAGCGACCCGCTGGCCGACGGGCCGGTGATCCAGCGCGCCACGCAGATCGCGCTGCAACAGGGGATGACGGTGAAGCGCGCACTGGCCGCCATCCGCGAGTTGCGTGCGCGCGGCGTCGCCATCCCGTTGATTTTGATGGGCTACTTCAATCCGCTGCTGGCGTATGGCCCGGCGGCGCTGGCGCGCGAGGCGGCGGAGAGCGGCGCGGACGGCTTCATCGTGCCGGATTTGCCGCCGGAGGAGTCAGCGGAGTTTGAAGCGACGATACAGCCGCTGCCGCAGATGCGGATGGTTGCGCCGACCACGCCCGAGGCGCGCCTGGCCACCGTGCTGCGCGACGCGCGCGGCTTTGTGTATCTGGTGTCGCTCACCGGCGTCACCGGCGCGCGGGCCGCGCTGCCCGAAGGCTTGCCGGAGTTCATCGCCCGGGTGCGCGCGCAGACATCACTGCCCGTCTGCGTCGGCTTCGGCATCAGCACACCGGAGCAGGCGCGCGCGGTCGGGCAACTGGCCGAGGGCGTCATCGTCGGCTCGGCGTGCGTGCGCGCGGTTGGCGAGAGCGCCGACCCGGCGCGCGCGGCGGCGGAGTTCGCGCGGAGTTTCAGGTTGCGGTGATTTATTCGACGCCCGAGTCGGTGACGGGTTGCGGGAGGAGGTCTTGCTGGATGCTGGCGATGGGGAATTCGCAGCCGCCCGAACCGACGAAGTAATACTCGAGGCAGATGCGGCTGAAGCTCTGCCCGGCGGTGCGGCTGCCGTAGTAACTGATCTCGTCCTCATTCTTCACCAGCGCCCACACGCTGCCGCTTTCGCCGGGGTCGGTGAACAGCCCGAGGAAGCCGTTGTTGTGGGCGGGGCCGCGCCGGAATTTGTAAGCGAAGCTCCACGTCTGGCCGCTATCGGTGCTGACGTACACCGCCGGCCGGCGGAACCGCCAGGCGCAATCCCAGCAATACGCGGAGCTTTGGGTGGTGATGAGGAGGCCGAGGTAGAGCGTGCCCGGCTGGCGATCCACCGCGATGAACCCGTCGCGGGTGAGCACCGGCAGGCCGCGCGACGCGCCGCGCACCCACGTCCGCCCGGCGTCGGCGCTGTGCCAGACGTAACCGCACGCAAACAGATAGCGCTCACCGGTGTTGAGGGGCGACAACGCCGCGCGATCCACGAAGTCGCGCATGTCGCAGCGCAGCACCCACCACGCCGCCCCGCCGAGGCCGGCGACGACGACCCCCATGCCCAGCACGGCCATCAACACCAGGAGCTTCCAGCGAATCGCGACAGCCGTCCGAAACATCACACTTCAAATGACGGGTGATCAATCAGTCATCACCCCGCCACTCCGTCACCCGGTCACTTTGTGCAGCGCCCGCTCAAACATCCCCAGCCCGTCTTTCACTTGCGCCTCGCTCACCATCAGCGGCGGAATCCAACGGATGATGTTGTCGTACGTGCCGCAGGTGAGGAGCAGCAGCCCTTCGGCCAGCGCGGCCTTGGTCGCCGCCCTGGCGCGTTCGGGCCACGGGTCGCCGCCCGAGGTGGTGAACTCGGTCGCCACCATCAGCCCGAGGCCGCGCACATCGCCGATCTCGGGATAGTCCTCCTGCAAACGGCGCAAACCGGCGCGCAGGGTTTGACCTTGCTTCTCGGCATTGCTGACCATGTTCTCATCGCGCATGGCCTGAACCGTGGCCACGCCCGCCGCGCACGCCACGGCGTTGCCGCCGAACGTCCCGCCGTGCGAGCCGGGCGCCCATTTCGCCATCAGTTCGGGGCTGGCGCACAACGCCGAGAGCGGCAGGCCGGAGGCGATGCCCTTGGCCATCGTCATGATGTCGGGTGTGATGCCGAAGTGCTCGATGCCGAACCAGCGCCCGGTGCGCCCAAAGCCCGATTGCACCTCATCGGCGATGAGGAGGATGCCGTGATGATTGCACAGCTCACGCAGCTCCTGCATGAAGCGGGCCGGCGGCGCGACGTAGCCGCCCTCGCCGAGCACCGGCTCGATGATGAGCGCGGCGGTCTCGTGCGGGGCGGTCTGCGACTTGAGCAGCGTCTTCAATTCCCTGAGACAGAAATCGGTCGTCGTCTCCTCATCCCACCCGAACTTGTACGCGTACGGGTACGGCGCGACGTAGATGCCGGGCACGAGCGGCTGGTAGCCGGCGCGGTAGATGGTCTTGCTCGTCGTCATGCTCATCGTCAGGTGGGTGCGCCCGTGGAACGAGCCGCTGAAGACGATGACGTTGGGCCGCCCGGTGGCCTGCTTGGCGAGCTTGATCGCGCCCTCGGTGATCTCGGCGCCCGAGTTGGAAAAGTAGAACGACGAGAGCGGCTGCGGCACGAGCGGCAGCAACTCCTCGACCAGTTGCAGCATGGGCAGGTGATAGGCGATGTTGGCCTGGCTGTGGATGATCTTGCCGGCCTGCTCGGCGATGGCCTGCACGACCCGCGGGTGCGCGTGGCCGGTGTTGGTGACGCCGATGCCGCAGGTGAAATCCAAATACCGTCGCCCGTCCACCGTGTACAGATACGCGCCCTCGCCGCGTTCGGCCACGAGCGTATCGGGCACGGCGCGGCCCCAGACCGGTGAGATGTGGGAGATGTCGAGCGGACGGATGGCCATGAGGGATCCTTTGTGGGGGTGGGATTGAATCTTACTACTGCTCAGCCTTTTTCCCGGCTTCTTCCTCCAGCACCGGCAGCAGCAGCAGCATGAAGGCGGCGGCGGCGTGGGCGTAGCCCGGCATGGGCGTGACGTTGCCGACGTACTTATCCGGCGCGAGGGGGAGGTGGAGGAAGAAGTTGCCGTCGCGGTCAATGTCGGCGATGTACTCGTCGGGGGCGGCGGGCCTGTGGCGATAGAGGTTGCCGTTGCCGAGGTTGACGTGGCCAAGGTATTCATCCGGCCCGAGGCGCGACGAGTAGACTTTGCCGCTGCTCAACTCCACCCAGCCCACATATTTGTCGGGGCCGAAACGGGTTTCGTAGACTTTGCCATCCAATTCGACGTATCCCAATTGCGGGTCGGGCGCGAGCGGGCGGTGAAGATAGGCGCGGCTTTCCATTTTGGCCTCCTCGTTAATCCACGAAGTCAAACAAACACGCCGGCGGCTGATTCGTGTCCCTGCGTGGATTCAGTTGCGCAGTTGAGCGAGCACGATGAAGAACAGGCACATGCCAATGATACTCAGGATCAGCCCCATGACGGCCGCCGCGCGCGGGCGATTGGCGCCGAACAAGCCGCCCACACCCACCAGCGCGCCGAGCAGCCCGAGGAAGGCGCTGCTGGTTCCGCACACGAGCAGCGGCAGGCCGGCGACTCGAATCCAGCCTTGCTGCGCGCCGATGAGGGCGCATAGGCCGATGCCAAAGACCAGCGCGGCGGAGGCGAGGCCGAGGGCGAGGCTGGCGTTGCCGAGCGTGTTGGGTTGTGGCGCAGGGTTTTGCATCGGGGGCGATCTCCGGTGTGACCGCCCCCAGCATAAAGCGCCTTACGGTTGAAAGGCAAGGGCGCATCGGTTGGCGCTGCCGCTCAGCCTTAGGATTCGTCCAAGAATAACTTGTCCGTTTTGGTGTAAGCTCAGGGCCTAACGGTGCGCCGGGGAGCCGGCAAGCGCTAGGTTCTGAGCCATGAGCAA
>Ga0114938_1001897_pt1 | contig 13759 bp, 13 predicted proteins | sample AshMeaBigSpring_FD_88675 | JGI IMG/M metagenome (GOLD analysis project Ga0114938, IMG submission 88675) | Groundwater microbial communities from Big Spring, Nevada to study Microbial Dark Matter (Phase II) - Ash Meadows Big Spring | ecosystem: Environmental > Aquatic > Deep subsurface >...
ACCGCGATGCGGTGCGAGGCATCCTCACCAGGGGCGGCACCATGCTCGGCACGTCCCGGATGGACCCATACGTCCACGGAGAGGGGTTCACGAGCGTCGAGAAGACGATCCGCCGCAACGGTATCGAGTCGCTCATCGTGATCGGGGGCGACGGGACGCTGCGGTCGGCGCTCCAGCTGTCGCATGAGGGGCTCCCCGTCGTGGGGGTGCCGAAGACGATCGACAACGACATCAACGGCACGGACACCACGTTCGGGTTCGACACCGCGGTGCAGATCGCCACGGACGCCATCGACAGGCTCGCCAGCACCGCTGAGGCGCACAACCGGGTCATCGTCGTCGAGGTGATGGGACGCACCAAGGGATGGATCGCCGCATACGCCGGTATCGCCGGCGGGGCGGACTCGATTCTGATCCCGGAGCGACCATACGACCTCGAGGAGGTGGCCGGTGTGATCCGGGCCCGCCACCGGCGGGGCAAGAGCTACTCGATCGTCGTCGTGGCCGAGGGTGTCGAGCCACCGCCGGGCACACAGGTCGAGCACAAGACGGATGCCTTCGGGTTCGCCAGGCTTGGCGGTGTCGGGTACGCCATCGCCGCCAAACTCGAGCGGGCCACCGGCTTTGAGACCAGGGTGTCCGTGCTGGGCCACATCCAGCGGGGTGGGACCCCCACGGCGTTCGATCGAGTGCTCGCCACCCGTCTCGGTGTCGCCGCCACCGACTATGCGGCTGCGGGACGGACGGGGGTGATGGCGGCGATCCGAGGGACGGAGATCCTGCCCATCCCCATGGAGGAGGCGTGCGCCGAGATCCGCGGTGTCACCCCGGAGGTGTACGACACGGCGGCCACGTTCTTCTCCTGACGTGACCTGCCCTGCCCGGCCCAGCTGCCTCTCAACGCTCTCCCCCGACCCGCTCTCCCCCGACCCGCTGATGCGGCGCGGCTTTGAGGCGAACGCCCCAGCCCCACCCAGCGGCCGGTGGGTCCCGAAGCGCTAGTCTGCCGACTGCGCACCCGAGGCCGAGGGGGGACCATGGACCGGCCGCCTTCCACCGACGGCGACCACTCCGCCGCAACGTCACCGATCATCGTGCTCGTCTGCACCGACGACATCGCACGCTCGGTCGCTCGCCACGGGTTCCTCGAAGGCAGGCTCGCCTCGCCGGAACCTTCACGCCCCAGACCGACGGTGGTGCGTGAGCCGGCCGCTCCGCTCCCCGTCGTGGTACAGAGACTCACCGGGATCCAGCCACCCCCTGACCTCTCAGTGCCGGCCGGTCTGGAGCCCTGGCTGGAGTCTTCGTTCACCACGCGTATCGCCGAATCGGCTGCCGCCCTCCTGGTGGTGTCGGTTGCCGCAGACGTGCTCGGTGGGGTGTGGCGCCACCGCCGCCACGGCTTCGTGGTGGCGCCACCGGAGACGGCGATGGCGCCCACCCCGGAGCAGCGTCGCTGGCTGGAACAGGAGTTTGCGCCAGAGCTGCCGCCCTCCCCTGCCGACATCGAGGCGGCGCTGCGCACCCTCGCCAAGCACACCGAGGAGATGGGGGCACATCTCCTCGTGTTCAACGTTTCGACCTTCACCCCGGACGAGAAGGTCTACGACCTGGCCGGGTTTGCCGGTGAACCGCTTGCGCTGCGAGCGCAGCGCATCGACCTCCTCCTCGACACCGTCGCCGGTGAGCTCGGCTTCTCCCTCGTCGATGTCGACCGCATCGTCGCCGAGCTTGGCGCAGGAGAGCACGTCCGCCGCCCCGCCATCTACAGCGATGCCGCATGCGCCGCCTGTGCGGAGGAGGCGGCGGGGGCGATCGTCGATGTGCCCACCCTGCGCCAGTTCTTCGGCACAGATGTGATGCGTCTCGTCGTGCCCCGTTACGACAAGCGGACCATCGCAGGCAGGTTGGTGCGCTGGCACCGGACCGCCCCGGGGCTCGTGCAGCGTGGGGACCCGCTGTTCGATGTCCGCTTCGACGACCTCTCCCACGCCCTCGACGCCAGACAAAACAGCGGCGGGAAGCGACGGTCGCTGCTGGTTTCGGTGCTTGCGGCCGGTGACGGTCATCTCACCGACATCGTTTGCCAGGAAGGGGATGAGGTCGAAGTTGGAGCAACAGTCGCCGTCGTCGGAACCTCGCCGGGGGCCAAGACCGATGATCTCGCCAGCACGGCGAGCTTCCCGGTCGGGGTGAAGGTGGCGACCCGATGAGCCGGGTCTCGTTGCGTCGTATCGGGCTGCGCCGGATGCGGAGCTGGCTCGGTAGGAGCAGCGGCACGGAGCAGGCCGTCCGCAGCGCCCGCAACGCCGTCAAGTACCGCCTCGGCAAGAGCGTCACCAGACGCGACTTCTACGCCTCCCGCGGCAACGGGTCTGACCGCTTCGGTCTGTACGGGATCGGCGGGTGCGACGTGCTCACCGTTGTCAAGGCCGGGCCCCGGCTCGCCAAACTCTTCCCGGGGAGCGTCTGCGTCACCGCTGTCGGCAAGGCCCCGCAGACCCGCTCCGACCTGCTGCTGCAGACGCTGGACCCACCCTCCCCCGAGCTCACCGCCGAGGTCATGGAGCGGCTCAGCCTCGACCCCGCATACTTCACCCCTCGGCTGTTCGAGCGGGAGTTCTCGGTGCCGCACCAGGCGGGGTTGGGCCGCTTCCCCAAGAACGTGGTGGTGCTGTCGATCTCCGCCGACGCTTCCCGCACCCTGTACCGCCACCGGGAGCACGGCTATCTCGTCGATCCCGGCGGGTGGTGGCTGACAACCGACATGCAGGCCGTGCTCAACGACCTCTCTTCGGTCAAGTGGTTCGCCGCCACGTTCAAGAAGGTTGGCCGCATCGGCGTCGCGGAGTCGATGGACAACTTCGCCAAGCTGGTCACGCTGGTCCGCCAGCGCACCGGGGCCTTTGTCATTGCGATGAACGTCCTCACCGTCGATCCCGGGCTGACGGCCATGGACTACGACCCCATCGGCGGCCCCCCGAGGGCGAGACGCCGCGAGTTCGCCATCGCCATGGCGGAGCTGGGCAGGACGCTCGAGTTCCCCGTCATCGACATCGACCGGCTTGCCAAGCAGGAGGGCATCTCCGGACAGGCGGACTTCGTCCACTACACGCTCGACCAGAAGCGGTTGGTGGCGCAGGAGCTCGTCGATGTGCTGCAGGACCACGAGATCATCGGTGCCGCGGCCGGGCGCCGCCAGCCGGCGGGGGTCGCCTGACGCTGCTCAGGTCCAGTCGAAGCTACGTCCCACCATCTCCTCGAGACGGGCGTTGTGCGGGGCGAAGTACTCGACGAGGCGGGTGCGTAGGCTCGGGTCGATCGGCGCCGGCCGCGCCTCGTTCACGGTGCGGAACACGACGGGTTGCCATGGCTCCACCCCGAGAAACCCCGCAATGGCGCCAAGGGCGGCGGCGGGTTCGGAGAACAGCTCCTCGGCTTTGACGATGAGCATCTGGTCACGGGGAAACAGCGTCCACCATCGCTCGAGCTGCTCCGGGTACCGGCTCTTCTCCAGGTAGAGGAACCGGAGGTGGCGCCCGACGGTGCGGGGGTCCTCGATGTCGGCGACGCTGGTATGCGCCCGAGCGAGCTCCCGCTCGAGGGCATCCTCGAACGACCCGGTCTCGCTGCCCTCCATCGTTCGCAGCCGCCAAGCGGAGTGCGCCCTGTCGACTGGGTTGCGCAGCAGCAGGATGAGCCTGGCGTTCGGGGTGGTGGCATGGAGCCGTTCCGGCGCCTGAGGATGGACGAAGTAGTTGGGGGTGGCCTCGCCGGTGATGCGGCCACCCGTGACCTGGCGGCGCAGCGGGAAGTTGGCCCGATACCACTTGACCCCGCGGGCGTGGTGGAGGTCGTGGAAGTGGATCTCCTTCTTGTAGGCAGGGATCACCTGAGGGTGGCGCAGGAAGTAGTCGTAGAGCGAGGTCGTACCGCTGCGCTGGGCGCCGATCACCACGAAGTCCGGCAGCGCCCTCCATGGCGCCGTCGCCAACCGGAAGCGCCACACGGCGGAGCGCTTCACGGCGGCGGCGCCGGCCCGGTTGCTGCGTGTGGCGGTCGTCACCCTCGTCCCCCGGTGTCCCGACCCGCCCGGGACGCCGGGCGGGCGGAGCCAGGTTACCCGACGGCGCCGCTGCCGCCGGCGGCCTTCGCGGCGGCGGCCTTCCCAGCGGCCGTCTTCCCGCCCACGGTCTTTGCGGTAGGGGCCTTGCCCGAAGACGCAGCCGTCTCCGCCGGCGCCGTCTTGGCCCGCGACGCAGCCTTCGGCACCGGTGCGCCACCGATGGGTGGCCGCCGCTTGGGGGTGGCGGGCATGCGTGTGGTGGCGCCCCTTGCCGCTACGGTCACCAGCTCTCTGAAGGAATCCTCCATCGAGGCCACCAGGCGATCGAGGTCGGCGACGATGTCCCAGTCGGCGTTGAATCCCCAGAACAGGGTCCCCTCGTAGCTGAACAGGGCGATCCCTGCGCCGTGGCCCTGCCACAGCGGGACGAGCGGGTATGTCGCCACGAGCCGTGACCCGAGCAGGTAGAGCGGGAATTGTGGACCGGGGACGTTGGTCACCGTCATGTTGAACGGCCGGGCGTTCGAGGCGAGACGGCTGGCGAGCGACACAAGCGTGAGCGGGGCACCGGCGCTGAGCCTGGCAAGCGTCGATGCCCCCAGCGCCTGGTCGGTCCGCTTGAGCCGCTCGGTCTCGTCGTGCACCGCCGCGAGCCTGCGGGCGGGGTCGGGTTCGCCGACGGGGAGCGGCACGAGCCACATGGCCACCTGGTTGCCGAGGGAGCCGCGTTGCTCCTGCGAGCGGACCGACACCGGGGCCATGACCCTGAAGTCGAGATCGGTTGGATCGAGCTCGTGCGCCGTCAGATAGCGGCGCACACCGCCGGCGACCGTGGCAAGCACGACGTCGTTGACGCTGCCGCCCAGGGCGTTCTTGACCGCCTTCACCTCGGCAAGATCGGTCTCCATCGTGGCAAACCGGCGATTGGGCCCGATCCGGCCGTTGAGCGGGGTGGAGCTGGCCTGGGTCAACCATCCGGAGGCGAGCGAGTAGCCGACCGCACGAACCCGGCGCACGCCGGACATGGCGATCACCTGAGCGTCGGAGACCAACCGGTGCAGGCTGGTGACGGTCGCCACGGCGCTGCCAATCCGTCTGGCGGTCTCGCGAACCATCAGCTCGGTGCCGTTTGGCACGGTGCGAGGCTTGAAGGGTGGCGGCTCGCCGATCCACGTCGATGGTGCCAGGCTGAGGAGCACCGTCATCAGGTCGACCCCGGAGACGCCGTCGATCATGGCGTGGTGGGTCTTGGAGATGAGGGCGAACCGGTCCTCGGCAAGACCCTCGACGATCCAGATCTCCCACAGCGGCTTGGCCCGATCGAGCGGCTGAGAAGCGAGGCGACCCATCAGCGCCAGCAGCTGCTCATGGCCCCCAGGACGGGGAAGACTCGTATGGCGGACGTGGTAGTGGATGTTGAAGTGCTCGTCGTCGACCCACACCGGTGTCTGCTCGATGGGAAGGTGGGCCAGGCGCTGGCGGTAGCGCGGGATGAGATGCAGCTTGGCTGAGACGAAATCCCGGATCACGTCGATGTCGACGCCGCCGTCTGGGGTGGCGAGCGGCCCCGTCTCGAAGATGGCAAGACCGGCGACATGCATGTGCGACGTGCTCGACTCGAGGGCGAAGAACGACGCATCGAGGTGGGACAATCGTTCGTAGTGACCAGCCATGTGACCTCCGTCTGTTGAGGTTAGATGTGCGCCGGTTGACGCAAGCCGCGGACGCAGTCGGCTCGGGGGCTCAGCCGCCGACCCGCCACGGCGGCACCTGCCCGAAGACCGGGTCGCCGAGGACGGCGAGCGACGCCAGCAGATCGGGTGGCGGTGCCGCCTCCACGAGCACGGCGTGACCGTCCGCCGGATGGGCGAACCCGATGCGCAGCGCATGGAGCCACTGCCGGCCGGGGTCGGCGCGGTGCATGCCCCGCCTCGAGCCGTATGTGCGGTCGCCGATGACCGGGTGACCGATCGACGCCAGATGGACCCGGATCTGGTGGGTGCGCCCCGTCTCCAGCGTCACCTCGAGAAGCGTGGCGTCGTCCCAGGTCGCCAAGCGTGCGTAGTGGGTGCGGGCGTTGCGTCCGGCTGGCGCCAGGGCAACCCTGGTGGGGCGGCGTGGGTCGCGGCCAAGCGGGGCATCGATGGTGCCGCGGGCGGCATCGACCACCCCGCCGACAAGCGCAACATAGGTGCGCGCCACCCGCCGCTGCCGCAACTGCTCCTGGAGGACGGCGTGCACGGCTGGGGTCCGCGCCACGAGCAGCACACCCGACGTGTCTCGGTCGAGGCGGTGAACCAGACCCCAGCGGTCCCCCTCCATCCCTGCCAGCTCCGGATATCGATGCACGAGCCCTGCGACCATGGTGGGGGCGGTGCCGGTGCCGGCACCGGGATGGACCACGACACCCGGTGGTTTGTCGACGACGAGGACTGCCTCGTCCTCGTGGACGACGGCGAACGGCACCTCGGTGGCCACCAGAGTTGGGCCTGGTTCGGTGAGCCGGGCCACGATGACGGTGTCGACCGCCAACCGCTGCCGCGCCGTCACCGGGGAGTCGCCGCAGCGCACCCTGCCCTCGTCGACGGTGCGGCGCGCTTCGGTGCGGGTCAGCCCGAAGAGGATGGCCACAACCCGATCGGCCCGCACTCCGGCGAGCTCAGACGTGACGGTCGCCGTCATTTCCTGGCTCATGTCGAGCCGGAACGAAGGGCGGCGAGGATCAGCAGGATCGCCCCGATGCTGATGGCGCTGTCGGCCACGTTGAAGCTCGGGAAGAACGAGAAGTCGATGAAGTCGATCACGGCGCCGTCGAGGAGACCGTCCCCCCTGGCGATGCGATCGATCAGGTTGCCGATCGCCCCACCGAGGACGAGGGCCAGCGACCACGCCTCGAGCGGTCTTGGCTGTTTACGCAGCATCATCACGATCCAGCCGATCACTCCGACGGCCACCATCCCGATGAGGGGGCCGACACCCTGGAAGGAGGAGAACGCCGCCCCAGGGTTGCGGGTCAGCCGGAGTTGGAGGAACCCGTCGATGAGCGAGATCGGGTCGGGATCGAGGCCTGCGACGGCCAACGCCTTCGTCACCTGGTCAAGCAAGACAACCGAGGCGCCGATGACTGCGGTGCGCCGCACCGCCGTCAGACCCGATGCGCCCACTCGACAACGGTGGTGGCGTACGGCAAGGCTTCGAGGCGGGCCACCGGGATGGGCCTGCCGGTGACCTCGCAGACGCCGTACAGCCCATGGTCCATGCGGTCGAGAGCATGGCGCACCTTGCCGAGCAGCTCCTGGGCGTTCTGCTGTTTGGAGAGATCCATCTCCATCTCGAACGCCAGCGAGCCACCATCCGCGCTGTCAGGGTCGGCGGCGTGCTCGGAGCTGGTCTCGGCGAGGCGGCTCGCCTCCCGGTCCCGCTCGAAGTCGTCGATCACACGTACCAACCGGTCGCGCTCGCTCTCGAGCTTGGTGCGCAGCCGTTTCATCGTCGACGGTGCCAGGTGGCGGGCCATCGGTCCTCCTTGCGGGGCGGGACGATACCACCCCTCCCCGTCACGCGGGTCCCGACCTGGGAGGGTCGATCACAGCCCGAGGGCGCGGCGCACCGTCTCGGCATCGCCCCCAACGATGCGGAACCGCTTGCGTCTGGCGGTGTCCCCCGCCAGCAACTCGACCGGCGCCCCGATCATCTCACTGAGCAGGACGGCGGCGGCCCGAGTCGCCCGCCCCCGCTCGGCGGGTGCGCTGACCCTGATCCGCACCGCATCGCCGTGACGCCCGGCCACCCCGGTACGGGAGGCGCCCGGGACCACCCACACCACGACCTCGACGGCGCCGTTGCGCTCGGTCACCGGGTCGGCCATCTGTCCATGGTACGGGGGTGCGGTGTGCGTCGCCCGCCGGACGCGGATCCGAGTACCATGCCCGGCCACGGCGTCGACGGGGACCCACCCGCGGGCGACACGGAGCACAGCGAGCCGGCGATGGTGCGAGACCGGTCTCCGGACCCACGGGACATCACCCCAGAGCCGCGGGAAGAAACCACCCGGGCGTGGGAGTAGAACCCGCCGTTCCCCACGACACGGGGCCAACGAGAGGTCGGGCGGCCACGCCCGGCAAGCCGGGTGGTACCGCGGGCCCGTCCCGTCCCGGTGCGGCAAGGCGCCGATCCAGGGAGGACGTGGCACAGTGACCGACGACACGACCGGGCGCAGCCCGTTCCGCCGGGTTGACCCGCGTGTCGATCTGGCCGGGCTCGACAAGCGCATCCTCGACCTGTGGGATGCCACCGACGCCTTTGCGCAGTCGGTGGCGCTGCGCCCGGAGGACTCCGAGTACACCTTCTACGACGGGCCACCGTTCGCCACCGGCTCCCCCCACTACGGGCACCTGCTCCAGGCCGTCGTCAAGGACATCGTCCCCCGCTACTGGACGATGCGGGGTCACCGCATCGAGCGCCGTTTTGGGTGGGACACCCACGGTCTCCCGGTGGAGATGCAGGTGGAGGAGGAGCTCGGTGTCTCCGGCCCCCGCCAGATCGCCGCACTCGGCATCGCCGCCTACAACGAGGCTTGTCGGGCCAAGGTGGACGCCACCACCGCCCGTGGCGGGGAGTGGGAGGTGATCACCCGCCGCATCGGTCGTTGGATCGACTTCGCAGACGACTACAAGACCATGGACGTCGAGTTCATGGAGAGCGTGTGGTGGGTGGTCAAGCAGCTGTGGGACAAGGGTCTCCTCTACGAGGACTTCAAGGTGCTCCCATATTCATGGGGCGCCGTCACCCCGCTGTCCAACTTCGAGGTGAACCTGGGCGGTTACCGCGACGTCGAGGACCCTTCGATCACGTTGCGGCTCGCCGTCGTCGACGACGCCGGCCCGCTCCGCAGCGGCGATTGGCTGCTGGTGTGGACCACGACGCCGTGGACGCTCCCCTCCAACCTTGCGGTCGCCGTCGGCGAGCAACTCGACTACGTCGCCATCGCCGACGGGGGTCAGCGGTACTGGGTCGCCGCCGACCGGGTGAGCTTCGTCTGGCCGGACGGCGCCGAGACGGTGGCGCACGCCACAGGGGCCGAGCTGCTCGGGGCGTCCTACGAGCCACCCTTCGACTACTTCGGCTACGAACGTGACCGCGGCGCCTTCCGGGTGATCGGATCGGTCGACGTCACAACCGAGGAGGGCACCGGTCTCGTTCACATGGCGCCCGCCTACGGCGAGGCGGACCTTCTCGCCCTTCAGGCGGCAGGGCTCGACGTCCTCGTCGATCCCGTCGACTACGAGGGCCGGTTCACCGCGGAGGTGCCTGACGTTGCAGGGCTCAACGTCAAGGAGGCGGACGCACCACTGCTCCGCCTGCTCGAGGAGCGCGGCGCCGTGTTCCGCAGCGGGCGGATCGTCCACAGCTACCCCTTCTGCTGGCGGACGGACACCCCGCTCATCTACAAGGCGATCCCCACCTGGTTTGTCAGGGTGGAAGCCTTCCGCGACCGGATGGCCGAGCTCAACCAGCGCATCCGCTGGGTCCCTGAGGCGGTGGGGGCGAGACGCTTCGGCAACTGGCTGAGCGATGCGCGCGACTGGGCGGTCAGCCGCAACCGGTACTGGGGGTCGTGCATCCCGGTGTGGAGGTGCGACGGATGCGACGAGCGGCGCTGCATCGGCTCCCGTCGCGAGCTCGAGGAGCTGTCTGGGGTATGGCTCGACGACCTGCACAAACACGTCGTCGATGTGGTGACCTTCCCATGCGCCGCCTGCACCGGCACGATGCACCGGGTGCCCGAGGTTCTCGACTGCTGGTTCGAGTCAGGGGCCATGCCCTACGCCCAGATCCACTACCCATTCGACAACGCCGAGCGGTTCGGCCGGCGGTTCCCGGCAGACTTCATCGCAGAAGGTCTCGACCAGACCCGGGGCTGGTTCTACACCCTCGTCGTGCTCGCTGCCGCCCTGTTCGACGAGGTGCCGTTCCGCAACTGCGTCGTCACCGGGCTGATCCTCGCCGAGGACGGCCGCAAGATGTCGAAGAGCCTGCGCAACTACCCCGACCCCACAGACGTCATCGACGAGTTCGGAGCCGATGCGTTGCGCGCCTATCTCATCGACTCGCCGGTGGTGCGTGCCGAGACGCTGCGGTTCTCCGAGGACGGGGTGCGCACCTACATCCGCACGGTGCTGCTCCCCTTGTGGAACGCCTTCTCGTTCTTCACCACATACGCCGAGGCGGACGGCATCACCGTCGCCGACCTGCGGTCTGCTCCGCCGCTGCCCGAGCGCAGCGAGATCGACCGCTGGATCCTCTCGGTCCTGCAGTCGCTGGTGACGGCGGTGAATCGCGAGATGGAGGAGTACCGCCTGTTCGCCGTCATCGCCCCCATCCTCGGGTTTGTCGACGACCTCACCAACTGGTACATCCGGCGCTCACGGCGGCGGTTCTGGAGCCGGCGCAGCGGGGGTGACGACACCGACAAGCTGGCGGCGTTTGCCACGCTGTACGAGGTGCTTGTCACCTTCGCCAAGGTGGCTGCCCCTGTCCTCCCCTTTGTCACCGAGGAGTTGTACCAGCAGCTCGTGCGCAGCCTCGACAAGGATGCGCCGGTCAGCATCCACCACACCGACTACCCGGAAGCGGACCCGACCCACATCGACGAGCAGCTCGAGACCGACATGGCGGTGGTCCGGCGTGTCGTCAACATGGGACGAGCGCTGCGCAAGCACCACGACTTGCGTGTCCGCCAGCCGCTTGCCGAGGTCACGGTGGTGAGCCGCGACGCGGCGGTGACCAGGGCCGTTGCCACTCACACCGAGCTCGTCGCCGAGGAGCTCAACGTGCGCCGGGTGGTGCTCGACGACATCGAGGCCCATATCGTCGAGCTGTCCGCCAAGGCCAACTTCAAGGTGCTCGGTCCCCGATTGGCCGGTCGCACCAAGGAGGTGGCAAGCGCCATTGAAGCCCTCGACCATGCGACAGTCGACCGGCTGGTCGGTGGCGAGACCCTCGAGATCCTGGGCGAGCGCATCGGGGAGGACGATGTCGTCGTTCGCCGCCAGCCCCGTCCCGGTCACGTCGTCGAGACCGAGGGTGCGCTGACCGTATCGCTCGACATCTCCCTGGACGACGATCTCGTCGCCGAGGGTCTCGCCCGCGAGGTCGTCAGCCGCATCCAGATCCTCCGTCGCGACACCGGGCTCGACGTTGTCGACCGGATCGACGTCCGCTGGGACACGGCAGACGCTGCCCTGGCGGCCGCCATCGCCGGCAACGCCGACCTCATCTCCGGCGAGGTGCTTGCGGCGTCGATCACTCGTGAGCCTGGGCTCGAGGCGACGGCTGTCGAGATCGAGGCGGTGCCGTTGGCTGTCGCCATCGCCCGCACCGAGCCGGCCGCCGGCTGAGCAGGGCGACCCTCGATCCCGGGTTCAGCAGACGAGGCCCTGCAGAATCAGGATCCCGAAGAAGAGGACGAGCGGCGACAGGTCGAGTGCCATCGCCCCCAGCCGCAGCGGGGGGAGGACACGGCGGATGGGTGCGAGGACAGGGTTGACGACGGCGGCGATCCCGTCGTAGACCCGGCGCACCGGGTGCCCCCACGGCAGCCTGCCAAACGCCACCACGTAGCTGAGGATGATCCAGACGATGAGGGCGTAGTAGGCGAGCCTGAGGAGGAGGCAGACAAGGGCCACGGCGGATCAGGCGCTGACGTGGTAGAGGCCGAGAGCGGCCAGCCGTTGCTGCTCGTCGTGCGACAGGGTCCTGCCGTTCGGGGTCACCAAGATGACGCCCTGGGAGATCTTCGCCATGCGCCCATCAAGCGCATAGGTGAGCCCCGTCGAGAAGTCGACAAGCCGCCGCACCATGGCCGGCTCCGTGGTTCGCAGATCGAGCACCACCGGGCGCCCGGCCCGGATGTGGTCGGCGAGGAACTGGGCGTCGGTGAACGAGCGAGCCTCGATGACCTCGCACTCGTCCGCCCCCTGCGCCTGGCGGGGATGCAGCGGCTCGACGTTGCCCCTCACGATCACGCCCGCCTCGGCATGCTCCGGGTTCGCCGAGATGCGGCGGCGTTGCCGGTCAGGTGGCTCGACGCGACGGCCCGCCACCCCTCCGCTGGGTCGGGCGACGCCCTGGGTCGTCACCTGCGGGGGGGCCTCTCCCCCCGGGCGGCGTATGGCCCGGGGCGGCTCGACGGTGCGCACCTGCGCCTGCTGCGGCGCAGACTCGACCGAGGCCTCGGCTCCCTCCTCGTCCACCAAACCGAGGTAGAAGAGTGCCTTCTGCCAGAACGTTGCCATCAACTCACCTCATTGCCTTGGCCCAAAGATAGCCCGTCCGACACGAATCACGGTGGCACCCTCCTCGATGGCGACCTCGAAATCGTCTGTCATGCCCATCGACAGCTCGACGAGCGACGGGTGTGCGGGTGCTAGCCGGCGCCGTAGCTCGGCGAGACGGCGGAACCATTGGCGGCTGTCCTCGGGGCGGTCCGGTTGCGGCGGGATCACCATGAGGCCCCGACACTCGATGCCTGCGGCGGCAGCCGCCTCGAGAAGCGTCTCGATGCGGCCAGGGGCCACCCCGTGTTTCTGCGGCTCGGCGGCGATGTTGACCTCGACAAGGACAGGCGGAGGATGGCTGACGTCCTTGGCCCAGCTCTCGAGAAGCGTCAGCCGGTCCAGCGAGTGCAGCAACCAGGTGTGGGGACGCACCAGCCGGGCCTTGCGGCTCTGCAGCGAGCCGACGAAATGCCAGCGGATGTCGGCGGGGAGCCGGCCCACCTTGGCGACGAGCTCATCGGCCCGGTTCTCCCCGAAGTCTCGATGACCGCCGGCGTAGGCGGCGGCGATGGCCTCGACCGGCTGACCCTTCGACACGGCGACGAGCGTCACCTCGCTCGGGTTGCGCCCAACCGACGTGGCCGCCGCGGCAATACGCCTGCGGACGCTGCTCAGACCGTCGGCAGCCATGTCAGCGCAACCTGCCGGTGGGTTGTCCGGTTGCGGCGGTACGAGACGAGCTCGGGATCGGTCAAGGTGCAGCGGTCGCTCGACCACACTTCGAGGTCGCCGAGCTGGTCTCGTACCGCGGCGCGAAGATCGAGGCTGGGGGTGCCGGATGTCGTCTCAGCCGCGAACCGCCCCAACCGATCGAGGACATCTGGCCCAACCTCGTAGCAGCATGGCCCGATGGCGGGCCCGATCGCCGCCCGCACCGGGTCGAGCCCACGGTGACGTAGCCTTTCGACCGTCGCCGACACCACGCCGGCGGCGAGACCGCGCCATCCGGCGTGGACGATGGCCGCAAACCCTTCGCCGCCGATCGCCACCGGTACGCAGTCTGCGGTCGCAACGCACAGTGTCAGCCCGCGGCTCGTGGTGAACAGCGAGTCGGCCTCACCAACGTTTCCTGGCGCCAAGACCTCGGCAACGGTTGCGCCGTGGACCTGGGTCGCAAAGGCCAGACGATCGGGCACACCTTCCGCCCGGAACGCAGCGAGCGCCACGGGATCGCGGCGTGCGTCGCCCTCGGTGGCGGTCCCGAATGCGACACCGCTCCACCCGGGCGGGATGATCATCCCTGGACGAAGCCGGGGATGTCGACGTTGTCGCCGCCAAACGTGCCTTCCGCCTCGGGCCGAGTGGACCCGGCGCCAAGATACGTCCCGGACCGCGACCCGGGCCGGCGATCGCG
>Ga0114938_1001898_pt1 | contig 13755 bp, 11 predicted proteins | sample AshMeaBigSpring_FD_88675 | JGI IMG/M metagenome (GOLD analysis project Ga0114938, IMG submission 88675) | Groundwater microbial communities from Big Spring, Nevada to study Microbial Dark Matter (Phase II) - Ash Meadows Big Spring | ecosystem: Environmental > Aquatic > Deep subsurface >...
ATTCTTGCTGCCAGGGCGATAGCTATGGCTATACCCAGCCAGCGCAGGGCGCCGCTGACCAGTTCCTCGCTGGTTTTATCGCCCGGGTTCAGGGCATATTCATCAATGAGTTTGCCGAAGATAATGGGATCGATCAGTTGCAGCACCTGGGCGGCGGCCGCGAGTCCCATGGCCAGGAAGATCCAGCGCTTAAAGGGCTTGAGGTAGGTCCAGATGATTTTCATGGTGGCAGACGCTTTACCGTTTTTTCCTGCAATCGACCGGGAAAATGAATATTTGCGTACCGGTCCTTATTCGTTTTCCTGGTTTACGTGAAGATGAATCCGTTCCGTTCAAGTTATGCAAAACATGAGAATATTTTTTGGCGCTTTTATCATCTTGTGTAGCCATTTGGGTGTATCGTATGCGGAATCCCGCACGGTAGCGCATGATCGGTCTGATACGCTGGTACCGGCAGCCGCATTCCAGGATCCGGGAAGGCTGCAACGATTGGAAGCCCTGTTACCCGCCATCCAGAAGATGTTTGAAGAGCATGCGAAAGAGAACCATATTCCCGGGCTGTCTTTTGGTATTGTGGTGGATGGCAAGCTGGTGTATGCCGGCAATTACGGGTATACGGATATCGACCGCAGGATTCCCGTCCGTTCATCCTCCGTATTCCGCATCGCCTCCATGAGCAAGAGTTTTGCGGCGATGGCGATCCTGCAATTAAGGGATGCGGGCAAGCTCAGCCTGGATGATCCCGCGTCGAAATTCATTCCCGAACTCTCCACCCTGCGATATCCCACGGCCGATGCGCCGCCGATCTCGGTACGCCACCTCATGACACATGGGGCCGGTTTCCCGGAAGACAATCCCTGGGGCGATCGCCAACTGGCGGACAGCGACCGGGAACTCATGGCTTTGATCGGCAAACAGCATTCCTTTTCCAATCCACCGGGTGTAGCCTATGAATACAGCAATCTCGGGTTCGCCCTGCTTGGCAAGATTATTACGAAAGTATCAGGCAAGCCTTATCAGCTGTATATCCGTGAGCAGATCCTCCTGCCGCTGGGCATGAAACATACAACCTATGAATATGGCGATGTGCCGAAGGATTTGCTGGCGCACGGATACCGCTGGATCTATGGGCAGTGGCGCGAGGAGGAACTCTTGCATGACGCACCGGACGGTTCCTGGGGTGCCATGGGGGCCATGCTGAGTTCGGTGGACGACTTTGCGGCATACATGGCTTTGCACCTCCAGGCCTGGCCGCCGTCGGACGCGAAGGAAACGGGGCCGGTTAAACGAAGTTCGGTACGGGAAATGCACCACCCATGGCGTTTCACGGGATTTAACCTCAATTATCGCTATCCGGACGGACGGGCCTGTGCCATGGCATCTGCCTATGCATACGGCTTGCGTTGGAGCCGCGACTGTGAAGGCAGGACCTATATTGACCATAGCGGGGGCTTGCCGGGTTTTGGCAGCCAGTGGCGGATACTTCCGGATTATGGCATCGGGGTGGTTGCTTTCGGAAACCGGACCTATTCCCCGATGGGGGGCATCAATTTCCGGGTGCTGGATACGCTGGTCCGGGCTGCGGGGCTAAAACCCAGGCCCGTGGGGGTTTCTGCCATCCTGCAGCAGCGGCAGGCCGAACTGGTAAAATTCCTGTCCGACTGGAAGGGCGCGGAACAATCGGGTATTTTCGCGGAGAATTTTTTCCCGGATTATCCGGTCGACTTATTGCGCAAGGAATCTGCAGCACTGTTTGCCAAAGCAGGCAGGATTAAATCTGTCAGACCCATGGTTGCGGAGAACCAACTGCGCGGAACATTTATCCTTGAGTGTGAACATGCTAACCTGGAAGTCTACTTCACCCTGTCGCCCGAAAACCCGCCATTGATACAGGAATACAGGATAAGGGAGAAAAAGTGATCGATGGCCAGGGAGGCAGGGACTTCTGGTGTAAGGACTACTTTTCCAGGCTTTAGCCCCTGGGTAAAATTGCTTCCAACGCGTCCATCATTTCCTCAAATCCAGGGTAGGCGTTATTGTTGAGTACAATCAGGGTTTTACGCTGGCCGGTGTATCGCATCAGCCGGGTCCTGTAACCCGGGTTATCGCCCGAATGCCAGGTTGTGATACCGAGGACCGGTAAGCCTTTTAACATCCAGCCCAATCCATAGTTGGAGAGCGAATCGTTGTTGAGTTTTGCGGGCTGGAAAGCCTGCCGGATCTTTTGTTGCGGCAAAAGCTTATTCCCATACAGGGCTTTGTCCCATTTTAAAAGGTTGCCGGCCGTAGCGCTGACGCGTCCCGGACCTTTGCGGTTACCCAGCCAGATGGTGTAGTCTGACGAAGGGAAAGAGTCCGCCCTGACAAAACGCTGTTTTTCCTCCACCCAGATATGACCCAGGGCAAAATGTTTCATCCCGGCTTTCTGGGCATTGGTCCGGATCCTTGTCCTCTTCATGTGCAGGGGCTTGAAAATATGCCTGGTACAGTAATCTATAAAATCCTGGCCGGATGCTTTTTCCACAATGCTGGCAAGCAGCACATAGCCGGTGTTGCTGTATTCATATTTCTCCCCGGGTTTGAATAGCGCCGGTGGCGCATACCTGTTTAGGTATTCGATGATTTCAGGATTTCCCGCCACCTGCGATTTGTCCCAATGCTGGTCCATGACAGCCTGGTAATCGGGCAGTCCGCTGGTGTGGTTGAGCAGGTGGCGGATGGTGATGCCGGAGTATGGAATGCTGAGGTATTTCGAAACGGGGTCATCGAATGAAAGTTTACCATCATTTTCCAGCATCATGACAGCCATGGCGGTGAAGGTTTTCGAAATAGACGCCAGTTCAAAGATATCGCGACGGTCAAGTACCTGCTGGCTTGAAAAGTTACGATACCCGAAGGCCTTGTGATACTGAACTTTTCCGAAATCCGCGTAAAGGATGACACCGCTGAATGATTTGTGTTCCCGCATCAGGCTGTCTATTCCCGCAGTAACTTTTTCCTGGGCTTCTGCAGTTACCATCGCGGATACAAAACAGGAGGCCAGGAATAAAATTTTCCCTGCCCTCACAGCGGAGAAGGAAACAACATTCATTTCAAGGATTTAAGAAAGGCGATGCTTTTGGGTACCTGTTCCATGGAACGAGAGGATTCATCCTCTATGAAAAAATGTTTGACCCCGGACATCCTGGCCTGTTTCATGATGGCTTCAATCCCTACATCGCCGGTACCTAGCACCACATTTGTTTCCACATCCACGTGGCCACCCTGGTTGCCGGGCGTCCCGTGTGCGCGGTCTTTCAGGTGCATCAGGGGGAATCGCCCCGGGTATTTTTTCAACAACGCCACCGGGTCCTGGCCGGGGTGCTTTATCCAGAATACGTCCATTTCAAAATTCACCCAGGCAGGTTCCAGGTTGGCCGCCAGGTAATCGAATAGCGTGCCGCTTTCATAAGGCCTGAATTCATACCCGTGAGGGTGGTAACACAAACTGAGCCCGTTTTCCTTCAGGGTTTTTCCGGCCGCATTGAATACCGCCACGGCTTTCCGTGCGTCTTCGATGGTGAAATCATCTCCTTTATGCGGGATCCAGAAGCATGCCACGTATCGTGCGCCGAAGGCTTTTGCTTCGCTGATGACGGCTGGCAGGTCCTTTTGTAGCTGGTCGAAATCCGCACCGATGCTGACCATATCGAAACCCATCTTGTCCAGCATAACTTTGTAATCGGCCATCGGCATCCCATAGGTGCCGCCTCCTTCGATCTCGCGGATACCCATCCCCCGGATCTTTTGCAGTGTGCCGGGGATATCTTTCGGGATTTGGTTCCGGAAGGAGTATAGTTGTGCGCCGATCTCCTGTGACCGGGCGGCCGAAATGCCCGCCGGGAAAAGCACCAGGAGCGCTATTGCGAGACGAAATATGGAACGATGTTTCATGCGGCTTTGATGAAGTGGGTTGCCAGGATGGGTTACTGTTTCACGTTCGCCTGTATATACCCGTTGTAACGGATCTGCAGGCGATTGTTTGAATTGATAAGCAGATCGGCCGAGCCGTTGCTGTACACGGTGAGCAGGCATTCCCGCACATCGCTTTGGTCTTTGGGATAAATCGTAATATTCCAGCTGTTCTTCTTGCCCGGGGTTTGCTGGTATGTATAGTTTTTCGAAGTAAACCGCATGCCGCCGTCAGTAGTTCCTATATTCGCAGTGTAGGCCCTGCCCATATATGGAAGATCGGAGACCACTTCCTGCGGGGTGACCTTGAACAGGTAAGTTTCCGTCAGCATTCTCGAACGTCCTCCGCTGGGCAGCATTTGTTCCGCGCGGAATGAAAAATCTTTCGCGTTGACCAGGTTCGCCACTTCGGTTTCGCTGATCCGGGGGGCCTGCTGGCTGGATGCACAGGCGGAAAGCAATAACAGGAAGACGGGAATCAAACCGGAAACTATTTTCATGATGACGCTTTTATAGGTAAATGCATGCGTTTCCCTGAGCAGGAGGGTTGACAACTGGGCCTTCAGGGGAACGATCACATCCTTAAATTATCAATTAGGAATGGGATAAAAAAATGCATGTTGCATCTGCCGGGACGAGGAGGTATCCAATCAGCCTGTCAGTAGATCTCTTCAATCTTCCGGAGGGTATTGTCGTAGAACCCGGAGAAGAACCGCATCCCGGTAATGCGTCCGCGGCTGTCTGCATCGAAGTTCACTTCCATGTCTGTTTCCTTCACCCAGAAAGTATTTCCCCTGATCCACAGAAGCGTCGTCCGGGTATTGACCGGGGGTTGTTCCATGAAAAGCTGATTATTGCCAATCACCAGGCGGACACGGTCGCTAAAGACGTTCTCATACCAACCCGCATATTTTGCCAGGGTGGCCGAATCTGTTTTTTCGGGTATACGTATAGGTGGTACCGTGGGACTGGTGCGTTTATTATAGCGTTCCGGACCCGTGCCCGGGAAATGATACTGTACCCTGAAGCCTTCAACCGTACCGCCGCTATTGCGTTCGATTTTCAAGGCGGTGAAGGGGTTTGACTTGTCGAACAGTAGGTCCTTGCCTGCAGGGCTGAGGGGAACAGGTCCGGCACCGGTCCGTTGTGCGCTGACCCGGTTGGCACTGTCAACCCGGATGGTGAGAAATGCCGGCTTGCTGCCGAAATTGCTTTGCAGTCGCAGCCCTGCATTCAGGGATTCATAAACACCTTCGATATCCTTCCAGTTTTGCTGTCCGTCTTTAACCTCTTTGAGGGCGGGCATATCATAGAGTATCGACAAGACGCGATTGCTGAGCACGGATGAATTGGTGGCTGCCGTATTGGACAAAACCAGCACATAGACATGGTCCTCCGGGACCCGCATCCCTTCGGCCCGGTAACCGCCGATGGAACCTCCGTGCCTGACCATGGTCTTGTTACCGAATCCATCGATCGCCCATCCCAGGCCGTAATTGGCGGGGCTTCCGTCTTTCAGCACAAACGTTTTATGAGCGATGTCGCGCAGATCGGGGTGCAGGAACGCACTGTTGTACAGTCCATCGTCCCATTTCAGCATATCATCCACCGTGCTCACGATCTGGCCGGCGCCGTAGGCCCAGTACCAATTGTACTGGGTTTCCATTTTCACACGGCCTTTGGGCGTGGGGCCGCTGTATTCGCCGGTCTTACCCGGGGCGATGAAATCTGAACTGCCCAGGATGGTTTCATTCATCATCAGGGGCCTGAAGATCCGTTGTTGGAGAAAGTCGTTGAAGGGCATGCCGCTGACTTTTTCCACGATGATGGCCGCCAGGACATAGCCCGAATTGGAATAGCTCCAGTTGGAACCCGGTTCAAATAGCAGGGGCCTGCTCTCAAAAAATTTCACCAGCTGGTGGTTGGAGATGGTGCGGTTGACGATCGTGTCAAATCCGAAAAGCTCCGTGTAGGAAGGGATCCCACTGGTATGGGACAGGATATGTTCGATGGTGATGGTTTTCCCGTATGTATTATACGCCGGCAGGTATTTGCGGATATCATCCCTGATGTTCAGTTTTCCATCCTGCTGGAGCAGCAGGATGGACACGGCGGCAAACTGCTTGGAAATGGAACCGATGCCCAGTTTATGGTCTGCACCCAGGGCTACCTGCAACTCGAGGTCGGCCATGCCGAAGGCTTTCCGGTAAAACGGCTTCCCGTCTTTGGCCGCGATCACCACCACGCCCGGATCGGTTGCCGGGTATTGCGACCTGAACAGGGAATCCAGGCTTTTTATTTTTTCCGGGGTAACCGCAAATTGTTGCGCGATTGTTGGAAGGCAGGGAACGATCAGGAGCAGGGAGATCAATAGCCGTATCATATGATTGCATTGTTGAATTTGAAACCATTCATGCACCACGCTGTTTACTTTTCTCCTGGCCGGTATGTCCGCTCCGCGTACTTTTCCACATCTTCCCGGTAAAAGAGCACGTCCTTGAACTGACCTTTCGTATACATGTCTGCCTGGTCCGTGAAATGGGGCGATGATGGGTTGTTGCTGACACCTCCGGCCAGCAGCGATTTGGCACGCACCCGCTCGCCAAATTCCACTACGCAAATGAAACTGTTTCCCCCGAAACCGTATCGTTTCTTCATGCCTTCCATGCGACGGCTTGCAAAGGCCGGCAGGCAACCCCAGGTGGAGGCTGCAAAAGGCACGGGCAGGCTTGGCTTCGCATCGTCATATGTTTCCCGGACCTGGCCGGTCAGTCGCTGAAAGCGATTGATCTCTCCCCAGGGTACTTCCCAGGTGCCAAACCGGTCCTTCAGGTCCATGACAACGCCCCGAAATGCGAGCAGTAAATCATCGTACCCGGCCCTTTCGGCAAATTGTTTGGTGGCCATTACCTGGTCTGCTTCGCCCGGGTTTATATACACTTTCGTGATCACCGGGTTAAGTTTCTGCCCCCATTCCACGGCCAGCGTGGTAGCTACCGAATGCACAGATGCATGATAATCCCATTGCTTCAGGGTTTGTATCGCGCCATGGATTTCCTGGTAAAGGAGGTTGCCCGCGGGAACATTTTTTTCGAAAGCATGGATAAGGGCTGGCACCAATACCTCAAATGCGGGCAGGTAGGTGTCATAGCCTGCTTTGACCAGGTCTTCCATGTTCATCTTACCCGGCTTGTCCAGCACCCGGACCGCATTGACACCGCGGAAATTCTCCCCGTCGGGCGCCATATAGGAAGGGTAGTTTTCCTTCCTGGGACTGGCCGCCCCCGATACGGTGAAAGGCGTGGAGTTGCAGTTCTGGATCCAGCCAATCGCCGGGTTGTAGATATGCACCGTTTCTTTCACCTCGTGCAGTCCCTGGTATTCCGTGGAAACTACCGTGCCGTCCACGGGCTTGCTCCAGTCGTACATTTTGTCGCGCTTCGGCATATAGTTGCCGTGCCAGTAGGCGATATTTCCTTCCTTGTCCGCATACACGGTATTATTGGAGGTATTGCCTTTCAGGGCCATGACTTTTTGGTAATCGGCGAAGCTTTTGGTCTTGGTCCGTTGCCAGCTCTGCACCAGGCTGTTCAATGCCCGATTGTAGTGACGCACGCTCACCCATCCCTCTTTTCGGATAGCCATAACCGGGCCATGGTGGGTGGCATATGCGGTGAAGGTGCGGGAGGACATGCTGTCTGCCTGGCGGAAGCGGATGGTGATGCTGCGTTGCTTCATCGGCTTCATGCCATTGTTGTACCGATAGTATTTCTTTCCGCCCTGGTCGATGACCTGTTCCAGGTATTCATCGGCAACATCCGCATTGCTGGAGGTATGCATCCATCCGCCATGGGCGTTGAAACCCTGGTAAATGAAAAACTGTCCCCAGGTAACGGCACCATATGCCTGCAGCCCCTGCTCGCTGGACATTTGCACTTCGGGCCGGAAATAGAAAGTGACGTGCGGGTTGATATACAGCATTGCTTTCCCGGAAACGGTTTTGGAAGGGGCGATGGCGAAGCCGTTGGAGCCCGTTAAGTCCCGGGGGTGGTTTCCTACTTCTGAAATCCCAGATCTAAAATCCCACTTCATCCCCAATTCCCAGCTGGGATCTGTTTCCATCTTACCCGCACCAGACGCATAAAATTGCCGCACATCCTCGGCCGTGATATCCCCGGTATTGATGGCGCCGATACTGCCGTCTGTCCATAGGAGCGGATACCATGGCGGGAAACGGTGCAGCAATCGGGGTTTTACTTCCGGGTGGGTATAGAGGTAATATTCGATGCCGTCTGACCAGGCCTGCAGGAGTTCTTTCAGCCAGGTGGGGCTTTTCTGGTAATCGGCGATGGCTTCGGTGCTGTCGATGATCATGCGCAGGTAGAGATCATTCCACAGGTCTCTAACGCCGTTCAGTTCGGCCAGCCTGCCCAGCTTTTCAATGTAGTTCAGTTCCACGCGCGGGAAATCATCCTCGCACTGGGCGTAGAGGAGACCGAAAACGGCATCCGCATCGGTTTTGCCGTACACATGGGGGATGCCCCAGTTGTCCCGGATGATGGTTGTTCGGGCGGCTCGTTCTTTCCAGCGTTCTTGCTGCTGGCTGTCCTGGGCGATGGTCTTGTTAGTGCAGGAGAGCAGGAAAATAATTGCGATGATCGTACGGGGCAAATGAGGATGCATATGGCGTGGCTGTTCTCCGAAGGTAAGGCAAGGAGGGAAACAGGAATCAATTTTGACGGAACTTCGCATGGGCGGAAAAGGCATATGCAGCGAGCCCGATCTTTGTTCTACATACCAACGATGTTTTGATGCAACCCATTCGCGAATCCATCCGGCAGGAATTTTCTTTTGGCCAGTACCATATTAGCCTCGTACTTCCGGACCCTGAAAAAATCCGGGCGGAATGGGAATCCCGTCAGGGGGAAGAACATGCACCCGGCAAGGAAGGGAGCCCTGGCCGTGCATTCCCGTTTTGGGCGAAAGTATGGCCATCGTCCCGGGCGATTTGTACCTTTTTGTCGAAGCAACCGGGCCTGTTCAAAGAAAAGCGCATACTGGAAATCGGGGCCGGACTGGGACTTCCCTCCATGCTCTGCGCCTTGGAAGCTACATCGCTTTTATGCACCGATGTATCGTATGAGGCTATGCAATTCGTGGAAATCTCCGCCGCATTGAACGGGATTGAAAACATGCGCTGCAGCGTGCTCGACTGGACAAGCCATCCTCAACCATTGCCCTGCGACCTGCTGCTGATGAGCGACCTGAACTATGCGCCGGAGGCATTTCCCCACCTGCACCGGATGCTGGAGCAATACCGGCAAAGTCATGCGACCATACTGCTGGCCACACCGCAGCGGCTATCGGGGCGTTCTTTTGCGGAAAGCATCCGTCCTTGGGTCAGTCAATCCGAAGAGATCATCGTGGCGGAGGGGAATACCATGGTGCCCGTTTCAATTTTCCTGATGAAGCCAGGGAGCTGACGAATATCCATCGCCCATCATCATGGCTCAATGACGCCACTCCGCTTAAACAGGGGTAAAATCCTGGCCAGCATCGCCCTGCCTGGCTATTTCTGTCCGCACAGTTCAATGGTATCCGCCGACTTTGTACTGAACTGAATTTTGTTAACCGTATTGTTTTTGCTGTAATAAAGGATCAGCAATCCGTAGTTTGTCTGGTATGCTTCCCAGTTGGCATCCTTCAGTTTGGGATTGCCCAGGGTATTGAACAGGCTGCCTTTTTTCGCGCCCAACAGGGGAACCGTCAGTTTTCCTTTGAAGGCAGGCCCGATCTCGATGTAATCCCGTGTTGTGTAGATGGTAAAATCCTTGTCCTTGAAAGCGATTAATCCGCCGCAGGTGGAAGAATCCTTTTCGGACACGGCCGACGTAAAACAGGGCAGTTTTTCCAGGAATTCTTCATGGCCGCGGTTTGGTCGCATGCCGTTGATTTTGCCGTCCAGGATATCAATGGTAATGGTACCGCATTTGTCGCTCACCTTCAATTGAGCCTGGGTGGTAGAGAATACGCTGAGCAATAAGGCGATGTGGATCCAGTGTTTCATTTGTTGTGATTAAGGATATTGATCATGATGCAAATTCAATGCAGAAACTTAAAGAACGCCATTACTTTTTTCCGTGTATGCATGAATGACGACAATTCCCGTCCCCGCTCTTATACGTTATGGGTTGTTTAACAATTGTTTAAGAAAGGGCGCCATCCATACCATACATCTGCAGTTCAACCCATTTTATGTTTTCAAAGCTTGTGGTTGATGATAGCTTTCCTAAAAACCACGATCATGGCTGCACCCGCCACTTTTCTGCTTGCCTGCTGCTTCTTTGCCGGTGGCATTTCCCTATTGCAGGATCAGCCAGGAAAAAAGCCTGGAAATCCCTGTGCCTATTCCACGGATTCCCTACGCCACACAGTACCTTATACCGGTCCTAGCGCTCGCGGGTATAGAGCCCCAACAGCGATGTTTCTGCAAGGATATGGCCTTTCATCGCTTCGGCCAGCTGGTACCTGTCCGCTGAGCCAGGGATAGCGAGCATCCTGTCCAGTGCATAGGCCCTGAAATAATACCGGTGTGTACCGGAGGGTGGGCAGGGGCCGCCGTAATGATGTCTTCGGAAGTCGTTCATGCCTTCAGTTCCGGGGATGCTGTTTTCTTCGATACTAGCAACCGGTTTGATATTCCAGACGTTCCAATGCACCCAGTTGCCGGAGGGAGCATCCGGGTCTTCCACCACCAATGCCAGTGTGGCCGTTTTATTGGGCAGGCCGGAGAATTGTAATGCGGGGTTGATATCCCTGCCATCGCAGGTAAATTGAACAGGGATAGGTTCCCCATCCCCGAATGCGGGACTGCTGATCCTGAATGCCGGTGTGTGGGTCATGGTATTTTGATTAAGCCGGGTTCAAACGCCGAACGGATAGGTTTCCGGCACCTGGTGCCCGTCGGGTTCCAGGTGGAGCGGGTGCAGGGCACGGGTTTCATCCAGGTAAATGAAGGCGTCATAACGCAGCGGTATGACCGAAGGGACGTAGTTGCCGTATTGCTCGCGCGTGGGATGGTAGATCACGCCGATGGCCCGGTGACCGATTGGATGCTCCAGGAAAATATCGTCCATGAGGTCTTCGGCCAGGAGCAGTCGGTTATGCGCCCCGGCCATGCGGTTCAGGTATTCCCAGCTGCCCTTGACGGCCGGTGGCACCGGCATGACCTGCATGGGTGCGCCCCAGTTCCGGCCAGCTATGACACTCCCCTCGTACGAACCGAATCCCACCAGCGCCACTTCGTTTTCATGGTTTTCCACCCGCGCCAGTTCACCAATATTGTACATGCCTTCGACGGCCATGTCTGTGGCCCGTGCATCGCCGATATGCGTATTATGGGCCCATACGATGGCTTTGGCGTCATGTCCGTGGAAATCCAGCAATCGCTCCAGCGTATCCGCCATGTGGCGGTCGCGAATGTTCCAGCTATGCGGCCCGCCCCGCACCATGGCCCGGTAATATCGTTCCGCGTTCACCGCCACCAACGCATTCTGTTCCGCATTGAAAACATTTTCATAATCGGTATTGTAGGATGCCATGCGCTGGCGAAGTCCGCTCAGCAGGTCCACCACTTCGTCCGTGCATCCCTCCGGGGCCAGCTGCGTAGCGTGTGCATAGCCCCTTCCTTCATCCTGACGGTAGGGCTCGAAGCATTGCCAGGCTTCCTGCGCAAGATGTGCGGCAGATGGATCCACTTTGTGGAGGTAATCGCTGATGGACGAGAGGCTTTCCCAGAGGCTGTATACATCCAGTCCATAAAAACCAGCCTTCTGTTCAACGGGCTGGTTTTTATTGAAGGCTTTCAGCCATTCCGCCAGGGACACGATTTCCCAGTTCGCCCACATCCAGGTAGGCCAGCGGTTGAATGCGCGCAGCACCCGCAGGGTACTGGTCCCGGCATCCTCGTATTGTTTGACATAGCGGTTCAGCCGATATGCATCGGGCCAGTCGCCCTCTACAGCGATAAACCGGAAACCTTTCTGCTCGATCAGCGCTTTGGTGATGGCGGCGCGCCAGGCATAGTATTCATGGGTTCCATGCGAGGCTTCGCCCAGCATTACGATACGCGCATGACCGATCCGTTCCATCAGCGCATCCATGCATTCCCGGCCATGCCAGGGAAGGGCTTTTCGGCGGATGATCCCTGCCGCCTCTTTCTCTGGCACCGCGGGCGCCTGTGTGAAATAGCGTTTCAAGGGGATTTTTTTTAATATGAGAAGTACGCCTATTTTTTAATGGAAAACAATGAGGGATATCATGACAGGGTTGATGTAAAATAGTTAACTTCAAAGGCTTCTTTAGTCATAACAGAATCCATACGGTATGGCCCCGATCAGTTTCACGCTCAACGAAAAGATTTTTAGTTTCGAAGGGGATCCCCAGATGCCCCTGCTTTGGGTTATTCGCGATTTCGCCGGGCTCAAGGGTACCAAGTTCGGGTGCGGTATTGCGCAATGCGGTGCCTGCACGGTACATCTCGATGGCACGCCAGTACGTTCCTGCAGCTTGCCGGTCAGTGTGGCGGCAGGTAAGAAGGTCACCACGATTGAAGGCATTTCGGACAATATCGATCATGCCGTGCAGAAAGCCTGGATTGAATTACAAGTCCCGCAGTGCGGGTACTGCCAGAGCGGGCAGGTGATGGCGGCGGTGGCTTTGTTGAAACGGACGCCCAACCCCACGGATAAGGACATAGATACCGCCATGCAGGGGATTATTTGCCGTTGTGGCACATACCCGCGTATCCGTGCGGCCATTCATCGCGCTGCCGGCCTGATGAAAACATAACCATTGCAGTAACCTGTTTGCATACAAAACCATCGTATGAAAAAAACTGGATCAAGCTTAGAACGCAGGGACTTTATCCGCCTCACGGGCATGACCGGCACCGGGCTTTTCCTGGGGCTGCGCAGCTTGGCCAACGGACTCTTTGAACCTGCCAGCCTCCGGGATGCAGCAGCCCCGTTGCAACTGACGCCATTTGTGCATATCGAACCTTCCGGGAAGATTACCATATTCAACATCAAGCCGGAGATCGGGCAGGGCACCTGGCAGTCGGTCCCTACCATGATTGCCGAAGAGCTCGAAGTACCCCTGGATCAGGTTGAGATCGTCAATTCGAATGGGGCGAAAGTTTTTGGCCAGGGACAGAGCGTTGGTGGCAGCTATTCCATCCGTGGACATTACCAGCAGATGCGGGGCGTAGGTGCTTCCGCGCGTGAGATGCTCCTGCAGGCCGCTGCCTCCCAATGGGGCGTACCCGTAACGGAATGTTATGCCGATAACGCGCGCATCCATCATCGCCCCAGCGGTAAAAGCCTGGGTTATGGCGAGCTTTCTGAAGCAGCCGCAAAACTGCCCGTACCCAAGGAGCCCAAACTCAAGGATCCGAAGGATTTCAAGCAGATCGGGAAAGTGGTGCCGCGCCCGGATGTCCCGCTGAAATCATCCGGTCGCGCTGTCTTCGGCATCGATGCCGAAGTGCCCGGTATGGTGTATGCGTCCGTGTTGCGGAGCCCCGTATTCGGAAGCAGGCTGACGGGGTATGACGACAGTGCCGCACTTAAAATCAAAGGCGTGATCGGTACCCGGAAATGCGAACGCATCATTGGCATCGCACGTTATGAAGGCATCGCGGTCATCGCGGACAATTATTGGGCTGCCCTGCAAGGCAGGAAAGCATTGAAAGCCACCTGGGACAACCAGGGTAAAGACAGTTTTAATTCCGCAGCTTTTGAAAAG
>Ga0114938_1001899_pt1 | contig 13750 bp, 11 predicted proteins | sample AshMeaBigSpring_FD_88675 | JGI IMG/M metagenome (GOLD analysis project Ga0114938, IMG submission 88675) | Groundwater microbial communities from Big Spring, Nevada to study Microbial Dark Matter (Phase II) - Ash Meadows Big Spring | ecosystem: Environmental > Aquatic > Deep subsurface >...
CTGGAGATCGGAGAAGGCACTTCGGAGGTTCAGCGCATCGTGATCGCCCGCCACATCGGCGCGAAATGCCTGTGAAAAGGAGACCGCTATGAAACCCAGCGACCGAAAATCGGTATTCGACATTGATTTCTTCGAGGACCTGACCGGCGACATCGCTGCGATTTCCACCAAGGACATCGATGACATCGGCACCCGCATACGCGCCATCCGCGAAGAAAAAGGGGCTTCCCTGGAAGACCTGTCCAGGCTCACCGGCTTCGATGTGGCGTTCCTGTCCGGGATTGAGACCAACCAGATCCAGCCCCAGTTGGGGACCATGATCAAACTTTCCAAGGCGCTCGACAGCGCCTTCGGCCGCCTGGTGTCGGGAACCGGGGACAAGCTGTATTCGATCACCCGCAAGGCCGAGCGCCGCGCCGCCGCGCGATCCAGCTCCAAGGCCGGCAAGAAGCATCTCTACAGCTACAAGAGCCTCTCTCCGGGAGTCAAAGGACGCCACATGGAGGCGCTGCTGGTTCAACTGCTTACCGCGACCGAGAAGGACATCTCCGTGCACGACGGCGAGGAGTTCGTATTCGTTCTGGACGGGACTGTTCTCCTTGAGATCGGCGGCGAGCGCTTCGAACTCGAACCCGGCGACAGCGCCTACTACCTCTCGACCACTCCCCACCTGATTGCCGCCAAGGAGGACAAGGCGACCATCCTGGCGGTGCTCTACCAGGGATAGAAGAAAACATCGCGCGCGAAGCCCCCGGGGCGCCGAGCGGGCTGCCCCCGGGGGCGTTGCGCTCGTTGCCCGTACGCCGCCCACGGCGAGTGGCCGATGGGGCGGCTTCGGCCGAGCCGAAGCGCCGCCTTTTCGGGAGGCGCGGCTCCGCCCCCATTTCCGCCGCCGCTCGCGGCGCACCCGTCCCCCGCGCGGCGATGAAAATCGCCCTTGAAAAGGCCCCTCGGCGGCCATAGCTTTTCTACGTTTACCCAACCCCTTCACCTGTTCATGATGGAGACAAGACCATATGCGGTTCGTCAATTACGCCATCTTCATTTTGGTTGCGGTCCTGGTCCTGACCGGTGCGTCGCACGGGTCGGATCCCGGCGCCAGGGTGCGTCTGGACGTCAAGGAATTCACTTTGAGCAACGGCATGCTCTTCCTGGTGGTGGAACGGCCGGCGACGCCCCAGGTGGCAGTCCGCCTGGCGATCCGGGCCGGCTCCGCGCTCGAAGACCGCGGCAAAACCGGCATTGCCCACCTGCTCGAGCACATGATGTTCAAGGGAACCAAGAACTTCGGCTCGACCGATTACGTGAAGGATGCAGAGTGGCAGGCGCGCATCGACGCGGCCTATGACGCGTTGCGGACCGAGGAGGCCAAGCGCCAGCCCGACCCTCGCCTCATCCGGGACAAGCGGGCGGAGATGGAGCGGCTGCGGCTGGAAGCTCAGAAACTGTATATTCCCCAAGTTTTTTCATCTCAACTCGGGAAAAACGGCGCGGTCGGCGTCAATGCCTTCACCAGTCAGGATCAGACCCAATACATCGCCTCCGTGCCGTCCGACATGATCGAGCAGTGGTTCTCCATCGTCAGCGAGCAGCTCTTCGAGCCCTCTTGGCGCGAGTTCTACGTCGAAAAAGAAGTCGTGCAGCGCGAATGGGCCTTCCGCTATGTCAACAACCCCGAAGGCGCCGCCTGGCTGGACCTGAACGCGACCGCCTATACCGCCCATCCCTATCGCAATCCGGTCATCGGCTGGAAATCCGACATGGAACGGTATCACACTCGGGATGCGATGGAATACCATGCAAAGTACTACCACCCGGCCAACGCGGTGTGCGTGCTGGCAGGCGACATCACGGAGGCCGACGCCCGGCGGTTGGCCGGCATTTACTTCGAGCGCTACCCCGCGGGAGAGCGCTCTCCCGAGACCGTCACCACGGAACCTCCCCAACAGGGACCGCGCAAAAGCGTGCGTTACCTCGAAGGCGCGCGCACACCGGTGGTGCGCGTGGGCTTCCACGGCGCCCCCATCAACACTTCCGACTTTTTGGCTTTGGACGCGCTGACCATGACGTTGAGCCAGGGGCGAAGCGCCCGTTTGACCCGCAACGTCGTCGAGCAGGGGCAGGCGGCCGAAGCCTGGGCCGCGAACCCGGACAACCGCTACGGCGGCATGCTGGTGCTGGGCGGATCGCCGAACGAGCCCGCCGAGCTGAAACGAGCGCAGGCCAGCGACGAGGAAAAGCGGATGGCCTACCTGGCCGCCTGCGAATCCTTGGAGAAAGCACTGCTCGCCGAGTTGGACGCGCTCAAGGAGGAACTGGTCACCCCGGAAGAGCTCAACCGCCTGAAGAAGCTCAACCAGCGCGACTTCATCGACCGGCTGCGCAGCAACGAAAGCGTCGCCGGGGCGCTGGCGACGCTCGAAGTACAGGCCGGGTGGCGTTACCTCATCGACTATCTGGACAAGATGGATGCGGTCACACCCGAGGACATTCGCCGGGTGGCCCGGCAGTACGGCCGGACCGAAAACAAGACGACGATTTTCGTGATCCCGGGCGGCGCGGCGAGCCGTGCGCCCGAAGCCTATGCCGAAGTCCGCTCGATCAGCGGCAGCGCGGCCGCCGGGCGTGAGCTATACCGGGGAACGCTTCAGAACCATTCCATCCACCCGACGCCGGCCGGCTGGAGGCATCCGCTGTCCTTCCGTCGCGATCCGCACCGGGTGCGCTACCCCGAGGCGGTCCAGCTGGCGATCGGCGGCGCTCGAGTGTTCTACCTGCCCGACCGCGAGCTGCCGCTGGTCGACCTGACGATCTACCTCAAGGCCGGGGCCGTCGACCTTCCGGACTCAGTGGCCGGCCTGACGGATCTCCTGGAAAGCACGATCATCCGCGGCGGAACCGAAGCGCGCACCCCCGGCGAACTGGCCAGGCTTCTGGACGACAATGCCATCCGCCTGGGGGTGGACATCGGATTGGAAGAGACCGCGATCAAGCTATCGGTGATGTCTTCGGACTGGGAACGGGGGCTCGACCTCCTTCAAGAGGTGCTCACGCGGCCGCGCTTCGACGCCAAAGTGCTTGAAGTGGCAAAGAAACAGGCGATGGACCATCTGAGCCGCCAGGGCGAAGACGCCCAGGCGGTTGCCATGCGCGAGGGGTTGATCGCGCACTTCAAAGGTCATCCCTACGGAAGAGACCCGCTGGCGGCGCTGAAAACCATCCCGAACCTCACGCGCGAGCAACTGGCACGGTTTCTCGCCGACTACGTGGTCCCCGCGAACATGGTGCTGGCGGTTTCCGGGGACATCGGTTACGAGCAAGTGAAGCAGGCACTGGGGCGGTTCATCGCCGGCCTGCCCGAAGGCGCTCCGCCGCCCCGCCAGCTGCCGGCGCCGCCGCAGCCGGCGCCGATGATGACGCTGATCCACAAGCCCGGGCAGGTTCAATCGAACGTCGTGGCCCTGTTGCCGGGCATCCAGCGATCCAACCCCGATTTCTGGAAGTTGAGCCTGCTGATGGACGTTTTCGGCGGCAGCGATTCGCTCATGTATTCCCGGCTGCGGGATGACCTGGGGTACGTCTATTCCGCAGGTTTCTATCAAACAGCCAAATGGCAGGCCGGTCTACTGGTAGGGATCATCGGCTGCAAAGGAGACAAGGCCGGAGCGGCCGTTGAGGAAACGCTGGCCATCATGAAGTCTCTGCGGCAGGAGATCCCCGAACGCGAGCTGGAGCTCAAACGGCTCGATACGCTGAACAGTTTCGTCTTCAACGTCGACACGCAGTCCGAGTTGGCCCAGGCCTATGGCCGCTACGCCATGCGTCAGGAACCGCTCGATACGCTCAGCCGGATCCAGGAGGCCTATTTCACCAGTAGCCGGGAAGAGCTGCAGAAAATCGCCCTGGAGCAGCTCGATCCCCGGAAAATCCAGATCGTCATCGTGGCCGACAAGACCACATCGGTCCGCAAAGGCGACGGCCGGAACCTGACCCTCGAGGACGATCTGAAAACCCTGGCGCAGGAATTCGGACTTCCCTTTCAAGAGATTCCATTGCGTTGAGGTCTCCTGCGGTTCTGCGCGTTGGGCGGGGGCATCGGCCACGGCCTCCACCACAGGCCGTTTCACTGCGCTCAACCTCCGCGGCCCGCGTTGTCCGAACCCGAGCTGAATCCCGCGACGAGATCCCAGAAGAGGGTCTCCAGGCCGGGATGCGGCAGCGGCTGCATCGGAACCAGCCCGGGCGTGTACCCGCGGCGCATGAACTCCCGGATGAAGTCCGGGGTGCCGCTGACGACGTGAACCGGCACCGACCAGGGCTGGTCGTGGCCGATGAGCTCGACCGGCGGCTGGTGGTCGCCTACAATGATGACCAAATCGGTTCCATTGACAAAGCGCCGGATGAACTCTTGCAGCAGCCGGATCTCCTGGGCGATGGCAGCGCTGTAGGCCGGAGAGGCCTCCGACAGCTCGGTCCAACCGAAGGGGTAGGTCTGCGGTGAAAGGGTGTAAAAAATCGAGCCGTCGCCGATGTGGTCCCAATCCCCGACGATCGGCGCCTGGATATCGAAGGCGGCGTGGCTTCCGGTCAGGACAATCTCGATGAACAACGGGGCGGGCGCTGCGCGAAGAAGGCGACGGGCGACCCAGTCGAGGACGAACTGGTCCGGCATGGGCGCGAAGCCGAAGGCCGGCCCCCGATAGCCCATATCGGGCGCGATGAACGTCTGCGCGAACCGGTAGAACCGGCCTTCCGGCCAGGGCCAGAAGGTGCCCGGCATGACGCAGACCGTGCGGCGGCCGGCCCGGTTGAAATAATCGGCCAACGGCTGGAGGCGTGATCTCAGCAGCAGATCGTGCCCGATCTGGCTGTCGATGCGGATGCCGCTGGCAAGCGTGGCATGGGAGAGCCACGAGCCGCCGCCGAAGGTCGGAGCGGTCAAATACGCGGAGCACATCGCGAATCCGGCGGCTTGCAGTTCGGCTTCGGCCGTCTCGACGGCCGGCAGGACCGTCGGGGCATGCCGCGGGTCGCTGAAGGCGCTCATGCCGTAAGACTCGACAACCACCAGCAACACGGACGCGCGGGCGAGCTTCTTCAGGTCTGCCCCGGTTTGGCGCGCGCGCTCCATGGCCTTCTCTGTAATGGATTCGTGCTTCGCGCGGATGTCGCTCAGATTCAGAATGAAACGGGCTTCCGCAGCGACTCTCGGCAGCACCGCCGGTCCCAGGATAGCGGGCTGAAGGCATGCGGCGGCCAGGAGCGCCGCCGAAATCCCTGCAGCCGCCACCCGCCAACGCCAGCGCCAGGGGAACGGCATGCCGTGGGTCAGGCCCTGATGCAGGCGCTGCAGCGCCCGCCCGACACCCCAAACCAATGCAGCGATGGCGGCAAGGGTTACACCCACGCCCAGAAGAACCTGCTCCGGCGGCCGGGTCAGCCAGAACAGCAGAATCAGGTCCGGAAGGCGCTGGGAATCCATGAACAGGTTGAAGTCGCGGTTGAAGATCATCGGAACCAGACGGTCCGCCGCATCAAACAGCTTCAGGAAGACCAGGGCCGACGTGAGCAGGGCGAGGACGACCGATCGCAGGCGCCGACCGGTGCTGGCCAGCACGACCATGGCGAGAAGAAGGACCAGGCACTCCGGCGACAGGCGCAGAAGTGAGCCCCAGCGCACGTGCGGGAAAGAGATCTCCACGCTCATCAGAGCGTTGAGGAAGAAAAACGCCGCGGCCGCGGTGGCGAGCGGGTGGAACCGACCCGGTTCAAACGGACGCGCTGCAGAGGGGCCAGGCAATGGAGGCGTGGTCATGGCTGGCGGCCACCGGTAGCGTCGTTCCAGCGCCGCGGGGAGCCGGCGATGCGCTCCAGGAAATCGCACCCGCACCGCATGGTCCGTTCCCAACCAGGGAACTCCGAAAAAGTCTGCAGCGCGGCCTGGCCCATCGCTGCCAGCAGATCCCGGTTGTGGTGAAGCAGCGCGATGCGCCGGAGCACGGCCTCGTCATCGCGGGCGGCCGTCAGAAATCCGTTACGCGCATGCCGCACGAATTCACGCACTCCGCCTTCGGCCGAAGCGATGACCGGCAGACCGAAGGCCATCGCCTCGAGCGCAGCGATTCCGAAGCCCTCGTGCGCAAACGGCATGGCGAAGACCTGAGCATCCAGGTATAGGGCGCGCAGAGGCTCGCCGTCCACGGCGCCCATCAAACTCACCTGCGATCCCAGTCCCCGGCGGGCGATCAGCTCCCGGATGCGCCGGGCGTGCCTGCGATCCGTCGTCAGGCTCCCCGCCACGGCAAGATGCCACACGGTCGGGGGAAGACGGGAGAGGCATTCCAGCAGACGATCCAAACCCTTGACCGGCGATAGGTTGCCGACGAAGAGCAGCTTCAAGGGCCCGGCCTGGCGGCTGCGTTCGGAGACCGCGCGCGCGGAAGGGATGCATCCCAAGCGATCCCCGGCCGGCGAGACCACCCGCAGCGGGGCGTCCGCGCGGAAGAAGGCCCGGGCGGCGTCTCTGGTGAAACGGCTGGTAAACAGGGCTCCGTCGACCGAGCGGTAATAGGCCTTTTCTGCCCAGCCGTAAACCCGGTTGACCAGACGACGGCGGGGCTGGCGGCAGAGCACCTGGTGGACGACGGCGACGATCGCCGGCGCCCGGCTGCGGCGAACGCGGTGGTTCAGGCGGACCAGGGAAGGGTGGCAGAGCGCATCCTGAAGCATCAGGTCCCAGTTCCTGCCGGTCAGCCGGCCGGCCGGCCGGCGGGAAAAATTGTCGACCAGCCGCGCCGGGTAAGACTTCAGGTCCAGCGAAATCACTTCCACCCGATGCCCGCGCCCGCGCAAGGCCTCCACCAGAAAGCGGTCGTATAGATAGCCGCCCGTCAGCGTGTCCAGGCGGCCGTAGATGACCAGGCCGATGCGCATCACGGCGCTTCGGTGTACGCCGCCCACGCGCAGGGGTTCTCCCAGATGGTCACGGTCACCTCACGCAGCCGCTCGTCGGAAAACCGGGACCGCAGGCCGTGACACAGGATGCGGGCGAGATGCTCGATGCTGGGGTTGAAACCCTCAAATTCCGGCAGATCGTTCAGCGTCCTGTCGCGGATGCCGGCCAGCGCCTCGCCGAGCCCGGCCGACATCGCGTCGATGTCCGCCAGAAACCCGTTAGGGTCCAGGCGGTCGCCGGCCAGGCGCAGTTCGACCCGGTAGACGTGGGAATGGATCTGGTTCTCCGGTCCTAAATCCGCGCCGACCAGATAATGCCGCGCGATGACCTCCTGCTGCACAGCGACAGTATACATTCGATAGGCCTCCTCAAGGGCATGACGCACCGAGCACCGGGTTTCAGTGCCCATAGCTCAGAGCGACCTGGAGCGCTTCCCACGGCCGGCGGTCGAGCAGATCATACGCCGCGGCCGCGTTTTCCACCGCGATTTGGTGGGTGATGAGCCGGGAAGGGCGCGTGCGTCGGATCATCTCCCAGGCGACCCGCTGGCGCCGCACCCGGTCCCAGCGGGCGAGGGCATGGGACGGCAGCGTGCTCACCTGGCTGGCGATCAGGTGAATGCGGCTGCGATGAAAGCGGCCCCCCAGGTCGAGAGCGGCCGGCACGGCGCTGTACCAGGAGCCTATCACGATGCGGCCTCCGAATCCCGTCAGGTCGATGGCCGCATTCAGGGCGGCGGGATCGCTCGAAAGCTCGAACACCAGATCCGCCAGATCGCCGGCCTCGCGCGATGACCGCGGCGGCTTCAGCGCCTCGGCCTCGGCAAGCTCCAGGGCGGCATGGGCGCCCATGTCCAGCGACGCCTTGCGCCGCTGCGGGATCGGGTCGACGGTAACCAGCCGGTGAAGGGGGTGGCGGGATAGCAGGGCGGCGGCCAGCAACCCCACGACGCCTTGGCCGAAGACGATGGCCGTCTCCCCGATGGCGGGGCGCCCGTCCAGCATCAGGGTGACGGCCGTCTCCATGGTGGCGAGAAACAAGGCGTCGCGGTCGTCGATGTCGTCCGGGATGAGCACCGCTTCGGCGGCCGCGGTGCAGAATCGGCTGGCGTGCGGGTGAAAACAGAACACACGGCGGTCCAAGAGACTGCCGGGGACCTCCGGTCCGATTTCGCGCACCCGGCCGACGGCGGCGTATCCGTATCGCAGCGGGAAGATGGCGGGTCCGGAAAGCGACGGCAGCGTGGTGTCGAGGGGTAGGTCCTGAGGGACCCGGCCGCGGTAGAACAGGAGCTCGGTGCCGGCGCTGATCGCTGAAAAACGCGTTTGAACGCCGACTTCGCCCGAACCCGGCGGCGGCAGCTCCTCCCGGTCCACCGCGATGTCGAAAGGGCCTCGCATGACGACGACGGAGCGTTTCATGCGGCGTCCCACAGCGGGCGGCTCCATACCACGAGATCGCGCCCCAGGGGCTGGCAGTAGAACTCCTCGAGGTGGAGATCGAGTGCCCGGTTCGAACCGGCCGGGTCGATCACCGGCAGGCCACCCACCAGCCGCGGGCTGATGGTGACGATGATCAGGTCCACCAGCTGCGCGCGGATAAAGCTGGTGATGACCTTGGCGCCGCCCTCCACCATGACGCTGGTGACCCCCCGGCCGGCCAGCCAATGCATCAGGGCGTCGAGATCGATGCGGCCGTCGGCTCCCGTCGCGCAGGCCACCGGGTCGGCACCGGCCCGGCGGACCGTCCGGATTCGATCGCCCGGAACGGCGGGGTCGTGAACCAGCCACGGGCGCACGTCCGGCCGACGCAGCAGCCGGGCCGTTTCCGGCGTTCGCAAGCGGGTGTCGAGGACGACCGGGTGTGGATTCGGGCCGGTCGCTTGCTTGGCGGTAAGGTTCGGATCGTCGGCCAGGAGGGTTCCGATTCCCACCAGGATCGCGTCGCACAGGGTCCGGATGGAATAGGTGAGGTGCATGGATTCCGGCCCGCTCAGGCGCAACCGCTCCCGGTCGCGGCCGGCGATGCTGCCGTCGACGCTCTGGGCATAGCTCAACACCACGAACGGACGCTTTAGAGAGGTGCGGAACTCGGCCGTGTCCGCCAGGTGGGCTCTCAGCTCCGGCAACCCGCGAATGAGGTGGCGAGGGGCATATGGATCCGGGCGTTCTTTTTCCATCGGTCGCCGCTCTGCTCCGGAGCGATTCGTTGCGCGGTCACGATCCGCCGGCCGCAGTGCCTCGGCCAATCAGCCAACGGTCCTCCGGCTGGCATATGCGCGGGTGGCCGGCCCCCGTCAGCATCAGGGCGAGAGATGCCATCAGGGTGAGGGAGGCGGCGCTGCCGGGCAAGGCCGGAACCAGCCACAGCGCCCCCAAGAGACTTAATAGCATTGCAGCGGCGCGGGCCGCAACCCCTATCGCACAGAGGGCGATGCCGGCGAGCGCCATCGTCCGCAAGGGAAGCCCGGCTTCTTCCCCTGGTCCTGAGGGCGCCGGAAAGAGCAGCAACGTCCAGCCGGTTGCCGCAGCGGCCCGCAGGAAGAATGGAAACCGACGAACCAGGACCCCTGCCAGAAGCGCCGGCGCGCGGCCGAGGCCTGCGGCGTCCCCCTTGGCGTAGCCGCAGACGATCCACCAGTCCAGGCCCAAGCTGAGACCCATGGCGAGCGTCATGACCCAAGCCGCCGGGCGGGTGGCTTCGGGGCTCAAAACCGGCATCAGCGCCAGCGCGGCAAAGATCATTTCACAGCCGGCCAGCCAACGGGCCCCTGGCCGCGGGGTCACCCGGCCGACCGGGAGCCCGGCCCGGCGGCGCAGGCCGACGGCGGCCTGAAGAAAGTAGAACCCGGCGCCGACCCCAAGGTAGGGTAAGGGGGCTTTGGCGCTCGCGGTCAGAAGTAAACCCGCCAGCAGCAGCCCCAGGGCATCGATCCGGGTGTCGAGCTGCGCTCCCAGGCAGGTAACGTTCTGCGTGCCACGGGCGACATGACCGTCGAGGCCATCCAGCGCTACGGCCAGAATATAAACCAACCCTGGCAGCCAGCTGCGCGCGGCACCCGCGGCACCGGCCGTTTCCGGAAGAAGAAATCCGGCCAGGCACGCCGTCAGTGCCGCCCGGGCGATGGTGAGAAGATTGGCGGGGCCCAGGGCGGGGCGCAGGGCTGGATCGTCGGGCGGATGGTTGAGATCCAGCGAGCTTCTCAGCCGAAAGAAGAACCATGCCAGCACGACGACGACCGGGCCAACCCGGCGGATGGTGGCTTCAAGGTTCGAGCAGACCAGGCAGAGAGCGGCGGCGGCGGCGAGGACAGCGCCGCCGAGCGCTGCGAGCGCCGCCCACTCGCGCTCAAGCCGCGCGCGCGCCGTCTGCGGCGTGCTCACCGCAGCTCCTCATCGGCATGCGCAGCAAACTGCGTGCGGATGTAGTGCTCCAGTCCGCTCAGGATTTCCAGCTGATCGGCGTCGCGCCCGGCGGCCGAGCGCAGGGCGTTGATTTCCGTCAGCGCCGCCTGCGGGGTGCGGCGCGGGTTTCCGGCGAAGTCCAGCATCGGTTCGCCCCTTTGGATGCGCGTTAGAAACGCGGCGGAATCGGGCCGCAGGCGCTCGGGCAACTGCGCTGCGAAGTTGCGGAACAGCAGCCGCGCGGCAAGGCGTCGCGGCTCCGCGCCGGCGAACCGGTCGATCGTGTCGATTTTGCCGGCCAGATCGAGGCCGTGGAAGTCGCGGCACAGGGCCTCGTCGGCCCTGGCGAAAAAACCGTTCTGGTAAAGGCCGGCATCGGAATCCAAATCCGGAATGAACGGGTAACGGTAGTGACGGTGATGGAGGATGATGCGTTCCAGCACGGACGGGTGGGCGCCGAGCCAGTCAAGGTTGGCCTGCATGCAGCGGCGTCGTTCCGGGTCGATCCGTTCCATGTAGCGTTCATGGGGCGGCAGCAGGATGGCCGGTTCGCCGAAGCGCTTGCGCGCCACCCACGTGGTGTCGGCGACGGCCTCGGGCCGGGTGTCGCGCAGATCGGGAAGGTCCAGGCGCAGCCAGAGGGTCTGCTTGGGGTAGGGAACGGAGTTTCCGATCGAGAGCACCGGCGCCTGGAAGGCCTGGCGGGTCCCGAATTCGGCGGCCGTCAGCAGCCCCAGCCAGTGCGGCCCCATGCTGCTTTCAAGCCCGGCGGGCAATTCCAGCGCGCGTTGCTCATCCACCTCCCGGCGGAAGCAGCCGTCGAGGTAGTGCCACATTTTGCGATCCCGGGACAGAATCCGGGCGAGCCGCAAGGCGGCTTCCGCGTCGCACATCGCGTCGTGCGACTGGCCCGTAAAAAGCCCGTTGGCCGATCCGATGTCCTCCAACTTCAACGAGGCTTTGCCGTTCAGGACCGGCCAGCTCAGGCATTCGCGGCGATAGAGCCAGAAAAAGATGGCGACCGGCAGCAGGTCCATGCGCCGGCAGCGGTTGGCGAATTGATGCGTGTAGGGTGTCAGCAGGTTTCGGTAAAATGAGAAGCGCAAAAACTCATCGTCGAAACCGATGGAGTTGTAGCCGATGCTCGTGGTGCCCGGCCGGTTCACCTGCGCATGGATCTCACGGAGCGCGTCGTATTCGCAGCGTCCGGCAGAAAAGCGTTCGCTTGGGATGCGGTTCACCAAAATGGCCTGGGGGGAAGGGATAACGTCCGGCCGCAGCCGGATCCTGGCCGTGAAGCGCTCAAGTTCCTGCAGCTCGAGGTCGGTGCGGATGGAGGCAAATTCGAGGATCTGATCGAAGGCCCGGTTCAGTCCTGAGGTCTCGGTGTCGTAGAAAAGAAGGGTGTCGGCCATGAACAGGTGTTTGCGTCGCCTGCCTGGCCTTTGTCAAGGGAAAAAATGTGCCAGCGCGTCCGGGGTGAGCGAATGCCGCCTGCGCCGGCCGCGCTGGCGTGGGGTTTCCGGGACCGTGGCGGTGTTACTGGGTCGTGATCACCAGGTCGTCATGGCCGTAGCCGAACTCGGTCAGCAGATCGCCCACGGTCTTGACGATTTCGTCGGGTGGCAGCTTGGTTTCCACGTAGATGTTGGTCTTGCGGATCTTCTCCGGGATCCTCAATTGATCCGAATAGCGCGAGAAGCAGGGCTTCAGGTCATCGTAAAGCCAAAGCACTTTTTCGAAATCCTGGGGATGGGAGGCCGCGAAGCAATTGCACAGAGTGGTCAGCATGTCCTCCCAGGACTTGACCGGATAGGTGCTCCCCTGAAAGCTGAAGGAGGTGATCGTCTTGTCGGCAAAGAACTCGGGCTTCTTGGCCTTGATATCCGAGGTGTTGTCGGAGACGACCGGAAACGAGGGCGCGATCCGCGCACTGGACGGAAGCGGCAGCGAGGGCGCCGCGGCGTTTTCGTGCGTCAGAACCCACTGCTCGAAGTGCGACCGGATGAATTCTTCGACCATTCCCGGATCGGCCTTGTAGCCGCAGATTTTCTCGGTGGCGTCGCTCAGGATTTCCACGAGAATCTTGTTCGGCCCCGTCAGTACCCGGTTCCAGGCATCCGGCAGCACGTCGGCCGCCATTTTGCGCTTGTGTTTCTGGTAGGCCGACTTGGCCGATTCCAGGTATTCGCCGTTGAGAATTTTCTCGCGGCTTAGAAACATCGTGAGGTCTGCGGCCATTTCCTCGGGTTTTTGTTCGAACAGATCGCTCACGTGGCAGCGCTTCTGAGCCAGGCCGCCTTTTGCCGACGCCAGGAAGAACCACCAGCGGGTGCCGTCCGTGTGGACGACCAGCTCGATGCCCTCGCGCACGGCGAAGGCGATGAGCTGCGTGTGGAGCTCATCCGGATTATCCCCCGGGCGTTTGACATCCAGGATCAATTTGCTGACACCGTCGATGCGCAGCGCATAGGACACGGTAATGGAATCCGATGAAAAATCCGGGTAGACCTCTTCAACGTTGAAGATGTCCCAGCCGAGGAGCGAGAGCAGCCTGAGGGCGACGGCCTGCTTTACGGAGGCCTCATCCAGTGAATGCATTTTCTTGTTTGATTTAAGGTCTTTGACAAAGGCCATGACCGGTTTTTTCATGGAATCCTCCCAGTGGATCGCGGAGCTTGTGATCGGGCGGCGGGGCTGAATCCGCGCCTGTTGCGTATATCGGCCGGCCCTATTTCGGACTTGAGCGCCGGCCATTTTTGGAGCTCATGTTTTCGGCCGTCGTGACGATAGGATGGGGCAGGATGTTTCGATCGGAGGCGAGTCTTTGCAATCCAAATTACTGTTCTGGGTAGCGGTGGCGATGGCCGTCACGGGAATGCTTTCTCCCGAAGGGAATCTCTATTTCTTTCTGGCCGTGCACTCCTCCATGTTGATGATCGGGTGTTCGCTTCACCGCCGCGAAAAGCGCGGCCGCAGGCCGGCGGCGGTTAAAACCGCTCCTTCCAAGTCGCAGGCAACCCCCTCCAAGGTCGGAGCCGCGTAGCGGACTCCCGTTCGTTAAATAACCGGTTGCGTCAAGTTATTGACAGCCGATTTTCCTGGCGAGCAGATGTGCAGCGGTGCAAGATCGATGTAACTGTCAGTAACTACATTAAAACTTTTTAAAAATAAAATCAGTTAGATTATGGCATGATAATTGAATTGCAATAGTTGTATAGTTGTATAGGAAGTCGGCCGGGTAGCAACCAATGATCTAAAGTATCCGATCCGGAAAGACGATAGAACCACCAGATCCGCATCGCTCATAGTGACGGAGGGTTAAGAACATGAGACACAGCAAGGCCTTGGCTCAGAAGTTCGACTATGACATGGGTTACCTGGTTAAAAG
>Ga0114938_1001900_pt1 | contig 13747 bp, 10 predicted proteins | sample AshMeaBigSpring_FD_88675 | JGI IMG/M metagenome (GOLD analysis project Ga0114938, IMG submission 88675) | Groundwater microbial communities from Big Spring, Nevada to study Microbial Dark Matter (Phase II) - Ash Meadows Big Spring | ecosystem: Environmental > Aquatic > Deep subsurface >...
ACAGTTGCGCCGCCGGGTTGTCGAGTTCGGCAGACGAAGGCGCCACACGAATCTGATACGCGCTTTGTGCTGCGCCGCGATGAGGGGCGAGTAGCCGCCAGCTCAAACGCGGCGCGCGTTCGCCAAGTCCCAGCGGGTTGGTCAGATATTCGCAGCGTAAGTCGGTCAACGTGACGGCGGACATGGGTGTTGGTGTGATCACGCGCACGTATCCAGAAAGCGCGCATAGGTCTCGCCCACGGCTTCGGGGTTCTGGAAAATGGCGGGCAGCGGCGGAAACTCGACGACGTGAGCACCGGGCAGTCTGGCAGCCATGCGGTGCGTCAAGTCGGCGGGATGCAGGGCGTCGTCGTTCCAGGTGATGATGCACGTCGGTGCAGTCAGGCTGCGCAGGACCTCCAGATCGGGCAGCGGCGTCCAACCGATGACGCCGCGCAGCGCCGCCACCAGGCTGCGTTCGTCGTGGGAGCGGAAGGTTGCGCCGACCGATGCGACGACATCCGGCGGCCAGTGAAAATCGTTGCGCCAGGTGACGGCGGCCGCTTCCAGAAAACGCGCCATGCCGTAGGTTTCGATGGCGTCGGCGAGATCCAGAAAGCGCTTGATCTCGGTGTTGGGTTGGTCGCCAAAGGCCGGCGCCGTCAGCAGCAGGCGATCCACACGCTCCGGGTGGCGCAATGCAAAGGTGAGCGTCGTCGCCGCGCCCATCGACTCGCCGCCGACGATAGCGCGCGCGATGCCGAGTGCATCCATCACGGCGCCCATGTCCTCCGCCATCGTGACCGGGTCGTAGCCGGCGGGATCGGTCACTGGCGTCGAGTCACCGTGTCCGCGCTGGTCGTAGACGACGACGCGATACTGCGGCGCCAGTGGCAAGAATTGCTGTTTTGTGCCCTGCCGGGTGCCGGTCAGCCCGTGTGCGAAGATGAGCGCCGGGCCGGCGCCAAAGGACTCAACGACCAATTCGGCGCCAGTGACCGGCACGCGGATCAGGTTGGACATGGTGTGCTCCCAATTCCTACACAACGATAACTTCGACGCCAAGTTGCCGGATCTGGCTGAGATCCGTTTCCGGCGCCGTGTCGTCGGTGATGATGCGCCGGGCGCTGGTGATCTCGCCAAAGGGGGCCAGCGCCACCTGTCCAAACTTACCGCCGTCGACGCCGACGATCACTTCCTGGCAGCGATCGCGCATTCGCCGCTTGACGTCGGCTTCCTGCAGGTTGGCCTCCGTAAAGCCCTGTGCGATGGTGAGACCACGCGCCCCGAAAAAGCCGACCGTGGCGTAGATTTTCCCCAGCATGTCCCAGACAAAGGAACCGGAGAGGGAGACGGTGCTGGCGCGCAGGTGCCCGCCGGTGAGAAAGGTCTGAATATCGAGCCGGTTGATCAACTCCAGCGCCGTATTGATCCCGCTGGTGATCACGGTCACGTCGGCGAGATCGATGCGCTGCGCCAGCGCGCGCGCCACGTACAGCCCGGTCGTGCTAGCATCCAGCAAGATCGCATCGCCGGATTGGATGAAGGTGGCGGCCATCTCACCAATGCGCTGCTTGGCGTCGGCGTTGACCGCTGCCCGCGCGGCAAAGGTGAAATCCGCCGCCGCACGACTGGAGAGCACAGCGCCGCCACGCGTGCGCACCAGCATCCCCTCGACGGCCAGTTGGTTGAGATCCTGCCGAATGGTGACTTCCGACACCTCGCAGAGATCGCTGAGTTCAGCGACGGTGGCCGCGGAACGGTCGCGCAGAAAACCGAGAATTTTGTCTTTGCGTACTGAGCCGAGGATTGCTGCCATGCCAGCGATTGTAGCGGTCTTTCGATTTGATGTCAATAAGGTTGCGAAAACTTTTATACTATTGACATTTGACCGGCTCAGTGCTAGGATTCTGAAAGTTTCCGCAATTCTTTTCCAGGAGGAGAAACCTATGAAGAACGCGATTGCGTGGCGCCGCATCTCGGATCGATCCGTCGCCACGCCGGGCAATGGCTGATTCAGTTGACGCTGCTGACGCTGGCTTTCATCACTATTGTGCCGATCTTCACGCTGTTGTCGCTGTCGGTCAAGGACATCTACCAGTTCAACGTAGCGCCGATGGGCGTCACCTTCCCGATGCACTTCGACAACTACGCGCTGGCGTGGAAATTCATGGCCGAGCCGATCTGGCACAATGTGCTGGTCGCAGCAGTCGCAACCCTGGCAAGCCTGACGATGGCGTCGATCTCGGCTTTTGTCTTTGCCCGCTTCCGTTTTCCGGGTCGCGATCTGCTCTTTTTCGCCATCGTCATCCTGCTCTTCATCCCCAACACCGTGCTGCTCGTGCCGACCTATCAACTCATCATCCGTTTCGGCCTGCAAAACACGTTGTGGGCGCTCATCCTCCCCTACTGTGCAATCCAGGCGTTGGCGATCATGGTGCTGCGCACGTTCTTTCTGGAGATGCCCGACGAACTGTTCGACGCCGCAGTCGTCGATGGCGCCTCCGTCTTGCAGCAGTTCACGACCATCGGCGCCCCGCTCGCCAAGCCGGTGATCGGGGCGATGGCGATCTTCCAGGTCTGGTTGATCTGGAATGACTATGCCTGGCCGTCGCTCGTGGCCAATGCACCACAGGCGCGCACCGCGGCGCTGGCGCTTATCGTTTTCAACGATTTTGTGATGCCTGCACCCGGCGCGGGCATGGCTGCCGGCGTACTCGCAGCGTTGCCGATGCTCCTCCTCTTTTTTGTGACCATGCGCACCTTCATTGCCGGATTGACTGCCGGCGCTGTCAAGGGATAAAGCCAACATGACCAACGCCTCCCAACTCTCTCAGATCACTGTCTACACAGCTGCTGCCCGCATCGGCGATCACAACCACTGCCAGGCCGGCGGCACCATCGGTCTTAGTGGCGCATTGGCCGCTGCGCTGGCGCAGGCCACCGCCAACGCCACGCACACTGAAGATCACTTGCTGGCGCAAGAGACTGCTGCGCAGCAAATGCAGTCTGCCATGGCTTTAATCCGCGCTGAGTTTCTGCGTCTGGCCGACGCCGACGTCAATGCCATTTTAGAGTTCGTGGCGCTGGAGGAACGTGGGGCGCCGCTGGCTGGCTACGCATTGCTCTGTGACGGGCCGCGGGCAATGGCCGAGCTTGCCATCGCCGCAGCGCAGGCGATGCAGACGTTCCGCGCCCATGTCAGTGAGCGCAGTCACGACGATTTGGAGTTTGCACTTACATTGATGGTGGGCGTTGGCCGCGCCGCGCTGCAACTGCTCGACAGCAACTTGCGCATCTGGCCGCTGCCGGAGCTGCTAGCAGAGTTCGAGCCGTATGTGACCCGCTTGCTACGCGAAGTTTCAGCGCTGCAACCAGTAGCGCGGATTCGTGAAGATCAGCGTGCGTGAGGAGCCGTAATCTGGTGACGCTGCGTAGTGCTGGCAGCGTTGGTGCGTCACATGAACTTACCCGCAGCAGCCCGTGTCCGCAGATAAACGTGTCCAGCTATCAACAGCAGCGTCATTTCGAGGGCGTTCCACCAAAAATGTACATCGAGGCGCACGGCCGTCGTTAGGCCGGGGATGGTGCAAATCCATGTACCGCGCGTCAGCTCGCTACGCGCCAGCCAGCCATCGCGCCCGACGATGCCGGGCAATCCTTGCGCCGTCACGTTGAGCACGTCCATCGCCGTCAGCTCGCTCAGGATCATCTGGTAGCGGATGAAGGTGTAGCTGTGTTCGATGGTGTGGAAGCCGGCCACGATCAGCAGCAGCCACATCCAGACGCCGCGCATCCCGCCGGCCATCAGCGCCACGACGACGATCAGCACCAACCAGTTCCACGTGAAATGCACCCACTCGGCGTTGGCGGGCGAGAGCAGCCCGTTGGATTGACGCATGGTCAGAAAGAGCAGGTTATACTGCGCCCACTGCACCAGATGCTCGACTGTGTGCAGCCCCTGCGCCGTCACCAGGATCGACAGCCCCATGATCGTCGCGCCGTAGCGATGGTAGTCGTCGCGCCACTTGAGCACGCCCGCCGGCAGCAGGATGACGAGCACCATCGCCGTGGCGCCCCACAGCGGCAGCCAACCCAGCGCCACCGCCGTGTAGCTGGCGATCAGGCCGACGATCAACGACGCCAGCACGATGCGCGTGTGCTGCTTCGGGTTGAGCAGACGCAGCAGCGGGAGCGCGGTCTGGATGCCGAAGGTGTGTGGCGTCGTCAGTGTTTGATGCATCATCGTTTTCAACTCCTCGCAAACGCTATCGGGTCACCGTCAGCAAACTGTCCTTTTGCGGCGTCGCGACAACTGACACCGCACCATCCGGCCACTGAATTTCCAGCCTGTCCAGCCGTGCGTCCGCCGGGAAACCAAAGTGGACGCGCACCGGGTCGCCGGAGAGATACCCGCCCGACGCCCGCACATCGCGGCGCAGAACGCCCTTGTCGGTATAGAGCGCAAGCTGTGCGCCGACGCCGTTGGGATTCTGGCTGGCTGACCACGCCAAGTCTACCTGGAGACTGGCGCCGCGGCAAAGTTGATTCTCGTGCAATTGCGCAAAGCCGCGCAGGTTGTTGACGACAATGTCGAGATCGCCGTCGTTGTCCATGTCCGCCATGATCATGCCGCGCCCGCTGGCCGTGGAACCGAGCCGCCACTGCGGCGCCCGGTCGAAGCTGCCATCGCCGCGGTTGCGATACGCCTGGTTCTCCTCCACCAACTCGCTGTTGTGCAGGTGGCCGAAAAGGTCGGCGGCGATCATCCCGTTGACAACATATAGATCGAGGTAGCCGTCCTGGTCAAGGTCGCCGAGGCGGGCGTCCCAGCTCCAGCCCGACGCATCGATGCCGCGTGCCGTCGCCTGATTCTGCCAGCCGCCGCGCCCGTCGCCGATCAACAGCACATTCGCCATGATCTGCACTTCGTCCGCCCGGTTGTGCGGCACAAGCTGGTTGAGCACCGGCACCCACACCGCCATCGTGCGCGGCGAGATGTCGTAGGGGTTCATGTCGGTGGTGAAAAGCGCCCGCCGCCCATCGTTGGCGAGGTCACCCCACTCTGTCGTCATCGTGCTGTACGAAGTCTGCACAAAGGGGTGAATCGCCTGCCAGCCGTCGCCAGCCTTTTGCCAGACCTTGTCGTCCAGCGCAAAGTCATTGGCGGCCCAGATTTCCGGCTGGCCGTCGCTGGTCACGTCGAGGATGGCGAGCGAGAGCGTTTCGGCGTGCCGGTCGAGCACCTGCGACTGCCAGGCGCCGTCTTGCTGCAAGTGCAGCACCACGCCGGCTTTGGGATCATCCTCCGGCGGGTCGATACCGTGCTGTTTGAGTTCGGCGCCGTAGGAACCCGTCACCAGGTCGAGATCGCCGTCGCCGTCCACGTCGCCCCAGGCCATGGCGTAGGCGTAGGGATCGATACCGGGCAAGGGTTGGCGCTCAAAAGTGGGGCGAGGGGCGTCGCCGCCTGTGTTGCGCCAGTAGGTCACGCCGTCGAGACCGCGGTGGGTGAAGACGATGTCGTGCCAGCCGTCGGCGTCCACATCGACGCTGGCGACGCCGCGCGCAAAGCGGTCGTCGAGCGGTTCAGGTGTGAATGCGAGGTCGCCTTCGTTCCAAAGGATTTCACCTTCGCCGTCCACACTGGCGAAGACCAGGTCGAGGTCGCCGTCGTTGTCCAGGTCATTGACAGCCACGCCAGCGCCGTTGCTGATGTAGGTGCCGATTTCGCGCAGACGCATGCCGGTGGTGAAATTGAGCCGGTGTGTGACGAAGGCGTCGCTGCACGCAGTGGATGCTGCCAGCGGTGTAGCGGAGACCGTTGCGGCGACAGTGGGTGCGGGTGGGGAGATGTTTACCGCCGGCGCGTGGGTTCCCTGGGCGCTGCACAGGCAGCCAGCCAACAGCAGCGGAACCACAAAACGCGCCAGCGGCATAAGTGTGCTCCGAAAACGACTAGCCCTTCAGACCGGTCGTCGAGATGCCTTCGATGAAGGTGCGTTGCGCAAAGATGAAGATCAAGATGATCGGCAGCGCTACCAACGTGCTGACCGCCATCAGGTGTGGATAGGCCATCGCCGTCGTGCCCATGCTGAGCGCCAGCGTGCGCATACGGTAGATTGCAAGCGCCAACGGTTGCATTTCCTGTGAGTTGATGTAGATCAACGGCCCCAGGTAATTGTTCCATGCCCCGAGAAAAGTAAAGAGCATCACAACGGCCATCGCCGGCTTGGAGAGTGGTACGATGATTCGCCACAGGATGCCAAACTCGCTGGCGCCGTCGATGCGGGCGGCATCTGACAGCTCCTCCGGGATGCTCAGGAAGAATTGGCGCAGCAGGAAGATAAAGTAGGCGTTGCCAAAGAGCGACGGCACCACGAAGGGCCAATAGGTGTTGATCCAGCCCAGGTTCTTGAAGATGATGAAGAGCGGCACCATCGTCACCTGCCACGGCAGCATCATCGTGGCGATGCAGACCCAGAAGAGCGTATCACGTCCGCGCCACGGAATTCTGGCAAAGCCATAAGCGACGATCATCGACGACACGAGTGTGAAGATCGTCGCCGGCACCGAGTAGAGAAAGACCGAGTTGAACGCCGCCCGATTGAAGTCGAAGCGTGTCCAGGCGTCGTAGAAGTTGTTCCAGTACGCCGGATTAGGGATCAGCACGGGCGGCACCGTGTAGATTTGCGGGTCGTCCTTGAGCGAGGAGGTGACCATCCAGTAGAGCGGGAAAATCCACGTAATGCCAAGCACGATCAGCGTCGTATAGACTAGGAAACGCGAGAGCAGCTTCGAAGCCGAGAGCGAACCTGACTTGGCCGGTTGCTGAATCTGCGGCTTGCTGGCGACAGTCTGGCTGGCGCTTGTCATTTCTCACCTCCGTAGTACACCCAACGCGCCGACGTGCGGAACAGAATCACCGAAAACAGCAAGATGATCAGAAACAGAATCCAGGCCATCGCCGACGCCTTGCCGATGCTAAACTGCACAAAGGCGTTGCGATAGAGGTTGACGACGTAGAACTCGGTCGATTTCATCGGCCCGCCGCCGGTCAGCACGAAGGGCAGCGTAAAATCCTGGAATGCCCAAATGATGCCCATGATGAAGTTGAAGAGAATCACGGGCGTACACATCGGCACGGTCACATTCCAGAAGCGATTCCAGGCATTGGCGCCATCCACCAGTGCGGCGTCGTAGAGCGAGCGCGGCACATCCTGCAGCGCGGCCAGAAAGATCACGACCGCCGTGCCCTGCGCCCAGATGTAGATCATGATCAGCGAAGGCTTCGCCAGTTCAGGACTGGAGAGGAAGGGAATTGTCGGCCAGCCGATCGTTTTCAAGATACCGTTGATGGCGCCGTACTGTACGTTGAGGATGAAGAGCCACACCATCGCCGTGCAGACCGCTGGCACGATCGACGGAATATAGATGAGGGAGCGGAAGAGTGTGCGTCCCTTGATTTCGCTGTTGAGCAAGTTGGCAATCATAAACGCCACGGCGATGCCGAGCGGTACGCCAAAGCCAACATAGTAGATCGTGTTGTACATGACCGTCCAGAAGTCCGGATCGATGGTGAAGAGCCGGACATAATTCGCCAGCCCGATAAACTGCGGCTCACGAATGAAGTCATAGTTGGTCATGCTGTAATAGAGCGAGGCGACCAGCGGAAAGAGCGCAAACAAGAAGAAGCCGATCAGCCAGGGGGAGATAAAGAGCAGACCCATGACCTGGTTGCGTTTTTCAGTCTTGGTCATGCCTCGCCTGGGTGCAGTTGCGACAGCCATAACACCTCCATGAATTTATCAAACCCTCCTGGAAGCTGACCGTTTCCAGGAGGGTTGCGTACAACGTGTCGCTTATCCCAGACCCTGCGCCTGCCACTCGGCTTCGGCGCGTTTCTGCAGCTCGTCGGCGGCGGCCTGCGGCTCCATCAGGTCGCGATAGACCTGCTCGCGCAGTTCGCGGTATTGGGTGATGACGAAGTCGTTGATCGGGCAGCGACGACCGATCGTCCACTCGGTCACTTGCGGGCCAGCGTCCACGTAGAAGGCCAGACCCGGGAACTTATTCTTGTCGATCGTCTGCAGCCACGACTTGACGCCGTGAATCCAGCCGACCTCGGCAAAGATCGTGTCGAGCGCGGTCGGCGTCTGGAAGAACTCGCCGAGCTTGAAGGCGCCTTCCTTGTTTTTGGCGTCCTTGAAAATGACGACAGCGTGCAGGCCGGTCGCCATAATGTTGGCGTCCTTGCGGTCAGCTGGCACTGGCGCCCAGCCAGAGCGGTTGAACTGCGCCACTTCCGGCTTCTGAATCTGCGTCTCGCCCGGATGCCAGTAGCCTTCCATGATCATGTTCTGAATGCCGGCGTTGTAGGCGGCGCCCCAGGTGCCGTTGCCTTCGACCTGGCGCATCCCAGCGAACTGATCCGGCCCGGCGATGCGGATGAACTCGCCCATCGTGTCGAGACCCTCAGCAATGCGCGGGTTGGCAAGGTCGAATGCGCCGGTCTCTTCGTCGAACCATTTGACGCCGTAGGACGCGGCAATGAAGTCCGGCTCGTCGGCCATGGCGTCATACGGGTCGAGGCCAAACTGGAGCAGGTTGCCGGCGTCGTCCTTCTTGGTCATCGCCTTGTGCCACTCCAGCACCTCGTCCCACGTCTTGGGCAGCGTCGTGGCGTCGAGGCCAGCCTTCTCGGCGGCGTCGGCGTTGACGTTCAGCCCCCACCAGTTGAAGCACTCGATGCCCGGCACGCCGATCATGCCGCCTTTGTAGAAGGCGCTGTTCCAAATGCCTTCTAGAATGTCGTCTTGCTTGAGCACCGTGCTGGCGTCAGCCATGTCCTTGACGTCGATCGTAGCGCCGCGCACAAAAAGATTCACGTAGGAGAGATTCGAGCCGCCATCCGGGGGCGTACCTGCTGCAACAGCAGTCATAACGGGTTCCATGCCAGTTGATCCCTTGTATTCCAGGGTGGCGCCGCCCATATGCTGCTTGAATTCGTCCGTCGCAATGATCTTCTCGATGGCCGGGTCCAGGTTGCCCCAGGAGTACCAATACTGTACGACGGCAGGCGCTGCCGCCGGAGCCGCAGCTTCACCGCCAGCGGGCGCCGCGGCCGGCGCCCCTGCCGGTGCACACGCCGCCAACGCGACGACGCCGGCTGTCATGGCGCCCCACTGCAAGAATTGCCGTCGGCTGATTCCATTGTTGTTCATGGCGAAACGATCCTTTCGTGATCAACTGACTTGGAAAGACAAATTTGGAAAAACTGAGAACTGGGTCGGATGGACTGTAGCGAAAAGGTCCGCCTTTCAGAATCGCAGGGAGCCTCAATCAAGCTGTGTGCAACGATTGTGTGAGCAATTGGAAGTGCGATTCCTGAACGGCGTTCCAAATGATACCCGTACTCACTATTTTGTGTCAAACGGTTCAGCGACCTGGGTAGAGCGCAAGAATTTGCTGAAGTCGAGCCAGGCGTGCGTCGCATTGGTCAGCGTCGCGCAGAGACTGCTTGAAAAGGGTGTTTTCGACGCAAAGGTGCAGTGTCGCAGACGACGCACGCACCAATTTTAGTACTTCACGAATCTCACGCGAAGTCGCGAAGCACGCGAAGGAACTCATCTTCAACTTCGCGGCTTCGCGCCTATCAAGAAAGTAGAAAATTCCGTTGCTTAAAAAAACTACTCGCAACACAAATTGCAGCTTTCTATCTGTCTAGATGGCGGCGAGCCGCCTGTTTCACTTCGCGTGAGACAAAATCGTGAACTACTGAATTTACGCGATGCCGAACTGCGCCAGCCCCGCTCGCAGTGTCTGCTCCATCTCGATCGGCGCACTCTCGACGTGATATTGCACGCCCTTGTGTAAACCGATCTGTGCGATGACGGCGGTCACGGCATCGAAACCGCCGTTGATGATCTGGATTTTCTTCCCGGCGGCGGCGATCTTGCGATAGATCTCCGGCCAGTGCGCGCAGTTGGGCTTGCCATCGCCAGGAATCCACTGCACGCCGTCCAGCTCGGGAATGCTCAGCACCAGGTCGAGATGGTGGATTTGCCCGATGCCGTCCAGGTGGTAGAAGCTGCGCGGCAGCCGTTGGCAGGTGGCCTGCAGCTCAGGCAGCACAAACTGTTTGAACATACGCGGGCTGATCATATAGGAGAAGTCGCACTGGAGCATGTAGCTCGGCTGCTCGCTGTAGATGCCCGACCAATCGCTGTAGCCGGGGTTGACCGGCTGGAGGATGGCGTTGATCTCATCGTAAAAACGATGCCAGCACGCGTGCGCCTCCCACGTCAGCCGCTCCACCTCTTCCGGGTGGTCGTAGAGTTCGGTGAGCAGCGTCTGCGTCGTCACAAAGGATGCCGGGATGTCGAGGTTGCCGCCGAGGTCGGTCATGCTCATCAGCACCTGACCCTGCCAGCGTTCCATCGCCGCCGCACAGAGATCTTTGAGCCGCGCAAGCCACAGATTGGCGGGGTCGTATTCCAGGTGAATGTCGGTGATGGGCGTACCTTCGTGTGGCGGCCAGAACCACACGCGCCCCGACGAGTTATCCAGCCGCGCGCCCATGAACGCCGCCGCCACGCCCGGCCCAAAGACATCCATGTTGAACCACGGAAACGCATCGCCCAAATAGACCTTGCGCGCTAGCTCGTAATCGATACGGTCGATCAACTGCTCCGGCGAATAAGAGAAGTCTGCACAGGTGGCCTGTGAGAGCAGCGGCGCCTCCGGCTGCGGGCGGCCAGGGTCGCGCCCCACCAACTCAATCGGGATGATCGGGCGCTCCAGTTCGCCTGCCCACCACTTGCGATAGGTTGTGCGCACCTGTTCCCAGCGTTCTGGCGAAAAGTCAATCGGCATCGTGACACGCTCCTATGGTTTGACAACCAATTCCTGACACGTGCGCAGCGCCAGCGTAGCGCCCAGATGCGCCGGCTCTACGGCCAGCACAGCGGTGAACGCTGTCGTCGCAGCGGCAATCTCGCCCAGCCCCAGGCGCCCAAGCCCGGCCATGAAGTCGCAGTGGATACGGTTGCGCCGGCTCAGGTCATCCTCGAAAACCAGGAAATCGGGCAGCGACACCGCGAAGTAATCCATCTGCACCACGTCGTCGCGGTGCGTCTCGCCGTAGTCGATGAGCGCCCGGCAAATGGCGGCGGATTGTGCGGTCTCGCCCAGGGCAGTATGCGCCATCGCCTGGTAGTAGACCAATTCGGGCGGGCGGTCGTTGTAATACATGGCGGCGCTGAACTCTAGCTCGCCCTGCGCGGCGCGGCGATAGCTGGCAGCGGCGCGCACCGGGTCGCCCAGTTGCGCATACGCCTGCCCCAGCCAGTAGTCGATCTGGTTTTCCGGCGCGCCGGCCAGTTTGCCCTCGGCCAGGTTGTCGGGGTAGGTGCGGGCGCGTGCCAGCAAATCGACGGCGGTCGCAGCGTCGCCTTGCGTCAGCGCCGCCCGCGCCAGCTCGACCAGCGCAACCACGTACTGCGCCGACACCTTGCCCTCGCCGCCTTCCCACGGGTGGAAGGTGCGCGCCAGCAGCACCTCCAGCGCCGCGACGTGGCGCCCGGTCAGGTTGAGCAGCGTGACATACTCCACCGTCAGGTCGTCGCGTTCCTCGACCAGATGGCGATACTCCGTCAGCCGCGCCAGCCGCGCCGCCGGCGCCTCACCTAGTTTTTTGTAAAGCTGATCCAGCTCGAAGAATACACGGGCATCGCCTGGCTCCAGCGCAAAGGCGCGGGCGTAACTGGCTCGTGCGGCGGCGCCGTCGCCGCGCTTGTTCATATACGCCAGCCCCAGGTTGCGGTGTACGGTCGGGAAAGCCGGGTCGAGCGCCGCCCGTTCCCACTGCGCAATCGCCTGGTCGTAGACGCGGTGTGCGTAGAGGAAGTTGCCCAGGTAGTAGGGCGCGCGCGCATCGTGCGGCTGGCGCGTCATCGCCGCCGTCAGCGCCGGGACGCACTCGACCTCGTTGGGGAAGCAGTGATCCGGGGATGCCTCAGCACCCTGCGCAAAGCAGGCGTCGGCGCCGACCTCATCTTCCGCCTGGAGTTTGCACCAGCCGCGATAGTAATGCACCAGTGGATAGCCGGGCGGCGCATCCGCCAGCAAGCGGTCGGCGGCGTCGAACAGACCGGCGTGTGCATACGCCAGCGCCAGCTCGACGCACGTGTACGGATCATTCTGCACCAGTTCGTGAAAGGTGCGGTCGCCCGTCAACAGGAATTGCTCGAAATGCAGCCCGTAGTGCAGCGGCGCGCGGCGCAGCCCGGCGGCAAGTGCGGCCGCGGCTTCGGCGGTGCGACCCGACCGGCGCAGCAGCGCCGCCTCCAACATCTGCGCGCCGTAGTGACGGCGGTTGCGATCGAGACAGCGGTCGAGCAGATCGAGCGCGTCGGCAGCGTCGCCGCGGCGGGCGGCGAGGCGCGCCAGCTCGAAGAAGGCTGCGTCCTGCCAGGCGGCGTTCCACGTCGCTTTGTAGAAGGCGTCGCCGGCTTCCTGGTCGCGACCTTGCCCGCGCAGCGCCAGCCCCAGGTTGTAGTACGGTTCGCCGTCGTAGGGATTGGGGTTGCGTCGCGTCAGCCGCGCCACGGCACGGCGGAAGTACTGCTCGGCTGCGGCGAACTGGCCCTGGCGCAGCCGGCGCAGCCCGAGCGCATTGTTGCAGCGGCTATCCTCCGGGTCGCGGCGCAGCGCCTCCTGATAATACGGCTCCGGGTCGTAGGTGGCGTGGCGATATTGTTCCAGGTGCAGCCCGTTGAGAAAAAGCTCCTCGTTGGTGGCGAGGTCGGCGGGCGCTTTGGCGGGCGTCGCCGGCTGCGGCGGCGCCGGGTGCGCATCAGGTAAAGGCGTGAAGCTGATCAGGCAGCGATCGTCAGCGTGTACCGCCAGCGTCACCTGCTGCGGCGTCACGCCGGCGGGCAGCGCCACTGTCGTTTGCAGCACAGTTTCGGGCGCAAGCGCGGTCGTGGTTTGGAAGCAGCGCTCGCCCGCCGCGCGCAGCGTCACGGTGACGGTGCGCGGACGGGTGAGGTAGACGCCCATTTGGGCGCGCCCGTTGGCGATCTCCAGGTTGAGCGCGGCGTCGGTGTTGGCGTTTTTCACGCCGCCGATCGCCTTGAAGGGCATGAAGACCTGCGTGAAACGTTTCTCCTCGCCGGGCTGCAACCAGGTAAAATCGGGCTGGTTGTCGGTGAAGGCGCCGCACATCAGCTCGATATACGGCCCGTCGGCGTCGGTAAGCTGGCGATCCCATGTTTGCCCAAAATTGCTGTTGCCCCACGTCCACTGCTTCTTGCCCGGCACGAGATGATGGTTGGCGATATGCAACATCCCCGCCTGGCGCCCGTGGTCGTAACAGCCGAGAAAGTCGAAGTCGGAATGGTAGGCCATGTACGAGGTCGGCACGGGGATGTTTTTGTAGCGCGAGATGTCGGTGCCGGGCGCGTAGTTGACTTTGTAATAGGTGCCGGTGGCAATCGGGAAGGTGGAGACAGCGCGCTTGCCGTGATCCATGACGGCGAAGACATCGGGCGGAAAGATCGATTGGTAGTCGTCGTTGACATGCACGGCCGGGTTCGCCCACCATAAAAAGGTCTGCGGGAAAGGTGTGGGATTGTACACCTGCACGGCGATCTCCAGGTAGGCGCGGTCGGGATAGAGGCGGAAACCGGCCATGCTCTGTGTGCGGAACATGCGCTCGATCTCGCCCATCCACACGGTTTTGCTGCCGTCGGCAGCTTCTTCGATG
>Ga0114938_1001901_pt1 | contig 13745 bp, 11 predicted proteins | sample AshMeaBigSpring_FD_88675 | JGI IMG/M metagenome (GOLD analysis project Ga0114938, IMG submission 88675) | Groundwater microbial communities from Big Spring, Nevada to study Microbial Dark Matter (Phase II) - Ash Meadows Big Spring | ecosystem: Environmental > Aquatic > Deep subsurface >...
CTCGTGCGCCTGCACCTTGCGCTTCACCGTCTTGGGATCCACACCGCAGATCGCAGCGGCACCCCGATACGTCCCCACGTCACGGAACGCAGCAACAACATCCATCGTCTTCCTCGCTGTCAACATTGACGGCAGCCCTCCGGGTGAGTGAACGGACCTGACTTGGCGTCGGTCACGTTCACCGCCCGGAGCGGCTACCCAGTGGATCTACCCCGCCACCGCGAGGACTCTTCCTGGCCACCAGCGAGGACTTTTACATGGCCACGGACACAACCGAGCTGCACGAACAACACCGCCGCCTCCGCCACCCCCAACCCCAGGACACCACCACCAACGCACAACAGTCATGACGGTCTGACCCCAACGAAACCCGGCGGCAGCTCATCAAATGCTATCCAATCGCTCATTGCGGTGGCGCAGCCGCTCAAGGCTGCCCAGGCGGTGCGCGTGGCCGACGGTGTGGTGATGGGCGCTTCGGTGGTGCGGCGGCTGCTCGACGGTGGCGTCGACGCGGTGGGCGAGTACATCGCCGAGATCCGCGCAGCCATCGATCGGAGAATCTAGCGCTCAATTCTCATCCACGCTGTTCGGGGCTCCGTAGACCTGATGTGGCCCTTCCCGCGGTCACGTCAACTCGAAGGAGAAACACCGTGAACAAGCGTTTCGTAGCAACCGGCCTGATCGCCGCCTCCCTGGTCCTCGCAGCCTGCGGAAACGATGCCGATGATGCCAAGACCACCACCGTCCCTGCTGCCGACACCACTGCTGCCCCCAGCGACAGCGCACCGGCCGCTGCCGGCGACATCGTCGCCGTGGCCAGCAGCAACCCCGACTTCAGCACCCTGGTCACCGCCGTTCAGGCCGCCGGCCTGGTGGAGACCCTGCAGGGCGCAGGCCCCTTCACCGTGTTCGCGCCCACCAACGACGCGTTCGCCAAGGTGCCGGCCGACGTGCTGGAGAAACTGCTCAAGCCGGAGAACAAGGACGCCCTCGTCGCCGTGCTCACCTACCACGTGCTGTCCGGCAAGGTCATGGCGGCCGATGTTGCCGCCGGTGATGTCGTCTCCGTGCAGGGTGCCAACATCACCATCACCACCGAAGGTGGCGTGAAGGTGAACGATGCCAGCGTCATCATCACCGACGTGGCTGCATCGAATGGCGTCATCCACGCCATCGACGCGGTGATCCTGCCCCCGTCGCTGGACCTGGCGACGCTGAAGTAGTATCTGCGGACTCGTCCGCTATGTTGTCGACCTTGCATCCAGCGACCTCGCTGCGGAGGAGCTCGCATGGGCACGAGCCATCTGCCCACTCGGCGACCGTCACATTTCCAGCCTTGGGGTCGTTCCACGTTCCAGAGTCCACGGCGCCGAGCTGGCTTCGCAACCATTGCTCGGCGTCGACCTTGCGGCGGAAGCAGCGAGAGTGCTCTCGTCCGTCCGGTCCGTCGTAGCGGGCTCGCCACGGTTTGGGGCGGTCGATCCGCTGGACGCTGCCCATCAGGCCCCTCCTTGTGCCGCCCCTGTGCCGGTTTGTGCCGAGATTAGGGGAAGAATAGGTAAGATAAGGAACGATGTCGAAAGACCTGAGAGTGAGCGCAATCCCTTGTGCTGCAAGGGGTTTCGTTGAGTCGCAAGGGCTCCGGGGGTGGGACTCGAACCCGGAACCTGCTGATTAAGAGTCAGATGCTCTGCCAGTTGAGCTAGCGACCCGACCGGAGGTTAGCAGAGGCCCCCCTCGGCTCCGGGGTCACCGATGACCTGGCACAATGGGGGTGCGGGCTGTAGCGCAGCTTGGTAGCGCACCTGCTTTGGGAGCAGGGGGTCGCCGGTTCGAATCCGGCCAGCCCGACGACTGGCGGTCCGGCCCGCCGGCTGCTGGCCCGGCTGCCGCTAACCTCCCGGCGCTCGCGGATGTAGCTCAATGGCAGAGTCCCAGCCTTCCAAGCTGGTTATGCGGGTTCGATCCCCGTCATCCGCTCGCACAACGGGTTCACTGGTCCGCCCCCGTAGCTCAGTGGACAGAGCAGGAGCCTTCTAAGCTCTTGGTCGAGGGTTCGAATCCTTCCGGGGGCACCGGGAGGGGCGACCCCTTCCCAGGTGGGCGGTTCACCGGCCGCACACCGCCACATGGTGGCCGTAGCTCAGCTTGGCAGAGCGCCTGGTTGTGGTCCAGGAAGTCGCGGGTTCGAATCCCGTCGGCCACCCCATCGCCTGCCCGGCGGCCCACCGCCGACGGCAACGTCCGTCTCTTCGTTGGAGAGCAACATGCACACAGAGGTCGCAGCAGCAGGGCCGTTCGAGCGGGTGCTCACCTTGCAACTCGACGAGGTCGAACTCGAGGGCGCCAAGAATGCTGCGGCTCGCAAGCTGTCCCATCAGCTCAAGATCAAGGGCTTCCGGCCCGGCAAGGCGCCGCGCACGGTCGTCGAGCGGATGGTCGGCGCAGAGACGCTGCGGTCGGAGGCGCTCGAGGATGCCTTGCCGGCCTTCGTCGGCTCGGCGCTCGAGAAGGTCGATCTTGAACCGGCAACGACGCCGCAGATCTCAGAGGTCCGCGACGGCGAAGACGGGGGAGTCGTCGTCGACGTGCGGGTGACGTTGTGGCCAACCATCGACAGGGTGCCGGACATGGCAAGGCGGATCGAGGTCGATCCGCCTGTTGTCGAGGACGACGAGCTGAACGCTCGGATCGACTTGGCTCGTGGGCAGTACGCCGAGCTCGAGGACGTTTCCCGCGAGGCGAACGATGGCGACTTCGTGCTGGTCAACGTCTCGGCGCAGCGGGGCGGTCGCATACTGGAGGACGTAACGGCAGAGGACCTGCTCTACGAGGTGGGGTCGCGCTCCTTCATCCCAGGGCTCGATGAGCTAGTGACCGGTGTCACCGCAGGGGCGATCAAGGAGGGACCGGCGGTGCTCCCGCAAGGATTCGGCGAGCACGCCGGCGAGGAGGTGACGCTCCGGGTGCTGGTGAAGGGGGTCAAGCGCAAGCGGCTGCCCGAGCTCACCGACGAGTGGGTGTCTGATGTGTCCGAGTTCGAGACGGTCGCTGAGCTGACGGAGCAGATGCGCAGGAGCCTGCTGGCGGTGAAGCGCACCGTCGCCAGGAGCGCCTACCGGGACAAGGTGCTCGAGACCCTCGTCGAAGAGCTGGATGTGGAGCTTCCGCCTGCGCTTGTCGACGCCGAGGTCGAGTCGTCTGTGCACAACCTGGCCCACGGGCTCGACGCGCGCGGTCTCGACCTCGCCGCCTACCTCAGCATCACGGGACAGGACCAGCGGGCGTTTGTCGACGACCTCCGGCGGGGGGCGGTGCGCTCGCTGCTCACCCGGATCCTCCTCGAGGGGGTCGCCAGCGCGGAGGGCATCGAGGTGGCGGACCACGAGATCGACGACGCCCTCGCCGCCATGGCCCGCAGCTCTGGCCGTGACCCGGACGAGCTGAGGGGGCTGATGAAAGGCGACGGTCGAGACAGTGTGCTGGCCGGTGATATCCTGAGACGGAAGGCGCTTGACCGGATCCTCGAGCTTGCGACACCAGTCGACACCTCGGGCAATCCTGTTGACCTGAGTCTGCCCGCCGGCGACGACGCTGCCGACCTGGGGGACATGGCGCCGGATGCAAGCTCGGTCGGTGACCAGGACACCGACCCCGACGCCGGCGAGGATGCATGACCAGCTGCAACCACCTCCTCCCATCCATGGACTACCTGGTCCCAACCGTCATCGAGCAGACGCCGCGCGGCGAGCGCGGGATGGACATCTACAGCCGGTTGCTCAAGGACCGCATTGTGTTTCTCGGGACGCCGATCGACGACATCGTCGGCAACCTGATCATGGCCCAGCTCATCCACCTCGAGGGCGAAGACGCCGACAAGGACATCGCCCTCTACATCAACTCGCCGGGTGGCTCGACAACGGCGCTGATGGCGATCTACGACACCATGCAGTTCATCAAGCCTGAGGTGGCAACGTACTGCATGGGGCTCGCCGCCTCGGCGGCGGCTGTGCTGCTCGCCGGCGGCACCGAGGGCAAACGCTTTGCCCTGCCGCACTCGCGCATCATGCTCCACCAGCCACACATCTCGGGTCTCGGCGGCCAGGCCACCGACATCGAGATCCATGCCAGGGAGATCTTGAAGACCCGCGAGGACATCAACATGATCCTCGCCAAGCACACCAACCAGCCGTTGGAGCGCGTCCAGGCGGACACGGATCGCGACTACTGGATGAGTGGCGACGAGGCAAAGGCCTACGGGATCGTTGACCGTGTGATCGAGGGGCGTAAGCTCGAAGCCGTGACCATCGGGTAGGGAGAACGACAGTTGGCGAAATACGAAGGGACCGAACTTCTCAAGTGCAGCTTCTGCGGCAAGTCGCAGAAGCAGGTGAAGAAGCTCATCGCCGGGCCAGGCGTGTACATCTGTGACGAGTGCATCGAGCTCTGCAACGAGATCATCGAGGAGGAGCTCGCCGAGATCGACGAGGTCGGTTCGGCCGATCTCCCCAAGCCGCATGAGATCTACGGATTTCTCGACTCGTACGTCGTCGGCCAGGAGCGGGCCAAGCGGATCCTCTCGGTTGCCGTCTACAACCACTACAAGCGGGTGCGCGCCGACAAGCGCAGCCAGGACGACGTCGAGCTGCAGAAGTCGAACATCCTCCTGGTCGGGCCGACCGGTGTCGGCAAGACGCTCATGGCCCAGACGCTCGCCCGGCTGCTCAACGTCCCGTTCGCCATCGCAGACGCCACAGCGCTCACCGAGGCCGGGTATGTCGGCGAGGACGTCGAGAACATCCTGCTCAAGCTGATCCAGGCGTCCGACTACGACATCAAGCGGGCCGAAACCGGGATCATCTACATCGACGAGATCGACAAGATCGCCCGCAAGGCGGAGAACCCCTCGATCACACGGGACGTGTCGGGCGAGGGGGTGCAGCAGGCGCTGCTCAAGATCCTCGAAGGCACGGTGGCCTCCGTGCCGCCGCAGGGGGGGAGGAAGCATCCGCACCAGGAGTTCCTCCAGATCGACACAACCAACATGCTGTTCATCTGCGGCGGGGCCTTCGCCGGGCTGGAGAGCGTCATCAGCAGCCGCATCGGCAAGAACACGGTCGGGTTTGGCGCAGATGTGCGGTCGGCGGATCGGGGTCGGCCGAGCGAGCTGATCTCCAAGGTGATGCCTGAGGACCTGATCAGGTTCGGGCTGATACCCGAGTTCATCGGGCGTCTGCCCGTTGTGGCAACCGTCGACGACCTCGACAGGGAGTCGCTGGTTCGGGTGCTCGTCGAGCCGCGCAACGCCCTCACCCGGCAGTACGCCAGGTTCTTCGAGATGGACGGTGTCGAGCTGCTGGTGACAGACGACGCCCTCGCGGCGATCGCCGAGCAGGCCATGAAACGGGGGACCGGCGCCCGTGGGTTGCGGGCGATCATGGAAGAGGTCCTGCTCGACACCATGTACGAGCTGCCGTCGCGCACCGACATCGCCCAGGTGGTGATCGACGCCGAGGTGGTGCACAAGAGGGTCAACCCGACGCTGATCCCCGTTCAGGACCTCATTGCCAGCGAGCTCCCCGAGGAACGGTCGGCCTGACCGCTCGTCTCTCGACAGGACAGGATCGCCTCAGCTCGCCGCGGCGACTTCCTCGAGTCCGACACCGGCGAGCTTGACGTACTCCCGCAGCTGACCCTCCACCAACTCCGGGGGGGTTCCACCGATCATCTCCACCCAGTTCTCGTTGCGGGTGGTGAACTGGGTGACGACGTACATCAACTCCTGGACGCCGGCGCGCTCGAACTTGATCGCCTCTTTGGCGAGCTCGCTCACCACCCCGTCGGTGCGGTAGCGAGGCAGCGCCAGCGAGCGGGCCACCTCGATCCGGCCCTTCAGCTGGTAGGTGTACATCTTGCGGATGTGCTCCGCCTTGGCGGGTGTGGCGAGGATCTTGTCGGCGGCCCACGACGCTGCAAGCGCCGAGTACATGCCGAGCACCACCCCTACGGAGAAGATCGGGTCGATGAAGCCTGCGGCGTCGCCGGCCAGGATGTAGCCCGGACCGGCGAACTGGGTGGCGGTCGACGAGTAGTCGCGGATCGTGGCGAACGACCCTGGGATGAAATCGGCATTCGCCAACAGGTCACGCAGGACGGGCACCTCGCCGGTCTTGCGCAGGAAGTAGTCCTCCCAGGTCTCGCCCTCGCGCCTGGCCACCTTGACGACCTCGAGCGGGATCACGATGCCGACCGAGGTCTTGTTCCGCAGCTGGATGTGCCATGACCATCCGGCGTCACCGGCCTCCTTCACCGAGCTGACAAAGGTGACGGGTGCGTGCGCCCAGATCTCGTCCGCCTCGTGGGCCTGGCCGTCGATGCTGATGTAGCGCGAGCCGGTGAAGTAGCCCCACACCGCCAGGTAGCGGAACTCAGGGTTGATCTCGCGGATACCCGCTTGGCGGGAGATGACACCGCTCTGCCCGCTGGAGTCGATGACGACCGGGGCGGTGATGCTGCCAACGGTCCCGTCCTCCGTCTTGTAGGCGACGTGCGAGTACTCGGCGCCGGCGGCGTCGATCCCTGACTCGACGCTGGTGACCGTCGCCCCCTCGAAGACGCTGGCGCCACAGTCGGCGGCGTGGTCGAAGAGGATCTCGTCGAAGCGGTCCCGCTCGACGTGCAGCGCCGGCATGGGGAACCCGAAGTCGCCAAAGGTGTGGCCGCGGAAGGTCTTGTTCCACGAGACAATGGCGCCCGCCTTGGCCAGGAAGCCCTCGGCGCGGATCTTGTCGGTGGCGCCGATTATCTCGATGAAGCGCCAGAAGTCGGGGATCAGGCTCTCGCCGACCTGCTCACGAGGGTGATGACCGCGCTCGAGGACCACGACGTGGCGCCCCTTGCGAGCAAGGTCGGCTGCAGCGACGCTGCCCGTAGGGCCGCCGCCGATGATCACCACATCGGCAGAGCTCGGGATGCTCATTGGATCTCCCCCTGTAAACCTGATTCGGTCAGCCGAGCGTACCGACGGGCATTCTGCTAGTAAAGCTACCGCCAGTGAATGAGGCGGACGGCCTACCGGTCTCGACCGGCGTCAGCGCCGGCGAGCACAAACGCCCCGGCGATGCCGGCTGCGTCGCCGAGTCCTGGGGGGACAACGAAGTCGGCGGCGGCGTGCTCGGGGAGCCCCGGGTAGCCGGCGAGAGCGGCGACGAGACGGCGCCGCAGCTCTGGGAGGAGACCGGGCATTGCGGACGTGCCGCCGCCGACGATCACCCGTTGCGGAGCCAGCGCGTAGACGATGTTGCGTACCCCCTCGGCCAGGTAGTGCGCCTCGACGGCGACGGCTTCCTCGAGCGCTGAGCCGCTGAGCGTCTCCGCCGGCTGCCCCAACCGGGCGGCGAGGGCCGGCCCCGCTGCCATCCCCTCCAAGCAGTCGCCGTGGAACGGGCACACCCCGGGGAAGTCGTCGCCGTCGAGGCGGCGCACCGAGACGTGTCCCATCTCGGCGTGGACCAGACCGTGGGCGACCTCGCCGTTGACAACGGCCCCACCCCCGATTCCGGTGCCAACCGTGAGGTACACAAAGGTGTGCAAACCGGAGGCTGCACCCCACCGTCCTTCGCCCAGTGCGGCCCCGTTGACGTCGGTGTCGAACCCGACAGGCACGGCGAGCGCCGACCGCAGCGGTCCCACGACGTCCGCGCCCGACCAGTGGGGCTTGGGGGTGGTGGTGATGTGGCCGTAGGCGGGATGGTCGAGCCGCAGCTCCACGGGGCCAAACGATGCGACGCCGACCCCGACCAGCGGGCCGTTCCTCGCGATCCACTCGGTGAAGAAGCCGATCGCTTTGGCCATCGTCTGCTCGGGTGCTGCGGTGGCGAAGCGGGTCTCGGCTCGGATGTCGGTTGGCGAGGAGCCGACGGCGCAGACGAACTTGGTGCCGCCGGCTTCGATAGCCCCAAAGAGACCTTCGCTCACGCCCCCACAGTACGGCCACCGCGTGGAGTTATGCGTCGGCCGGCCAGGACGCCTGCGCACGTCCTCCACAAGCCTGGCTGCCTCCGGTAACCTCGTCTGGGAAAGGAGGTGATGGATGGCACACCGTCGGCCCCGTCTGACCACACCGCTGGTGCGACGCAACGGGACCCTTCGGCCTGCATCGTGGGACGAGGCGCTCGATGCCGTCGCCGCCGGTCTCGGCGCCAACCCCGGCACCGCCTACGGGATGTTCAGCTGCTCCAAGGCGACAAACGAGGTGAACTTCGTCGCCCAGAAGTTCTCGCGCATCGTCATGGGCAGCAACAACATCGACAGCTGCAACCGCACCTGACACGCTCCCAGCGTCGCCGGTCTGGCGGCAGTGTTCGGAGCAGGGGGCGGGACGTGCTCGTATGCGGAGATCGAGACCGCAGACCTCATCGTTCTGTGGGGTTCGAATGCGCGCGAGGCGCATCCCATCTTCTTTCATCACCTCATCAAGGGTGTCCGCAACGGCGCAACGCTGTATGCCGTCGATCCGCGGCGCACCACGTCGTCGCAGTGGGCAGACGTGTGGCTCGGCATCGATGTCGGCTCAGACATCGCCCTCGCCAACGCTGTCGGTCGGGAGATCATCGCCGCAGGGTTGGTCGACGAGCGGTTTGTTGCCCACGCCACCAGCGGGTTCGACGGGTACGCCGCCGCCGTCGAGCCATACACCCTGGAGAGGGCCGCCGAGATCACCGGCGTGCCGGCAGACGTCATCCAACGGCTGGCGCACGACTATGCGACGGCGGAGCGTGCGCAGATCTGCTGGACGCTTGGGATCACGGAGCACCACAACGCAACGGACAACGTGTTGGCGCTCATCAGCCTGGCCCTGCTCACCGGCCACGTCGGTCGCTACGGATCTGGGCTCGTCCCGCTGCGCGGCCAGAACAACGTCCAAGGCGGCGGCGACATGGGGGCGCTGCCCAACCGGCTCCCCGGGTTCCAGGAGGTCGCCGATCCTGTGGCCAGGGGCAAGTTCGAGGCGTTGTGGGGTGTCGCCCTCCCGGAGGAGCCTGGGCTGCACATCTCGCTCATGCTGGAGGCCATGGAACGGGGTGAGCTGCGCAGCCTCTACGTGATCGGCGAGAACCCGGCGCAGTCGGAAGCCGACGTGGCCCGTACCCGCCGCCTCCTCGACGATCTCGACTTCATGGTTGTCCAGGACATCTTCATGACCAAGACGGCGGAGATGGCCGATGTGGTGCTGCCGGCCGCCGTCTCGTGGGCGGAGACCGAGGGGACGGTCACCTCGAGCGAGCGCAGGGTGCAGCGGGTGCGCAAGGCGCTCGGCCCGCCGGGGGAGGCGAAGGACGACATCGAGATCCTGTCGCTGCTCGCCGCCAAGATGGGGCGGGGGTGGGGTTTGCCGACCGCCGAGGAGGTGTGGGACGAGGTGAGGGCGCTCTCCCCGATGCATGCCGGGATGTCGTACGCCCGTCTCGACGCCCTCGGTGGTATCCAGTGGCCGTGTCCCGACCTCGACCATCCCGGTACGCAATTCCTCCACGGGTGGCTGTGGGAGGACCCGCTGCCGCAGGCGCCCGCCCCCTTCCTCCCCACGCCGTGGGTGCCGCCAGTCGACGAGCTGACCGAGACCTACCCGATCCGGTTGACCACGGGGCGCCGGCTCGACTCGTTCAACACCGGGGTGCAGTCCGGCGGGTACGCCTCGCCCATCCGGTCGGGGGGGATCATCGAGATCGCCCCAGAGGACGGCGCCGCCCTCGGTCTCTCCCCTGGACAGCTTGCCAGGGTGGTGTCGCGGCGCGGCGCCATCGAGGTCCCTGTCGCCTTCCACCCCGGTCTCCGGGCCGGGTTGGCGTTCCTGGCGGTGCACGCTCCCGACGACGCCGACGTCAACATGCTCACCATCGACGCCTGGGACCCCAAGTCGGGAACCGCAGAGTTCAAGGCGACGGCGGTCCGCATCGAGCCGGTGACCGCCTGACCGGGCGGCGCCGGGTGCCAGATGCCGACCCCCGAAGGCCAATGCGGCATGGAGTGCTGCGTGATGCCAGCATGGCGACAGTGACCCCCTTTGCACCAGACGCTCCGCTGCGGATACGCCGCCGCGGCGCCGCAATTGCCTTGACTGTGCTGGCTGTGGTCGGGATCACGTGTGGTGACACGATGGAGGCGCCGTTCGGGACACCGGACACGATCCCGCCGGCAACGACCACGGCGGCCGGCTCAACCGTCGCGACCACTCCCACCACCGGCGGTGTCGTCGCCACGACCTTGGCGGGAGCCGGTGGCGACGGGGGCGACGGGGGTGCGGCGCCGTCCACCACGCTTCCCGGCGCCCCGCTGCAGGGGCTCGCCCTCGAGGTGCTGGCCACAGGTCTGCACCAGCCGACCGTGATCGCCGCTCCTGTGGGCGATACCAGGGTGTTCGCCGCCGAACGGTTCGGGGTGATCCGCACCATCGACCCAGAGTCGGGTCTGAGCGACGAGCCGTTCCTCGACCTGCGCGACCGGGTGGGGTCGAATGGGATCGAGCAGGGGCTGCTCGGTCTCGCCTTCCACCCCGACTATGCCAGTAACGGCCGGCTCTTCGTCTACTACGTCGACGGCTCAGGCAACCGCCAGCTCAGCGAGTTCGCCGTCTCCGACGACCCCGGCCGTGCCGACCACGACTCGGAGCGGGTGCTCTTCGAGCTTCCCCAGCCGGCCGGCTCGGTCGACATCCGCCACTACGCAGGCGCCGTGCAATTCGGGCCGGACGGCATGTTGTACGTCTCGCTCGGGGACGGTGCCGACGCTCGCAACCAGGGTCAGAACCCCGACACGCTGTATGCCGCGATCGTCCGGCTCGATGTCGACTCTGGCGACCCGTATGCCATCCCACCGGACAACCCGTTCGTCGCCGGTGGCGGCGCCCCCGAGGTGTGGGCATACGGGCTGCGTAACCCGTGGCGGTTTGCCATCGACCACGAGGCGGAGCTGCTCTACGTGGCCGACGTTGGTCAGGCGAACTGGGAAGAGGTCAGCGTCGTGCCGCTGGCGGGAGGCGGCTACAACTTCGGATGGCCGATCACCGAAGGGACCCGCTGTTTCACAGACAGCGACTGCGACACCACGGGGCTGACCATGCCTGTCCTCGAGTACGACCACAGCAACCGGTCCTGCTCGATCACCGGCGGCTCCGTCTACCGGGGGAGGGCGATCCCGGAGATCGCCGGACACTACTTCTACGCCGACTGGTGCGGGCTGTGGGTGCGCAGCTTCCGCTACGCAGACGGTGTGGTGAGCGACGAGCAGGACTGGTCCGAGGACCTGGCGGCGGCAGGACAGGTGAACAGCTTTGGTGTCGACGGCTTTGGTGAGCTGTACATCGCCAACTTCGAAGGCACCATCGCCCGCATCGTGCCTGTCCGCTGAGTCTTGCGGTGTCCGGCACGCCGCCGTTGACCGCTTAGGCTGCGGGACTCGGCGAACGGGAGGCCAGCATCGATCTTCACCTGATGGCGGCGACCGCCACTGAGGGTGAGCGGGCGGCGGTCGATGCGCGGCTCGGGCCACCCCCGCCGGGGTGGAGCGCACCCGGTGCCGAGGCCAGCGGCGCCGATCGTGTCGTCATCGGTGGCTATCACGCCGCCGTCGCCCATCGCCACCTCCTCCTCCCCGCCCTCCAGGCGCTCCAGGGTGAGCTGGGGTGGATCAGCCCCGGTGGGCTCACCTACGTGTCCGCAAGGCTCGGGGTGCCGCCGGCTGAGGCCTACGGCGTCGCCTCCTTCTATGCGTTGCTGGCGACCGAGGAGCGGCCCGGCAACGTCGCCCATGTCTGCCATGACGTGGTGTGTCGGCTCGTCGGCGGGACACAGCTGCTCGACACCCTTGGCGGTCGTCCAGATGTCGTCCCCAGCCCGTGTCTCGGCCAGTGTGATCGCTCCCCGGCTGTGCTCGTGCAGCGGGCCGGCGACGAGGACATGACGCTGTGGGCCGCCACCGCCGCCGATGTGATGGGGTACCTGGGAGGCGCCCCGCCACCCCTCCGGCGGCCGGCCGACTTCGGCGTGCCGCAGGCGAAGGAGCAGGGCGGCCGGCTGCGGCTGCTGCGGCGGGTCGGCGCCGTCGACCCTGGGAGCCTTGACGATTACCGGTCGACCGGCGGCTATGCGGCGTTGCCAAGGGCGCTCGAGATGGGACCGGCCGCGGTGATCGAACAGGTGAAGCGCTCGGGGATCCGTGGTCGGGGCGGGGCGGCGTTCCCGATGGGGGCCAAGTGGGAGGCGGTGGCGGGCAGCGGTCGGGAGGTGCGGTACCTGGTGTGCAACGCGGACGAGGCCGAGCCTGGGACCTTCAAGGACCGCGGTCTCATGGAGGGCGACCCCTTTGCCGTCGTCGAGTCGATGACCATCGCCGGGATCGCCGTCGGCGCCGCCACCGGGTACCTCTACCTGAGGGGCGAGTACCCGACCGCCAAGCGGCACGTCGCCGCCGCCGTCGCTGCGGCCCGCTCCGCCGGACTGCTGGGCGCCGACATCCTCGGCAGCGGCGCCGCCTTCGACATCGAGATGAGGATCGGCGGGGGCGCCTACATCTGCGGCGAGGAGACCGCCCTGTTCAACTCGATCGAAGGCTTCAGGGGCGAGCCGAGACAAAAGCCGCCATATCCGACCGAGGCAGGGCTGTTTGGGGCTCCGACGGTCGTCAACAACGTCGAGACCCTGCTCAACGTGCCGATGATCGTTCTCGATGGCGGCGACGCCTACGCCACCATCGGGACGCCGCAGTCAACGGGCCCGAAGCTCTTCTGCCTCTCGGGTGCCGTCGCCGTGCCCGGGGTGTACGAGGTCGAGTTTGGCGCCACCATCGGCGACCTCATCGATCTGGCCGGTGGTGTCACGGGCGAGCTGGCCACGGTGTTGCTCGGCGGGGCCTCGGGGTCGTTCGTCGGGCCAGACCATCTCGACCTGCCGCTCACGTTCGAGGACACCAGGGACGCCGGTCTCAGCCTCGGCTCAGGCGTCATCATGCCTTTCACCACCGACATCGACATGGGCGACATCGTGCGCCGCATCGCCGCATTCTTCCGCGACGAGTCGTGCGGGCAGTGCGTGCCATGTCGGGTGGGCACGGTCCGCCAGGAGGAGGCGGTCCACCGCATCACCATCGGCCCTCCTGGTGGCCCGCCGGCACAGGACGTCGCCCTCCTCACCGAGATCGACACCGCCATGAAGGACGCCTCCATCTGCGCACTCGGTCACACCGCCGGAACCGCTGTGCAGTCCGCCATCGCCCTCGGGTTGATCGGGGCGGCGCCATGAGCACCGCGGTCGAGATCACCATCGACGGCCGCTCGGTGGCGGTGGAGCATGGCACGACGATCCTCGGGGCGTGTCGCACCCTCGGAGCGGAGCAGCCGACGCTGTGCTTTGGCGACAACCTGACCCCTGTCAACACCTGCCGGGTCTGCGTCGTCGAGGTGAAGGGGGTGCGGGCGCTTGTTCCGGCGTGCTCCCGCAGCGTCGAGCCTGGGATGGAGGTGGTGACCGACAGCGAGCGGGTGCGCCACAGCCGCAAGATGGTGCTCGAGTTCCTCGCCTCGTCCGTTGACATGTCGCTCGTGTCTGCAACCACCCGCACCTGGATGGAGCGGTACGGGGCCGATCCGGCCCGGTACGGTCCCCCCCCCCCCCCCGACACCAGGCGCGACCATCGCCCCGCCGGCCACCAACCCGACCCCCAGCCCCGCCGCGCCGCCACGGGCGACC
>Ga0114938_1001902_pt1 | contig 13742 bp, 12 predicted proteins | sample AshMeaBigSpring_FD_88675 | JGI IMG/M metagenome (GOLD analysis project Ga0114938, IMG submission 88675) | Groundwater microbial communities from Big Spring, Nevada to study Microbial Dark Matter (Phase II) - Ash Meadows Big Spring | ecosystem: Environmental > Aquatic > Deep subsurface >...
ACCTACAGCACCTACGCAGCCAAGGCCCTGCCCAGCCTCACCTGCCGCGAGGGGACGAAGCTGCGCTACCAGGGTGCAGCCTGGACGATGGCGCCGCTGACCCGTGGTTACCAGTGGTCGCCGATGGCGCTGTGGCTCGACGGGGACCGGATCGTCGCGCCTCGGTGGTTCACCTCCACCACCACCGGCACGTGGCAGACGGCGTCGGGAACACCCGTGCTGCAGGGCACGCTGAACGCGGCGCAGAGCGGCCGGCCGTCGGGACTGGGTCCACCACCCGACAACGCCACGGCCGGGGTGGACTGCACCTGGAGCGGGCCGCACGCGGCGACCCGGATCGCCACCAAGGCCCTGGTGGCGCAGCTGGGCTTGCCCAGCAGCGTCCAGGGTCGCTCCGTGACCATCTCCGGGACGGCCACCGTGCACGCCTACACCCCGACCTGGATGTGGCCGCCCACGGGCTGACCAGGGTGCCCGAGGCGTCCCGCCAAGCTCAGTCGCCGACGGCCCGCCGGTGCTCGAAGGAGTCGGAGTCGTCCCGTTGGGGTGCCGCCGGCGCGGCGTCGGCGCCGGCCCCCACGGCCACCGCGACCTCGACCGGCGCACCGACGGCAGCCGAGGTCCACGAGCCGGGGTTCGACAGGTCGATCGTGCGCACCGTGCGCCGGGCCTTCGGGGCGGTCACGTAGGTCGGAACCGGCACCGGCACCGGCGTCCAGGTGCCGTCACCGGCGAACCGCGGGTCGGCCCGGTCCGCCGTGGCGCGCGCAGCGACCGGGCCGTCCTGCTCGGCCGGCTCGGCAGCAGGGACGTCAGCCGGCGCGGCGGCAGCAGCGTCCAGGCGCGGGGACGGCGCGGGCCACAGGTCCGCAGCCGGCAGCGCGGCAGCCGGAGACGGGTGGACGACGCGCGCGCCCGCGCTGGAGTGGACCGGCTGCCGTGGGTGCACCAGCGCCAGCAGGACGAGGTAGCCGACCATGAGCAGGCCCGGGATGGCCACCAGCCAGCCGGGGACGGGCAGTCCCAGCAGGGCGCCGACGGAGACGACCAGCGCGGTGACGAGCGTCGCGAGGGCCAGCACGGCCAGCACGCGGCGCCGCCGGGCGGCCGCCGACCGCAGCACCTGGGGACGGGCGGCCGGGCGCGGCAGCGGCCGTCCCCACCGCCCGAGCCGGAGCCGGGCGCGCCAGCCCCCGGCGCTCGCCGGGCCTGGCGCCGGACGCACCAGCACGCGCCGGCCGAAGCGTCGCCGGCCCAGGCGCACGGCCCCGACCTCGGCGTCGACCGACGCCGCGGTCTGCCCGCTGAGGTCCACCGGGTCGAGCCTGGGTGCTCCCGGGGGGGCAACCGGGTCGGACCCGTGGTCGGCGACGAGGTCGGCCGCGGGCCCGGCGAGGGCCTCACCGGAACCGTCCAGCGGCAGCCGGTCGGCCAGATGCGCGGCTGCCCGGGCCCGGCGGTGCAGCAGCTGCGGCACCAGGAACAGTGCCCAGGCCGCGACGATGACGACGACGATCAGACCGCTTCCTCCCACGGGAACCAGACGCTACGGGCCGGGCGGCGCGCGACCGGTCAACCATCGGGGCGTGTCGCGCGATGGTCCGCACGGTTCAGGGGCGGGACCGCAGCCGGGCGAGCAGCCCGTCCGGTACCTCCTCGGCCGTCACCGCGAAGGAGAGGTGGTCGCGCCAGTCGCCGTCGATGTGCAGGTAGCGCTCGCGCAGACCCTCGCACCGCAGCCCGAGCTTGTCGACCACCCGCAGGCTGGCCGCGTTCTCGGGTCGGATGTTGATCTCGACGCGGTGCAGGCCGAGCACGGTGAAGCAGTGATCCACGGCCAGGGCGACCCCGGTCGGGACGTGGCCCCGGCCGGCGTGCTCCCGTGCGATCCAGTACCCGATGTGCGCACCCTGGGCCGACCCGCGGACGATGCCCGAGACGTTCACCTGCCCGGCGAGCCGACCGTCCACGGTCAGCGCCCACGGCAGCGACTCCCCCAGCCGCGCCTGGGCGTTGAGGCGCCGGACCATGGTGCGGAACGAGACGGGCGCCAGCCGCGGGTCAGGAGAGGTGGCATCCCACGGGCGCAGCCAGTCCGCGTTGGCGGCCCTCACGTCGCCCCAGGCGCGCGCGTCGCGGTAGCGCAGCGGCCGCAGCCCCACCGGTGCTGCCTGCAGCGTGACGGGCCAGGTCACCGGACGTTCCCGGCGGGGACTCTCACCCGCGGCGCCGCTCGAGCAGCAGGCAGTCGACCTCCTCGCCGGCCGGCATGCTCGTCGCCTGCTCGGGCACGACGACGAGCGCGTTGGCCCGGGCCAGGTCGGTCAGGTGCGGGGCGTCGCCGGCGCCGAGCGGGTCGACGCTGAAGGTGCCCTCCACGGTGGGGTGCAGGCGCCCCCGAGCGAACTGGCGGCGACCAGGGCTGGACGAGAGGGGCTGGGAGAGCACGGCGCGCTCGGTCGGCCGGTGCAGCTTGCTCACCCCCACCATCTTGCGGATCACCGGCCGCACGAAGACCTCGAACGCCACGAACGCGTCGACGGGGCGACCGGGCAGGGCGAACACCGGCACCTGCTCCTCCCCGACGACACCGAACCCCTGGGTGCCACCCGGTTCCATGGCCACTTCGAGGAACTCCACGGCACCCAGCGTCGGCAGCACCGATCGCACGATGCCCTCGTCGCTGAGCCCGCCGCTGAGCACCACCAGGTCGGCGCGCACCAACTGGTCCTCGACGGTGCTGCGCACGACCCGGGGGTCGTCGGGGACGGCGGCGACGCGGAACGAGGTGGCCCCGGCCTCTCGGGCCGCCACGCTGAGCAGGTGCCCGGTCGAGTCGGTGACCTGGCCGTACGACACCGGCAGCCCCGGCTCGACCAACCGACTTCCGACCGCGAGCACGATCACCCGGGGCCGTGGCCGGACGGTGACGCGGTCCTTGCCCACGGCCGCCAGCAGGCCCACCTGGGCTGCCCCGAGGTAGGAGCCGGCCCGCAGGGCGATGTCTCCCGCGGCCACGTCCTCGGCCATCCGGCGCACGTGGCTGCCGTAGGGCACCGCCGCGGTCACGGTCACGGTCGCCAGCCCACCGTCGGTCAGGGCGGAGGGGACGACGGTGTCCGCGCCCCGTGGCAGTGGCGCACCCGAGGCGACCCGGGCCGCGTGACCCGGGCCCAGGGCGTGCACGCTGTGGTCACCGGCGGCGACGTCGGCCACCACGGGCAGCGTGACCGGTGAGTCGGGTGCGGCGTCGGCGATGTCCGCCGCCGCCAGCGCGTACCCGGCCAGGGCGGCGTGGTCGTACTGCGGCAGCGCCCACGGGGCGATGACGTCCTCGGCGGCGACTGCACCGTGCGCGTCGAGCAGGCCGACATCGATGGGGGCGAGCGGGCCGACCCGTCCGAGCACGTCGGACAGGTGGTCCGCGACCCGCTTCATCCGCCCGCCGCGCTCGGGCCGGGCTGGTCGCCGGCAACCGCGGCGGCCCCCAGGCCCGCGACGAACTCAGCCAGCCAGGCGGAGAACTCCTGCCCCAGGTCGTCGCGGTCGCAGGCCAGCCGCACGATCGTGCGCAGGTAGTCCAGCCGGTCGCCGGTGTCGTACCGGCGACCGCGGAAGAGCACGCCGCGCACCCCGCCGCCCTGCTCGAGCGGCAGCGAGGCGAGCACGGTGAGGGCGTCGGTGAGCTGGATCTCCCCGCCTCGCCCCGGCGGCGTGCGCGCCAGGACGTCGAAGACCGCCGGGTCGAGGACGTACCGACCGATGACCGCCAGCGCGCTGGGGGCCTCGGCCGCGGCAGGCTTCTCCACCAGGTCGCGCACCACCACCACGTCGTCGTCCTCTCCGGGCTCGACCGCGGCGCAGCCGTAGAGGTGGATGGAGGACGGGTCGACCTCGATGAGGGCCACGACGCTGCCGCCGTGACGCTCGCGGACCTCGATCATGCGCCGCAGCAACGGGTCGCGGGCGTCGATCAGGTCGTCACCGAGCAGCACGGCGAACGGCTCGTGGCCCACGTGCCCGGCCGCGCACGCCACGGCGTGCCCCAGGCCCCTGGGGTCGCCCTGTCGCACGTAGAACACGTCGGCCAAGTGGGTGGAGCGCTGCACGAGGGCGAGCCGGTCGGCGTCCCCCTTGGCCTCCAGCGTCTGCTCGAGCTCCCAGTTGCGGTCGAAGTGGTCCTCGAGCGGCCGCTTGTTGCGGCCGGTGATCATGAGGATGTCGCTCAGCCCCGCGTCCACGGCCTCCTCGACCACGTACTGGATGGCCGGGGTGTCGACGACGGGCAGCATCTCCTTGGGGGTGGCCTTGGTCGCGGGCAGGAAGCGGGTGCCGAGCCCGGCGGCCGGGATCACAGCCTTGCGGACGGGCCCACCGCCGGCACCGGCGGGCCTGGGCAACGCAGCGTCGGTCATCGCTCCACCCTAGCGACGCCCTGCTCGCCGATCCGGCGTCCTACCGTGGCGACGTGGTCGACCCTCGCACGGACAAGCAGGCACTACGGGCCCGGGTGCTGGGACGACGCCGGCTGCTGAGCGCGACGGACCTCGCCGCCGACGCGGCTGCGCTGCGCGACCTGCTGCTCGCCGACGTGCTGGCGGGCGCGAGCACGGTGGCCGCCTACGTCTCGGTGGGCAGCGAGCCCGGCACCGGCCCGGTGCTGGAAGCGCTGGAGCAGGCCGGGGTCGAGACCCTGCTGCCGGTGCTGCTGCCCGACCTCGACCTGGACTGGGCCCGCTACACCGGGCCGGACGGGCTGGCGCCGGCGGCCCGGGGCCTGCTCGAGCCACGGGCCCGTCCGCTCGGGGTCGACGCGGTCCGGCGGGCGTCGGTACTGCTGCTGCCCGCCCTGGCGGTGGACCGGCGCGGGCACCGGCTGGGTCGCGGCGCGGGCTGCTACGACCGGGTGCTGGACAGGCTGGTCGGCTCGCAGGTCGACACGGTCGCGCTGCTGCACGACGGCGAGGTGCTCGACCTCCCCCTGCCGCGCGAGCAGCACGACCGTGCCGTCCGGGCGGCCGCGACACCGTCGGCCCTGTACCGGTTCGGCTGACTCCTCACCGCGAACTGGACGGCAGGCCGCCAGACGGCGCATCATGGAGGCGTTGGCACTCTCGCCAGGAGAGTGCCAACGAAGGCCCACCGACGCGGCCGGAGGAGGAGGACGACGTGCCGACCTACCAGTACGCCTGCACCGACTGCGGGGAGGAGCTGGAGGTCGTGCAGTCGTTCACGTCGGACCCCCTGACCGAGTGCCCGGCCTGCAACGGACGCCTGCGCAAGGTGTTCCACCCGGTGGGAGTGGTCTTCAAGGGCTCCGGGTTCTACCGCACCGACAACCGCCGCTCGGGGTCCGCTTCGGGGTCCGGCTCGTCGGGCCAGTCCGGCTCGAGCGGTTCGTCGGACTCGAGCGCGAAGTCCGACTCAAGCGGGAAGTCCGGCTCGGGCGGCGGGTCGGGGAGCGGCTCGTCGGGCAGCGCCGGCTCGGGGTCCTCCGGCGCCTCGACGGCGACCGCCTCCGGCTCGGGTTCCACCGGTGGCGGCGCAGGGGCCTCGAGCGGCTGAGGTCCCCCGCGGCTGTCCTGTGGACGGGCGGCGCCGTGACCGTGCGCGCCCACCTACCGTCCAGGAGTGCCCAGCCTCGCCGCTCCCGACCCGGCGTCCGGCCTGTCCCGGCAACGACGGCGGCTGCGCCGGCTGGTGCGCCGGCACCGGCGCCCGCTCGGTGCGCTGCTGCTCGCCGCGGCCGCCCTGGTGGCCGTGCAGCAGCTGCGTCCGGCTCCCCCGCCGACCTCGCCGGTCGTGGTCGCGGCCCGCGACCTTCCGGCGGGCACCCGGCTGCAGGGCTCCGACCTGGCCGTGCGGCGGTTGCCCGACGACGCCGTGCCGCCGTCCGCTCTGCCCGACCCGGCGCTGGCCGAGGGCGCGACGATCGCCGCGCCGATGACCCGGGGCGAGCCGCTGTCGAGGACCCGGCTGCGTGGACCGGGGCTGCTGCACGGGCAGCCCGAGGGCACGGTCGCGCTGCCGATCCGGGTGGCCGACGCCGCCGCCACCGGGCTGCTCACCCCCGGTGACCGCATCGACCTGCTGGCGGCTGTCCCCGGCGCCGAGGGGTCGGTCGGCGTGGTCGTGGCCGAGGCACTGCCGGTGCTGCTGGTCGGCGGTGCGGACGCCACCTCCGCGGCCCCGGGGCTGATCGCCGGCGGCGAGTCGGCCGACCCGCTGGCCGGGTCGGGCGCCCCCGGCGGGCTCGTCGTCGTGGCCACCTCGCCCGCGCAGGCCCGTGACCTGGTCTCGGCCGGCGCGGACGCCCCGCTGTGGTTCGCCCTGACCTGGCCGTAGCGGCCCCCACGCCGGCCCCCTACCCTCGGGGCATGCTCAAGGGGTTTCGAGACTTCATCCTTCGCGGCAACGTGATCGACCTCGCCGTGGCGGTCGTCATCGGGGCGGCATTCAGCGCCCTGGTCGCCGCCATCAGCACCTCGGTCATCACCCCGGTGCTCAACGCCTTCGGTGGTCCCGACTCGATCGGGCTGGGCTTCTACCTGCAGCCGGACAATCCCGAGACGTTCGTGAACCTCGGGGCGGTGATCTCGGCCGCCATCACCTTCCTCATCACCGCCGCCGTCGTCTACTTCGTGTTCGTCGCGCCGATGAACGCGATCAACGAGGTGCGCCGGCGTAAGGAGGGGATCTCCGAGGAGGAGGAGGAGGCCCCGGACATCGTGCTGCTCACCGAGATCCGCGACCTGCTGGCGCGGCGCGAGAGCGGCTCCTGACCGCGCGCCCCCTGACGACGCGCGGCACCTACTCGTGGTGGGGCGGGCGCTGCTCGGTCAGCCACGCGTCGTGCCCGTCGGCCTGTTCGGCCCGCTCTCGGTCCCGTTCCTGCGCATCGGCTCCGGCATCCGGCCCCAGCGGGTCGGGGAGCCGGTCGCCCGGGACGGCGGCGTCCACGGGGGCGGAGTCCGGCCCAGCGGCGTCCGCGGCGGCTGAGTCGGGACGGCCGGCGTCGGGACGGCCGGCGTCGGGACGGCCGGCGTCGGGACGCGACGCCACGACGGCCGCCCGCACCGCCTCGCGCAGCACGGCGTCCTCATGCTCCTCCGGGTGGGCCAGCCCCACCTCGTGGGCCAGGTCCTGGACGAGGTCGTCCTCACCGGCCCCGGGTCGGCCGGCCTCCAGCCAGCCCGCCAGCGCGAGCAGGTCCCCCGGCGGGTAGGCGCGCACGGGACGCCCTGCCGGCACCGGCGGTCGCTCCCCCGCATCCTCGCTTGCCGCAGCCACCGGCTCGCCCTCGACCTCGGCCTCGGGCTGCGCCCCGGTGGGCGCCGGCATGTGCCGAGCCGCGTCCACGGCATCGGCCTGCCGCTGGGCGCCCAACCAGGCGGAGCGCACGGCGTCCACCTCGGCCTGCGGGTCCCGTAGCCATGCGGCGGCGCACAGCCGGTGGGTCACCCATCCGGCCCGCTGCAGCGCCTCCGGTCGCATCCGCTCCCGGTCCCGAATCGACGCCGAGCGAGACGCCGTCCCGTCGTCGTCCAGCGCCAGTACCCCTCGGCCCGGTCGACGGCCGTGGTCCACCAGCAGCGGAACGGTGAGCACGCCCCTGCCGCCGCCGACGACGACCGGCAGGCCTGCCGCCCGCAGCCGGGAGCGCACCTCCCGCAGGAGCGGGTCCTCGGGCTCGGTCCCGCCCATCCCCGCGACGGTCGGCGTCGTCGTGACGTCCGCCGGCCGCCGGGCCGCCTCGGCCGCCTCGGCCATCACGTCAGGCAGCTCGACCCCCTCGGCCTCCGCGAGCAGCGCCCGCAGGCCGCGCAGCCCGTCGGCGGCCAGCCGCCGGGGCTCGAGCTCGTCGGCGCCGACCGACGAGACGACGGTCAGCTGCTCCCGAGCCGCGGCCACCGCGGCCGCCAGCCAGCGCAGCCCGCCCGGACGGTTCAGCGGCCCGAACCGGTACAGCAGCCGCCCGTCCACGGTGCGCCCGAACCCGACGGAGAGCACCACGGCATCTCGGCGGTGCCCGTGCAGGTCGTCGACCGCGGCGAGCAGGAACGGTTCCTCCGCGTCCGGGCCGAGAGCAGCGGCCAGCGCGGGGTCGGCCAGGCAGGCCCGGGCCAGGGCGGCCCGCACCGTGTCGGCGTGCGCGGGGCCGAGGGTGAGGACCGCGAGGCTGTGGCCGGGGTGCCCGCGCACGTGCTCGCGCACCAGCTCGACCACCGCGTGCACCTCTGCGACGACGCTCTCCTCCTCGTCCCGGGATCCCGGCTGCTGGCGCACCCGCTCGAACCGGACGGGGGAGGTCGGCAGCGGCCCGGGCGGGACGGCGATCTCGCTGGGCGGGCGGCGGGCCGGCTGCAAGGCGTGCAGCCGCTCGTCCCGGCAGCCGTAGCGCACGCGGAGGTCGTGGGCCTCCAGCTGGTCGCGCAGGACGGCGTAGACCGACGGCGTCTCGACCTGGGCTCCTGGCAGCGCCGCGCTGCCCCGGGGGTCGGGGGCGTCGACGCTGACCGGCAGCGGCGCCGGCGGTGGCAGCTGCGGGTCACCGAGAACCACGACCTGTCGGGCCCGGGCGAGCACGCCGATCGCGTGCGCTAGGGCGGTGCTCTGGGCATCGAGCACCACGAGCAGGTCGACGGTGCTGCGCAGCGGCAACGCCGCGGCGGCGGTCAGGGGTCCGGCGAGCCACACCGGACGGGCGGCCCAGACCGTGTCGCCGGCCTGGGCCAGCAGGTCGCGGACCGTGCGCGGGGCGCGTCCCTCGGCCGCGTCGCGCAGGCAGCGCAGCTGGACCGGCCGCTCGGTCGCCGCCCGGCGCACCCGGTCGAGCCAGGCCTGGCGCACCTGCCGGCTGCGCGCGACCGTCGCGGCCGCGTCGGCACGCCGCCAGCTCTCGCTCGCCGCGCGCAGCCGGTCCCCGTCGCTGTCGCGCAGCACCGGGTCGGTCGCCAGGATCTGCTCGGCCACCGAGGTGGCGACGCAGGCGTCGAGGACGGCCACGGCCGTCGGGCCGTCCACGCGGTGGCCCCCCTCGACCCGTCGACGCAGCAGGGCCACCACCGGACCGAGCCCGGCGTCGGCCAGCCGGGCCCCGTCGGCGTTCAGCGCCGGGAGCCGGCGGGCCCACTCCGCCTCGTCGGCCAGGCGAGCCAGCCGGGCCGCGGTCGCTGGGAAGTCCGCCTGCGGGTCGAGCGCCTCAGGGTGCACGGAGGCGAGCGCAGCGGCGCCGTCCTGCTGGGAGCGCACGGCCGCGACGAACGTCGGGGTGCTCTCCCCGAGCCGGGGGCGCCGGCCGTCGCGACACTGCTCGGCCCAGGTGCGGTGCAGCTCTCCGGCGCGGCGGAGGACACCGGTGAGCCGCTGCGAGTCCGCGGCCAGGTCGGGGTCGCGGGCCAACGCCGTCGCCTCCGCCCGCAGCGTGCGCCGCTCCCGGAAGCCCGGTGCCTCGCCCAGGTCACGGCGGCTGCGCCGGTCGCCGGTGGCCGCCGCCATCCGCTCGACCGGTGCCGCCCAGACGTCGCTGACCAGCGCCTGCTCGACCTCGCCCACGCCTTCGAGCAGGTCGGCCAGCGCGGCCGCCTCGGCCGGACCTTTCGGTGCGGGCATGCCGACCTCGATGGCGGCCCGGGCGGACAGCTCGCGCACGACCGGCAGCACGCTGCCGGACAGCCGCTCGACGAGGTCGACGGCCCCGTCGGCGTCGGCCGCCGAGGCAGGCCGGGCACCGAACCAGGCGGTGGCGGCCGGCCCGATCCGCAGCCCGTCCAGGTCGACGAACTCCGCCAGGTCGGCCCGCAGCGTAGACAGCGTCGCCCGGTCGAGACCGACCAGGTCGTCGGGGGCGACGCGCACGTCGCCGGGCACCAGATCCGCTCCCTCTGCAGCTGCGCTGATGGCCTCGGCGGCGCTCATCGCCCACGGGGCCCTCGGGCGGCGCAACGCCTCGTGGTAGTCGGTGAGGAGGATCTCGTCGGACGAGGCAGCCGCAGCGGGTGCCGCCTCGGCAGCGGCGCCGTCCCCGGCTCGGGGACGGCCGGAGTCCAGGGTTCCCAGCACGTCACGGGCCACCCCGGGGGCCGAGACCTGCCCGTCGGACAGGTCGAGGGCGACCCCGCCCAGTCCGACCTCGGCCAACCGCCGGGCCAGCGCGTGCAGCCGCGGGCCGGCCTCGGCCACCACGAGCACCGACTGGCCGCGCTCGACCGCCTGCGCGCACAGCCCGGCCGCGACCTGGACGGCGCCGGTTCCGGCGGGGGCCTGTACGGCGACCGACCGGCCATCCCGGACCGCGGCCAGCACCGCCTCCTGGGCCGCGTCGAGGTCCAGCGGCGGAGCCTGGCGGTGAGGGCCGGGCTCCGCGGCCGCCTCGCCGGCACCGGCGCCGGCCAGCACCGGTTCCAGGGCCGTGCCCGTGGCCAGGGCAACGAAGGGCGCCTCGGCCAGGGTGCGGGCGTTGGCCCGCAACTCGGCCGCCTGGGCAGCGGGCACGTCGGACATCGCGCCGATCACGGCGCGATGGGCGATCGCGAAGCCGTCGACGATGTGGGGCGGCGCCTGCTCGCGCAACCGGTCGACGACCACCGGGTAGCGCAGCTGCCCACCCTGGTCGAGCAGGTCGTCGGCGGTCAGCCGGAGCCCGAGCTGTTCGGCCATCGCCTCCAGCAGGGCCGGGTTGAGCTCGGGGTCACCGACGACGTGCAGCAGCACGTCGTCCTCGGCGAAGGCGGCCGGCAACGCCTCCAGCCGCCGCAGCAGCACCGGCGCCATCGGGCGGCGGGCCGAGAGCCGGTCGGTCCAGGTGGCCAGGCCGGTGGCGAGGTAGCCGGCAGCCAGGCCGTGCCTGGCTCGCAGGGCCCACAGCCGGTGCGCCAGCAGTCGGGCCGAGCGGGCGGCCGAGGTGCGGATGGGGTCGTGCGGGAACAGCCGGGAGACGCGCACCGGATCGCCGTCGAGCAGCCGTCGGCGTACCTCAGGGTCGGCGCCGTGCAGGTCCAGCGTGCCGGTCTTGAGATCGCGGTACCGCGTCAGCGGCTCGCTCCCGCCGAGGGCGGCAACCTCGTCGGCCCAGCGCTGCAGCGCCTCGCTGGTGTGCTCCGCCACGCTGCTTGACACCCCCCGACCTTGTGCTGCGGCTGTGCCGCACGGTTTGCGAGGGCACGAGCGTAGTCCCGAGGGGGCGGCGGGCCGGACCGGCGCCACCGACCCCGCGCAGTGTCGTCACCTCCGAGGGAGGGCCTCGGTCAGCCGCTCGACGGTGATCATCGGCATGATCGTGGTGATGTCCTCGTGCGTGAACAGCTGGGAGCCGTGGTGCAGGCAGGTGCCCGTGCCGCAGGCGGTGCCGAGCCGCACTGCGCCCACCACCGGCAGCCCGCGGGCCAGGCCGGCGACCAACCCGGCGACGGTCGAGTCGCCGGCGGCAACGGTGCTGGCCACCTGTACCTTCGGGGGTCGCACCCGGGCCTCGTCCCCGTCCCGGGTCAGCACGTAGGTGCCGGCTCCGCCCAGCGACACCACCAGCACCCGCACCCCGGCGTCCACCACCTGCCGGGCAGCGCGCCGGTAGTCGAAGTCGGGGTCGTAGCCGTCCTCGCCCACGATGTCGGCGAGCTCCTCCTTGGACGGCTTGATCATCTCGACCTTCTCGTCCACGGCGAAGCGCAACGCCTCCCCCGACCCGTCGAAGACCATGCTCGACCGGCGCTCCCGGCAGATCTCGGCGACCTCGCGCACCAGGCTGGTCGGGACGCCCGGCGGGAACGAGCCGGACATCACCACGTACGGCGGCAGCGATTCGAACTCCACCAGCCGGTCGAGCACCTGCCGCCACTCCTGCTCCGACTGCCACCCGGCCTCGCCGACGACGCGGTAGTTGACGCCCTGGTCGTGGGTGTACATGGTCAGGCTCGGCCGGGTGTTGGCGCGCACCCGGACGGGGTGGACCGGCACGCCCTCGTCGGACAGCAGCCGCTCGAGGGTGTCCCCGACGGTCCCCCCGAGAGCCACGATGGCCTCGACCTGCTCGTCGAGCCGGCGCAAGGCCCGGGCCACCTGGACCCCGCCGCCGCCCGGCTCGGTCGCCTCGACGGTGGCCCGCATCTTCTCCTCGGGGATCAGCCGGGGGATGGACAGCGTGTAGTCCACGCTCGGTGACATCGTGATCGTGACGACCGTGAGCACAGCACGACGCTAGCGGGCAGGACGGCGGCGCGGGCCGTAGTCCCTCGGATCGAGCCGGAAGGAGCCGACCAGCCCGCAGGCACCGTGTGCACCGCGGGTGCCGCCTCGGCCGCACCCGCGGCGCTGGCCGCCGCGGTTGCCGTCCGGGGGGCCGGATGGTGGCGGTCGCGCTCAGGCGGCCAGGACGACGAGGCTGCGGATCTCCAACGTCACACTCGCCGCGCGCCAGGCGAGCAGGCCGTCCAGCGGCAGCCCGCGGACGGCGTGCTGGAGCCGGTTCGCCGCTGACCGCGCCTGTGTCGCGTCGTGCGAGGCGGCCGCCAGCCACACGTTGTCGAGCAGGTCCTGCATCGGCTCCACGGCATCCGGCGAGGTCGTCCGGTCGGGGTGAGCCACCAGCACGCCCAGGGCAGCCAGCGCGCGGTGCAGTCGAACGAGCGGGTCGTCGAGCGAGCCGAGCGCCGACTCGGCCCGCTGGTCGAGGCGATCGAGGAAAGCGAGATCGGATTGCGTAAACATTTGATGCTCCTTCTATGAACACAAGGTTAACACCCAAGGGCTCGGCGCGCAACCCACCGGCCGGTCACCTCCGCCGACCGTCCCGGCCCGGCCGCAGCTCTCGTCGTCAGGGGAGGCCGCGGCTGCCGTCGCTGGCGACGAGTCCGGCCGCCTCGAGGAAGTCCAGCACCAGCGCGCTGAGCGCCTCCGGTCGGTCGAGCATCGGGCAGTGGGCGGTTCCTGCCAGCCGTCGCAGCGTCGCGGCCGGCAGGCGGGCGCACGTCATCTCGGTCAGCGCCGACAACCCGGTCTCGTCGTGCTCGCCCACGACCAGCAGCGTGGGCACCGCCACCTCGCCGAGGCGGGGCCAGGCTGCCGGCCGGTCGGCGTCCTGCCCCGGCGAGGGGGCGGCCAGCGCGGTCCGGTTCATCTCGAGCATGAGGTCTCGCGGCGCTCCGGCGACGCGGCCGTCCGGCTGGGCGGGCCCGTCCAGCCAGTAGTGCACCTCCAGCCGGTTGACCCGCTCGAGGTCACCCGCCTGCGTCGCAGCCTCCATCTCGGCCTCGGCGGCGGCTTCGTCGGCCGACTGCGTCCAAGCCTCGTCCGGCGCTCCGCTGGGAAGCGACCCCACCAGCACCAGGGCGAGCACCTCGTCGGGGTGGGCCAGCGCGAGGTCGAGGGCCAGCGACCCGCCCATGCTGTTGCCGACCACGACCGCCGGCCGCGCGTCGGTGGCCGCGGTGACGGCACGCAGGTCGCCCAGCGAGTTGTGCGGCTGCGCCTCGTAGCGGGTCTGGCCGAACCCGCGCCGGTCGTAGGTGATCGTGCGCAGTCCGGCGGCAGCCCACCGGGGTGCGCACCACTGCCACGACCTGCGGTCGCAGACGCCTGCGTGCAGCGCCAGAATCGGCGTCCCCGCCCCCTGGACCGACACGGCCAGCTCGGCCGTGCCGCTGCGTACCCACTGGTCCGGGCCGCGGTTGCCAGACCCCGGGTGCGTGCTCATGCGCCGATCCTCGCGCATGCCCCACCCCGGTCGCACCCCCGCCCGCCGTGCC
>Ga0114938_1001903_pt1 | contig 13742 bp, 13 predicted proteins | sample AshMeaBigSpring_FD_88675 | JGI IMG/M metagenome (GOLD analysis project Ga0114938, IMG submission 88675) | Groundwater microbial communities from Big Spring, Nevada to study Microbial Dark Matter (Phase II) - Ash Meadows Big Spring | ecosystem: Environmental > Aquatic > Deep subsurface >...
TAGAGGCAGATATTCAGGCATGTTACGCTAAACGACCGGAAATTGCGATGGTCAACTCCGACAAAGGTATTACGAATCTTCACGTACCAAGCGACGTTATTATCGACGCTTCGATGCCCGCTTGTATCCGGGAATCAGGCAAAATGTGGGGTAAAGACGGAAAACTTCATGAGACCAAGGCTTTAATTCCCGATCGTTGCTACGCACGCATTTATGAAGAGACGATCATGTTTTGTAAGCAAAACGGTGCCCTCGATCCGCGAACGATGGGGTCGGTTCCCAATGTGGGTTTAATGGCGCAAAAAGCCGAAGAATACGGTTCTCACGATAAGACTTTTGTTTGCCAAGCCGAAGGTGTCGTGCGTGTCGTCGATACGAAAAGCGGTCAAATTTACCTTGAGCATTCGGTCGAAAAAGGCGATATTTACCGCGGTTGCCAAGCGAAAGATGCACCGATTCGCGATTGGGTCAAGTTGGCGATTAGCCGTGCCCGATTAAGCCAAACACCGGCAATTTTTTGGCTTGACTCCCATCGTGCCCATGATGCACTCATGATTCAAAAAGTCGAAAGATACCTTAAAGAGTACGATTTAACCGGTCTAGATATTCGTATTATGTCGCCCGAAGAAGCCATTCGAACCTCTTTGGAACGTATCGTTAAAGGTCAAGACACGATTGCGGTAACGGGAAACGTATTACGCGATTATTTAACCGATCTTTTTCCGATTTTAGAGGTAGGCACTTCGGCTAAAATGCTCTCCATCGTTCCGTTGATGAACGGCGGCGGTTTGTTTGAAACGGGTGCAGGCGGTTCGGCGCCTAAGCACGTGCAACAATTTGTCGAAGAAAACCACTTACGTTGGGATTCTTTAGGCGAATTTATGGCACTAACGGCGTCTTTGGAACATTTAAGCCGTGTTTCCGACAACCCAAAAGCGGCACTCTTGGCGCAAACACTCGATGCGGCGACCGGAAAATTTTTAGATAACAACAAATCGCCTTCTTCCAAAGTCGGTGAGCTCGACAATCGCGGAAGCCATTTTTATTTGACCTTGTATTGGGCGGAAGCATTGGCGGCACAGAAAACCGACATGTCGCTTTCGCAAACATTTCAACCTTTAGCGCAAACGCTTGCACAAAACGAAGCGATTATCGTTCACGAGCTCAATGCGGTTCAAGGAAAAGCCGTAGATACCGGAGGCTATTATTTACCCGATTTTGCGAAAACGAGTGCCGCGATGCGCCCGAGTGCTACGTTCAATCACGCACTCGAAACATTGCATGCTTAAACCGTTTTAATGTTTTACAACACTCAAGAAGGATAGCGTTTGTCACACAGTAAAAAAGTTTCCATTATCGGCACGGGCAATGTCGGTGCAACCGTTTGTTATTGGCTCGCAATGCGAAAATATTGCCGTGAAATCGTGATGATCGATCGCGACAACGATATGGCGCAAGGTAAAGCGATCGATATATTGCAAGCAACCAGTCCGGAAGGTAGCTACACGCAAATCTCTAGTTCCGCCGAGTACGACGCCATCGTCGGTAGCAATATCGTCGTCGTTACGGCGGGAAGTCCTCGAAAACCGGGTATGAGTCGAGACGATCTTTTGATGATTAACGCCGCGATTACGCGCGAAATTATCGAAAAAGTACGCGAATATGCACCCGGTGCCATTATCATCATGGTATCAAATCCTTTGGATGCCATGGTTTATACGGCACTCAAAATCGGCGAATACCCGCGCAATCAAGTCCTCGGTATGGCAGGTATTTTAGACAGTTCCCGAATGGAAACGTTTATTTCCCAAAAACTCGGATTCGGATACGGACAAGTAACGGCAAGCGTCATGGGCGGACACGGAGACGACATGGTACCGCTCCCGCGTTACTCTTCGGTCAACGGTGTTGCCCTTACCGATCTTTTAACGGCCGAAGAGATTGACGAGATTATTACGCAAACGCGTTACGGCGGTGCCGAAATTGTCGAGTACATGGGAACGTCCGCTTATTATGCTCCCGCAAATTCGACGGTTAAAATGATTGAAGCGATTTTAAACGATTCACGCGCTATTTTTCCGTGTGCCGTTTTATTAGAGGGCGAATACGGCTACAACGATACGGTCAACGGCGTTCCCGTCGTACTCGGTGCCAACGGTATGGAAAAAGTGCTTGAATTACCGTTAAACGCCGATGAAAAAAGCCAATTCGCCAAAAGTGTTGCATCCGTCGATAGCTTGATTCAAACGCTCTATAAGAATCATTTTTTCAAAAAATCCCTTTAGTCTACGGATAAGCTAAACTTAAATCTGTAGCAAAAAAAAGATATAGTTGATATTTTAATTGACTAAGGTGTTAGATTCACATTAGAGTCATACCCAAGAAACGAAAAAAAGAAAGCAAAATGGAGGTTTTATGAATATTCACGAGTATCAAGCGAAAGAGATTTTTAAACGATACAATGTTCCTACTCCAAACGGACATGTTGCCTGTACGATAGAAGAAGCGGTTGCTAACGCACAAAAATTAGGCGGCACGATATGGGTCGTCAAAGCACAAATCCATGCGGGCGGTCGAGGCTTAGGCGGAGGCGTCAAATTGGCGCGTAGCCTCGAAGAGGTCAAAACGCTCGCAAACGAAATCTTGGGAATGACGCTCATAACACACCAAACGGGGCCTGCGGGTAAAGTAGTTCACAAAATCTACATCGAAGAGGGTGTGGATATTGCCGATGAACTTTATTTGGGTATCGTTCTTGATCGCGCTCGTGAAATGCCCGTGATTATGGCATCGCGTGAAGGCGGTATGGAGATTGAAAAAGTCGCCGCCGAATCTCCCGAAAAAATCATCAAAGTTCCCGTCGATCCTTTTATCGGATTCCAGCCGTTTCACGGACGTGAACTTGCCTACGGGCTCGGATTGGCAAAAGAAGAGATAGCTTCTTTGAGTGCTTTTGCCGCATCACTTTACAAAGTCTATATGGAAAATGATGCTGAACTCATCGAAATAAACCCTCTCGTAAAAACTAAAAGCGGTACGTTTGTTGCCTTAGACGGGAAAATGAGTTTTGACGATAATTCCCTTTTCCGCCATCCGGATATTGAAGCAATGCGCGATTTAAGCGAAGAAAATCCTATCGAACGTGAAGCTTCCGAATTTGGACTCAGTTACGTCAAACTCGACGGTAACGTCGGATGCATGGTTAACGGTGCCGGACTTGCCATGGGTACGATGGATACGATTCATTACGTCGGCGGATTTCCCGCAAACTTCTTAGACGTCGGAGGCGGAGCTAACGCCACAACCGTGGCAAAAGGATTTGAGATTATTCTCAAAGACCCCAACGTCAAATCGATTTTCGTCAATATCTTCGGCGGTATCGTACGTTGCGATCGTATCGCAAACGGTATTTTGGAAGCGACGAAACTGATCGACGTTCATGTCCCCGTGATCGTCCGCTTGGACGGCACCAATGCCAAAGAAGCCGCCGACATTCTGAAAAATGCCCATATTCCCAATATTATCAGTGCGACGGATCTTCTAGAAGGCGCGATAAAAGCCGTTGCCGCCGCAAAAGGAGAGATCGCATGAGTATCTTAATCGATAAAAACACCAAAGTGATCGTACAGGGTTTTACCGGAAAAGAAGGCAGTTTTCATGCGGAACAATGCCTTGCCTACGGTACGAAAATCGTCGGAGGCGTTACTCCGGGAAAAGGCGGAAGCGAGCATTTAGGCAAACCCGTTTTCAATACCGTTGCCGAAGCCGTTCGTGCGACGGGTGCAACGGTCAGTATGGTCTTCGTGCCGCCGGCCTTTGTCGCCGATGCCGTTATGGAAGCGGCCGATGCGGGTATCGAGTTAGCAGTGATTATTACCGAAGGCTCTCCGGTTCGCGATATGCAACGTGTTAAGGCATACGCCATCAAAAAAGGGATGAAAACGATCGGACCTAATTGTCCCGGAATTATTACCGCGCAAGAGTGTAAAATCGGCATTATGCCGGGAGCTATTTTTAAAAAAGGCTGCGTCGGCTTAATCAGCAAATCCGGAACGCTCACGTATGAAGGGGCCAATCAAGTCTGCAACGAAGGATACGGTATTACGACGGCGGTCGGCATCGGCGGCGATCCGATTATCGGGCTTTCGTACAAACAGTTATTGGCGATGTTTGAGTCCGACGCCGAAACGAAAGCGATCGTCCTCATCGGAGAAATCGGCGGCGATCTCGAGATTCAAGCCGCGGCTTTTATCAAAGAGCATATTACCAAACCCGTCGTTGCGTTTATCGCCGGACAAAGTGCCCCCAAAGGAAAACGTATGGGACATGCGGGTGCAATCGTCAGCGGAAGTTCCGGAACGGCGGCGGAAAAGATGGAAGCTTTGGAAAAAGCAGGCGTACATGTCGTGAAATCTCCGGCGGAAATCGGTAAAAAGATAGCCGAAGTGTTGAAATGATACAATTTGTTCATATGGTACGATCGCGTGATAAGACGGTCGTACCCTTTTTTAAACGATCATAATGTTAAGTAAAGGAGAACGATAGAATGGGTTTAATCACTGCACCGAGCAATACCCCCGTATGGGTCAACGTCTCAAGGTGTAAAGCATGCGATATTTGTGTAAGTTTATGTCCGGCCGGTGTTTTAGCGATGGTACAAGCACCCAATTCAACCTTAGGTTCGATGATAGAAGTCGTAGAACCCGAAGCCTGTATCGGATGCAGGGATTGTGAATTGCATTGTCCCGATTTTGCGATTTACGTTGCCGATAAAAGCGAATTTAAATTTGCGAAGCTTTCAGAAACCGCAAAAGAGCGCGCCGAAGCCGTCAAAAAAAATAAATTTAGAAAACTGAGTGCATAAGGAAGCAAGATGGCAAGAGAAGTAATTTCAAGCGGAAATGCACTGGTAGCAAAAGCGGCGGTTGAATGCGGATGTAAATTTTTCGGAGGTTATCCCATTACGCCTTCAAGCGAAATTGCGGAAGATTTGAGCAAACTGTTACCCAGAGTCGGGGGTAAATTTATCCAAATGGAAGACGAAATCGGCGGTATTTGCGTTGCACTCGGAGCTTCTATGAGCGGTACCAAAGCGATGACGGCCTCTTCGGGTCCCGGCATTTCTCTCAAAGCGGAGCAAATCGGCTATAGTTTCATCGCCGAAATTCCTTTGGTCATCGTGAACGTTATGCGCGGCGGTCCTTCAACGGGACTTCCGACACGCGTATCTCAAGCGGACATCGGTCAAGCAAAATATCCTACGCACGGCGATTTTGCATCGATTGCATTGTGTCCAGGAAGTTTGGAAGAAGCCTATACCGAAACGATTCGTGCGTTTAATATTGCCGAGAAGTATATGACGCCCGTCTTCGTTCTTCTAGACGAAACTTTAGGGCACATGCACGGAAAAGCAATTCTTCCCGATTTGGCGGAAGTTGAAAAAAGCGTGATCAAACGCGCCGAGTTTACGGGTGATCCTGCGGAATATAAACCCTACGCCGCCGCACCGACCGAACCCGCCGTACTCAATCCCTTTTTCAAAGGATACCATTACCACGTCACGGGATTACACCACGGAGACAAAGGTTTTCCGACCGAAGACGGCGAAATGTGTGAATACAATATCGAACGTTTAACCAATAAAATCAAAACCAAAACCGATGATCTCATACGATACGAAGAGTTTATGCTTGATGATGCCGAAGTCTGTATTATCGCTTACGGTAGTATTAGCCGCGGTGCTAAAGAGGCGGTTATGAAACTTCGAAACGAAGGTATTAAAGCGGGGCTTTTCAGACCGATTACGCTCTGGCCGAGCCCGGTAGCAAAATTTCAAGAAATCGGTAAGCGTTTTTCAAAAATCATGGTAACCGAACTCAATATGGGACAATACCTCGAAGAAATCGAGCGCGTTATGCAGCGAAACGACTTTGCGACCTTGCACAAAGCAAACGGTCGCCCGATCGCTCCCTTGGAGATGGTTGCAAAAGTGAAGGAGATGTTCTAATGGCGTTTAATTACGATAAATATTTACGTGTAGATAAAATGCCGACGTTGTGGTGTTGGGGTTGCGGCGACGGCGTTATTTTAAAATCCGTCATTCGTGCTATCGACAAAATGGGTTGGGATATGGACGATGTGTGCGTGGTTTCGGGAATCGGTTGTAGCGGACGCTTTAGCTCGTATATCGACTGTAATACCGTTCATACGACGCACGGTCGTGCTATTGCTTATGCAACGGGTATTAAGCTTGCCAATCCCGAGAAACACGTCATCGTCGTTACGGGCGACGGCGACGGTTTGGCAATCGGCGGTAACCACACGATTCACGGTTGTCGCAGAAATATCGATTTAAATCATATCTTGATCAATAACTTTATTTACGGTTTGACCAACTCGCAAACAAGCCCGACGACACCGCAGGGAATGTGGACGTCTACGGCAAACTACGGTAACGTCGATCCGAGTTTTGATGCGGCAAAGCTGGCAGATGCCGCCGGAGCAACCTTCGTTGCCCGTGAATCCGTACTCGATCCTCAAAAATTGGAAAAAATGTTTGTCGCCGGCTTTTCACACAAAGGATACTCGTTCTTCGACGTCTTTTCCAACTGTCATATTAACTTGGGTCGAAAAAATAAAATGGGAGAAGCCGTCTTAAATCTTGCATGGATTGAAAGCCGCATCGTCGGTAAAAACAAGTTCGATCTTCTCAGCGAAGAAGAGCGCGCGGGTAAATTTCCGACGGGCATTTTAAAGCAAGAAGAGGGCAAACTCGAATATTGCGAAGCGTACGATAAAGTCATCTACGCCGCTCAAAATAAAACAACCGTAGCGCTATAAGGAGCCTTGAATGAGAAGACAATTACGTTTTGTGGGCGTCGGCGGTCAAGGCGTTATTTTAGCGGGAGAAATTTTGGCGGTCGCCAAGATTAAAGAAGGCGGATACGGTGTTAAAGCTTCGACGTATACCTCTCAAGTGCGCGGAGGCCCTACGAAGGTCGATATTTTGTTGGATGAAAGCGAAATCTTATTTCCGTATGCGAATGAAGGTGAAATCGAATTTATGATCGCAACGGCGCAAGTCAGTTTCAATCAATTTAAAAACGGCGTTAAAGAGGGCGGTCTTATCGTAGTTGAGCCGAATCTCGTGAAAACAAGTGAAGAAGATCGCCAAAAATGGAAAATCATCGAAATTCCGTTGATTACGATAGCCAAAGAAGAGGTCGGAAACGTCATTACGCAGTCGGTCGTCGCCTTGGCAATCACCGTTGAGATGACGAAAGTGCTTCCGCATGATCTTGTTCGTGAAGTTATGCTTTCCAAAGTCCCCGAAAAAGTTCATCCCGAAAACAAAAAAGCGTATGAACTCGGGATTAAATATGCCGACGAGGCATTAAAAAAACGTTAAACTTTTAAGCTCTTTAAAAATTTTTTTAAAGAGCTTTTTTCTTTTTGATACTTTTTAATGGTTACATGTTAAAAAACGCGTCTTAAAAAAATAACCAAACAAGCAAGGCAATACCGATACTCAGATTGAGGTAACTAACACCGTCTTCAAAAAGCGTAATCAGCAGTTCATCATTGTAACGTTCCAAAAGCGATGGATGCGTCATTAAGCTGTTTTGAGCAAAATGAACAATGTCTTGAGCCCAAAAATAAGCGACGATCTCAGGTGCGATAAAAAAGAGAAAAACGCCCACGATGCCCCAAAAAGATTTTTCGGGTTTCATGTCCGATAGGACTTTTTTCGTCACGGGATGGCGAGCAATCTTTTGAAGTTTTTCTTTCACGAAAATACCTTTGGGAGGTTTTAAAAAGAAGTGGAGCGGGTGACGGGAATCGAACCCGCTACTTTCAGCTTGGGAAGCTAACACTCTACCGATGAGTTACACCCGCATTTTGCGCTGACATTATAGCACAACCTTCTCTTTACATGTCAAAAAAAATCATACGCATTCTCTTATTCGGACTTGAGTATAATAGCACCTAAGGAGAAAGATCATGAACAAAACCGTCGATATCCAAAAAGCACTCAGACAACAACAAAACGAAATAGACGATTACACCATCTACAGTATGCTCGCGACATCCGAAAAGCACGAGCCCAATCGGGATATTTTTCGTAAAATCGCCAAAGAAGAGCAGGGGCATTATGCTTATCTTCGCACTTTGACGCAAAAAGAGCTGCGACCGCGTTCGTTTGTCGTGCTTTTTTACCTTTTCCTTTCCAAAATTCTCGGTATTTCATTTACGCTTAAATTTCTCGAAAATCGCGAAGAGGGTGCGAAACAATTTTACAAAGAGCTTATCGCAATCGATCCAAAAGCTAGTGATATTTACGAACAAGAGATGCATCATGAAATCGAACTGATCGATATGCTTCACGACAAAAAACTGCTCTATGCCGGTGCGATCGTTTTAGGAATGAACGATGCCCTCGTCGAACTTACGGGTACGTTGAGCGGTCTTGCCCTTGCATTTGAAAAAAGCAGCATCGTAGGCGTGACCGGACTTATCATGGGAATCGCCGCTTCGCTCTCGATGGCGGGTTCGGCATACTTAGAATCGAAAGAGACGCCAAACGAAGACATTAGCGCAATGACGTACGCGCTGTATACGGGTATTTCGTATATCATCACGACAGCGTTGCTTGTAGTGCCGTTTTTTCTGTTTGAAGCGATTTACACGTCGATATTTTGGATGTTTTGTGCCGCGCTTGTCGCGATTTTAGCGTACAATTTTTATATCAGCGTTGCCAAAGAGTTAGCATTTTGGAAGCGCGTACGCGAAATGTCGTTCATTACCTTCGGCGTCGCATTAATCTCTTTTGGTATCGGCTACGTCGTTAAACATTACTTCGGGATCGAGATTTAAGGACTTTGCTTCGTGAAGAACGTCGGCGAACAAAACCTATCGCAAATCCGATACCGAGGATAACAACGGGAACAAAAAAGTACCAATGTGTTTTTGCGTAGGCAATGAGCGACAAAATCGTATCGCCGAAGTACCAAACGGGCAAGATAATAATCGCACTCCAACACAATGCGGAAATCCCGTTTAGAACGGCAAAATAACGCGGCGAATACCCCATGAGACCGATGCAAAGCGGTAAAATCGTACGAAGTCCGTAGAGATAGCGTTGAATAAAGATGATAAATCCGCCGTATTCGCGAAGTAAAAGCTTCGCAAGGGCAAATTTACGCTTTTGAGAACCGAATTTGCGAATCACGTACTCTTTTTTAAATCGACCTAAATAAAAGTAGATTTGATCGCCGACAAACGCACCCAGTCCTGCCGTCGTAATCGCCCAAACCAACGCCATATCGCCGGTATGGACAAAAAGTCCCGCCATCACAAGACCGCTTTCACCTTCCAAGATACTCCAAAAAAAGAGAATAATATAGCCGTATTGGCGCATTAAATCGAGTAGTTCCGCTTCCATAATCTTTTTCTTAAAATGTTTCGTGCATCTTACTCTTTTTCATCTAAAAGATGCTTTGCGCGAAAAGCGTGCAACGCTATGTGAGGTGTTCTAGAAACGAGGCAGGACTTTTTGTTCAAAAACGCTCCAACCGCATAAAAGCCATAAGCGAGCCTTTTGGTTAAAAAGCTGACTCTCTAACAAAGCAACTTTGGCTTCGACGGCGGCACGGGAGGCAATGGCGCGAGAGAGTTCGTCTGCGCTAATGAGTTGATTGTCGAAACGCCCTTGCGAAAGAGCGGTGTACGTATCGCTTGCACGAAGCTCTTCTTTAGCACTTTGCAGTTTGGCTTCAAGCGTATGAAACTCTAAAAAACCGTTTTGCAGTTCCGTTTGAACCTCGCTTTGATACGCGGCTAGCTCAAAAGAGGCAGACATTTGCGTCGCACGTGCCGCTTCAAGCGTTTGTCGATCGCTCATACCGTTGAAAAGATTCCACGAAATACTCATACCCGCATAGCTTTTATCGGCATTCGTATAGCCGTCGCCGTTTAATGCCAGCGAATCGCCTTGACGTTTCATCGCGCCGACCAGAGCAACGCTCGGATAGTATTTGCTTTGGGCAAGTTCGATGCTTTTATGTGCGACGTCGACGGATTTTTGCATCGCTTTGACGTCTTCACGCTCCTCTAACGCAAACCCTAATGCCTCGTTTTCGCTCGGAGCGTACATTGCCAGTGCCGTGTCGTCTTGTAAGGTGATGATTTTCGTATTTAAAAGCGTTCCCAGTTGATTGAGGTACTGTTCGCGTAAGTTTTGGCGGTCGATGATCTGTGCGTGAATATCGTATTTTTTTGCTTCGATCGCAAAGAGTTCGCTTTGGGCTAAAAGTCCGTTCTCGTAATAACCTTTGGCTTTGAGGTACGCTTTTTCGATAGCGTTTTCAGAACTTTTAAGTGCTAAAATCGCCTTTGTTTCGGCAATAACGGCACTGTAAAGAGCCGTGGTTTGTAGGGCGAGATTGCGTTTAAGATTGAAACGCTTCAAAGAGGCTTGTTCGCTTTCTAATTTGGCTTTGTCGATCGATGCGGAAATCGCAAATCCGCTAAAAAGCGGATAACTTAAAACGAGTGCACCCTCAAGATGCCTGCGCGTACCTACCGGTGCGGTAATGCCCGAAAACAGAGGCGGCATAGTGAGCGTCATCGTCGGCGTATCATTCCATTCGATCGCACTTAAGGTTGCATCGAGCGATGGTAAATTTTTTCCTTTGGCGGCTTGATACAAGGCTTCGGAAGCATTTTCAAGTGCTTGTGCGCTTTGGTAGCGGTAACTGGATTCCAAAAGGCTCAACAATTCGCCGTACGTCTGCGCAAAGAGCCATACCGGCAGCATTGTCGAGAGAAAAAACCATCGCATTATAACTCCTTTAAACGAAGGACGAATCGGTAAAATGGTAGTCCTGCTTGGATTAATTTGCTCTTAATTAGGCAAAGTTATACCCGATTCGTTATATAATTAAACGTGTGTCGAATGAAGGAGTGCTTATGTTGGAAAAAATCAAACAGTATCGTTTAGGCGTTTTGATCGTTCTTTTGCTCCTCGGGGCGTCGGGATTCATTTTCATGAAACTTCGTACGCAAACACTCGCCCCCAATCTCGTTTTCGGTTCGGGACGTATGGACGGCGATTTGATCAATCTCAATGCCAAATATGCCGGAAGAATCGAACGCATCGAGATCGAAGAGGGGCAAGTCGTGCATCGAGGAGACGTGATCGCCGTTTTAAAAAGCGATGAGTACGAAGCGCAACAAAGTCAAATCGAAGCGCAAATCAATGCCAAAGAGACGGAACTTACGGTTGTGGAAACCACGATAGACGAAACGTTACGTCAAGCAAACGACACGATTCAAATTCGCAAACACCAGCACGAAGAGCTTGAAAAAAGCATTGCGTCGCAACGACGCACGGTCGAACAAGACAAACGCGACTTAGAACGCATTCAAAACCTTTACGCGCAAAACCTCATCGAAAAACGTCAAATCGAAACCGCGGATTTAAAATACAAAACGGCTCAAAACACCTTGGACGCTTTGTATCAAAAACGTGCACAAACGTCTTTGGCAATTCACGTCGCCGAAAGCGAACAGACCAAAGCGAACGCCCAACGACAAACGCTTCAGGCGATGCGCCAAAGCATCGATGCGCTGAGGGCTTCTAAACGTCAAATCGATGCCGTCTTGAACGAAATGACGTTACGCTCCTCGATTGAAGGCGTCGTGATCGAAAAGATCGCCAACGTCGGTGAAGTCGTGGGTGCGGGGAGCGTGGTGGCGACCTTGTTGGATCCTCGCTCGTTGTACTTGAAAATTTTTGTCGATACCAAAGAAAACGGAAAGTTACATGTAGGAAACGAAGCGGTGATCTTTTTGGATGCGGCTCCGGATAAGCCGATCGCCTCGAACGTCGTTCGCATCGAGCAGAGGGCGGAGTTTACGCCCAAAGAAGTCAGCGTACCGAGCGATCGAATTCAGCGCGTTTTTGCCTTACATGTAAAGCCCAAAGAGCCTCAGCCAATGCTTAAGATGGGTCTGCCCGCGGTCGGAGTCGTTTCTATGGACGCGCAAGGGCTTCCCGTTCATCTTAAAAACGTTCCCGAATAGTAAGATACGATGCGACTTGAAGTTCGTGACGTCAGCGTTTTTCATAAAAACCGCTTGGGCATTGCGCATGCGAATTTTGAAGCGAACGAGGGAGAGATTATCGGATTTATCGGTGCAGACGGTGCCGGAAAGAGCTCTTTGATTCATGCCATCGCGGGCGTCATCGCCTGCCAAGGAGAGATTGTTTTCGATCATCACACGTACCGTTCGTGCAAAGAGGCTGAACCGCTTAAAGCACGTATCGGTTTGATGCCCCAAGGTATCGGACTTGTTTTATACGACCTGTTAACCGTAGACGAACATTTACGCTTTTTTGCCGATATTCACGATCTACGCCGTGACGATGCCTTTGAAGCGTATAAAATACGTTTGCTCCAAATGGCGGGCTTGGAAAAATTTCAAGACCGTCAAGCGGGGAAACTGAGCGGCGGTATGATGCAAAAACTCTCCTTGATCTGCACGCTTTTGCATCGCCCGAAACTGTTGGTTTTGGACGAACCGACGACGGGTGTCGATCCTTTAAGCCGCATCGAACTGTGGGAAATCCTCGAAGAGATACGTCGAAGCGAGGGCACGATTTGTTTGATTAGCACCGCGTACATGCAAGAAGCGGCAAAAATGGACAAAATTTTACTCTTTGATGAACAAAAAATCATTGCGCAAGGTACCTCGGCGGAACTGTTAAAAACGGTAGAATCTTTATGCTACGATCCCGACACTCCATGCGTTGAACCCTGCATCAGAACCCTGCAAACCCTTTATACGCTATCTCCGCTTGAGGCAACGTCGACGCAAACACCCACGCTGGAAGCACTCTTTTTCGTTAACGCATTACGAAACGGCAAAACAATGCCTCCGATCGTCTTAAGCGACAAAAAAAAGAGCGATTTTGAAGGCGACGTTTTGATGGATGCCAAAGGCTTAACCAAACGTTTCGGAACTTTCGTCGCCAACGATAACGTCGATATTTGCTTAAAAAAAGGCGAAATTTTAGGACTGCTCGGAGCCAACGGTGCCGGAAAAACGACCTTTATCAAAATGCTCTTAGGGCTCTATCCGATTGATCAAGGCGAATTACGCCTCTTGGGCAAGACGATTGAAACGCCCCAAGATAGGCAAGCGTTAAAAGCGTCTATCGGTTACGTCAGTCAGCATTTTGCCCTATACAACGACATGAGCGTGCAAGAAAATTTGCTCTACTTTGCTTCGATGCGCGGCTTATCGAGCGAAACGGCCAACGAGCGTATCAAACGCTATGCCCAAGAGCTCGGTTTTGAAAACTATCTCAATGCCTTACCGCCGGAGCTTCCTTTAGGAATCAATCAGCGTTTTTCCTTAGCTTCGGCGTTACTGCACGAACCGGTCATTTTATTTTTGGACGAACCGACTTCGGGTGTCGATGCGATTGCTAGGGCGCAGTTTTGGGAGTTGCTGAAATGCTTGAAAGAAAAATGGAAAATTGCTATTTTGATTACGACGCATTATATGAGCGAAGCGGAATTTTGCGACCGCGTCGTTTTAATGCGCCAAGGAACGAAAATCGCCGACGATACGATCGATAGCTTTTACGCCAAACATCCTAAAGCTCGGAATTTTGAAGAGATTTTTTTGGAGTATTTTCGATGAAACTCTCCATCGTTAAAGCCTATGTTTTGAAA